>Ga0154020_10000109_pt1 | contig 89817 bp, 77 predicted proteins | sample Klosneuvirus_201_FD_109709 | JGI IMG/M metagenome (GOLD analysis project Ga0154020, IMG submission 109709) | Active sludge microbial communities from wastewater, Klosterneuburg, Austria - Klosneuvirus_20160825_MG | ecosystem: Engineered > WWTP > Aerobic digester > Activated sludge | place...
TGTTTTACTTGTGGTGTATTACGCCACGGTGTTGTCTTTGGAGTGTTTAAAAGCATTTCCTTTAACCGAAGAAGAATTATTGGAAAAATCACAAACACATTTAAAACACATGTTGCAACATAAGCAAATATGGACCGAAGAGTCGATTCAAAAAAATTACATTAAAAATTCAATACAATGGCTTAAAAAACAAGGTGTATTACTGAGTGAACTAGATGTGTATCAAAAACCAGTTTTAAAATTAGGCAATGAAGCGCTTTATTTAAAGTTATGTAAAGAAAGTTCCAGTTTCATCACCATGGCATCTTCTATTGGTAAAGAGTAATAATTTTTTCTTATCCCAATGCATTTGAATCCAAGTGATAAATAGCACTGTTGAGCGGCTTGCTGGGTGTGTCTAACCTCTAAAAATACATTTTTAATTTGCTGCTCACGCGCCCATAAAAACACATGATTAAGAAGTTTTTTAGCAATGCCTTGTTGACGGTAGTTTGGATGAACTGCAAGATCCTGAATTTCGAGTTCGTCGATAAGCATCCAAGCAATTACATAGGCCGTAATGACACAAGGTAATGATTCTATTACAAAAAAATGAGAATGAGATAACTGTAATTCATTTTCTAGTTGTGTGAGACTGAGTGGGTGCGAAAAAGAAGCCTGTTCAATTGCCAAAATACTTGGAATATCTGCCTTTTGAGCGCGTCTAATGTTCATGATAATGACGTGACAATTGAGGACAAGCCCTAGAAAAAGTCTAATTTAATTACTTGCGAATCACAAAAGTTGCTTTTTGTGCCGTTTTAAAACAGTCGTTAATTTGTTCTTGTGTAAGAATATTATTTTGTAATAATAAATCTACTTCGTGCTTCATGTTAGTGTTAAGCGCATAAGGTCCGTCGGTGTTAATGGTAATAAGAACCTGGTTTTTTATGAGTGTTTGAATAACCTGTTTTAATTCTTGAATATCTAAAATAGCATGTGTGTGCAGATTAGAGGTTGGACATAATTCTAGCACCACTTTTTGGTCTTTTAACATGCTCATGACTTCTGTTGAACGAACCCCCCAAATGCCGTGTCCAATTCTATCTGGGCGTATATGTTTAAGTACATTCATCATGCCCATGATGCCTGTGTGGGTGGTTTCTCCTGTGTGAATGGTGGTACCAAGCCCTGCATTTTTGGCTTTGGCAAATAGGCGCGCATAGGCTTGTAATTCTGTGTCGCGTAATTCAAGGTTATTGCGTTCTGAGCCGGCAATATCAATACCAATCACACCTCGATTTTTATATTTAATGGCTTTGTCTACTAAAATTTCATTCATTTCTAGCGAAAATTCGCGCGCCAAACAAAAAATTAATCCAGACTGTACATTGTATTCCAAGGTTGCGCGATCCATGCCTCTGATGGCGGCATGGATGATATGATCCAAGTCCCGTTCGCCACCTAAGTTACGTTTCATGGGATTGAATCTGAGTTCGATATGGTTGACGTGACTGCCACGAAATTCTTTACCGATAATTTCATAAACCGAACGCTCAATTGCGGCTGGGCTTGACTGAATTTTTTCGGTGTATTCGTGTAAAATTTTAAGGTAATCATCTAGGTCTTTTACCTTCTTGGGATTGGCGGTAATAAGGTCCACAAATTCCCAGTAATCTTTGACGGGCAGCTTAAAACCTTGGCTATGTGCGATACTAAATAAGATATGTGGTGCGACCGCGCCGCCTACGTGAATGTGCAAATCTATAAGTGGGGGACCAGGGGATGCGACAGGCTCAATTTCTAGTTCTGACATAGCGGCATGTTAGCTCATACTCAAAAGAGGGTCAATGAAAAGACAAAAAATCAAAAATGGCGCTTGACATAGATTGGTTATTTGAACCATAGAGTCATCCGCATTGGGTATATAACTCAGCGGTAGAGTGCCACCTTCACACGGTGGAAGTCGCAGGTTCAATCCCTGCTGTACCCATTTTTTTGCGTGCCTCTTTATTGAAGCAAATAAATTAAAGCAAACGAAAATCTTCTCCCAAATAAACACGCTGAGCAAGAGCCGAAGATACAATGTCTTGCGCAGATCCTTCAACCAAAATTTCGCCCAAATGGATTAAATAAGCCCTGTCTACAATACCCAAAGTTTCGCGCACGTTGTGATCTGTGATAAGTACACCAATTCCCTTTTTTTTAAGCTGTAAAATAAGCGCCTGAATATCTTTTACAGAAATAGGATCTACGCCGGCAAAGGGTTCATCCAATAATAAAAACATGGGATCCATCATTAATGCACGGGCAATTTCTACGCGCCTACGTTCACCACCAGATAAAGCACTACCTTGTTGTTCAAGTACACGTTCAATGTTAAAATCACCTACTACTTGATCAAAGATACGTTGTTGTTCTTTTTTTTTGTAGTGTTTTAATTCTAATATCCCCATCAGGTTGTCGCGTACGCTTAGCTGTTTAAATACCGAAGATTCTTGCGGCAAATAACCAACGCCCAAACGTGCACGTTGATAAAGCGGCAGCGATGTAATATCTTGTTTGTCTAAATAAATATGCCCAAAATCAGCAAAAATAAGCCCCACCAACATATGAAAACAGGTGGTTTTGCCGGCACCGTTAGAACCTAAAAGACCCACTATTTCGCCTTGATTTAAGGCCAAAGAAACACCTTTAACTACTTGGCGTTGTTTGTATTGTTTAGTTAATTGGTGACATTCTAAAGTTTTCATACAGCGCACGTGTTTTTAGTTGAATAGATAGATTTTGGCCAACAAAATTTCGGCCACTAGGCCGCAGATAGATTATTGTGTCAAGCATAAAAACAAGAAAACAGAAAAAGTATATATGATATTCTTTGCCTATTCAAATCTAAATGTGATAGGATCCAAAGTGCTTTTTATAAATCCTATGGAATAGTTGGATAAACGATGTGGACTGTTTTGTTTTTTTATATTGCGCAATCACATCTTGTTTTTTCAATGTTGTTTTTGCTTTATGTGTTATTACGTAAAAATAGTAAATTTTTTACATTAAATCGCTGTTTTTTAAATGGCATCCTTATTTGTGCTTATCTGTTTCCTTTATTGCCTCGTTTTAATTTGGGCAACAAAACAAACACTTTTTTATTTTTTCCGGTAGATGTTTTACCTGCGCAGTTGTTAACAAACCACTCTATAAAAACAGCTTCGCATTGGCTTTTTGGCTCTTATCAAAAATCTTTATTTTCGGCGTCTTCTTATGATTATTTAAATTTATTAGCTGCAGGTTACCTGTTAGTTGTCTGTGTATTATGGGTGCGTTTTTTGTGTTGTTTATACGGGCTTTTAAGTTTTTTAAAATCAAACCCAGGTCAAATCAGACAAGGTATTATTTATCACTACGTGGATAAAGATTATACGGCTTTTTCTTTTTTTAATCATATTGTGGTGTCGCGCCATCATCCCGATGTGTCTTATTTGTTGGCACATGAACAAGTGCATGTAAAACAAAAACATAGTTGGGATATGATGTGGATTGAACTGTCAAATATCTTGTTGTGGTGTAATCCTTTAATTAGGCAATTTAAAAACTGTGCCAAAATTAATTTAGAACATCTGGTAGATCATACTGTGATTCATCAGGGGATTGATAAAAAATCTTATCAGTACAGCATTTTAAAATGGACACAGCTTAAACAAGATAAGTCGAACTTATGTAATTCTTTTAATGCTTCTAGTATTCGACAACGCATAGAAATGATGAATTTTTATGCGCCTTTAAAATCTTATGTGTTACTTTATTTGTTGGCAATTCCACTTTTATGGTTGGCATTTAGTTTAAGCGTGCCGTTTTATATGCGTGCTTTATCGGTTCAAAAAATGCCTGCCTTTGAAGGTTATTATTACATCAAAGAAGATCCTTCGTTGGTTGTTCATGTATTTAAAAAATCACATTGGTTAACGGTGCGTCAAATGTGGGATGGCCAAGAAACCGTGTATGATTTGCTTACGAATGGATCTTTTTTATCTGGTTATTGGCCTTATGCACAAGACCTGCAAAGAGCACCTTTGGCATTTGTTGATAATAACAAAGATATCGAAGCCCTTTCTTTTGTTGAAAATAACCAATACCAATTTAAAAAATTATCATCATCGTATCGTTACGAAGACCCTTTGAGTATTGAATTAACAAAGGCAGAGTTAGAGCCATTTGAGGGGTATTATTACATCGACGATGACGGCGAAGACGTATATGCCGAAATTAAAGTAGTTGAAAAACAACTAAGAATGCGTTTGTTGCCAACTGAGCAAGAATTTTATTTTGTGCCAGAATCACCTACCCGATTTTTTTCTCCAGGCATCGATTATCCGCTTGATTTTAAAATGGGTGCCGACAAGCGTGTGACACATATGGTGACGCATCGCGAATATACGTGGACGCGACTGCATAAAACACCTTATGTGGATCATGAGTTTCGTACTTATTCTGCGCATTTACTTCATCGTTATGAAGGTCTTTATAGTTATCAATCACCAGGGGGCGTGCGTTACCAAGTTCAAATTTTTTCGGATTCAAATACGCTCTATCTTAATCAATTATGGAATGGTGTGACCTTGATGTTTTTGCCTCGTAACACATTGGAGCTGTTTAGCGACCAATCAGGCGAACAAATGCGTTTTTTTGAGGTTGATTTTTACGATCCTTACTTCTCTCATTTTCTGCGCTTTTCTGCAACTGGGTTAAGCATGCAAAGTAAGTTAGTGCCAAAAGAATCCGTGGTGACTTGGAATAAAGAAACACCATAATAAATTCTTTTGAATCATGATGATTATACCGTATTCATTGGCCAAGGCTGTTACCGATTAAAGTTGACAAACACTAAATATGTAGTTATAAATAGACAAACATAGTTTTTATGGATGTTTATTATGACCACTGAAACAATGCCCATTCTTGTTGTTTTTTTTACTGTTTCTTTGTTTGTGTTTGTTTTATCTGGCGGACACAAAATTCTAAAAGAAAAAATACAAAATCTACTTATTTTAATTTTAAAGTTCAGGAGATTGTTTCAAAAATCGTTGCGAAAAAATCCCAATGGCACTGCGTTATCAAAAGAACAAAACCAAGCACTTTTATTGAGTGCTATTATTGGAGAACAGAACTGCGCTTATTGGGATACGCTCGCTACGGGCATGCCTCGTTTGTTAAATGGACATTTTTTGCGTGAATTATGGGATATCAATTCGGCTGTAGATGCGCGTACTTCAATCCAAGAAAGATTAGATCTTGATAATGAAAAAGAGGTGTTAGCATGGATCCGATTATTTGTTACATACGAACCTGCACAGTGGAAAAAAGCGATTCAGAGTGAACTTTTTGTATCGGACGAAAACGAAATTGAGCATATTTTAGCATGTCTTAAAAATTTATACGAAGTCGATCAAGTGCTAAAAAAAGAGCAAGTAATTAAGAGTTCAAATGAATTGATGCTTGGTGTGAGTGCGTGGAATTTGGCAAGGGCTGTTTTTTTAAGCCGTTGCTGTTTTGATTATGGATACATAACAGAAAAAGAAGCTTGGGATTTTATTTGGCAGGCAAGACAATGTGCTTTAGAAAAATTTAAAAACTGGCAAGAATTTTCCATAAGCTATCTTCTTGGTCGTGGTATTCATTTTGGTACCAATTCAAGTATTTCCTTTGATGGTATTATTTCGATTAGTCAAAAATTGTTAAAAGAAGATAAAAGTCCTCTTTGTTTGTATCCTTTTAATTAGGTATTAAAAAATATACTTTAAATTTTTATAACGGAGTTTTTATGTCTGTAGTGTCTTCTCAACAATTTTCTTATCGTAAAAAATTTCCAACCGTTTGGATTATTTCCTTTTTAGTGAGTTTTATTTTTAGTTTGGTTATTTATTTTTTTGAATGGAGCATCACCTATAAAAATCATGTTATTTTGGCTTTTCCTACTAGTTTTTATGTGGTTGGAACGATTGCTTTTTTAGGACTTTTGTTAACCGCTCATATGTTACTTGTTTATTTGGTAATAAATAAATCTGGATTAGACCTTGTTGTGATGTCTGATCAATTGCTGCTCCCTTGGGTTTCAAAATATAAAGCCAAACACCAGTCCATTGTATTTAAAGAAATTAAAACAATAAGCATTAAAGAAGACGAAGATGATGGCGAATCTGTGATTATCGAAACAAGTCCCAATCAAGATACTTATGAACTTTATGCTGTCGATTTTGTGCGAGAGCCTGATTATGTGAGTTTTAAAAAACTCTTAAAAGACAACTGCCCACATTTATTTAATGCGATATAATCCATCTGTTGAATGTTCGATACAGCCATTTAATTCGTGCTCTAAAAGTTCCTTGGCCAGTATTGCTGGGTTTGTTTGAGTAATAGACTGCAGTTCATCAAAACTGCGTGCACATAATTGTAATAGTTTTAAAATTGGATCTTGCCGTTTGGACTGTGTTTTTTGTGACCCTATTTTATTAGTCGCTGTTGATATTACATTAAAATTTTGTGCGAGCATTTGATTAAAAGTAAGCAAAGAATCGATCATGTGTGCGCCTTGCTGGATCAATAAACGGTTACCGCTGCTACGTTGATCCCAGGGCGATGCACTTATTGCCCATATAGGGCGTGGCCATTTTTTACACCATTGTGTGGTAGATAATGCGCCAGATTGTGTTTGTGCCTGCACAACCACACACACTTGCCCAAGCCCTGCAATCAATCTATTTCTTTGTGTGTAATTTTTAGCATAATAAGGTGCATCTTTGGGTAATTCACTTAAAATAAGTCCACCTTGAGATAAAATAGCATCTAGAAGTGGGCGCTGAAATTTGGGAATTGATTGATATAGCGATACACCAAGCACTGCAATTGTACTTCCTGCATATCCCAGTGCACCTTGATGAGCCGCGGTGTCGATACCACGTGCGCCACCAGACACCACACAAATGCCTTGTTCGCTAGCGTGAGCGGCTATTTGTTGTGTAAATTGCACGGCATCTTGGCTGCTATCTCGCGATCCCACAATGGCAATGCAAGGTTTTTTAAGTAATTCTAAATTACCAATGGCGTCTAATGTGGCGGGTGAAAAAGATTGTCCTTGCAAAGATATAGGCAGTTGCCAAGATAACAGGATCTGAATGTTCTGTGTTTTAATGTGTGTTGTTTGCATGATAAGTGAGTTTTTGTAGGCAAAAAAACAAAAAATATAACAAAAGTGCTTGCAAAAAAAATCATCTTGGTGATATAAGAGAAATCAACAGTCATGGAGAAAGCGATTTAATCCCCCCTTATCGCGCTTCCCCATGACTGTTTTTATTTGTGCTTACGATGTACCCCCAAGTTTAACTCGCTCACACAAATTCGTATTTTAAATGTGCATATAAATGCAATTGCAGATTTTGTGCCAACTTGTTTTTTATATAAAAACGACTTTTTTGGAACTTGAGTGGCAAATTTTAATTGGGGTGTGTATCAAAACAAGACAATAGAGATTTTTACGTGTTTGATTGTGAATCAATTTTGGTATTGTGGCTCTAATGAGCGTTTTCGCTATCTTCTCCTGACGCATTTTGGATAAGCCCACCTAATTCGGTATGACCAGTTACTTCCGCTCTTTTTTTGGCGATCACTTTACCTGCCACGGTCGCATAGGTTTTAGGTTGTGGTAGGAATATTAATAGGATATCTAGCACTTTTGCTACGCTTGGGTGTCTTTCGCAAGCTTTTAAAATATTAGGCATAGATAAAGTCTCTAACATTTTAATTAAAGCAGGTAGTCGTTTATAAAATGAATTTTTCTCGATCATTTCTTGTGGTATCTTTTTTAAAAATTCCGCAAGTTTAGACGCTAATGTGCGCTGGCTCATGGCCGCAATTTTTTTGCCTATTAAATGCTCTAAAGCATGGGCCAGTTTATGACCTCCAAACTCAATTCCCAAAGTAAGCAAAATTAAAAAAGGAGCTGCTGTTTGGCTGGTGTCCAGATCATGTTGGCTTTGCGCATATTTTTTTACAAGCGATGAATCTTGTCCTTGACTGGCCAGTACTGCAAGCCTGTCTCGATCGTTTAATTCTTGGTTTTTTTGGTGTTTTTTATAAAGCATGCCACTTACAATCAATACAGAACTTGCCATGGCAATTGGTCCTCCTAAAGACGAACCGGCAAGTGTAAATAAGATTTCAACACCACCGCCAAATATGGCAGGACCAGTTGATTCGATATGATGATCGTGCTGGGCTTCATTTTGTCGTCTTTTTGTGGTGTCGTTAAAAATTCTCAAAAATTCATGTTCCAAAGGCAAAAGATCTTTATCTACTTTGCAACCTTCTTTTAACGTGAGTGGAAATTCTGGGTTAAAATGCGAAAATCCATATTTGTCTAAAATGGCTTGTTTTTCTTCTGTTGTGGCCATTGCAAAGAGTCTGCATAAAGTATCCTCTTGTTTAACCGGATCCCAATCTAATCCTTGTTCCGATTGAAGAGCTTCTAAACGACATGCTTCCTCTAATATGCCTGGAATGTTTTCAATTGTTTTTTTGACTCTTCTCCTAGCAGAGTCAAAAATTTCTTTTTCTGCATCTTTTGGAAGAGGCCACGCACCTAAAAGCGCCAGTGCCTCTTCTGTCGAGTTCATTAATTCTCCTGGAGGCACAAGAGAGGCAAATGCTTGGGTAAATTCAGATATCAATTGATCGCGTTCTGTTAAAAGTGCGCGTAGTTTTTCTAAATTATCGTCACCACCTGCAAATGTAGACAAAACAGCTTGATCTTCGAGTGCTTTTCTTTTGTTGGGATCTTGTTCTCGTTGGCTTTTGCTCCATAAATCTGATTGACCTAAGTGCGTTAATACACCCGAAAACACACGCGTGTGTTGATCGATGGCTTGGTTAAGTTCGGCTAACTTGGCTCTACTTGTTTGAATAAATTGAATAAAACAGACTTCTTTTGCCGAAGGCGCTGTATTTTTAAGATGATGAATGGCATGGCTACCACGCAAATGTTCGGGCAACAGTATAGCCACCATATGTTTGCATATGTTACCCACTCTTGGGGCAATTAAGCCAGCTAGATCCTGCGTTATTTTTTGCCCCGCATTGCCTTGTGTTAAAGTGTTTTGGAACGCAATTCTCTTTGCTTCTATCGCTTGTTCTTGCGCATCTTTTTGGTCTTCCTGTTTAAATGCCTCTATTACAGGATCAGGTTTGCTTAGCCCCAATGCCATCGGCATTTTGGGGCGAGAAGCAGAAAAATGGCGAGTAAAATGCTGTCCTTTGGGGCTTGATTCAGCGTCTGGATGCACTTTTTTGTCGCTTTGGGGTTTAATACGTGTTTTAAGTGTTGTTATTCTTTGCGTAGTTCCTGAAATATCAGGCATTTCAACATGTTGTTTATAAGGATTTATTGACATAGGAAAAACTCCTTCCTGTAAGCCAATGTATGGCTTCAATTATGGTTATCGGTGTTTTTTATTACATGATGTTTTATTTGTGGTTTTTTGTGTGCAAGTGTGTTTTTTAGCTAAAAAACCGCACTTGCAACATGCCTTAATAAAACTTAGCCTGGGTTATTTGATTTTAAATGCATACAATGTCATAAGCATGTGTTGTCATGAACCTTGAGTCATGTAATATTATTGTGGGCGTTACGGGCGGCATTGCGGCTTATAAAATTCCAGAGCTGGTCCGCATGTTGGTCAAAGCACAAGCCTCTGTTCAATGTGTCATGACACAAGCGGCGCATCAATTTATAACTCCGCTTACATTAGAAACTTTATCTCATAAGCCTGTTTTGACCTCTGTATTTGATAGAATCCAAACAGATTCTCCTGTGGCTCATGTCTCTTTGGCGCACAAGGCAGATTTAATTATAGTGGCACCTGCAACCGCTGATTTTATCGCACGCATTGCACATGGTTTTGCGGACGATATGTTATCTTTGCTTATTATGTCTTCGACTTGCCCGGTATTGATTGTGCCAGCCATGGAGCCCAATATGTGGGATTTTGCAATGACACAAAAAAACATAGAAAGTTTGCGTGCATGCAAAAGGTTTTATTTTTTGGGGCCTGCCTGTGGCGAACTTGCAAGTTTGCATCAAGGGGTTGGCCGGATGAGCGAAGTGTCAGAAATTATGACCCGTATTTACGGATTGATGCAACCACAAGATTATCAGGGCAAACAGGTTTTAATATCGGCTGGGCCAACCCGTGAAATGATTGATTCGGTGCGTTATTTGTCTAATTTGTCTTCGGGTAAAATGGGATTAGCCTTAGCTTATCAAGCTTATTTACGTGGCGCGCATGTGACTTTGGTGCATGGTCCAATCATGGCATCTCTTGCAGGTTCTATAGATACTTGTGATAAGGCGCGAATGTGTGTGACAGAGGCTCATTCTACAACACAGATGCAACAGGCGCTCGAAGCGCATGCTGCATCTGCAGATGTGATTATCATGGCGGCTGCGGTGTGTGATTATGCACCCATTAAACCGCACAGAGGCAAGTTAAAAAAAGATAAGTTGGGCTCTCAATTTGAACTCACATTAACAGAAACAGTGGATATTCTTAAATCTTTACGGCAGCAATCGCTGCATGCCTGCATGGTTGGCTTTGCAGCCGAAACAGATAATGTGATTGCCCATGCACAAAAAAAGTTAAAAGACAAAAATTTAGATTTTATTGTGGTTAATGATGTGTCTATTCCTGGCATTGGTTTTGAAAGTGATGATAATCAGGTGACAATTTTAAGCCGTCATGGCTTATGTTTGGAGAGTGGGCGCATGTCTAAACAGGCGATAGCGCAGTTTATTTTGCGGTCCATTTTAAAATCGTAATTTAATAAAAAGGATTTGATTCATGTGTTTAAAAAACAAATTTAAAGTATTGATAGTGTTTGGTCTTTGGTGTTTTTTGGGGGCTTGTGCTGCCCGTCTGATTCCTGGCACACTGGTCGTTGATACACCCATGAATCGGTCGGTTGTAAATGTTGTGATGGCTTATAAAAACGCACTTGAAGCTAAAGATCAACAAGCTATTTTAAGTTTATGTTCGATGCGTTACTTCGAAGATAAAGGCAATGCAGATCCTAATGATGATTATGGTTATAGTACACTCAAAGATGTGGAATTACCCAAGTTTTTTGCCAATATCAAAGAAGTGCAATTAGAGTTAGAAATTAAAGAAGTAACTGTAAAACAAGATCGCGCAACGGCCGATTTTAGGTTTTTTTATAAAATGAATATGGCACTGGCATCGGGCGAAAAATGGGGCGCAGATGCAGAAATTAATCGTATTGAATTAGCTTTAGAAGAAGGTGTTTGGAAGATTATCTCCGGATTGTAAATAGACTTCTTTCTAAACCATGGCAGTTTCGAAAGAGGTCTAAGGTTAGTTGCATTTAAGGTCTCGGTATGTTGTTTTAATTTTTTGTGCTTGTTTGCTTGATGTAAAATCTTTGATAATATCGCAGTGTAGTTGGTCACGTTTTTTTGGATTTGCATTTTTATCATAAACACTTGCCATTTCGTATAACAGCGCCGCATCCATTGGGATGTCTTCTTTGAGTGCATAAATAGATTCGTAGCGATACAAAGCGCCCTGATATTTTTTTCGTTGGGCATAAAAACGAGCCACATAAAGATCATGGGCAATTAATTTTTGTTTACATTCTTGAAGTCTCTTTTGTGCGTCACTCGAAAATTCTGCTTGTGGATAACGGCTTAAATAGTCTTTAAATCCTTGAATGGCTTTTTTTACTTCTGTGTCATCTTTTTCGTAGCCGGGTGGAAACAAGAAAAAATCACTGGCAATTTCTTCGTAATGTGCAGACGCTTGCATAAAATAGGCATATCCAACGCGTTCATGAAGAGGATGGGCCTGAATAAATAAATCATAAGCATCTATAGATTCTGTGTAACGTTCGGACTTAAATTTAACATCCGCTTGGCTGAGTTCGGCCAGCACTGCATATTTAGAATAAGGAAATTTGGCGCGCAATTGCGCAAATGCGTTATCTGCGTCTGCCCATAACTTGCGTTTAATGTTTTCATTGCCTTCTTCAAAATAATCTTCGGCGTTATCTCCGCGACGATTAAACGCAGTGAGTGCACAATGGGTAAAGCTTAAAAAAAACAAGCATCCAATTATCAATTTAAATACATTCATACATCGCATGGGTGGACCTTTAAGGCGTCTTTGGGAGTTGATCAATACGTTCTATCGCTTCTTGTAATCGTTGCGTTGCTTTTTCTATCTGTGGGGGCATTTTTCTTGGCAGTGGTTGAGACAAATAAAACTCCCAGCCTTTAAGAATATTTTCATGATCGCCTAATTGAATGCCCAAAGTCGCTAAAATAAGTAAGGCTTGATATTGGCTTTGCGTAATATCAGCCAGTGCCTCTGGATTTTGCGTGGCATGTTTACTTTGGTAACGCATGACTGGATACATGATAACAAGTGTTAATAAACACCCAATTAATGCGCCTATTGCGTACCCCGACCAAGTGGGTAGGTGTGTTGTTAAAGTATTTGCATTAGCTTTTTCTTTATTTGGATTTTGTGGCCATAGTAAATAAGCGCTACCTATAATGAGAGAGATAGAAACAATAAGTAAGGCAATAAGCCATTGTTGTTGATGTGTCATGGTGAACGATTCTTTTTTCTAAGCGTTAAAGAGAAGATCCATAGCACACCCAATACAAAACCTAAAACAGGAATCCACCACACGATTAAATTAAATCCATGTGGTTGTGGTTTAAGTAAAATCCATTCGCCGTAACGATCTATAAAGTATTGGTTAATTTGCGTTTGAGTTTGGCCCATAGAAACAAGTTCACGAACTTTGTCCATCATGGCTTGAGCCATTGGTGCGGGCGAATCTGCAACAGATAAACCTTGACACACCGCGCAGCGAATATTTTTACCAATGCGCTGGGCCTCTTGCTCTTGGTGTTCTTCTAAAATAATTTGGCTGCCTCGTTGAGGCGCATAAGCCTGTGTGCTTAAGCAGAACACAAGCACCCAATAATGAATCCATGTCATAAGATTTGTGTATGGCGCGACTAATTAAATTTGGCAATTGTTTATGGTGTGATGCGTTCAAATATACCAATGAATTCTAAATGTGGTGTTCCAAAAAACATATCAAAAGGCTGCATTTTGATTAATTGGTAATGTTTGGAAATAAGCTTGGCGTCTTGGATAAAAGAAAGCAAATCACAACTCATGTAAATTAATCGTGATGGTTGATGACGACCATTAAGAAGCGCAGAAAGTGCTTGTTGCGCACCGCGTCTTGGTGGATCTAAAAGTAGTACATTAGGAGATTTTTGTAATTTATTAAGTTCCCCAATCGCTTGTGTGTCTGATGCTTGAATAATTTTGGTGTTATTTTTATTGCCTAAATAATAATTAACATTTCTTCGCAAGCACATAAGCGCACGTTCATCCCATTCGGTGGTATAAATGTCTTGCACATGTTTGGCTGCTGCCAAGGTTAGATTGCCTGCGCCTGCATGAAGCTCAAATACTGTATCTGTGGGACTTAGGTGTTCCACAATAAATTCAAGAAGGGCTTGGTTGAGCGTCCAATTGGCTTGGCAAAACACACCCGGTTCCAGATAAAATCCGGGTGCTTGTTCTAAAAAAGAAGGATGAGACAAAAGCACAAATGGGTCTTGATAGCGGCGATGCAGGGCTGTGATACGTGTTTCTTGATCATTATGTGTGGTTGTATAAATCAGAGCACCAGACAGTAGCCCATGGTTGATTTGTGCGTAGATGGCTTGTGCCATAAGGTCTTCAAAGCGATTTTTAGGAATCATAAATTCTGCTGCCATGTGTTGTGTATGGGGATCAAAAATGACTTCGATGTCTCCAAACAAAGGTGTTTGTTGCGTTAAATTTTTAACCAAATAACCTAATTTTTTTTCGAATGCGGGCCATAGAATAGGACATTGTTTAAAATTTATGATGTGGTTAGAGCGCGTTGCTTCGTAGCCTATTTTATTTTTGTAGGCATGTAATCTCACGCGATGTCGATAGCCAAGATAAGTGCTGATTGGGCTTGTTGTGTCCGATGTTTGATATTGATGGCGTAATGGGCGTACATCGACAGCACACAGGTCATTGTGCGCCAATACAGACAAAGATTGCTTAACAAAATTATCTTTAGCGATAAAAGTAGATTCTTTAGTGTACGCCCGTAATGGACAACCACCACAATCCTGAACAGGGCAAAAACTGTTGGTTGGGATGAGATCTTTGGATGATAAAATTGTATTTTGTGTCATTTGCGCACTTGGTAGTGGCTAAAACCTTTGCGAGTCAATAACAATCGTGTAAGACCATTAATTGCATTATTATTTCATTGATGGAGATATTATCTATGAGTTTACTTGTGGTGGGATCGGTAGCGTATGATTCGGTCGAAACCCCTTTTGGTAAAAAAGAGCGTATTTTAGGTGGATCGGCAAGCTTTTTTTCTTCTGCCGCTTCTTATTTTACACCTGTCCAACTGGTGGCTGTGGTGGGACGAGATTTTGAACAAGCACATTTAGATTATTTGCGTGCACGTGGTGTAGATTTATCTGGATTAACTACCGATAACAGTGGCGATAGTTTTTTTTGGCGCGGCAAATATGATTATGATTTAAACAATTGTCAAACACTCGAAACACGTTTAAACGTGTTTGAATCTTTTAAACCACAAATCCCAGAACAATTTAAAAATGCAGAATTTGTATTTTTGGCAAACATCGATCCCGTGTTGCAATCAGAGGTGTTAAATCAAATTAAAAAACCAAAATTCGTGGCGATGGATACTATGAATTTTTGGATTCACAATAAACGCGATGAATTAATAAACACCATTAAACGCGTTAATTTATTATTTGTGAACGATGCAGAAGCACGTTTGTTGGCGCAAGAATATAATTTGGTTAAAGCGGCACAAAAACTAATGGCGTTTGGGCCTCAATATGTAGTGATTAAGCAAGGTGAATACGGCGCCTTATTGTTATCTTCTAATGCAGTGTTTCGTGCTTCTGCTTATCCTTTAGAGGTTGTGTTTGACCCAACTGGTGCGGGCGATTCATTTGCCGGTGGTATGATGGGTTATATTTCGCACTATGGAACCGATTTTGAAACGCTTAAAAAAGCGGTGATTTCTGGCTCTGTGTTGGCTTCTTTTGCGGTAGAAGATTTTTCTGTGGACCGTTTTAGAACTCTTAAAAGAGAAGAGATTTATTTGCGTTTTCAGGCGTTTCATCAATTAACTTATTTTAATGAAACCTTGAGTTTGCCACGCGATCCAACACTGTAGTGATTGTATTATATTAAAAACGTGACGGTGAATTCTATGTCTGAGTCAATTCCTTCTGTTGCCAATTTTTTTCTAGAACAACTACCTGCGCATTTTAAACGATTCTTACCACGTTTAAGTGGTTTTTCTTTAACAGATATTAAATTGGCGGCATTTGAATTTGAAATTGAATCTGTGGGATTATTTTGTGTGCAAATAAAAAATGGAACATTACAGGTTAGACGCGGTGGAGCAGCCAACCCCGTGTGGCATATGAACATGAGTCTATCTGCTTGGTCTGATATGTATCAATACGTATACATGCCAATGTTGAATGCATTAGAAGAGGCCCCTGTGGTCAATGTAGAAAATTTAATAAATAACCAAGCCAAGGCACATGCAGTGCATTTAAAATTAAATTGGAAACAACCACAATTAATGATTCAAGCAATCAGTGCTAAACCCATGCAAATAGATATCAAAATATTGGATAATCCAGGCATAAAATGGCATTTTTTACTAGGTACAGCAGAAGAAGATGCACCTTTAGTTAAAGTTGAAATGCAATTTTCTACGTGGCTTGCACTTGCGCACAGACAAATGACTTTTGCGCAGGCGTGGTCGCAACAATTAATTCATTTAAATGGCGCAGTGACCACTTTGATGGGACTGCTTTCTCAACTTATTGAAAAAGCATGATAGAAGAATTTAAAGAAATTAAGCGCATGTGTGTCCATGCGTTTTTATTGTCGTTTTCTGTATTCCGATTAATTGTTCGTTATGGGTACGTCATTTTTCGTGACAGAGTTTTAGAACTGCCCATTTCGGCGCAAAAATTAGAGGCTTACCATAAAGCCACGGCTGATGAATACGTGCGTGTTGCGATGCGCCTTAAAGGTGGTACTATTAAATTAGGGCAGTATTTATCGGCACGCGCAGATGTGGTGCCAAGGCCGCTCATTGAATCACTTAAAAAATTACAAGATCAAGTAGAAGCAGCGCCTTTTTCTTATGTTAAAAAAACCATAGAAAAAGAACTAGGCCAACCCGTTGAATCTTTGTTTGAATGGATTAATCCTCTTGCAATGGCAGCGGCTTCTTTTGGACAAGTGCATCAAGCAAAGACCAAAAATCATCAATCCGTAGTTATTAAAGTGCTACATTTAAACATTGAACGAACGGTGCATATTGATTTATTTGTATTTCGATTTGCGGTTTTTTTCTTTGATCAATTATTTCCTAAGTTTCATGTGCAACGTATTTATGACGAAGTCTCTAAAATTACTTTAGCGGAGCTTGATTATAGGCAAGAAGCCAAAAATGCGCAGCGTGTACAGCTTATTTTAAAAGATGATAACAGGGTGCGTATTCCACGTGTGTATGAAGATTATTCAAGTAAGCGTGTGTTGTGCTTAGAAGACATCGGCGGCCTTTCTATTCAAGATCCAAAACTAATTGAACGCACAGGCGGATCACCACGCGCCGTACTAGAAGCTGTGATTGGTGCTTATTGTCAGCAAATTTATGTGCATGGATTTTTTCAGTCCGATCCACATCCTGGTAATTTATTTTATTATCCACCAGATCCTAAATATCCACAGCAAGCACTCATTGGTATTATTGATTTTGGTCAAGCCAAACAAATTTCTATGCATGTGCATCGTTCTTTACAGCGTGCTGTCATGGCCATTATTAATAAGGATTTAGATGGACTGATGGAGGCTTTGTTAAAGCTTGAAATTATTGAATCTGCAGATAAAGATACGGTGGCTAAAGTGCTGGTTCGATTAGGCGAACATATTCAAGAGGGAAAAGTGTCTGAGTTTATGAATATTGATTATGATGAATTCGCTAAAACTATTGTTCAGGCACTCAAAGATTTAGAAGTGGTTTCTATTCCCCATGATTTAATTTTGTATGGTCGCACAATGGGTTTGTTGCAAGGGCTCAATTTTCAGTTAGATAAAGATTTACCTACATTTAAAGTGGTGGCGCCTTATTTATTTAAACTCACCAAATCCTAGAGCGTGTCCTTATTAATCTGATTTTCGTAGCGAAATCGTTTTACTTGCTCCAATGTTCAAGCCAATAAAAAGCTTCTTGTTGAACCCATGATCCAAATGAATGAGGTTGGTGAGAATAGCGAATGTGTAGTTTTTCTGGTTGTTGGTAAAGATCGTAAATTTCTTGGGTACGTCCTAATGCTTGTGCAACTTGAATGGCGTTATCCCAAAGTTCTTGATCAACATCATGAAAATATACCGCACGTGGCGCTAATAGTGATAAAATTTGATCAAAATCAAATGGTAAAATGGGTCTTTTTTGAACTTCTAAATTTAGCATTGGGCGCATGTAAAGTGGCAAAATAGTGTGCCCTGGCATGACATAAACAGAAGTTTCTTTGAGTGTTTGTAAAATGGTAAAAGGACAACTGATAACACCCGCAGAAATACGCGTATCTAACGCCATTAGTAATGCGGCACTTTCTCCTCCTAATGAGTGACCAATTACACTTATTTTTTGATTGTTAACAAAAGGAAGTGTTTGTAAATAATCCACAACACGTTGATGGTCGCGTGCACGTTGACCAATCAGTGACCATTGCGGACGTTCTAAGAGTGAAGTGTTGTAGGCGTTTTGCAGGGTGTGGTCGTAGCGCTCTCCTGCGAGTGGGCTGTCTGGTGCAATTACAACAAAGCCGCGACTGGCAAGTGCTGGGCCATAGTTGAGAAGATGATAATAACCACCCAGTCCCACTATTTCGTCTTTGCCTTCTGCCACTGTTTGATGAAGTGCTACAACGGCCGGGAAAGGCCCAATACCTTCTGGAATCAATAACCACATGTTCATGCGTTCTTGTTCATTTATTTGAATAGATACTTTAAGTTGTTGATAAGCTTTAAAAACACCATCCACACTTGCAGATTCTACAATGTTTTGTTGCGATAAAAGAATTGGATTAAGTGGCGTTTGTTTGGCAATGGGTTGTGTTTCTAGCGCACTCCATATCGATTGTCTGAGTGAGTATTGATGTAAATCGAATACGGCGGGATCTTCTATAAAATGATGATGTTCATCCTGCATCAAAGATGGATAAGCACCAAATAATGCTTCACCCTGTTCTATGAGTGATTCTAAAGAAACAGGATCTCTATTTTTTCCACCGTATCGTGGTTCTGTAAGCCCTGTTTCTATGATTAATTGTGCGCCATGAGAAAAACTTGGAAGATAGCCTGTAAACAGGTCTTTATCTACGCGTGGATAAACACGCCTTTGCGTTGGTCCTTGTGGATTTTTGGGATCCAATAAAAGCATTGTGTAAACGCCATCATAAAGTTGTGTGGTTTGCAGTGTGATTGTTTGATTTTGATCTTTTGGTTGTAAATCTATGATGTAAAATATTTTATTCAAAGAAGGAGAAGACAATGCACTAAGTGCTTGGGTGACTGCCCTGTTCCCAATGTTAATAAAAACAGAGTTGAGCGTTTGTAATCTTAGCTCCGGATGATTAAGATAACGTGAATAGCGATATTGAAAAGCTTGTTCTTTTGTAATCGTTGTTTTTGATTCTTTAATGTCTTGTGGTGTTTCGATTGCAAATACTTCGGTTGCTTGATCAATGATACGGCCTTGCTCATCTTTTAAAAATACAGCCAACGTGTGACCACCTTGTGGTTTTTCTATGCGCGTTGGCATGGGCAATTGATAGATTCTGTCTGGTTGATAGTTAAAATATACGCGCACGTGTTTTTTTTCTTGTGCATCTAAAATAACCTGCTCTTTGGGCAGTGAATAATGTGTATCTAGTTCGCCTATAACTTCTGATTCTAGTGTGACTTTTATTGGTGTTGAGGCGGTATTTTTGATTGTGACTAAGCCACGAACAGGCGCAAAAAAAGAATATTTTCTTCCATTGGTGTTCAGTGTTGATTGTTCGAGTTTAAAATCATCTATTGTAACAAAAGATGAATCTGCGGCCCATAAATGAGTAATACTTATATAACATACAACAATGGAAATAATATACATCAGATTTTTAAACATGGGCCTCGCCTTGGGCACCATGAAATCTATTATTCTTCCAGATGCCTAAAGATTGTTCTTGGGTCTACATTTAAATCTTGTGCAGTTTTTGTTTTGTTGCCATTGTTTTTTTGTAATATTTTTTTTATGTAGTCATTTTTGAATTTTTCAGTAGCTTCTGCTAATGACAACACAGGTGTTTCTTCGTCGCTTTTAAGATCTAAATCTTGGCTAGAGAGTAAAGATTTATCTGTCATTAAAACTGCTTTTTTAATGCGATTTTCGAGTTGGCGAATGTTGCCTGGCCACGCATATTTTTGAATAGCAACTGTGGCTTGTGCGCTAAAATCCTTAACATTACTATTAAATTCGCTTGTGTATTGTTTAAGAAAATGGCGAGCCAAAGTGATTAAGTCATGACCTCTTTCTCTTAACGGTGGTAAATGAATATGAATGACATGGAGTCTATAATAAAGATCTTCTCTAAATTGCTTGGTCTTAATTTCTTCTTCCAAGTTGCGATTGGTCGCCGCAAGGACACGAATATCAATTGATTCTTGTTTGTTATCGCCCAGGCGTGTGACTATTTTTTCTTGTAACACACGTAGTAATTTAACTTGTAAGTTTAAAGGCAATTCTCCAATTTCATCTAAAAACAAGGTGCCTTGATGAGCCAGCTGAAATTTACCCATTTTATTTTGTGTGGCGCCTGTAAAAGCACCACGCACATGCCCAAATAATTCGCTTTCTAATAAATTTTCTGGAATTGCACCACAATTAATAACCACAAATGGACCTTGATTACGGTCTGATCGTTCATGAATTTCGCGAGCAATCAGTTCTTTGCCTGTGCCTGTTTCGCCCGTGATTAATACAGAAACTTCTGTTGGCGCTACTTTTTTGATGGTGTTAAAAATAGATTGCATGGTTTCGTGAGAACCAATTAAATTGCCAAATTTTTTATGAAGCAGCGCTTTTTTGAGTGTTTCCTGCTCTTCTTTTAAGGCATGAAAACGTGTTGCATTTTGAATAAGTAAAGCCGTTTGCATGCCTAAAATAGTGACCACATGTAAAGATTCTTGTGTGAATTGATGAAGCGGATGATGAGCACCTAAATAAATCAATCCAAAAAGCTGTCCGTGGTCCATCAGTGGTACACATAAAACGCTTGATAGTTGAAGGCTCATAATAGATTGCGATGCGCTAAATTCAGTATCATGAAGTGCATCTTTAATCAGCAAAGGCGCTTGTTCTTTAATCACCCGTGTAATTACGGCGTCTGATAATTCACCTTGTGTGTCTGTAAAACTATTTTTATTTATTTTTTGTGCAATTTCAATGTGTGGTTTGCCTGCTTTAAAAATAACCAAATAACCATTATCGGCGTGGCTTAATTGCACGGCTGTATCAAGCGCAACAGGTAGCATTTCTTCTATGTCATAATTTTTTAATAAACGCTCAGAAAATGCATACAGATGCGTGTACATATCTGGTACGTGGGTTGTTTTTTCTTTTTGTGTGTTAAGGGGCTCTTCTTTTTTTTGTTCGTATTTAAATATAACCAAGGTGTGGCCAATTTTTAATTGATCGCCTTCTATTAGTTTTTTTTGTTCGTACTTTTTTCCATTAATAAGCACAGGATTGGTGCTGACAATGGTGTATTCATTTATTTTTTCTTTAATAATGTGTGCAGAAAAAGAAGTATCCAAAACGTGGATGTGTGCACTTGGATCGTTGCTTATATGCGTGATGGCCCGCAGTAGTTTGATTTTTTCTGTTTGTTTGGTGAGTGTGTTTAAAATCTCTAAATAAGGGACGAACATAAGACCTTATTATGCCACAATCTATAGTTGTAAACAATTACAACAAATGAAAAGCCATGTTGTAATAATATTTTCTTTGATGAATTAATAAAAGCGCTTGTTCTGCGGCTTGTGTGAGCGAAATAAAACGATTATCAATTTGCAAAAACAATTCATTTAATGCTTCATCAAGCGCTTGAGTTTTAAGCGCATAGGTTTGTTTGATGTGGGCCTTTTGAGATTCATCCGTTGTGTTTTCGTATGCTTCTTGGGCATCAAATATTTCGTTTAATAAGCTTTTGTTTGCAGGTTGTGATTCTAACGAGAAGTGTGCCAAATAGAGCAATATATGCACACGCTTCCATGGATCTTTAAGGATTTGGTAAGCAGCATTGATTTGGGTAGAGCGTAATTGTGCTTGGCGTTGCTCTGCCAAAGAAGCCTGTGTTAATCGATCGGGATGATATTTTTTTTGTAGTTGCCTGTATTTATTTTGTAAGTGTTCCAAATCAAGTAAAAAACAGGGTTCTAATTCTAGTAAGTCAAAAGGGTTTTCTGTTAAATTCATTGAATATTACATCTTTACGTGAGTTTTAAATTACACAGAAAAAGATTCGCCACAACCGCATGATTTTTTTTGTTTTGGGTTTCTAAATTGAAACCCACTTTCACGGATGCTTGTTAAATAATCAAGTTCTGTGCCTTGTAAATAAAGCATGCTTTTAGGGTCGATTATAAAATCGACCCCATGTTGCTTAAACAACACATCTTTTGGCTCTTGTGCTGCTGTAAATTCCATAAAATAAGATAAGCCAGAACAACCACCACCACGGATACCAATTCTTAATAATTTGATTTGGGCGTCTTTGTTTTGTTCTTTTTCCAATAGCAGAGCGACCTGTTTGGCCGCTTTTTCTGTAAGTATAAATTGTGCGTTTATCATGGCTTAATACCGCTAAGGGGCCGTTGTTTGGTTAATAATGTCATCTTTTACTGATATTTTCACATTCTTTTTTTGATAATCTTCGATAGCCGATTTAATGGCATCTTCTGCCAATACAGAACAATGTATTTTAACAGGTGGCAAACAAAGCTCTTCGGCAATGTCTGTGTTTTTAATTTCGCGTGCTTGGTCTAGTGTTTTGCCCTTTACCCATTCTGTTAAAAGCGAAGAAGATGCAATCGCAGAGCCACATCCAAAGGTTTTAAAGCGGGCATCTTCGATGACACCATTGACCACTTTGATTTGTAATTTCATTACATCGCCACAGGCTGGCGCGCCCACAACGCCTGTTCCCACATTTAGGTCTTCTTTAGAAAAAGAACCTACGTTTTTTGGATTTTCATAATGTTCTAATAATTTTTCACTATACGCCATAATAATCTCCCTGCACTTTTTTAATGCGTTTAGTGCGCTTGCGCCCACTGTACTGTATTTAAATCAATACCTTCTAATACCATTTCGTATAACGGTGACATGTCTCTTAGTTTTTTAATCTGTTTAATGACCAATGCTGCTACATAATCAATTTCTTCTTCTGTATTAAAACGTCCTAGCCCAAAACGAATCGAAGTATGCGCTAATTCATCACCTACTCCGAGCGCGCGTAATACATAAGAAGGCTCCAAAGAAGCGGATGTGCACGCAGAACCAGAACTTACCGCCACGTCTTTTAAGGCCATTAAAATAGATTCGCCTTCTACATAAGCAAAAGAGATGTTTAAATTACCAGGCAAACGATGTTCTAAACTACCGTTTACATAAGTGTAATCCAGATTATTTTGTATTTGGTTGAGTAGTTTATTTCTTAGGTAAAGAATACGTGAAGATTCTTCTTGTAAAGATTGCATTGCAATCGCGCAAGTTTTGCCAAATCCCACAATGGCCGGCACATTAAGTGTACCCGAACGCATACCACGTTCATGCCCGCCGCCATCAATAATAGGCGTTAATCGCACACGTGGTTTGGTGCGTTTAACCCATAATGCACCAACGCCTTTGGGCCCATACATTTTATGGGCGCTAAGTGATAATAAATCTACACCCAAAGTGGTGACATCAATAGGAATTTTACCAGCCGCTTGGACCGCATCTGTAAACAGCAGTACATTATGTGTTTTACAAATGGTAGAAATAGCAGGCAGGTTTTGAATCACACCAATTTCATTGTTGGCCAGCATAACAGATACCAAAATGGTGTCTTTGGTGATGGCATTTTCCAAGGTAGACAAATCCACTAATCCATCTTTTTGCACAGGTAGATAAGTGACCAAAAACCCTTCTTTTTCTAATGCCTTGTGGCTATCTAATGTGGCTTTATGTTCTGTTTGCAAGGTAATTAAATGTTTACCTTTTGATGCATAAAAATGGGCCACACCTTTAATGGCTAAGTTGTTAGATTCGGTGGCGCCACTGGTAAATACAATCTCTTTAGTATCGGTTGCACCAATTAAATTGCAGATTTGTTTGCGTGCCTGTTCTACGGCTTCTTCTGCATGCCAACCAAACATGTGGTTACGTGAAGAAGCATTGCCAAAATGTTCAAAAAAATAAGGTTTCATGGCGTTAAACACGCGCTCATCAAGCGGTGTAGTGGCATGATTATCCATATAAATAGGGAGTTTAATTGGGCTTAACATAAAGCCTCCTGTGGGGTGTGGGTCTCTTCTGTTAAAGATTCTTGTCTGTTGAAACCTTTAATTAATTCAGGGGCTTGGTCTTTGTCTGCCCTTTGGCAATCATGTGTGCAATCATGGGGGATGCTGGTGCGATGGCAATGTGCACAACTTTCTAGAAATTGAACGCTGGCAATCAACTCTTTTTCTAGAGTTTTCATTTGTGCGATGATATTTTGGGTTTCTTTTAGTTTTTTAGCGTAAACTTGTCTAATTTTACCCATGATTTGACTGCCCATGCTGCCTTGTGCTTGCAAAGACAACAAATCTTTGATTTGTGGCAGTGTAAACCCAAGTACTTGCAATTTGCTAATCCATAAGACGCGGTAAACAGCGTCTTCTTGGTACACGCGAAATTGCCCTTTGGTTCTTCCAGAAGGTTCTAGCAGACCTAGTTCCTCATAAAGCCTAAGCGCACGGACTGTTTTACCTGTTTTTTCTGCCAAGTCTCCAACTTTCATTGTGTTTTTGGAGACTTCGGTTATTTTTATTTGTGCTTCTTTCATAATTCAACCTTGACGCATGCGTTAAGGTTAAATTGAGCGTGTAGTTTTGTCAAGCAGATGCGTGCTTTTATAACCACTCTGGGCTTGGATGCAAGCAAAAAATTGGGATTGTCTTGTGGGGTTGTTAGAAAAACACCCACTCCATGATTCTACACATACGTGGCTATGCGCATAAGCATGTGTTCTAAAAACCATACAACTTTGTTGGCTTTGAATAAAACAAGCAACGCCTTGTGGTGTGAGTGCTTGTGTGAGTGCCTGCGTGATATCTTGAACCAGATCTTCTACTAATATTAAACGGTGGCACAGTGTTTCTATCATCGCTGCAATACGTGAAAATCCAACGGTGTATTGATTGGGAATAAAAGCAATATGAATAGTCAAAGGGTAAGGCAACAGATGATGCGGACATACAGAAAAAAACTCAAGATTATAAATGCCTACCATTTCCGTGTGTGTGGTAGGTAACAAATCTTCATGCGTGAGTGAGTGAGGGGTTTGATAACCGTTGAGTAGCTCATCTTGATACAATGCAGAAACACGCTTGGCTGTGCGTGCAAGCGTGTGTGCGTCTATGGGCACTTTGAGCGCGGTTAAAAATGCAATTAAGGCTTGTTCCGCGGTTTGTTGTGTCATGTGTGGTATTGCTCCATGTCTTTTGCCGTGAGCGTTACAAAATAACCTGGCATTTCATAGAGTTTAATTTCTTCTAATTCTGGTAGTTTGGGTTTTAGTTTTTTCCAAATAAACAAGCTAATTTCTTCTGCGGTGGGTGTTTCTATAAAGTCATTTAAATAACGATGGTCTACGACGCTCAAAACTTCGGTTTGCACTAATTGTTCGAGTTGATGAAAATCCATGACCATGCCTGATTCTTTATTTACAGCACCTGCCACCGTGACAAATAAAGTATAATTGTGTCCGTGAAGATGATAACAAGGGCCTTGGTATTTCATTAATCGATGTGCCGCCGCAAACGTAAATTCAACGCTAAGTTTCACAAAAACCTCAAAAATAAAAAATCAAAATACGAGAATCAAGATTTTAAAAACAGTTTATGTTATATCTTTTTTATTATGGATCAAGCACCCACTGGCAAACCGCTGAATATTCAGCAATTATTGGCTAAAAAAAAAGAACAACCAAATTCTAAACAACCGGTAGATTCCCAAGCGGTTCTTGAAACAGAAGAAACAAAGGCACCGGTTTCTTCTGTTGAGTTAACGGCTGTGCAATCCAAAGAAGCGCTGATAGCAGAACGATTAGCAAGAGCCGAAGAAAAAACCAAAGCCTTTATGTCACAATATACACAAGTGATAGATACCACACCAAAATCGAAAGAGAAAAAAACATACCAAGCACCCCTGGCAGTTGATATGAAAGCCGCTTATCAGGTGTCTATGCAAGGGCTTAAATCTAATCGATTAGATGTGGAGCAACGCGAAACCAGGCAATATCCTTTGGGTTATTTTGGCGTAGATGAGCTTTATTGTTTTGCCGAAGCTCATTTTTATATGATAAAGAAAAATTTGCATTTGGTTGCGTTGGAACGTCCACGGTTTTGTATTGTAATTCATTTTGTTGGTTCAACCAAACGTGATTATGGAGTGGTTTATGAACACGGTATTTTATTGGCTTATCAAGATGTTTCCAAAATTTTGAACCCAGATTTAGAACTTACTTTTGACACAGATAGCGTGATTGACAACATAAGAGGAAAAATCGCTTGCCACCGTGCACAATTAGATTCGCGGCGACATTATGCTGGTGATGTTTCTTTGTTGTATGACTTAAAATTAAAAACTTACAGTGGATTAGAAGACGACATTGAAGATATTTTAGATTCTTTGGATGAATTGCAATGGTTTTCAATTAACCATAAAATGTGCAAAGATTCGATAGATTTTGTACATCTTTTAATGGATCATTCTACGCGTGTACGTTTGCCTTGGATAGAAATTCCCACAATGGTCAAATTTATATTTCAAACTTCGCCAACAGTAGAGTCTATTTGTCATTTTGATAAAAATAAATTTTCGATCATACGTGCCAAGCCTTGCGAAAAACTACCAGAAGCCCCCATTTTAATACGAGTTTCGCAGACTGCATTGGAGGCCTTATGGAACAAAGAATGTGGCATGCATGCGCTCATCATTGCTTCTCAAATTCAAGTGGAAGGCGATTTAAGTAAAGCCATTGAAATAGGCGTATTGGATCCTATTGCTTTAATGTATGTTCGCCATTTTCAAAAAACCAAAAAACCTTTGTCTTCGGATAATCCCTTATTTATTGTGTGGGCACCATGACTTGTGTGCGTTATGTAAAATATTTTTTTGTGTTTTTTTTATTATCATTCAAGTTAAGTTATGCAGCCAATGAAAATGCTTTAGTGCAAGCCATGCAGTTATTAGATGCATGGCAATTAAAAGAAGCAAGCGCGCTTGTGCGTGAGCAATTTCAACAATTTCCAAAAGATCCCAATGTTCTTTTTTTAGGTGCGCGCGTTGCTTTTTATCAGGGTGAATTTGCAAAGGCGCTCGATTTATTAAATCAAGCTAAAACACAAGGATTTGTATCTCAAGATCTTATTTTTGAACAAGTGGTTAAAGATACGGCGCGTATAACGTCTTCTTTTTTGTTTAAATCAAGCGCTCATTTTAAAGTGTTTTACGCACCTTTTAAAGACGAAATTTTGGCAGATTTAATGCTTCCTGTTTTAGAAAATGCATACATCCATATTGGGCAATCTTTGGGATTTGAACATCAAAGCGAAATTCCTATTGCGGTTCTTGTGGTTGATAATGCAGAGGCTCTATCTTTGGTGTCTACACTTAAAACAGTAGAAATAGAAACTACTTCTACTATTGCGATTTGCAAATTTTATCGTTTGATGATCACGTCGCCGTTGGCTACCTATTATGGATATGAATGGGCAGATACCATTGCACATGAGTTTGCACACTTGGTTATTAATGCTCGTTCTTTTGCACGTGTGCCTATTTGGTTACATGAAGGCTTGGCTAAATTTATGGAAACACGCCACAATCGTGCGGCAGGACAAGCACTTAATGATGATGTTAAAAAAACACTACGTTTAGCTGCATTGAGTAGTAAATTTATTACTTTTGAACAAATGCATCCTTCGATGGCCAAATTAAAAAGCCAAGAAGATGCGGCATTAGCGTTTGCAGAAGTATTAGAAGCTGTGATGATGCTGAATGAAAAAAAAGGCATAGATGGATTAAAAAATTTGTTAACACAAATAGGACAAGGAACGAGTGTAGAAAATGCGATATCTGTTCTTTATGGAAAACCTTTTACTACATTTTTAAAAGAGTGGAAAAATAGGCTTTTGCGTTACGGTAACTATCAAGCACAATCGGCCACTTTATTAAAAAAAGAAATTCGCTTAAAAAATCCGTTAAACAATGATTTATTGGCCCCAAATAACGAAGATATAACAGCGGACATTAAAGAAAAAAAAGCACAAGATTTTGCTAAAATAGCACAGTTACTTGTTCTTAAAGGAAGACATCAAGCAGCTTTAGTTGAATATGAAAAGGCCTTTCAGTTAACTCGCATCAGTTATCCACATTTAACACGTCAGTATATACAGGCGTTAATGTATGCGGGTGATTACCAAAAAGCACAAAAAATAGCAGAAGATTTTTTACTTAAATTTTCACAAGATACGCATGTACGGCTTCAATTGGCGGATATATATTTAGCACAAAATCAGTATTTAAAAGCCAAAGCGCAGTATGCATTGTCTGTGTATGAAAATCCATACAATCCAAGCATCTACCAAGGTTTATTAAAGATTGCGCAAATAGAAAAACTAAAAAAAGAAGAAGATCAATATCAATATTATTTAAAAATTTTAAAATAATATTTTATTTTTAAAATTGTGTAACCCGCCAATTTTGCACAGACAGCGCATAAAAATTATCAAAAAATCCATGCAACCACACATGCTTACTGCTACGATTCACTTATCGTGTGAAAAATCACGAAATTAATGCTTAATTAATTAGGAAGAAGAAAAGGTCGGGAGTGCTATGCGGGCAATTACGATTGATGATTCAAGAGCTATTCGTTCGGTGATTAAGAAGATATTAAAAGAATCTGGTTTTGCAGATATTTACGAAGCAGAAGATGGTGTTAAAGCGCTTGAAAAACTTGATGAAATAGGCCCCATTGAAGTGGCATTGGTAGATTGGAATATGCCCAATATGAACGGTTTAGATTTTGTAAAAAATATTCGCCAAAAAGAAAAATTTAATGAGATGTGTATCATCATGGTGACCACAGAAACAGAAATGGGGCAAATGGTAAAAGCACTGGCGAGTGGGGCTAATGAATATTTGATGAAACCATTCACTAAAGACGGATTACTTGAAAAGTTAAATATTTTTGGTTTGATTTTACCTCCTGCTGGAGTTTAATTTTTATGGCGAGAATAAAACTCCTTATTGTTGATGATTCTTCTGCTGTAAGAAGAATATTATCTTCGTTTATTAAAAATGATCCTGATATAGAGTTGGTTGATCAAGCCGAAAATGGTGCCGTTGCTTTGCAAAAAATAGCACAACACAATCCTGATATCGTGACACTGGATATTGAAATGCCAGTGATGGACGGAATTACAACAATTTCTGAAATTAGAAAAACGAATAAAAAATTACCTGTGATCATGTTAAGTACGTTATCGCAACGTGGTTCTTTGGCTACATTAGATGCGTTAGCTAAAGGTGCAAGTGACTATTTGCCAAAACCAACAGCTATGCAAACGGGTGATAGTAGTCAATCTTATGACAATATTCGTTTGGATTTGATTAAAAAAATAAAAGCACTGGTGCCTGTGCAGCACATGCAATCGTTTTCCTCCACGCCTTCATTGTTTGCAAGCACTAAATCATCCAGTGGATCTGGTGCTTCTTCTGTTGTAACAAAATCAAGCAATGTTGTTGCTTCTTCTGTTCCGATGAGACCGTTGGGGTCGCTTGCTAATGTTCAAAAATTTGATCCTTCCTGTAAAGGGATGCAAAATTTAAATCCTCAAAAAATATTATCTCGTATCGAATTGGTGGTGATAGGTGTATCCACAGGTGGACCCAATGCCTTGCAGGCTTTGTTTTCTGCGCTGCCTAAAAATTTTCCAACACCTATTCTTATTGTTCAACACATGCCGCCTCAATTGACTGCATTATTGGCCGATAGATTAAATAGTATTTCCCAACTTTCTGTAAAAGAAGCCAAAGCAGGAGATTTATTACAACCAGGGTGTGTCTATATTGCACCGGGCGATTATCATATGACCGTGGCCCGATCAGGTGTGAATACGGCTGTTTTTTTAAATCAAGAACAACCAGAAAATTCATGTCGTCCTGCGGTTGATGTAACCATGCGTTCTGTCAGTCAAATGTATAAAAAAAATATGCTGGCTGTGATTTTAACAGGCATGGGCCAAGATGGTATGTTAGGCTGCAAAGTGGTTCAAGAAAATGGGGGTGCCGTATTAGCACAAGATCAATCAAGCAGCGTAGTTTGGGGCATGCCTGGTGCGGTTGTTGGTGCAGGTCTTGCGGATATGGTGTTGCCGTTACAGATGATGTCTACTGAAATTGTTAAGCGCGCTATTTACGGACGTCGTTAAAAGAGGATTGTCAGATGTTTAACAATCAAGATTTTTCAGTGATTGCTAAGTTTGCCAAAGATAAAGCGGGCTTGTATCTAGAATCAGATAAAGAATATTTGTTGGAATCAAGGTTAAAACCAATTCTTGCCCAATTTAATTTAAAATCATACGCCGAACTTGCGCAGGAAATTCAGAAAAATAACATGCAAGTTCATAAAAAAGTGATAGAATCATTAACCACAAATGAAACTAGTTTTTTTCGTGACTTGCAACCATTTACATTATTACAACAAAAAATATTTCCAGAGCTTGTAGAGAAAAGAAAAAATTCAAGAGAGCTTAATATTTGGTGCGCCGCGGCGTCGACTGGACAAGAACCTTATACTGTGGGCATGGTTTTATCTGAACATTTTCCACAAGTATTTAAAGAATGGAAAGTTAATTTTGTTGCAACAGATATTAATCAAACGGTACTAAATAAAGCGCAATCAGGCGTTTATTCTCAGTTAGAAGTCAGTCGAGGATTGCCCGCACCTTTACTTGTGAAATATTTTACTAAAAAGGGAATAGATTGGATAATCAGAGAAGATTTGAGGCATTTTGTTAGTTTCACAACGCTTAATTTGATGGCGCCATTGCCATTTTCGAGCTTTAAGCCTTTTGATTTAGTTTTTATTAGAAATGTACTGATTTATTTTGAACTCAAAGACAAGCAGGCTATTTTAGAGCGTATTAAAAAAGTGATGGCGCCAGATTCACATTTGTTTTTAGGATCATCTGAAACCACACTCCAAATTAGTAATGGTTTTGAACAAATCAATCATGGCCGTGTATTTACTTACCAACCTAAAAAAAATTAAAGATTAAAAGAGGAATGATGTATGGAAATGATCAAAGAAAACCTCGATCGAATTGTAGAACAGGTATTTTTATCTACATTTGAACTTCCTGTAGTGCCTGACTTAGAACGGCAAGCGATAGACATTAATCCTTTTTCTGAGGATCTGCGTTGTTCTATCCGTGTGATGGGTGGGCAAAATCTTAAAATAGTTACAGATATTCCCAAAAGCTTAATTAAAAAATTGGCGCCTTTTTTCTTTGCTTGTGAACCAAAAGACGTAAGCGAACAAGATATCTTAGATACCATGACTGAACTTACCAACATGCTAGGAGGCAATATTAAAGCCTTGTTTGATCAGGAATTGTCTTTAGGGTTGCCTGTTTTAGAAACATCGGAAGAACAGGTAGAAGAAAATCATAAAGAGCGGTTTTTTAGGCACTATGACTGTGCCAACGAAAAATTTTGTATTGATGTGGTGAGTCATTAATTTTTTGTGTTTAAAAATTAACATCATAAAAAAATTACGTGTAAAATGTGATTTTTTGAGGCACAATTGAACCATGAGTGAATTAGATGATATCGTCAAAGATTTTTTGATCGAAAGTTATGAAAATTTAGACGAATTGGACAGGCAATTTGTTAAACTCGAAACCAATCCTCAAGACAAGCCCACGTTGAGTTCTATTTTTAGAACAATTCACACGATTAAGGGCACGTGTGGTTTTCTTAACTTTAGAAATTTAGAATCGGTTACACATAATGGCGAAAATTTGCTGAGCAAATTAAGAGACGGCGTGCTTCCTCTTAGGCCAGAAATGACAAGTGCCTTGTTGGCGATGGTGGATGCTGTTCGTGTAATGTTGAAACAAATTGAAGAAACAGGCACGGATGGCCAAAATAAATACGAAGATTTAATTCAGACATTAAAAAATCTGCTTATTCAAAATCCAAGTGCTTCTAAACCGTTGACGCCAGTAGTTAAAACAGAATCTCAAGAAGTTCAGGCCCCCGTCTTAGAAGCTGTGGGTGTGTCCAATGAACCCGTTATTAGCAGCACTTTAAATGCGCCAGAAATAAAGCCAGAATCTGTATTAGAAGTTCAATTGTCTCAATCCGTAGAGCCAATTGCGGTCTCTCATAAAGAAGTGCAAGCACCAGAATCAGAAGTAGCGCATGTGAGCGTAGTGTCAGAAAAGTCAAAAGAAGCGCCGGCGGCGCCTCAGGCAGCTGCTGTTAATGCCAAAGAAAAGCAGAATTCGGTGACTGATTCAACAATCCGTGTGGATGTGGGTATTGTTGATAAATTAATGGATTTGATTGGAGAATTGGTGTTGATTCGCAATCAACTTTTGCAATTTAAGATTATTAAAGAAGATACCGAATTGTCGGCCACTTCTCAACGTTTGAATATGATTACATCTGAATTGCAAGAAAACGTAATGAAAACACGCATGCAGCCAATTGGCATTGTGTTATCTAAATTTCCAAGAGTGGTACGAGACTTGGCATTGTCCTGTGCCAAAAAAATTAAGGTCACTCTAGAAGGTGTGGAAACAGAACTTGATAAAACAATTATCGAAGCCATCAAGGATCCGCTGACACACTTAATTAGAAACTCTGTGGACCATGGCATTGAAAAACCAGATGCCAGAAAAGAAAAAGGAAAAAACGAAGAAGGTCATTTATTGATACGTGCTTATCATGAAAGTGGTTTGGTGAATATTGAAATTACAGATGATGGTGGCGGTATTAGTGTAGAAAGAGTTAAATCAAAAGCGTTAAGCCAATCGTTAATAACCAAAGCGCAAGCAGATGCCATGTCTGAAAAAGAGTTATGCAATTTAATTTTTTTGCCTGGCTTTTCAACAGCAGAAAAAGTGACCAATATTTCTGGTCGCGGTGTTGGTATGGATGTGGTTAAAACTAATATCGAAAAAATTGGCGGTGTGGTTGATTTGCAGAGCAAATTTGGCCAAGGCACTACGATTAAGATTAAAATTCCTTTAACTTTGGCTATTATTCCTGCGCTTATTATTACAAGCAACAATGCTCGTTATGCAATTCCTCAAGTAAATTTGGTAGAACTCCTTAAATTGGATGGAGAAGAAGCACAAAAGAAAATAGAAATGTTTCATGGTGCGCCTGTATACCGTTTGCGCGGAAAACTGTTGCCGCTTATTTATTTTAAGAAATTATTGGGTGAATCCGGTACCGCTGACATGCGACTTGATGGCAGTGTGAATATTGTGGTTCTAAGCTCTGATGATCAATTGTTTGGTCTGGTGGCAGATGGAATTGATGAAACTCAAGAAATTGTAGTTAAACCTTTATGTAAACAACTTAAAGGATTGTCGCTTTTTGCGGGCGCCACTATTTTAGGAGATGGGAAAGTTGCTTTAATTATTGATGTGGTCGGATTGGCGCAATACGCACATGTGGTAAGACAAGTCCATCAACAACAAGCTAAATTAGTAGAGTCTTCAAAAGCGGATGTGCGTTTAACACAAAAAGAAATGATGCTTTTAATTCGTAATTTAGATGATGGCCGCTTGGTTGTGCCACTGTCTTTGATTTCTCGTCTTGAAGAATTTGAATTAGATAAAATTGAATTTAGTCGTGGTTATGAAGTGGTTCAATACAGAAACATGATTATGCCTCTTGTAAGATTGGATCAATTAATTCCAGAAAGACGTTCTGTGATGCGCATGGAAGGTGCAGAAGCGGAATCTAAGAACCAGATAGAAGTTGTAGTGTATTCTTACAAAGATAAATACGTAGGAATTATTGTACATGAAATATTGGATGTGGTGGAACAAGAAGCAAGCGCTAAACCCAATGCCAATACAAGGCAGGGCGTGCTAGGTTCTGTGGTGATTCATGGGCGCGTGACTGAATTGCTCGATATAAAAAATTTATTACAACCAGTGATAGAGAGTTTTTATGGCGCTCAATCACAGGACAATGATCTTTTAGAATCGTATAATTCTGTACAATCTATGTAATAACGAGGTTTTTTTATGGCTTCGAGACAACTTTGCACATTTTTTCTTGAGCGATTTTATTTTGGTGTTTATGTGGACATTGTTCAAGAGGTGATTCGTTATCAAAAATTAACATCCATTCCATTGGCACCAGGCAATGTTAAAGGACTCATTAATTTGCGAGGTCAAATTGTGACGGCCCTTGATTTGAGAACTTGTTTGGATCTTCCAGAAAGAGACAAAGAACAACTTCCGATGAATGTGGTTGTAAATGGCGAAGATGGTGCCTTTAGTTTGTTGGTTGATCAAATTAGTGATGTGTTAGAATTATCTGATGATTTGATCGAAAAACCCCCCGAAACATTAGAAGGCTCTGCGCGCGATTACATTTTGGGCGCTTATCAATTGAATGATAATTTGCTGTTAGCGCTTGATACAAGCAAATTATTACGTTTTTCAAGTAAATTATAATGTAAGGTTTTTAGTGATTTTTATTGTTTTGATGGAGCAGGAAATTTGTGATTCCAAATCGAGTTTTGGTGCTTGATGATGAAGAACTCATCACTCAGTTATTGAGTAACTATTTAATGCTTGAAGGTTATGATGTGGATGCCACTAATAATCCCTTACAAGCCATTGAATTAGTCAAAGAAACCAAATATCTTGCCGTTATTACAGATATTTATATGCCAGAGTTAAATGGCGTTGATTTTATCAAACAAATCAAAGAAATTGATGGTCTGACACAAGTGATAGTTATTTCTGGATATGCCAAAATGTCTGACATTATTCGTGTATTTCGTTTTGGGGCCAGTAATATTGTATACAAACCATTTGAAAACTTGAGTGTATTTGACGAAGAATTAAAACAAATAAAAAAACGCCACGAATTAATTTTAACGGCCATTAAAAATGCCAAACGTGTAAACCCAGAAGACACAGAATAGCCCTCTTTTGAAACTTACCCCACGACCAAACTGCTGTATCAGAATAATTTAATTTTTAAATACCTAAATTCATTAACAAGGGGGCAATTTTTTTAAGTTGTAGTGATGCAGTGGTAGTTGGCCTATAATCTACGATGGGCATAAATTTACACACGGATTCAGACACATTAGCATCATCGCTGATTTCTCCTAGTACGCTTAGATCTGAACCAATAAATTCCTTTATCATACGTCGTAATTGATATACATTGAGACAGGAATCGTTTCTTATTTTATTGATGATTAATGCGGGATTGAAACTTTGCAAGGAGTGACGTACTTTTTGGTATGTTTCTGGGCCTCTTTTTTCTGCTTCTTGGTAAATAGATTGCAAAGTTAAAAATTCTTTTTTTATAAATTCATGACGTTGTTCTTCTTTGTCGTTAAGAATTTGTTGAGCACGTCTAATGGCTGCCAATTTGATAAACCGGTATAAATCTAAAATGGCCGTTGGTTCTGCTTGCGCAATTAACACATGAATATCGGCCATGAGAAAAAAATCTAACATATGATAATGCGTGCCTGCACCAATGTCGATAAAAATAAAATCTGTGTTTAGTTTTCTAATGTGCTGCATTAAGCGTATTTTTTTGGCATGAACAAGATTGGCTGTTGCCAAGGTGTCGCCTGTTCCAGGAATGAAATTAAGCAAAGGATGAAAAGCCGATGTTTCAATAACTTGTTCAAGAGTTTCTACTTCTTTGTTGATAAAATGTGTCAAAGTTTTTTGTGGTTTAAGAAGACCATATAAAATATGCTGATCAGCACCCCCAATATCGAGATCAATTAATGTAACCCGATGATTGGCGCGTGCAAACAATAGCGCCAAATTTGAAGTAATAACACTTTTACCAACGCCACCTTTTCCTGATGCAACTGTAATAATTTTTGTCATATGATGTTTTTTATAGGTAATAACTTTTTTAAGTCTAATCGGCATGCTCTTGTTTGGTCAAAAAAATAACGTGCGTATCAAACAAGATTACAAATTGGTGATTTATATGATGAGCAGTTTTTGTTTAGCGAGAACCAAATATTTTTTGAGAATAGATAATCAAGCTAGGGCAATAAGTAATAATCATTAAACCAACACCAATAATAAGCAAAAAAGGTAAACATGAACGGTAGACACGTGTAAGTGGCTGTCTAAAGCGAGAAGACGATAGCAACAAATTAAGTCCAATGGGTGGAAACAAAAACCCAAGTTCAAGATTGGCCAAAAAGATAATTCCTAAATGCATCGTTTCAATTTCAAATGCTTTTCCAAGTGGCACAATTAAGGGCGCTAAAATAACAATGGCCGAAAAAATTTCGAGCACACTGCCAAGCACCAACAGCATACAGTTAAGCGTGAGCAAAAATAATGTTTTTGAATGAATGTGTGCCGTAACCCAGTGCACAAGTGCAGTTGGAATTTGAGCATCTACCAGGTAACTTGTAAGCCCCATGGCAGAGCCTAACACAATTAACACGCTACCCATCAATGCAGAAGATTCTGCAATCGTGGTCACCAATTTTTTGTTCCATACCAAGTCGCGATAAATTATACTTTCTGTAATAATAGCATAAAGTGCAGCCATGGCCGCAGTTTCTACAATTGTAGTTTTTCCTCGATATAAACCTAAATCAAAGATAACAGGAAATAATGCATACCATTTGGCGTCCCATAACGCATTTGAAATTTCTTGAATGGAAAATTGAGTGATGTTTTTAGATCCGCTGGTGCGATAATAAAAACTGTGTATTATGCTGTAGGCAAGTACTAATACAATTAATAAAATACTGGGCAAAATAGCCGCATCAAATATTTTTTGTGCGGGCAGTTCAGCTACAACAGAATACAAAATGACAGGAAGCGAAGGTGGCAATAATAAGCCCAAGCTTCCTGCCGCGCTTACAAGCCCTAATGCAAAAGATTCACTGTATCCTTCTTTTACCAACAAGGGTAAAACCAAGCCACCTAAAGCAATAATGGTTACGCCAGATCCCCCTGTTAATGCAGTAAAAAATGCACATACTAAAATCACGACAATGGCAACGCCACCGGGCAAAAAACCAACTATCGATTTAGCCACACGCATAAGCCTAGACGAAGCACCGCCTTCGGCTAAAATAAAACCACACAAAGTTAATAATGGAATAGCTGGCAAAGTAGGCGATTCCACGAGTCTCAACATTTCGATTGGAATAGTGGCAATAGGTGTGTTGTCTGTATAGAAAAAAATCATGGCCATTCCAATCATGCCAATATAAATGGGTGCGCCTAAAATTAAAGCGCACAATAAGGCTATTACAGAAGGCCACCTGAGCGGAGTAAAAGGTTGATGTTCCAGGAATGCGTTAATTGTGCCATGCCATGGAAACGAAACAAAAAAGTCCACGTGATTAAATAGCCAAAATCCTGCGGGTAACAGTGCCAGCACGCTAATCAATATGCGTGTCCATTTTTTTGTGTGTGCAAAATAAGCCGATCGTATTGCCATTAAAGCCAAGGAGATAGGCATAATGAGTTCGCCCCACCATACAGGAATTAATTCAAATAACCGGCTGTCTGTGTGCTGATCGGATTCTATCATGATGCAGGTGCCATAAGCCAATAACCCATTGGCTAAAGCACATAAGGTGTGTGCAAAAAACTGTGTTGCTTTTTGTAGTTTAGGATCATGGATAAATTGGCTGGTGGCAAGCGATAAATGTTTATTATGTTTGCTCGCCAACAAGGCACCTAAAAATGCTGCCCATAAAGTGAGGTGTTGCACAAATACAATTGTGCCTGTGAGTGTTTTATGTGTACCTGCGCGATACAAAGCAGCCACTATTGGCAAAGCCATCATCAGTGCTGTAACTACAACGGATAAAGCTACTTCGCTCCGTTCAATGTAAGAAGGTGGGTGTTTTTGATGCGAATCTGTATGGGATTGAATATGCATGAGTCATCTCAGGGTTGGTTGGTAAACTGTAGAATTTGATTTTTATCTTGCCAATAACCAAGGATAAAATCTTGTGCGGACATTTCTTTTTTTCCTTCTGGCTTAAGTCGTTCTATCTCTAAATATTGGCCTTGTGCACAAGCCACCAATAGGCAGCGTGAATCTCTTCTGTATAAAGTGCCAGGTGCGGGTGTGTCTAAATTTTTTTGCTCTGTTTTTTTTGTGTGTATGTCTGTGTCTGGCCTGGCCTGAATAATTTGAATACGTTTTTTATTGAGAAATGTATAAGAGACAGGCCACGGATAATAAGCCCTAATGTGTCTGTCTATTGCGCTTACGCTTAATTGCCAATTAATCAAGCCGTCTTCTTTTTTTATTTTTTGGGTATAAGTGGCCTGTGTGTGATCTTGGGGTTTTGCTTGACAACGACCAGAAGCAATAGGCGCAAGTTGTTCAATTAATACCTGAGCCCCCAAATAGGCGAGTGTTTGCGTGAGCGAAGCAGTTGTATCTATATTTTGAATAGGGCATGTAAGTATTTGATACACAGGTCCTGTATCAAGTGCGGCTTCCATTTTCATAAGCGCTAAGCCTGTGTGTGTGTCCCCATTTAAAATCGCCTGATGAATAGGCGAAGCGCCCCGGTATAACGGTAGACACGAAGCATGTAAATTTAAACATCCATAAGTGGGTAAATCTAATACCGCTTGGGGCAGGATTTTACCATAAGCGGCTACAATAAAAAAATCAGCGCCATACTGGCGGAGTTCCTCTTGCACATCCGCAGTTTTGAGTGTGTGTGGTGTGAATGTTTTTAATCCACGTTGCATGGCCAATTGTTTGACTGGGCATGGCGCCATTTGTTTGCCACGCCCTTGTGGTTTATCCGGCTGAGATACCACACATACGATTTGTGCAAGTGTAGGTTGTTCATATAATTGCGCCAATGCGGGCACTGCAAATTCGGGCGATCCAAAGTAAATAATTTTAAATGGTTGAGTCGCTATCATCATGTGGATGTGTATCAGCTCTTGATTGTCATTGGAATGTGCTTGCGTCAAAATCGTGGCTTCGGTACAATGGTTAGGTATGCAACGCACTGAAATCGAAGAAACCGCCTCGAAATATCTGGAATTTATGGTTCATGGATTCATGAACGGTTTAATTACTTTACAAGAATTAGAAGGTATTACAGACGAAGAAATGGAAACTGTATATGCCTTGGGATACAACTTTTTTTCTTACGGCAAATACGAAGGTGCCAAAGATATTTTTACAGGCCTTACCGCTTATGCGCCTTATACTGCTCATTATTGGCGTGCATTAGGTGCCGTTAATCAACAACTTAAAGATTACCAAGAAGCAATTTCTGCTTATGATATGGCTGTCGCCAACGATGAAAGCGATGTGGTGAGTTATGTGTATCGTGGTGAATCTAAAATTTTATCGGGCCAGGTAGAACCAGGTTTACAAGATTTAAAAAAAGTCATTGAACTTGCGCCTATGCATCCTGAAGCGGCTCAGTGGGTTCAACGAGCGGAATTGCTTATTCGCTTACAACAAGCGACACTCGCCAGTTCAGACAGAACCAGCCCTACAAGTCCAAAAATGATGGATGTAACCAGTAGAACCAAAATTTAGTGGCGGATTAAGAAGTTTGTTCTTGGGATCGAATCTACACAAATTTTTTAGCGCCTTCTCCAAACATAAGCAGAAGTAATGTGACTATACAAAAACGTAAACAACGCCCAATTAATGCACCTATTAAAAAAGTGGGCAAATAAACACCAACCATCCCAGAGCCAATGGCAATAAGTTTAAATGGAGTAGGTAAAATACTACATCCAAGAATAAGAAAAAGCATGTTTTCTGAAAGTAGCTGTCTTAATGTGGTATTGATTTCGTAACTTAAAAACTTAAAATGCAGTGCCACATTGGGATCAAACTGAAAAGCATTGACCAATCCGTGCGAAATAGCCTGTCCCAATAAATAACCTAAAATGCCACCTAAAAAAGAAGACAATACCCCAATACTGGCGTATTTCCAGGCATTGTGTGGCCTTGCAAGAACCATCGGAATTAAAATAGCAAAAGGCGGAACAGGAAAAATGGAAGCATCAATTAATGATACCAAGGCCAAGGCGTAGATGGCGTAACGCGTGCTTGCCAAAGCCACAAGTTTATCTGTGAGCCGTTTAAAAAAAGTTATTTTTTTGTTAGGTGAAGTACTACTTTGCATCATAGTCGCAGGCTTTTATCTTATCTGTAAAAAATGCACCATCTTTTTTAACGGGAGCAAGCATGTCTGTTATCAGGCGTACAAGCAGTTTAATGGGATTTTTAATCGCGTTTTTACAGATTAATTTTGCGTTGGCAAGCTTAGTGGAAGACGACCAATCACAGACTCTTTTTATCTATGCTCAACAATCTTCATCTGTAAATGCACATGCACAAGATTTTAAATTGTTAAATTCATTGCAATTTAAACTAGAGAATACAGCGACTTATGATAAACTACAGGTTTCGTTAAAAAGTTTAACGCCCCGTGGATTAAGAGATTTGGAACGAATTGCAAAAGAAAAGCAGTGGGTTATTTTGTCTGGTGTGAAAGATGATGACAATCATTTGATTCAGTATTTACCCAATGTGTTGCTTAAGCCCAAATCTTTATTGGCGCATGGGCAATTTAGTTTTTATGTTCGGGATTTATCTTCTTTGGTTCCGTTTTATCATACAGATACACAAATCTTAAAAACAAAACTGTTGCCAGGCTATTATGAACCATCCATCTTGATGCAACAATGGAAACATCATACTGATTTTGAGTGGATAGAGCTTGATCGCATGTATGAAATAGAACAAAGAGACATACCTACTCCAAATGATCCATATTATCCTGAACAATGGTACTTACACACCGTCAACAATCCGCAAATATCGTCTTTGGCCAACATTGATATAGAAGGCGCGTGGGCGATTACACGTGCTAATAACCGTACATTGATTGCCGTGTTAGATAGTGGTTTTGACATCACACACGAAGATTTAGCCGCACAATTCTTACGTGATAACCACAATCAAATCATTGCATTTGATGATGCAGATACACCTGATGCACCAGATAATGATCCATTTACATTGGATTCACATCATGGAACCGCTTGTCTTGGACTGATTGCAGCCACTGCCAATAATCAAAAAGGGATGGTGGGGGTGTGCCCTGAGTGTCGTTTATTGCCCATTCGGCTGTTTCATTCTAGTTTAAGCAAAGAAGAAGCGCAGCGCTTATTTGTATCTGGTTCAGTTGTGGCCACTGCATTTTATCAGGCGCAACAGCAAGGCGCACGTGTTATTAGTAATAGTTGGGGACCCATTATCAGCCCCACAAGGCCTGTATCGGTTCCTTTACCTAAAGTGATTGATGAAGCAATTCAGTCTTTGGTAACAGGTCGTTATGGTGCACAAGAAGAAACTTTAATTGTGTGGGCTGCTGGAAACAATGCCAAACAAGTTATGGCCTATGATGAATGGGCTTCTGATCCGCGTGTTTTTGCGGTGGGGGCGTCACAAGCCAATGCTCAATTGGCGTCGTATTCTAATATTGGCCCACAAGTGGAGTTATTGGCGCCTTCTTCTGGTGCAGGCAATACGCGTGTGTTGAGCACAGATGTGGCACAATCGTATACGTCTTCTTTTGGTGGTACCTCTGCGGCAGCACCTTTGGTGGCAGGTGTTGCAGGCTTATTGGTATCGTTAAATCCAACACTAAAAGTAGCGCAATTATTTGAAATTTTATTGGATTCTGCAGACCCAATAGATACAGACGCCGCGTTTTATGGGCGTGACGGACGTAGTTGCACGCATGGACACGGGCAATTGAATGCGCGGCGTGCACTTGCCTTGGCACAGCTGCGAGCAGCTGATTATATACAAGGGCACACCTTGCATTATGAATTATGTGGCGATGGTGTTGATAATGACGCACGTATAGAAACGCCTGATAATACGGGCGCATGTTTGCCTTGTCATACTACCGGCATGCAAGATTTACCAGATGGTGTGGATAATGATTGCGATGGATTGGTCGATAATCCCGTGGTTTGCCAATCTGTCGGGCAGCCCGTTTGTGGGGCGTGCCAACAGGACAAAGATTGTCAATCGGGTGCTGTCTGTATGGCGTCTTTGGATGCTTATTTTTGTTTTGAACGATGTTCTTCTTCTTGGCCTTGTCGTACGGGATATCGTTGCGAAAATACCTTATGTTATAAGGAACAACAGGGGCAACTTTTATCTTGCCAAGCGTGGCATAAACAAGCGTGTCATATCACTCATCAAGGTGTAGAAACTTGTGATGGTGTGGATAATGATTGCAATGGCGTGGTTGATGATGTGGCTACCACAAGTTACGAATACCAAATGCAACTGAGTTTATGTCAGCAGTCACAAACAGGGGTTTGCCAAACGCGCACGGCACGCTGTGAGCAACAAGTTTGGAAATGTATCAATCCAGATACTTACGAACCAGATGAAACCCGTTGTGACGGCTTGGATAATGATTGTGACGGACGCATTGACGAATCTATCTGCCAACAAGATTCAAAGTCTGATCAAAAAACATCTTGTCAACAAAGTTCAAATACCCTACCTGCGTGGTTTATTTTAATAGGCTTTAAAATGTTGCTAGGAAAGTGCAAAAAAAAACAATGAAGCTCTTTTTTTTTGTTGCAACTGTGTTACAGCCTTAGCCTGTGACATTTATCGATCGATTTTTTGGAATGTTTTCTGCGGATCTCGCAATTGACTTGGGTACCGCCAACACAGTCGTTTATGTGCGGGGCAGAGGTGTTGTGTTAAACGAGCCTTCTGTAGTGGCGATTAATAAAACCAATGGAACCCACGGCAGGGTCTTGGCGGTTGGTAAAGAAGCCAAAGATATGTTAGGCAAAACACCGGGGAGCATTGTGGCGATTCGCCCCATGCGTGATGGGGTGATTGCAGACTTTACTGTGACCGAAGCCATGCTCAAGTATTTTATTACCAAGGTCAATAACCGCCAACACTTTATTAAATCCCGTCTTGTGATTTCGGTCCCCGCAGGGATTACAGATGTGGAACGCAAAGCCGTGCGCGAAGCCTCGCAAAGTGCGGGTGTGCGCGAAGTCTTTTTGGTGGAGCAACCCATGGCTGCTGCGATTGGTGCTGGTTTGCCCGTGCAAGAACCCAAAGGCAGTATGATTGTGGATATTGGTGGTGGAACAACAGACGTCGCCGTGATTTCTTTGTGTGGCATTGTCAATTATGTCACGCTCAAAGTGGCTGGTGACAAAATGGACGAATCCATTATTCAGTATATGCGCCGACGTCATAATATTTTGGTAGGTGAGCGTACAGCCGAAATGATTAAAGTCAATTTAGGTTCGGCCTATCCGTTAGAGGAAGAAAAGTCGATGGAAGTCAAAGGTCGGGATTTGATTTCTGGCGTGCCTAAGGCAATTACAATTACCTCCCAAGATATTCGTGATTCATTGGCTGATGTGGTGCGTTCGATTGTGGAATCTATAAAAGCCACTTTAGAAAAAACGCCACCTGAGCTATCGGGTGATATTTCTGAACGCGGCATTGTGCTAGCAGGCGGTGGGGCGTCTTTACTTGGGCTTTCAGAAGTGATTGCCGAAGAAATTGGCGTGCCTGTGCGCGTTTGCGAAGCCCCACTTTTGGCGGTGGTTAAAGGTGTGGGCATGGTGCTCGAAGATTTAAAAACGTATAAAAACGTGCTGATGTGAATAACCCTTATTATTTTTAGAGATGTATGGCTAAAGCAGATTACTATCAAATTTTACAAGTGTCTCGTGATGCGGACGAAAAAACCATTAAAAATGCATATCGCAAATTGGCAATGCAGTATCATCCAGACCGCAACCCTGGAGATACAGTAGCCGAAACCAAATTTAAAGAAGCGTCAGAAGCTTATGAGGTTTTGTCAAATAAAGACAAGCGATCAATTTATGATCGTTATGGGCACGATGGTCTTAAGGGTGGTCCATCATTTCATGATGTTCAAGATATTTTTGGTAATTTTGGTGATATTTTCTCTGAATTTTTTGGTGGTGGTTTTTCATCGCCTGGTGGATCAAGACGCGGTGGTGGTCAAAGATCGCGGGCCCGGCGTGGTAACGATTTGCAGTATACTTTGGTGTTAACACTAAAAGAGGCCGCGCTTGGTGTAAAAAAACAAATTGAAGTCCCACAGTTTGATAGTTGTGGTACTTGTCAAGGATCAGGCCATAAACCAGGAAGTGAGCAAAAAACCTGCAAAACATGCAAGGGACAAGGCCAAGTAGTTCAGGGGCAGGGCATGTTTTTAATTTCTACTACTTGTCCCGAATGTCGTGGAGAAGGAATTGATTACGGTGCTTCTTGTGTGGATTGTCAGGGCCGTGGATATCAACAAAGAAAAACTAATATTCAGGTGGATGTGCCGGCTGGTTTTGATGACGGCATGAGCCTGCGTTACACAGGTAAGGGCGAAGCTGGGTTTGCTTCTGGCCCAGCGGGCGATCTTTATGTGTTAGTTAAAGTAGAAGAAGACGAGACCTTTAAAAGACAAGAAGATAGATTAATTGTAGAAGTTGAAATCCCCATGGTTTATGCCGCGCTTGGTAGCGTGGTGCGTGTTCCAACATTAGAAGGAGAAGAAGATGTTGATATTCCAAGTGGGTCTCAGCCTTATGATCAAATTGTACTAAAAAAACAAGGTGTTCCACACTTGCGTGGCCAGGGTCGCGGAGATTTAATTGTAGTGCTTAAGGTTCAGATTCCACAGGATTTAAATGCAGAGCAACGCAGCTTATTGGAACAACTCGCTAAAACTATGAATTTAGAAAATCCACCTCCGCCTACAACTAAAAAAAGCAAAAAAAAGGGATTTTTTAATTTTTAGAATAGACTTCTCCGCGCTATTGCAAACATCCAAAAAAAGCGAAAGCACACACGTCAACCAAGGTCTACACTCATGCGTATTCTTCATTTATTGTCTAGTCGATTATGGAGTGGAGCCTCTGAGTCTGTTGTTTGGTTGGCCCTGGCACAAAGGGCGCTCGGCCATCAGGTATATATTGCAACCGATAGGCTTAAACAAACGCCTCATTCATACGAAGCGCTGATTCAACCTGTTTTGGAATCCTTTGATTTAGCTTATCCCGGTTCGTTATCAGATAAGCCATTGTGGATGTCTGATAAATCTAAACCTTGGCATTTATTAAGTGATATTTGGCATCTTAAAAAAACTTCATTTGATGTGCTTCATAGTCATTTGAGCCATGATCATTATTTGGCTTATTGGGGTTTGCCTAAAGGTGCATTGCTTGTGCGTTCTATCCATACTGTTCGTGCATTAAGACGCACATTGCCTAAAGCACATGGTTATACTTGCTTTAACGAACACATGTGCTTGCAATGCCAACCTGCAATGGTGCTTTCGGCGTTAATTGATGAATCTATAAAACCTTTGTCTGTGCAAAAACGAGACGACATTCGTGCACAGATGGGGTTTTCTAAAAAAACTTACTTAATTGGCATGGCTTCTACTTTTAAGCCTAAACGGCGCCATGATCTGGCATTAGAAGTGTTTAAACAATATGTATTGCAATCTCGCCAATCCGTGCATTTATTATTGGCGGGTGATGGCGAATTAGAATCTGATATTCGCACAAAAATTCATACATTGGGACTTAACCCTTATGTATCGTTGATAGGCTACTTGTCTTTGGAAGAGTATCGTCAGTTTTTGCCTGTATTAGATGAATTATGGGTGTTTGGCTTAGAAAATGACTATGCGGCAAGGATTGGACGACAAGCCAAAGAAGCTGGCCTTAGGTTAGTTGCAGTGGACGAAGGCGCGCTTAAACAATATGCAGACGTTCGAATTGCGGCACTTCCTGCTCAAGATCGTAAAAACAGAGATTCAAATTCAGTATTTATTCATCAAATAGCAAGTACAATATTGGCGGGAAACAATTCAAAAAGACAGCCCTACATGAAGAACAATTTAGAGATTGCAGCACAAGTAGTTGAGTTCTATAAAAAGCTGATTACTGAGGTGCTTTAGGGGTGTGTGCAGCAGGCGCTGGTGATGAACCTGCAGAAGCACCTTCGCCCGATTTGTTGGTTTTAATAAAATAATTACGAAACACGCTGTGACGCGCTGGGTTTTTGGCAAATAATACTTTTAGCTTGCGCGAAATTTTTTGACCGCCGTGGCGATTGGATGCTCCCATGCTGTATCTCCTCAGTCGTGGCGAAAATAAAAATCGCCTTTATTTAAAGGGCTCCGCTGTTATCAATATTTTTGTTTAGAGTCAATAAAAAACTATAAAAAGAGTATAAATTACGACAGCCATATCTTGCTTCGCATGACGATCTCTAATAGTCTTTGTAAGTTTAAATTATGAATAACCAAGATTTCCAACAGAAAGCATTGCCATTAGATATTGATCCAGAAGAAACGATGGAATGGAAGGCCTCGTTGTCTGCGGTCGTTCAGACACATGGAAAAGATCGCGCCTTATTTTTATTAGAAGTCTTAAATCAGCATGCATGTCGCTTAGAGGTGCCTGTGCTGCAAAATATCACGCCCTACATAAACACCATTTCGTTTAAAGATCAGCCTACTTATCCCGGAGACTTAGCTATTGAATTCCGTATCTTACAGGCGCTTAGGTGGAACGCCATGGCGATGGTTGTTCGTGCGAATAAAGTCCATTCTGGTATTGGTGGGCATTTATCTACTTATGCTTCGGTTGCGACGTTATTTGAAGTGGGGTTTAATCACGTTTTTCGTGGGCATCAAGATGGATACGAAGGTGATCAAATCTTTTTTCAAGGTCACGCTTCTCCTGGTATTTACGCACGGGCATTTTTAATGGGGCGTTTGTCTTCTCAAATGCTTCTTAATTTTAGACAAGAATTGGCTAAAGAAGGGGGCTTATCTTCGTATCCCCATCCTTGGTTAATGCCTGATTTTTGGGAGTTCCCAACGGTCTCTATGGGACTTGGGCCTTTATCTGCGATTTATCAAGCACGTTTTAATCGATATCTTTTGCAGCGTGGATTAAAAGACACGGCATCACAACGTGTGTGGGCCTTTTTGGGCGATGGTGAAATGGATGAACCAGAATCTTTGGGGGCCATTACCGTAGCAGGTCGTGAGTGCTTAAGTAATCTTACTTTTGTGATTAATTGTAACTTGCAACGTTTAGATGGACCCGTGCGTGGTAATAGCAAGATAGTTCAAGAGCTAGAACCTTTCTTTAAAGGGGCTGGATGGAACGTCATTAAAGTCATGTGGGCCAGTGAATGGGATGATATTTTTGCGCAAGATACCGCAGGCGTTTTGGTAGAACGACTCACCGCATTGGTAGATGGCGAATTTCAAAAAATGGCAGGCTTGGATGGTGCTTATATTCGAGACCGTTTATTTGGTGGCACGCCTGATCTTAGGCATTTGGTGGCCCATTTATCAGACGAACAACTTTTATCATTAAGACGTGGTGGGCACGATCCTGTAAAAGTATACGCGGCTTATAAGCAGGCTATTCAGTGTAAAGATAAACCCACTGTGATATTAGCACATAGCATTAAAGGATACGGACTTGGTGCGTCTACACAGGCTAAAAACGTAACACACCAACAAAAAAAATTGGCCGAAAACGAAGTGGTTCAATTTAAAAATCAGTTGCAAATTCCTATCTCCGATGAACAAGCGCAAGCGTTTCACTTTTATCAGTTTCCAAAAGACAGTGAAGAATACCGTTACTTACAAGAAAAAAGACAAACACTGGGTGGTTTTTTGCCTGGGCGTAGTCGCAAACCTGCTTCTTTGGCTATGCCGTCACTTAAAGAACTGCATGAATTTTATGAAGGCAGCAGCGGGCGAGAGGTCTCTACCACTATGGTTTTTGTACGCATTCTCTCTCGTTTATTAGCCGATAAACAAATCGGTTCATACGTGGTGCCTATTGTTCCTGATGAAGCACGTACTTTTGGTATGGAGTCTTTTTTTGGTCAATATGGAATTTATGCGCCTTTTGGCCAAAAATACGAACCTATCGATCGTAAAAATCTGTTGTATTACAAAGAATCTGCCAATGGCCAGATTCTGCAAGAAGGAATTAACGAAGGCGGAGCTATGGCGTCGTTTATTGCAGCGGCCACAGCTTATGCTACCCATGGGGTTCCAACGATTCCGTTCTATATTTACTATTCAATGTTTGGATTCCAGCGCATTGGTGACTTGGCTTGGGCTGCAGCCGATAACAGGGCCAAAGGATTTTTATTGGGAGCCACTGCGGGTCGCACCACTTTGCTTGGAGAAGGTCTTCAGCACCAAGATGGCCACAGCCATTTGTTGGCCCTAACAATTCCTACATGTCAAGCTTATGATCCCGCATTTGCGTACGAAGTCGCTTTAATTGTTCAAGATGGCTTAAAGCGCATGTATCAGGATAATGAGTCTGTTTTTTATTACATCACACTTTATAACGAAAACTATGAAATGCCGGTCATGCCTGCGGATGCAGAAGGAGGTGTGATTAAAGGGCTATATTTGTTTAAGGAGCAAAAAGTTAAAAAGAGCAAAATGCATGTTAATTTATTGGGAAGTGGCACTATTTTGCGTGAAGTGCTTAAAGCCCAAGATATTTTGGCAACACGTTATCATGTATCAAGCGATGTTTTTTCTGCGACGAGTTATAAAAGATTGTATGATGACGCACTAGAAACCTCTAGGTATAATTTATTACATCCCACACAAAAACCCAAATTGTGTCACTTGGATAGTATCCTTGGAAATAGTGCTTCTGCTGTAGTTGCAGCCTCTGATTATATGCGCGCTTATCCACAGATTATTGCGCCTTATTTACGTCAACAAATGTATACATTGGGCACAGATGGGTTTGGACGCAGCGATACTCGCGAAGCATTACGTCAATTTTTTGAAGTAGATGCCCATGCGATTGTGATTGCTTCGCTGCATGCGTTGATGCAAGAAGGGAGTTGTACCTCTACCCTTGTTCATCAAGCCATAAAAGATTTGGGAATCGAAACAGAACAAGTCGCACCTTGGAAAAGATAAGAAGTCTACTTTTTTGAGTCTTGCTTGGTAAAATCGGCTTTAAAATAAAAGCTGTTGAAAAATTAGTCAAAAATCCTTATCATGCCATCAGTTTAAGATAAAAACGTGGTTTTAAAACTCTTAAGGAGCTATCTGTGATGCCTTTGTTTAATATGGTTTGTTCTCAACGTATACGTTACTTTTTGTGGACTGCGTTAACGTTTGGCTTGGGTTTGTTTTTGATTAATTGTGAAAAACCGCGTTATCCAATGTGTGCGTCTGATGATGATTGTAAAGAACACAATGAAATGTGTGTGGATAAGAAATGTGTAGAGTGCATGACGGACTCTTCATGTGCCGAAAAATTGGGCGAAGGTGCAACTTGCCAATCCGGTCGCTGCGTGGCACCAAAAACAAGCGATGCATGTAAACAGGATAAAGATTGTGGTGCCCATGCAAAATGTCAACAATCACGTTGTGTAGCCAATACGATTGCAACATGTAAAAACAATTCTGATTGTGGTGCAGAACAAGAATGTGTGAGTGGTGCCTGCAGTGCAAAAGTAGCTAATTTGTGCCGTGATTTATTAAAAACAGATACTACAAGAGACAATTCTCAGGTGCTTTTTGAATATAACAAGTCTGATTTAACAAACGATGCGCAAAAAATATTAGAACAGGTGGCCTCTTGCTTGCAAAACGATAAAAGCCAACGTTTGGGGCTAGAAGGCCATACGGATGAGCGTGGGACCACCGAATATAATTTGTCGCTTGGTGAGCAACGTGCAATCAGTGTGATGAACTATTTAAAGAAATTGGGTGTTGAACCTGCACGCATGAATACAGCATCTAAGGGTAAAAATGCGCCCATTTGCCAAGTATCAGATGAATCTTGTTATCTTAAAAATCGCCGTGTTGAATTTAAGCCATTTTAGTTTTTTAAAAAACCAGCGTGCGTTCGATCTGTCGTGATTGATGGGATTTACTTATATTTTTTAGGATAGGTAGGTTTGTTTATGCAATATTCTTCTGCCACTGAATGCAATAGTGATTATTCAAAATACCATCCCTGTACACTCACACAGGCCATCGATGGGCTTTTGTCTGAAAAACGTGGCTACTATTTTTTAAATTCAGAAAGTAAAGAAGAGTTTTTTTCTTTTGCTGCGCTTAAAAAAGAAGCACAACGATTTGCTACAGCCTATCGACTAAGCGGCGTCAAGCCTCAAGACAGGGTGGCTCTAATTTTGCCAGATCCTAAAGATTTTGTGCTTGCATTTTTGGGCGCGGTTTATTGTGGTGCGGTGCCTGTTCCTATGTATCCGCCCTTGTCTTTGGGGCGACTGGAATCTTACATTGAAAATGCAGTAAGCATTCTAAATGCTTCTCGGGCTTGTTTATTAGTGACTTCTAAACAAGTAGAAACCGTATTGTGGCCAACGATTGCGCGCACACCAGCACTTAAAGACATTGTGACCATAGACAAATTACTTAAACCGTCTGCTTATAATGTTGATTTTTTGCCTTATCGTCCCCTGCTGGATGATCATTTGTTTTTACAATTTACATCTGGGAGTACTTCGGAGCCTAAAGGTGTTTGCGTGACACATCGCAGTTTATATGAAAATGTGTATGTGACTCATGAAACTCTAAGAACTGATCAAGAAGTCGATCACGGTGTAAGTTGGTTGCCTTTGTATCATGATATGGGGCTTATCGGTTTTGTGTTAGCGCCTTTATATAGGGAATTGAACATTACTTTTATCCCCACTTTGCAATTTATTAAGCGCCCTACTATTTGGCTAGAAACTATTCAACGTAAAAAAGCGACTGTTTCTTTTGCGCCCAACTTTGCCTACGCATTACTCACTAAACGCGTAAACAAAGAGCAAGCTACTCAATTAGATTTGTCTTCGCTTAAATTGCTTGGCTGTGGGGCAGAACCAATCCAGGCCGATACTTTGCAAAAATTTATCAATCATTTTGCTGTTTCTGGGCTAAATCCTCAGGTATTTGTGCCATCTTATGGGATGGCAGAAGCCACTTTGGCTGTTACGTTTTGTAGACCGGGATCCACTTACAAGGTAGATAAAATTGATGCCCATGCATACCACGAGCAAGGCCGTGCGATCCCAAATGAAAACGGGCAAATGTCGATTGTGTCTTGTGGTTTTACGTTTCCCAATCATGAAGTAAGGGTGGTAAACGAACAAGGACAAAAGTTACCTGATCGTTATGTGGGCGAGATTATTTTTAAAGGTCCAAGTGTGGCTGCAGGGTATTTTGATAGACAAGAAGCCACACACGCAGCTTTTAAAGAAGATTGGTTGCATACTGGAGATTTAGGATATTTGGTCGACGGCGAGTTATTTGTTTGTGGTCGTAAAAAAGATCTTATTATTGTTAATGGCCGCAATTATTATCCTCAAACCATTGAATGGAGTGTGGAGCATGTTGCGGGTGTTAGAAAAGGGAATGTGGTGGCTTTTTCTGTACCTAGTGAAGGCTCAGAAAGCTTGATTGTGGTGTGCGAAGCGCACGCCGGTGTAGATGCACACACCATTAAAAACCATATAACTCAAGCCGTGGCAGGCGCTTTTGGATTGACGCCTTTAGACATTGTATTGTTATTGCCGGGTACTTTGCCTAAAACTTCGAGTGGAAAATTGCAACGTCAAAAAACGCGTGCTTTATATTTAAAAAATCAGCTTGGAGCAGAAGGCGTAAGAATTGCTGGTAGCCAAACACGTCGCTTTTTGCTAGCGCGTCACTTGGTCCGTTCGTGGGGCATTAAAGTAAAACATCGATTAGGTAAATGGTGGCTCTCGTCTGAGAGTGAATTTGTTAATTAGGCTTTTTATAAAGTCTAAGGTTTAAGAGGTTTTTATCGCATGACGCCTTTAGATTCATCTGTTCAAGCTATGATTATTGATGCATTGTCTCAAGTGAGTTCAAAAAAAGTAGACTCCTTATACGAAGAGCAGGCTATTGCTTCGTTGGGACTTGATTCTATTACTGTAATGGAAATGGTTGGTGTTTTAGAAGATAAAACGGCACATCGTTTTTCTGACGAAGAAATGGCACGTGTAGAAACTTTTGGTGATCTTTCTGCATTAATTCGCCCATTTATTAAATCATAAATTCATTTCTTTTTAAGGCATAAGTAAATACATGACCTCTCATCGTGGTTCTGCGCAGCATTGGTCACAAGCCATTGCTATTGTTGGTGTTGCGGGAAAGTATCCTTTATCCGCAAATGTGTGTGAATATTGGCAACGTTTAATTCAAAAACAAGATTGTACACAACCCATCGATTCAAGTCGTTGGAATCATCATGCTTTTTATTCTTCTTCTAAACGCGATCCGGATAAATACTATGCGACACGCATGGGATTAATAGATAAGATCGAACATTTTGCGGCCGATCTTTTTGGGATTGCACCGCGTCGTGCAGAATCAATGGACCCACAACAGCGAATTTTGCTGGAAATTTGCTATGACGCACTTTTAGATGCAGGTTACGCGCCATTTAAAGATTCACAAGGCCGTTTTTTTGACCGAGAAAAAACTGGTGTTTTTATAGGCGCCAGTCAAAACGATTACCGTGAAATTTCTTCTGCGCGATTGCGAGCCCAGCAATTAGCTCAGGGCGAATTAGGTTCTGTTGCCGTTGCGTCTCATCATTCTCTTGATACGCAATCATTTGCTCCTATGCCTGCTATGCGTGCGTTCACCATGCCTGGTTGCACCGTGAATATGATTGCAGCAAATGTAGCACAAGCATTTCATTTATCTGGGCCTGCATTTACAATAGATGCGGCATGTTCATCTTCTTTGGTGGCGGTTGTTCAGGCTGTTACTTATTTGCGCCAACAACCTATTAGTCGCGCTAAAAAACAATCTGATTCATCGCCATTGGCGTTGGCAGGTGGTGTGTGTTTGCAGTTGGTGCCTGATAATTTAATTGGTTTTTCTCGTTTGGGAATGTTGGCAGAACAAGAGGCTCGCCCTTTTGATGCGGCACAAACAGGTTTGGTATTAGGCGAAGGTGCGGGCGCTTTGGTACTTAAGCGACTACAAGATGCCACGCGTGATGGTGATCGTATTTATGCGGTGATTCGTGGTGTGGCCTGTAATAATGATGGACATTCTACGCTTGGTTATTTGCAACCCGATCCTAAAAAGCTTACGGCACTTTATGAACAAGCTTTGGCTGATGCGCAGATGCATGCGCATGACATTGAATATTTTGAATGTCACGGCACTGCTACTACATCGGGCGATTTGGCAGAAATTCAAGCGATTCATCATTTATTAAGAAAACACGGCGCGGCAGAACAACTAGACAGCCCACGTTTTATTGGATCGGTTAAAGCCAATATTGGGCATTCGATCAGTGCTGCTGGAATTGCAAGTTTAACTAAAGCGGCCTTGTCTGTTTATCATGGGCAAATGCCGCCTGTTCCTTATTTTGAACAATGGCATGCACAAATGCAAACAGAAGCGCAGAATTTATCTGTTCCAACAACAGTTTTGCCTTGGACATCTTCTGTTAAAAAAGCCGGTGTGCATGCCTTTGGTTTGGGTGGTACGAATGCTTGTGTATTATTAGAATCAGCACCACAAACCACACCTGTTTTACAAAATAATCAACGCAGCGAATTGTTTTTATTTTCGGCCAATGACCCTGCTTTGCTTAAAACTTATTTAAACGAGTTTTTGGGTGCGCTTAAAGCTTTATATTATACGTCTATTCCTTTATCTGATTTGGCTTATACGGTCACCTGTGTGCGGCCTTTGCTTGATTATGCTGCGATTGTGGTTGGTTCTGACGTTAAGACGTTAGAGCAACACATTAAAGTCTTGATAGAGCAGTTAGAAAACCCGCCATCCAAATTAACCATGCTCACTTCTGATTTGGCACTTGGCCCAGTTTTAAAGACACGTGCAAGAATTGGTTTTTTATTTCCTGGTCAAGGTGCACAAACACCTAATAGTTTTTTAACTTTAAAAAATAGATATGTTGAGTTTTATAAACATTGCGAACGACTAATCGAATCATTTAAAAAAAGCACGTCTTTAGATTTGGCGCCTTTGTTGTTTCCTTCTGTAGATGCCGATATGCACACAGTGGAAGAACAACTTAAACAAACACAAGTGTGTCAACCTGCATTGGCTGTATTAGAATCTGCTTGTGTTCATTTGTTGCACCAATTCGGATTGTACGCAGATGTTCATTTGGGACACAGTTTGGGTGAATTGGTTGCACTTTCTTTAAGTGGTGTACTTAAAGAGGATACCTGCATTGAGTTCTTGCATGCACGAGGACGTGCCATTGCAGAAAAAGTAACTAAAAAAAGCCAAATGATTGCGGTGATTGCGGATAGGCCCACGGTATCTGCGTTGGCGCAGGCTCACGAAGTTTATGTGAGTAATGAAAATCAGAGAGAACAAATCGTAGTTGCAGGAGCGATTGAAAAATTAGCACGCTTTGCAGATACCTTGCGAGAAAAACGTATTCCTTTTGTTTATTTGCAGGTATCTCATGGATTTCATAGCCCCTGCATAGAAGAAGCACAGCAAGAAATTAATCGATTAGTTGATAGTTTAAAAATTAAACGCTCTATGCCAACGCATGTGCCGCAAGTGATATCTGCGGTAACACCTGGTGTTTATAATATGGAGCCTGCTGCAATTAAACAAATTTGGACTCAGCATGCTTGTTCTCCTGTTCGTTTTGTTGAAGCGATAGAAAAGGCGCATCAAGAGCCACCTGCGCTATGGATTCAGGTAGGCCCGCAACATGCATTAGTACAATGTGTAAATGCCTATTTTAAGGATTCTGCGTTGGCTGTAAAAAAACCTTTAACAATATCTTTGGGGGTTTTGGATAACGAAGATAAACAACTTCTTTTGGCGTGTGCTTTGGCGCGTTGCCTTGGACATTCTGTGTCGCTTCGTCGCTTGTATCCGGCGCAAGCACAAGTGGTGCACATGCCTCCTGTGCCTTTGCTGCGCGCCCGTTATTGGTTGTTTAATCATGATACGCTCAATACGGCCACACGTCTTGCATTAGAGCCTATTGTCACTCAAGTTAAAACCTTGCCAAATGTATCTTCGCACCCCTTGTTCAAGGACACGCAGGCCATTGAAAAACAGGTGTTGTTACTTGTCTCTCAGGTGAGCACATATCCTGTGTCGATGTTGCAATTGTCTTCTCGGTTCAAAGAAGATCTTGCTTTTGATTCTATCATGAGCGTGGATTTTTTGACCTTATTAGAAAGTACTTTTCATGTTACACCCAAAGACCCTAAACAGGTTTTAGAATCTTGGTTGTGTATTAATGATGTTGTAAAATGGATATCTAGCAACCTATTAACACAAGAGTGTCAAAATAATCTTGATTATTGGCGATCTGCTTGGGTGCCTGTTTCAACTGCTTTAATGCCAACAAAAATCGATAAGGATGATTATTACGCGATTCTTTATACTGCTTCTGAACAAGCATTGGCACAACAATTGGCGAACGCTTTGCAGGCACAAAAAGCAACTGCGGTGTTGGTTTCTTGGGATATTGATTTAGATTCTTCTGCCTTATTAGAAGATAAAACTCCATTACCACAGTGGCGCCATCATATTTTAATTGCAATCACAAAAGAACCTGATGCAAAGCATCTAGGTCAACAGGTGTTAATCCTAAAAAAACAATTACTTAAAAAAAGTTATACACAGTGTTTTTTGGTGAGTGTGGGATCTTCTTTGTTGGATTCTGCCATAAGTGCTACGTCATCTGTATGGATTCCGTGGGCTTTGACGCTTAATCAAGAATGGCAAAAAACCAAAGCCAGTGTACTGCAATTAAATGCCAATGACTCCATATCTGTGCGAGTATCTGCCGTATTAACCCTTATCACTCAATCTGTAGATCCGGTTATAAGGTTATTTGAAAAGGGGACGTACTATCAGCAAGATTATCAATGTTTGCCCGCACATACAGGTGTCTTGCCGCAAACGTTGCATACACAAGATGTGCTGCTGGTAACGGGTGGATTGTCTGATTTAATGATGCAATTATTACCCAAATTGCTTCAGTTCAAAGTCCGTGCAGTGGCTTTAATTGCGCGTCAGACAGAACCTTTATTGTCTTTACCTAAACAACAATGGTTGGCAGAATTAAGAAAAAATCATCCTGCTACTATTATTCGTGTATATGCGGCTGATTTGTCAAAAACAAACACCATCGCGGGTGTGTTAACACCAATCAGCACAGAATGCGGCGCACCTTCTGTGGTCATTCATGCCGCTGGTGTGCCGGCTGTTCAAACTATTCGCGCCATGCAGTTGTCTACATTAGAAGATGCGTGCGCAATTAAAACCGTGGCACTGTCAGAAATAATGACGTGTCTTAGTGTTGCACCAAGATTGGTTGTGGCGATTACTTCTTGGGCTGGTGTTTTGGGCCATCAAGGCCAGGCTGCTTACGCTATGGCCAATCATCAATTAGCACAGTGGATAGACACTCATCGTTCAAATTATAAAAAGACAACACTCTTGGCTTTGTCTTATCCGTTTATTCGTGATGTAGGCATGAGCAAGCAAGCCTCTGCGTCTTATTTATCTGTATTGGCAGAGCAAGGTGTGAGTGTTATTACATCAATACAAGCAGAGCAGGCTTTTTTACAGGCTTTGCAGCGCGGGTATTACGGGCATGTGGTGATTGGCCAAAAACCACCGCTTCTATTTGTAGAATCAATGCCCAATACACCAATAGAATTACCGATAAGCAAGCAGATGAACGAAATTCCTGAGTCTATGTATGTATTTGCTCAGTTTCCTGAATACCAACAAATTCAGTCTCGCGTGGAATTTATTCATCAACATGGCTTGCGGTTGCCTTATTTTCTAGAAAACCAAACGTTTGCCTCTAGTCATATTCAATCTAATGGACGCCTGTTATTGGGATTTTCTTGTTATAACTATGTAGGCATGTCGGGGCATCAAGAAGTCTCTTTGGCCGCTAAGCAAGCGATAGATACTTACGGTACTTCGAATTCTTGTTCACGCTTGGCATTAGAAAATCCAATCCAAAAACAATTGGAACAGCAAATCGCCACATTTTTAGGTGCCGAAGCCGCGGTTGTTATGGTGGGTGGGCATGCTACCAATGTGACTACCGTTGGCCATTTAGCCAAAGCAGGCGATTTAATTTTATTCGATGCATTAAGCCACAATAGTATTTTAGAAGGCACTAAATTAAGTGGTGCAACCAAGCGATCTTTTCCTCATAATGATTACCAAGGATTGGCACGCATTCTTGCGGCTACCAGGCATTTATATCGCCGTGTATTAGTGGTGATAGAAGGTGCTTACAGCATGGATGGTGATATTCCCAATTTGCCAGAATTTTTAAAATTGCGCGAACAATATCGCTTTTTATTAATGGTCGACGAAGCCCATTCTTTGGGTGTGTTAGGCGCCCATGGCCGTGGTATTTGTGAGCACTACCAGGTAGATCCAAAACAAGTTGATATTTTAATGGGCACCTTGTCTAAATCTTTAGCCAGCTGCGGCGGTTATATTGCTGGCTCGCAGGCTTTGGTTGATTATTTAAAATTTACGGCGCCCGGATTCGTGTTTAGTGTGGGGATTCCACCTGCAGATGCAGCCGCAGCATTAGCATCTTTAAAAGTATTAATGCGCGAACCCGAACGTGTGCGGCAATTGCAAGTATCTGCGCACTACTTTTTGCAACGTGTAAAATCTCTTGGTTTTAATACTGGTCATAGCGCAGAAACTGCGATTGTTCCTGTGATTTTGGGTGATTCTTACCGTGCTTATAAGTTGTCGCAGTTGTTATTTGAAGCAGGAATCCATGCACAGCCAATTGTTTACCCTGCAGTAGAAGAAAACGCGGCACGCATTAGATTTTTCTTAAGCAGCAATCATACTCAAGCGCATTTGGACGAAACAATAGAAAAACTACAACAAGCTTACACAAAACTTGAATCAGAAACTTCCGCGATGCATGATTCATTCCAGCGAATTCAACAGCAAGCAATGCATGTTGAACCAACATGGATGAATGCCGCGGGTGTGGAATGAAACAATATGAACTTTACTTAATACGTCATGGCCGTGCCGAAGAACAAAGTGCTACAGGGCATGATAAAGATCGTGTTTTATCTAAAGAAGGTGTGACGCGCTTGCAGCAAAGTAGCGCAATGTTGTCGCGATTGATAAAACAACCAGATACTATGATTTGCAGTCCATATGCACGCGCACAGCAAACTGCCCAAGTGTTACGTAGTACCATTCCTATTTGGTCAGATGCAAATTTATCTACATCTAAAGAATTAATTCCCTATGCCGATCCGTGTTTTATTTTACATGAATTAATAGTTACACCGGGTAGTCGCATAGTGCTCTTTGGGCATTGCCCTTATTTGCCATTACTGGCTTCTAAATTACTTGTTCCTTCCTTATATACACTTGATTTTGCCTTGTCGCGTGGAGGTGTGATGGCTTTTTCTGTGATACAAGAATCAGTGCAAGTATGGCGTGCACGTTTGTTATGGATGGCCAATCCTACGTTGCTTGGTGTGCAGTAGATCTTTTTTGGAGTGCATTCGTGAATTCATCTTGGCGGCTTAAGTTATGTGTTTTTGCTGCAACATGTTTGATTTTATGTGTGCTACTAAAGGGGTTGGATTTTGTTGTAAAACCCCGTTATGTATTTAAACAAATACCTCGTGAATGGTCGCAAAAATACCAACAAGCGTTAGTCGATGAATTAAAATCCTGTGTTTTTAACAATACCTGTTCCACGCAATTGCCTTATGGTGATTTTAAAACACCGTTACATATACCAGGTTCTGATCGCACGATAATACCTTTGGCTAACATTCCTAATCGACTCATTGTGTCTTGCAATGAATGGGGAAAAACGCGTCGTTTTGTGTCGGATGAACAAGGTTTTGATAATCCATCTGGTATTTGGTCTGGTACGGATTTTGATCTGGCTTTTGTGGGTGATTCTTTTGTGTCTGGGTATTGTGTTCCCTCTGGAGAAGGCTTTGTAGATAAAATCAGAAACCACTATCCATCAACGCTTAATTTGGGTGTTATTTCTATTGGTCCTTTGCAAGAATTAGCGGTAGTTAAAGAATATTTATTAAATAAACATGTTAAATATTTATTTTGGGTGTTTTTTGAAGGTAATGATTTACAAGGAATTCAGACAGAAGGCCCCATGTGGGATTTATGGAAAGATTATTTATCTAAGCCCTTGCCCCAATCTTTAATCGCCAGACAAAAAGAAGCAAACAGTGCTATTGACCTAGAAATTAAGTACCGATTGCAACATCAAGAAAAAGAAACAGAGGCCCTTTCTGTAAAGCCCATGCCTTTAACTGCCCGTATGGCGCATGCGAGTATTCCTTATTTATCTGATTTTTTATTTTGTTATAAACAAGATAAAATGTTACATCGTCAATCTTTATTTAAAGATAAAATTTTGCAGTTAGAACAAATCGCAGCTGCATTTGATAAAGAAGCCAAGCGGTTACAAGCAAAAATCATATTTATGTATTTGCCTGATTACATGAGAATAACTTCACATGAATCGTGTCTAAATTATCGTCGATTGACAGACAAATCTATGGTGCTTGATCGTATTAAACCTCATGTGGATGCAATGATTGATGTTGCAGAAACCATGCAACATCAACAAGATCCTATGTCGTTTTTTCCACAAGGTCAGGATTTGCACTACAATGAACAGGGTTATTGGTTTGTTGCAAACGAAGTGATAAAATTTTTAGATAGACCTAAGTGGTTACGTGAATAAGTCGTCCGCATTTTTCTTGCTGCGTTTGGTATCCTCAGTTACATCTTGACTATGGCAAGTATTTTAGTGACTGGCGGCGCTGGTTTTTTGGGTAGTCATCTAGTAGAACAATTACTTAAAAAAGGGCACGAAGTAACTGCCCTTGATAATTTCAGCACAGGAAATGTAAAAAATTTATCACATTTATCCTTGCATCCACGCCTTAAAATTGTAGAACATGATGTGATCGAACCCTTTTCTTTAGCGGTTGATCAAATTTATCATTTGGCTTGCAAGGCGTCACCCAAGCACTATCAAGCGGATCCTATTCATACACTTAAGACTAATTTTCTAGGAACCTTAAATATGCTTGAATTAGCGCGTAGAAAACAGGCGCGCTTATTATTAACCTCTACCTCAGAGGTTTATGGCGATCCTCACGAACATCCACAGCGTGAACAATATTTTGGGAATGTTAATCCAATAGGTATTCGTGCCTGTTATGACGAAGGCAAACGTATTGCAGAAACCCTGTGTTTTGATTTTTATCGCCAATATCAAACAGACATAAGAGTGGTGCGTATTTTTAATACCTACGGCCCACGAATGCATCCAGAAGATGGGCGTGTGGTTTCTAATTTTATTATTCAGGCGCTCAAAGAACAACCTATTACATTGTATGGGGACGGATCGCAAACACGTTCTTTTTGTTATGCGGATGATATGATTGCTGGGCTGCTTGGCATGATGAATCAAACGCGTATAAATGGCCCTGTTAATTTGGGAAGCCAAGACGAAATGACGGTCAAAGTTTTGGCAGAACAAATTTTAAATTTAACGCAGTCTTCGTCGTCTGTTGTATATAAAAAATTACCTCAAGATGATCCGAGCAGAAGAAAAGCAGACATTACATTAGCCAAAGAGTTCTTGGGGTGGTCACCCGAAGTTTTGTTGCAAGAAGGGCTTAAGCACACCATTGCATATTTTAAACAAGAGATATCTTCATGAAAATTGGCATTATTGGAACAGGCTATGTGGGGCTTGTAAGTGGTGCTTGCTTTGCAGAAAGCGGGCATCAAGTTATTTGTGTGGACAAAGACAGTCAAAAAATAGACAAGTTAAGACAATCCGAAATTCCTATTTATGAACCTGGCTTAGATGAACTTGTAGATCGTAATCAGCGAGAACATAGATTAAATTTTTCTTGTCAAATTCGTGATATTTGTGATGCACGCCCAGAGGTTATTTTTTTTACAGTGGGCACACCACCCAAAGCAGATGGATCGGCAGATTTATCGTTTTTATTTCAAGCAGCAGAAGAAGTTGCCAAATATTTAGTGGCCCCCGCCTTGCTTGTGTCTAAAAGCACGGTGCCTGTGGGGACTTGTCGCAAGTTATGGAATTTATTACAACAAAAAACAGAAATTCCTTTTGAAATTATTTCTAATCCAGAATTTTTAAAAGAAGGTGATGCGATTCATGATTTTACTAAACCCGATCGCATTGTGGTGGGCTGTCAGAGCGAGCAAGCCAAACAAGCGATGACCCATCTTTACGAACCTTTTGTGCGTACAGATAATCCCATTTTATTTGTGGATTTAGAATCTGCAGAAATGATTAAATATGCATCGAATGCATTTTTGGCTGCCAAAATTTCTTTTATGAATGAACTTTCACAAATTTGTCAGGCGACTTGTGCGGATATTGATGCCGTTAGAAAAGGCATGGGTTTTGACAAACGCATTGGCCATTCTTTTATGTTTGCAGGTGTAGGTTACGGAGGATCTTGTTTTCCTAAAGATGTTAAAGCATTGGCGCACTTAGCAGAAGAAAAAGGCATGTCTCATCAACTCATGAGCGCCATTGATGAGGTTAACGAACGACAAAAGAATTACCTGGCAGAACGCCTGGCCTTTAAATTTGGTTCTGATTTAAAAGGTAAAACGATTGCGCTGTGGGGGCTTTCGTTTAAACCCAAAACCGATGATATTCGCGAAGCACCCGCTTTGACTATGATTAATCGCTTACTTAAAATGGGTGCCACTGTGCGTGCCACAGATCCCGTGGCGATTGAAAATATGCGTCAAATTTATCCAGAGCAAGTAGCGTTTTCTCACGATCAATATGCGGTGATAGAAGGCGCAGATGCTTTAGTGTTGTTAACAGAATGGGCACAGTACCGTAGACCAGATTTTTTAAAAATGAAAGCGATTATGCGTCGTGCCGTAATTTTTGATGGGCGTAATATTTATCAATCTCAGGCCATGAAAGCCTTGGGTTTTGAATACGAAGGGATTGGTAAATCGTGAGTTTTAAAAAAATCTGTGCTACCACAGAACAATCAAATGAGAATTATAAAAAATAAAGATAGGCCTAAATATGAATGATAAATCTGTAGCGTTCATATTTGGTTATATTAAAAACATTGATTATCCAAATAAACAAGCTAGAAAATTTGGACTAGAACGCCGTTTTGCTTTTGCGCTTGATACTTATCGCCAAGACCAAACAGACAGTTTTTTTGACCAAACTTTATTTGAAGTTTTGTTAATGTCTATTTTAAATTACATAGGTTGTGATAAAATTGTTATAAGCCACAAAACGCTTGGTGAACAAGTGATTAATGATGTAACAGAATTACATAATATCCTGTTTGTTGATCCCAAAGATAATCACCCCGTTTTGTTTGAAAACATGAAAATTTATAAAAAAGGAACTTTGCTATGTTTGGGCGAGACTTCTTTTTTTGTATCGTGTGGTGGACCATATCCTTATCACGATACTTATACTTTATCGTTTTATGTGCAGGATTTTGATAGGATGTTACTTCAACAACATCTTATCAAATGTTGTGATTCTAACCATATATTTATTCGTGATATTTGCACAGCAGGTCCATACCCACAAATATCTTGGCTAAGCAGACTTGTGTCGTTTTTTTGTTAGGTGTGCATTTGTTTACTTTTAGGTGTTCAGTTAAGGTTTTGAAACATTGCCAAATAAAGTAGCTTCTATTTCAAAGTAGGTTCCATCATGCCATCTATCAAGCTTTTGATAAATGGTCATGCTTAAACATGTTTTAGTGAGGCTTACATCTACATCAACGCTAACAGGCGCATGTTCACCATAGGCACTTAAAAAAGATACTCCTTCAAGCGCTGGTCTATTATTGGAAAACTTTAGTTTAAGTGGTGTTGTGACTGCAGTACCTGGGGGCACAACAACGCCCTTGATGGCAGTATCATAGCTGTTCACATTAAATACGGCTCTTCCTCTTTCATAAACAACAGAAAAATATCCTTTATCACCTTCTTTTTCCCACCATAATCTTGATAAATTATTCATGTTTACCTGTGCACCTGATTCTATATCTGTTGTAAAGGTAGAAGACCAAGGAATACAACCAGAAGGTCCGCAACGACGCCAACGGTAACGGCTATCATAGGTACCCACAAAGGCAGAAGATCCTCCAGCAGGCAACAAACTAATTGCTTCTGCTTGAGTTAAACTGGATCCCGTGCAAACAGGCGATGGAGGAGAAGGTTTATTGCAAACATTATTATCGGATATCTCTTTGGCCGTTTTTACTTCTTTGCTGCCATCCTTGCACACCACATCAAAAGAACCGTCTATTCTGGCTGTCATGCTTGCAATGTCACTTATAAGTGCTTGTTCTTGTTGTGGTGCCTGTTGGTCAAATTGAACAGGCGTATGGCTGCCGCAACCAGCTTCGAGTAGTGTAGCCATAAAAAATATATACTTGCTACGTACATTAAATCTTTTCATTCTTGTTTCTCCTTAATTAATACAATAACGAGAGAGTTTACGTTTAACGCTCTCTATGCAAGGACAAAAACAAGAACGACATAGTTGCACAAAAAATGCATTTTATTTTAAAAATACATTTGCCTAGGATTATTTATCGTTGTTTGACATCAAAGATTTGATGTCAAGATACTGGGCATAGATATAAACCCTTAAAGTGATTTTTTTGAATCAATGCGTCTATATGTTTGATAACCATAGTGGATTCTTTGTCTTGACCCAAAACCTTATAAATCTGCGCAAGATCTAAAGAATAAAAAATAGTCATCCAATCATGAGCCATTGATTCTGTTATATAAATTGCTTGCTGATAAAATGTTAAAGCTGATTTTTCTTGTTTTTTTTGAATCCATGAATAACCAATTAACCCCAACAATTGCGCATCAATGAATGTTTTTCCGTGTTTTAAAAATTCTTCCTGATAGGAGATTAAAAGCTCATGCATAGAAGATATCATGCCAAGGTCTTTATAGGCTAATGCTTGAATTAACAGGTGACGTTTGTTGATTTCAAATTCATTAAGGTCGTCAACTGGGTTTATCTGTGCAATGAACATGGCAGAATTGATATTCACTAAACAGTGTTCAATAGGAGATAGTAATTGGGGTTTTGAAGTCGCATTTAAAAGCAAAGAAAAATCACGGTGTAACAATGTTAAAACTTGTTTTATTTCTTGTTTCTTAAGTTCAAGACAATCCATTTTAGATTCTAATAATATCATTGATTGTTCTTTACGAATATGAGTTGCCGCGCAAATTTCGTTGTATGCTTGCCCAAACTCTTTTTGATGGCCGTCCATAAAATGAACAAATTCAAACCAAGCGAAAATAACAGAAGCCTGATTGGAATTAAAAAATGGAGTGGCCAAAATTTGTTTTACTTGATCGTTCCAAATTTCAGATAACTGTTCTTCTCCATGGATACACTGGTTTTTTTTATTTACGCGTATTTGATTTAAAAACAGACCAATCCCTATTCCGCTAAAGGCCAGCGTTAAACAGATAATTCTTTTAGTCCAAGTTTGAACAGGATTATATTTTAAGCTTATTGCCAATTGATGCATGTTAGAAAAACGATCTAGCGGATCAAAAGAAAGCCCCTTTTGTAGTGTTTTTAATATGTTTAAAGATGTTCTTTTTTTTAAAAAAGAAGAATTAATGAGCTGTTTTTTTTGGGTAAATTCTTTAATTTCTTGTTGTCTTTTTTCTAAAGAACCACACGCAAAAAGCATTTGCCCAAATAAAGACTGAAACAATGTAAGACAAAAACTAAATTGATCACTTTTGTATGACACAGGCGCGCCCTGCACCTGCTCTGGTGCCATAAAAGCGGGTGTTCCTTGAATGAATGAAATACCTTTGTATGAAATTTGTGACAAAGTGAATTTTTTTGAAAGACCAAAATCAATAAGATGTGCCTGATGATGGCTGTCAATCATTATATTTTTAGGTTTAAAATCACCATGAATAATGCCTGCGCTATGTGCGGCATGTAAGCCATCTGCAATTTGCAAAAATATTGCAATCACTTCTTGTGCCGAACGCTTCTGTTCTGCCAACCAAACATCGAGTGTTTTGCCATTGATAAATTCCATGACTAAAAATGTTTTACCAAGATACTCACCCATATCATAAATCGCATGAACGCAGGGATGATTCAGTCGCGCTACAATTTTTGCTTCGTCGAGTATGTGTTTTGAAAAACAAGGGTCACGCAACATTTTAATAGCAACGCGTCGATCAAGATTTGCGTCATATGCTGCATAAACAACACCCATGCCACCTTGTCCAACTTTTTCAAGAATTGTAAATCGACCAAGATGTGTGCCTGGGTTGATGATGTGTTCTGTAAAACTTGAATGGATAGGGTTAATAGGATGTTCGAGAGATAACGACCGGATTTTAAAAATTGTTTCAAGACAGTGAGAACATTCATCTACATGGCGTTCAATAGAAGTTATATCATGTGTTTCTAACTGACCATTTAAAAAAGTAAGTAAATGGTTTTCACTGGGGCAAGATAAAGGCACACGAGACTAATTAACAAAATAAATATTTTTTGTTAATCTTTTAAAGTCAACTCAGTATAAATTGGGGCCTATTTTGGGGGATAACTTAGGAAGTTTATCAAATTCATGTTGAGTGAATACTTTTAGTACAGGTTCTTGAACGCCTTCTTCCCCACCTATTTGCCGATAAAGATAAACACCGTCAGAAATTTTGCTAATTAATAATAACTTACAAGGCCTTCCTTTGTCTTGGATGTTATATATGGGATGTTTATCTTTGAAAAGATTAAAAAGAATATAGGTGGTTGCGCTAAATCCTGTAAAACTGATGCTTGAAAATATTTCAGATAAGCTAAATCTAAGTTCTCCGCGGTCTGTTTGAATGACTACAAAATCATCGTCTATACGCTTGATGTCAATGTTTTGATTACCACTTACTTCGATACCATTTTCTGCCGTTATTTTTTTTAGTAAAAAAATTCTAGGATCAATGTGGGTTTCTTCTGTACCTCTTTTAATTTTGATTCTGGTTCTTCTTAGAGGCAATAGATCATCGGCAGGCAGCGGAAGTGCTGAAAAATGACCAGAAGAAGCCGTTAATAAAGGTTTGACTTGGTTTGTTTGCGGTTTGTCTTTAACTTGTTTTTTGCGAATGACTTGTGTTTGTGAAAGGTTAAAAACAGCCGTTATGTTTTCTAACAGTGCTACAATTTCTCCCTGATTACTTGCTTTGTTCCTGTCGTAAATAGATAAAAAAAGTTCTATCGAAAATGCAACAATGGGTGTTCCTCTTTTTGAGAGAGAAGAACCATTAAGACCTTCGAGTGTCACCGTATACCGCAATGTTACTTTTTCCTGACTGAGTAATTTCGACAGAGTGACTAGGTTTTATATGAATGACTGGTTTTTCATAGGTGGTGCCATTAAACACAACGGGTTCTATTGCGCCTTCGTAACCCGCAACGCCGTGTAAAAAAGCAGGTGCATCTTTTTTGGAATCAATTTCGCAAGACGGATTTCTTTGCTGCTCGGCATCAAGCGCTATCATGATTTTTCTTATTTTTTTTAAAAGCCCAATGCTTGGGTTATTGGGTGTTTGTGGTGTTTTGTGTGCGTTGTCGAGATCTTGCAACAAAGCGTCGCTTAATTTGTTGTCTTTGATCCATTGCACGTATTTTTGAAGCCTTAATAAGTGATTTTGATATTTTGTTTTTTGATTGAAATTTGGATTGTCAATTTTGCCATTCAGATTAGTAATGGCTAGATTAAATCGTTCTGCAATGGTTTTTGCTAAAGAAGTTCTTTGATTTTTAGATGATTGAAAAGTGCTTGGCATAAAAGACGAAAAATTTCCTAATTTTAATTCATATGCTGAATTATTACGTGTGCTTTCTTTTACGTTTAATGGTTTGGTGGGTGAAAATTTAACTGTCTGTGGTTTTGATAGATTGGCGTGCACGGTGGGTCTTGCACTTTGTATTGGTGCCATGGCGTTAAGTGTCTCTGTTGTATGTTGAAATAAGGAAAAACGATCGTTTACATCGTCTTTGTATAACTGAATGGCACTGTAAGCATCGCTTAAATCTCCCGTTCCCAAACTAATTGTGGCCCGTGCAGTGAGCAGTGTTTTTGTATTGGCTTGGATGGGGCTTATGGGTTGGCATAGTGGTACACGATAATCTGTGAGTGGAATATCCCAAAAACAATGTTTTTGATGAGCATTGGCAATGAGTCTCTGAATTGCTTTAAATTCTGTGGCTCCTACCCAATGGGAAAAAAAAGCAGGATGCTCTAAAAAAAGTGCGTAAAATTTAATTGTTTTTTCTTTGGCTGAATATAAATGTAAATTATTTATAATGTGATTTAAATCTTGTTCTATGCGTGTGTAACCATGTATGGTTTGAACAACTATATCTTTCATTAAAAATCGGTGAATAAAATCATCTGATTCTTCTTTGTTTTGGTGTTTAATAACGTTATAAAGCGTAGCAGATTCTTGTGAAGTCATTCCGTAAATCTGGGTGATTTTTTGAAAATCTTGAAACGATAATGAACCACTTTTTTTTAAAACATCCATGTTTGCCACTGCTTGGCTCAATATGAATCTTCGTTCCTTAAGTGAACGCAAAAGATTGACTGCGCTTGATTTTAATAATTGGTCGTCAATGTCCAATGGTGATTGGAGCCATTGGCTATTAAATGGAACCCACAGGTTTTTATCTGTTTGTATGTCGCGATGTAGATTTATTTCAACAAAGCCAGAAAGCAACAAGGAACCTGCAGTCGTAAAGGAGGTACTGCTTTTAAGTTCAATGGGGTTTTTATCCATGTTTTGCTGCTTACTTATTTGCTGCTATTTATCAAGAGGATTGGCATTGAAAAAAGACTTGTTTATTGGCACGATGCGACATAAGTGATCCAAACGTTATTTTATGTTTCATCAGTCATAAAAAAATAAAAAAATCAAGAAAACAACAAGATGATACAAATCATTAAGCAATATGACTAGATTTCTTTTCTGTCGAACTAAGATTAGGTAGACTCCCCCGGCATGAGAAACATACACATATCACTTGGGGTGTTCACGTTTTTGTTTTACGGATGCATTTTTGGAAGCGGCCAGTTGTTGATGGCGCAAACCAAGCCTGCAGCTAAGCCCTATCATCTGCCTTTTCAGTTGCGACCTGCTGCGCCTGTGTCTGTGGTGCGTGTCGATTCTACGGTGGCGATGAGTAAAAACTCAACCACGTTTGCCTATTTTGTGTTGGGTAGTTATAAGGCGTGGAAAAATCTGGCGCCGTTTGTACGTCTTGGTATTGTTGATGACACGCTTAAAACCAATGGAAAAGAAACCACTGCACTTGTGAACCCTGCGCTGGGCGCGGCGTATACGTTTATGCTGCCACAAGATTTTAGAATAACAACAATGGTCGCCAGTACCTTGCCCGTGGGAATGGGTGGAGGCAACGAACCGGATACAGATGTGGCCAGAACGGTCAAGGTGGGCAATTGGGCGCGGGCTGCGATGGATGGCGCCATGTATGCGGTTAATGATTGGACGGCGATTGCAGGCGTTGATGCTGCCTGGGTTAAATACGGTTTGTCTATTCAAGCAGAAACTACTTTTTTGTTTCTTACGCGTGTGTGCGGAGAAAAAGTGCAAAAGGATACTTTTAAAGCCAATTTGACAAGCGGCCTGAGTGTCGGGTACTTTATTACGAGTTGGTGTTCGGCAAGTACCGAGCTTCGTTACCAACGTTGGTTGTCAACACCTGTTGCCGTTGAACAGGATAAAACATTACGAGATACGCTATCCATTGCCGCTGGGGTGCGTTTTCATTTGCAGTTAACAGATAAAATATGGCTAAGACCTGGTATTGCCTATGCCAGAGGTTTGACGGGATATATGAACAAAAATGATTATAATTTGTTGTTTGTTGATCTTCCCGTGGCGTTTTAGTCTCTTTATTTAAAAAGAAAGAAGATGACATGGATCTCTTAGCAGAAGAAGAGAAGAATGGTTCACTCAAACAGAGTGCTGATGCGCATTATGTATCGTTGCATGAAAAATTAGATCAGGCCGATTTTTTATCTCGCTTTGACAAAGCGCGTAAAAGAGCACTTCAAAAAGTGTTGGCGCTGCATTTAAAAATAGAATCCAAAGAAGCCCTTGATGCTTTAGCCGACGAAGATGAGCTTTTGCTTTTTTCTCGCATCACACAAGACATGCAAGAAGATTTGTTAAAGACTGTTTTTCTACATACAAGGCAACTTGGTTTGAGCGTGGTTCGTCATCTTGGTCTTATGTGGGAAATGAATGATGTTGTAGATATATTACAAAAGTCCCATCTTGGTTGTTTGAGTGGTGTTTGGAGTGATGCCACACACGCCAAAGTGCTTACACGGCAAGGTTGCGGACCAGGCAGGCAGTACCAAGCGCGCTATTGCGATTATATGAGAGAAGCCATAGACGGCCTTGTGATGGGGGTGTGTGAAACCGAGCGTTTTGCGCGTCATAAAAGTGTTGGACATGGAGACACTGCTTGCGTGGATGTTATTTTTGATGATGCGCAGTATCCTGGTCAAAAAAATAACAAATGGGGCCCCATCCCAGACAATATGCAGACCACCTTAAACGACATTCAGTCACGTTTTTTAAAGAGAAGTTTGTCGCTTTCATTTTTAGGTCTTTCAGAAGGTATTCTTTATTATGAGTTAAAAGCTCAAAGTGGTCCATTATGCGGTAGTAGTGCAAGGTTTCATCATGATGCGCTAAAACATGCCATAGCGGAACATTTTTTTGGGTTGAAACTACAAGATGCATCACCACTTGCTGTTTACGGAGAAGGAACATGACAAAAAAAAATCCTACAAACGATCCTATTTATGATGATAATCAACCACAACAATCACCTGCGGAGGTTAGTTTTAGCCGTCGTAGCTTTTTAAAAAATGCGGCGGCCTTGGGTGCTTTATTTACATCAAGCTATGCTTTTGGTGCACCTATTCGTTACTTTAGGCCTACGCAAATCGATAATCCACTTGCTTTTTATCCCAATAGGGACTGGGAAAAAGTTTATCGTAACTTATTTGAACCAGATTCCACTTTTGTTTTTCTTTGCGCACCCAATGATACGCATAATTGCTTACTTAAGGCGCATGTTAAAAATGGGGTTGCCGTGCGCATTGGACCTACTTATGGTTATGGCAAAGCAACAGATGCTTACGGCAATAAAGCATCTGCACGTTGGGATCCTAGAATCTGCCAAAAAGGGTTGGCGCTGGTGCGCAGAATTTATGGTGACAGACGCGTTAAAAGCCCAATGGTAAGACGTGGATTTAAACAGTGGGTGCAAGATGGATTTCCGCGTGATCCTAAAACGGGCAAACCAGATGATAAATATTTTCAACGTGGCACAGACAAGTGGCTCAAAGTAAGTTGGGACGAAGCTTATGATTTAAGCGCCAAAGCTGTTGCCAACATCACCAAAACTTATTCTGGTGATAAAGGCGAAGATTTTTTAAAAGCGCAAGGTTATGAACCAGAAATGATTCACGCGCTCGAAAAAGCAGGTACACAAACGTTTAAATTGCGCGGCGGGATGGCCTTTTTGGGTGCTACACGTATTTATGGTTTGTATCGTTTTGCCAACATGTTGGCTTTGCTTGATGCTAAAAATAGAGGTGTTGGCCCAGACAAAGCAATTGGTGCACGTGGTTGGGATAGTTATAGTTGGCACACCGATTTGCCGCCTGGCCATCCTATGGTAACAGGTGCACAAACTAACGAATTTGATTTATTTGCGACAGAACACGCTAATTTGATTTTGGTGTGGGGCATGAACTGGATCACAACCAAAATGCCAGATTCGCATTGGTTAACAGAAGCCCGGCTTAAGGGTGCTAAAACAGTTGCGGTGACTGTTGAATATAGCGCGACTGCTTCTCGTGTAAACGAAGTCGTGATCATTCGCCCAGGGACGGATCCTGCCTTTGCGTTGGGTCTTGCTCAAGTCATTATTTCTAAAAAATTATATGACAAAGATTTTGTTAACAAGAACACCGATTTACCATTTTTGGTGCGCATGGATAATTTGCAGCCACTGCGTCCAGAAGACGTGATAGAAGGTTATCAATCACCAGAGCTTGGCAATCTTCGCTTTATGAAAAAAGGGGAAAAACCCCAAGACGGAACCAAGCAATATCAGCAATTTGTTTCTGAATCGATGAAAGAAGAATTTAAGCCTTATGTGATCATGGACGCAAAGACCAAGAAACCAGTGGCGGTGACCCGTGATGAATTTGGGCAAAACTTTATTAAAAAAGGGGTCACGCCGGACTTAGAAGCGCATCTGTCGCTTAAACTTAAAGATGGCTCTATGGTACAGGTAAGAACTGGGTTTCATTTGATTGCGGAATATTTAAAAGAAACATTTACGCCTGAGTTAACTTCGCAGATTACAGGCACACCGGTGAGTGGCATTATTTCTTTAGCCGAACAAATTGCTAAAAACAAAGAAAAAACCTTGTTCTGTTGTGGGATGGGACCTAACCAATTCTTTAACTCTGACTTAAAAGACAGAGCCATCTTTTTAGTTGCAGCGCTGACTCGCAACGTAGGATTCCCAGGTGGAAATGTGGGTAGCTATGCAGGTAATTACCGATCGGCATTGATTGGTGGTGAGCCCGCTTATGTGCTCGAAGATCCATTTAATCCGCAAACCAAGGCAGGAGAAAAACCATCACTTAAGAAATACATGCATTATGAATCGCTTCATTATTACAATTATGGCGATAGGCCTTTGAAATTAGGTAATAAGATGTTTACAGGTGAAGGCCATATGCCAACACCTACTAAAGCCATGTGGTTAAATAACTCAAATTCCGTGATTGGTAATGTGAAATGGCATTATGATGTAGTGAATAATACACTGCCAAAAATTGAATTTATTGCTTATTCTGATTGGTGGTGGACGGGATCCTGTGAATATTCGGATGTTGTTTTTGCGTCTGATAGCTGGGCCGAATTTAAAGACCCAGATATGTGTGGATCGTGTACAAACCCGTTTTTAACAATTTTCCCGCGCACGCCATTGCCACGTATTTTTGATACCAAAAGTGACATTGAAATTATTGCCGGTCTTTCAAGACGGCTTGGCGAGCTTACACAAGAGCCACGCATGAAAGACATGTGGAAATTTGCGACAGAAGGCAATACAGAAGAATATTTGCAACGTATTATCAATGCCTCCTTTGCGCTCAAAGGATACCAAATTAAAGATCTTGAAAAATTGGCAGAACAGGGTATTCCTGCGCTCTTTAATAACCGGACTTATCCACGTGTGTCTTCGTACGAACAAGCCAAGTCAGAAGCACCTTGGCATACTAAATCAGGTCGACTTGAATTTTATAGATTTGAACCCGAATTTGTAGAAGCCGGCGAAAACATGATTGTTTATCGCGAACCTATCGATTCTACACACCACGAACCGAATGTGATTGTAGCACAGCCGCACGATGCCATACGACCAAAAAAACCAGAAGATTACGGACTTAAAACCGATGATTTATCGGTGGAAGCAAGGCAGGTAAGAAATGTGGTTCGTACGCCACAAGAGTTACTTAAAACAACCCATCCATTAAAATTAAAACTTCAGTATTCACACGTGTATCACACGCCCAAGTATCGCCATGGTGCACACTCTACACCCGTAGATACGGATTATACATCGGTGTGGTTTGGTCCATTTGGAGACGTTTATAGACATGATAAACGTTTGCCTTCGAACGTAGAAGGCTATGTGGATTTGAATCCATTAGATGCTAAAGAATTGGGTGTTGAAGACGGCGATTATGTCTATATTGACGCGGATCCAGAAGACAGACCTTATCGCAATTTCAAAAAAGACAGCGAAGCTTATAAAGTTGCGCGTTTAATGTTGCGTGTGCGTTATTATCCTGGCACGCCAAAAGGTATTGCCAGAACATGGCACAATATGTACGGCGCGACTATTGGTAGCGTGCGCGCACACGAATCAAGAGCGGATGGCTTAGCTAAAAACGAAGAAACCAATTATCAAGCGATGTATCGTTACGGCAGTCATCAGAGTGCAACACGTGCTTGGTTAAGACCTGTACATATGACCGAAACACTGGTGCATAAAACAATGTTTGGTCAGGGTATCGAAAAGGGTTTTGCCGCAGATATTCATTGTCCTGTCGGGGCGCCGCGAGAAGCGTTTGTTAAAATTACACGTGCAGAAGCTGGTGGTATGGGCGGTCAAGGTAAATGGAGGCCAGCTGAATTAGGATTTAGACCAACTTACGAAAATCAAGCCATGAAACAATACCTTCAAGGCGGTTTTTTAAAGAAGAAATAAGGCTTTTTTGAGGAGAAAACGACAATGGCAAAAGTAAAAAACTGGCAAATTCAAAGAGATATGGATTACCCCTACGAAGAACACCGCCCTAAAAAGCAATGGTCTATCGTGTTTGATTTAAATAAATGCATTGGTTGTCAAACTTGTTCTATTGCCTGCAAGACCACATGGACAAGCGGAAAAGGCCAAGAGTACATGTTTTGGAATAATGTGGAAAGCAAGCCTTATGGTAGTTACCCGCTTGCTTACGATATTAAGGTTCTTGAACAATTAGGCAAACAAGAGTGGAAGAAAAAAGAGCCTTATTATGGCAAAACCATTTTCGAAGCTGCACCTGCATCTGAACGCGTGGTTCATTTTCATCCCAAAGATGAAGATTGGATGTATCCCAATCACGGCGAAGATGATTGCGCAGGCATTGTTGAAAACGGTGAACATTTAAAATTGCCGCACGATCAATGGTTTTTTTATTTGCCAAGAACCTGTGCGCATTGCACGTATCCTGCTTGTTTGTCTGCGTGTCCAAGAAAAGCTATCTACAAACGAGAAGAAGACGGTATTGTGCTTATCGATCAATCTCGATGTAAAGGTTACGGCGAATGTGTGCGTGCGTGCCCTTATAAAAAATCGATGTATAACCCTTATACACGTGTGAGCGAAAAATGCATTGGTTGCTATCCTGCTGTCGAAAAAGGTTATCAACCAATGTGTGTGCAAAACTGCATTGGTAAAATTCGTATTATGGGATTTATTAATCCCCCGTGGAAGGCGCGCGAAGATAATCCAGTAGATTATTTAGTGCACAAAAAAGGAATTGCACTGCCATATTATCCTCAATTGGGCCTTGAACCTAATATTTATTACATTCCACCTATTCATGCGAACAAAGATTATTTGTTTCAAATGTTTGGACCCAATGTAGAAGATGCCATTGAAAAGTATAAAAAACTCAAAGACGATCCTGTGGCACAAGGACTTCTTGTATTGATGGGTGGTACGGATCGTATTATTCACCGTTTTGATGTTAAAAAAGGCATTGCGCAGGGCTTTGATGAAAAAGGCGAAGAACTTTTATCAGTGCCAGTGACAGAGCCTATTTTTGAACGTCCAGCGATTGATCCATCGTCTGGATTGATTCGTATTAATACGCCTTAAAAAGAAAAAATATCGTGCCATTATTTAAAGCATAAGATTTGAGGTTACGACATGAAAAAAATGTTCACTATATTTGGTTTGTTACTGTCTGCAATGCCTTTATCATCTGCATTTGCAGCTGAAATTATTTCGCATCCGGTCAAAATCGATCTTTCGCAGTTACCACTTCAGGACAAAGTGTGGGAACAGGTGAAAGAAGAGACAATGACACTCACCGCTCAGCCAATGGCCATTCCCAGGCCCAAAACAACGCTCACTGATAAAGTTGTGGTTAAGTCTATTCATAACGATAAATGGATTGCTTTTCAGTTAGTCTGGGAAGATACCGATAAAAGCGAAGCAGGTCCTTTGGGTAAGTTTTCTGATGCGGTGGCAATTCAATTTCCAGTTAAAGATAACAATGTTCCGCCGCCTGTGTTTATGGGAGGAAAAGACAATCCGGTTCATATTTTTCACTGGCGCGCGCAGTATCAAGTAGACAAAGAAAAAGGCCTGCGTCAGATGAAAGATATTTACCCCAACATGAATCCGGATATGTATCCGCTTGAATTTAAAGACGAAGGTAAGCTTAAAGATACATTAAAAGATGATCAAAGAGAAGTGTTTTCTCATGGTAAAGCAGCAGGCAATCCTCAGTCCTATGCTAAAAAGAGTGTGGACGAAATTTTTGCAGAAGGTTTTGGGACCAGTTCTGTGATTCAAAATGTCGAAGCTCTTGCTTTTGGCGCATGGAAAGATGGTAAATGGACTGTGGTGATTACCAGACCGCTTAAAAGAGAAAATGGATCTGTTCTTGAAGTGGGTAAAGGTAGCTTTGTTGGATTTGCAGTGTGGCAAGGTGGACAAGACGAAGTAGGGTCGCGAAAATCGGTGACAATGTCTTGGACGCCACTCCAAGTGAGTGCCAATTAGAATTTAAAAAAAGGCAAAGTATCATGACAAGTAAAGATGTAGTTTCTGTTGAGCAGCGCATTCCTCTTTTTTTGCTGGCTTCTGTTTTGGCTGCTTATCCTGGTCCTCAGTTTGAACCGCATGTACGCGCTTTAATCGATGAACCAGGGCTTCTTATTTCTGAAGCTTTGAAAAACACCATTGTGGCCTGTTTGAATCCTTCTCAAATAGATGACTTGCGTTCCGAATATATTGACGTTTTTGAACGAGGTAGAGGATCGCATTCTCTTTACGAAACAGAATATGGACGTGCACGAGCGCTTGTAAAAGGCTCTGAGCTTGCTGATATCAGTGGTTTTTATCATGCCTTTGGGTTTGAGCTTTCTTCTGTTTCTTCTCAAGAAAAAGAAATGCTTGATCATGTGGCGGTTGAGCTTGAATTTTATTCTCTTTTATTGATGAAACAATGCACACTTGAAGATCTAGGCAATGAAGAAGGCGTAAGCATTGTATTGGATGCAAGAAAAAAGTTTTTGCAGGATCATTTGGGCCGTTTTACAGGGGCTATTACACAAAGACCACAGATCAAGGCCAGTGCTTTTTATTCCCAAATTTTTTCTTTTTGCGACACTTTGGTGTCTCAGGAATGTCAATTGCTTGATGTGGGTGTGGTGCCTGCAACTTGGCTTGATAACGAAAAAGAAAGCAGCGACGAAGTTCAATGTTCTACCAATGGTGAAAACGAAAAGTTAGTACAATTAGGTTAAAAAATCTCCGAGCGGTTGTTTCTAAGTTTTTCTGCGATGGTTGGGATTGTTTTTTTATCATTAAACGCAGACGATACGAAACGCCGCCGCAGGCCAGTGGCAAATAAAAAGAACGCCTTTGGCATGCCTAGGTTTTTGTGGAAACGCAAAAGCCTTCCGTTATTTGAAAAGGAGACCCTGTGGTTTGTCTGCAAGACGGTTTTGGCCGCCAGTTTCATTATTTGCGTTTGTCTATTACGGATGTATGTAATTTTCGTTGTAATTATTGTTTGCCTTTGGGTTACCAAAAAAAACAACAACCACCTGCATTATCTATAAATGAAATTCAAAATTTGGTGACTGCTTTTGCCGAACTTGGCACTTTTAAAATCAGACTCACCGGTGGTGAGCCTACGTTAAGAACAGACGTTGTTGATATTGCGTGGGCGATTGCATCTATTCCAGGCATTAAAAAAGTAGCTTTATCCACCAATGGTTACCGGTTAAAAAATCTTGTAAAACCACTTATTGCTGCGGGTGTGAGTGCGCTTAATGTAAGTGTAGACAGCATGTTAGAGGCTCGTTTTAAAGACATTACAGGCCACGCACGGTTAAATGAAATTTTAGAAGCCATTGAATATGCGCTCTCTTTTAATAAGCTTACAATAAAAATAAATGCCGTATTGCTTAAAGGCATGAACGAAACCGAACTGGCAGTGTATCTTGATTGGATAAAACACAGGCCTGTGAGTATTCGTTTTATCGAACTTATGCAAACAGGCGATAACGATGCGTTTTTTAAACGCTATCATGTGCCGGCCCAAGTCATTAAACAACAATTGCAAGAGCGTGGTTTTGCGCCTGTGTTAAAACAACCAGGCGATGGCCCGGCTATTGAAATGATGCACCCTGATTATCAAGGTAAAATAGGATTGATTGCGCCTTATAGTAAAGATTTTTGTAACAGCTGCAATAGATTAAGGGTATCTAGTCAAGGTGCACTTCAATTGTGTTTGTTTGGTGGTACACAATATAATGTAAGGCATTTGCTACAGTTGCCATCGCAAAAAGAAGAATTGATATCACGCCTTATTGCAATTGTTAAAGAAAAACCATTTGCCCATGAATTAGCAGAAGGACGTTACGGCCAAACACAAAGTTTTGTTCAAATTGGCGGATAGTGTGGATGTTAGTTTTATTAAGGTGAGGATTTTAATATGTATCAAAACTATAACATGATTAATGTTGGAGAAAAAAACATAACTAAACGCAGAGCCGTGGCACAAGGCCAAATTGTGATGGCACAAAGCACAATAGAAAAAATAAAACACAATCAAATGCCCAAAGGAAATGTGTTGGTATTGGCAGAAATTGCAGGCATTAGTGCGGTTAAAAAAACACCAGAATTGTTGCCGTTATGTCATCCTTTGCCAATTGATGCTGTTTATGTTCAGTTGAGTATCACAGATTCCAATACTATTACAGCCACGTGCGAAGTTCACACACACGCTAAAACAGGTGTTGAAATGGAAGCGCTGATGGGTGTGCAAGCCGCGCTTTTATGTGTGTATGATTTAACCAAAGGCGTGGATCCTGTACTTGAGATATCGCATATTTTTTTAAGAGAAAAAGAAGGCGGAAAATCAGGGCATTTTAAGCATCCAAAAATTTTAACACAGCACAGTCAAAGCCAAGCAGGCATTTTAGAACATCCAATCACATTAGAAAAAATGCATACATTGCAACATAAAAAAGTGGTGTGTTTAACGTTGAGCGATAGATGTAGCCAAAATAAAACACAGGATGAATCTGGCAAAATCTTATGTGATTATGTAAAAAATCAAGGTGCTCTGCTATTGGCTTATGAAATATTGCCCGACGACAAAGATTTGATTCAAAATAAAGTACGTTATTTTTGTCATGAACTTAAAGCGGATCTGCTGTTGACCACAGGTGGTACCGGAATTTCACCAAGAGATGTTACAATCGATGCGATCACGCCGTTATTTACAAAGGCGATGACTGGGTTGGGAGAAAAATTAAGACAAGAAGGCGCCAAACAAACAGAAATGTCGTGGTTAAGTAGAAGTGAAGCAGGTGTGATTAATCACACATTGGTGATTGCATTACCCGGAAGTCCACGTGCGGTTCAATCAGGGCTTTTAACGCTGTGTAATCTTATTCCACATGCCCTTGATATAATGCAAGGGCATCACCACGACGTAAAAAAACAATAACCTATTACATGCAAGAGTTTTAACATGGAACATGCGTCTTATCTATCTTATTTAAATGCACAAGAAATTCTACATTCTTTAGCACAAGCAAATGGCCCATTAGAAAAAGAAGAGGTGATGATTGAACATGCGGTGGGCAGAATTACAACAGACCATATAAGCAGCCAAGAATGCATGCCTTCTTTTGATAATTCGGCCATGGATGGTTTTTTTATTCGTGCCGAAGATACGATAGGTGCAACACCCAATCATCCACTTGTTTTTAAGGTCAACGGCTGTATTGCTGCGGGCGGACCGATAGTGGATTTAAACAAGGAGCCCCGCAGTAGTGTTGAAATTATGACCGGTGCCGCATTGCCCGAAAAAAGCAGTGGCAATGCCGTGATTAAAATAGAAGAAGTTAAAGTGACTAGAGATGCACAGGGCAAGGCGACGGACATTATTATTTCGAGAGAAGTTAAAAAAAACGAAAACATTCGTTTTATGGGCGAAGATTTTAAAATAGGTCAACAAATTCTTGCAGGTGGCCAAATCATACGTGCACATCACTTATTGTCTCTTGCGGGATTAGGCGTGAGTTCTGTTTTTGTGCAAAGAAAAATGCGTGTGGCCTTGATTGCAACGGGCAAAGAGTTATGCGCACATACAACGCAAAAATTACCTTACGGCAGTATTCGCAATTCAACCATGCCTTATTTAATGGAGCAACTCAAAGCTTTGGGCACGGAGCCGCAGTTTTATGGATTGGTAAAAGACGATTCTTCTTCTTTTCAAATGATGTTGTCTCGGGCAATGGATGAACAAGTTGATTTGATTGTGACAACAGGCGCTGTATCTGCGGGGCAATATGATTTTATTGTGCCAGCGCTCAAAGACAAACAGGCTTTGATTCATTTTCACCGAGTGGCAATAAGGCCTGGAAAACCTGTTTTGTGCGCGCAATTAAATGCAGGCCAACGTGTTAATCAAAAAGGACCTGTATTGTTGGGGATGCCAGGAAATCCTGTTTCTACTGCCGTTGGATTTTATTTTTTTGTGGCGCCATTTATTCTTACAAGGCAAGGATTTAAGCATACCCAACCGCTTGTTGCACGCTTATCTTGCGGCGTTGATAAAAAGCCAGAAGGCTTGCGTTGTTTTTATAAGGGCCGCATTGAATACGGTGCAGACGGACAATTATCTGCACAGGTATTTAAAGAACAATCTTCATCCATTGTGCATTCGGTAGCAGAAGCCAACGCCTGGGTTATTTTAAAAGAACCAAAAAGTGCAGTGTTGGCGGGCGAATATGTGGATGTGGTGCCATTTATTTAGGTATAAATAAAGGAGTGGATTTACATGAACTATGAAGTATCTGTGCGTTTGTTTGGTGCTTTTAGAAATGTGTTGCAAGACAATACGCTTATGTTTTTAATACAAGAACCCGTGACTTATGAACAATTCAAAGAATTACTCTATTTAAAGATAAAAGAAAAAATACCTACTTTTGCGGATCTCTCTTTGATTCATGATTCGGCATTGGCAAATGGACAGGAGTTATTGCGACCTGGCAGTGTTATTTCTAAGTCATGCGAAATCGCAGTTTTGCCTCCTGTTTGTGGTGGATAAAAACGCATACTTAAATTGATTTGAGTTTTATATGAAAGAAATAATACATCATAATTTAAATACATACATCGAGTTTACCAAACAAGCACTTGCGCTTGATTCTTTGGTTTTAGAAAAAACACAATCATTATCTCATGGTGCCGAAGTTTTTTTTGTGGGCAAAGTAAGAAATTATAATCATCAAAAAAAAGTAAGTGCGGTGGCTTATGATATTTACGAACCATTAGCTAAAGCTTCTTTGTTAGAAATTTGCCAAGAAGCGCAGCAAAAATGGGGCACGTCTTTAATGATTGATGTAAGGCATCGTTACGGCAGATTAGACGTGGGTGATATTAGTGTGACAATAAGAGTCAGTAGCCCACATCGGGACGAAGCTTATCAGGCTTCTCGTTATGTAATTGAACAAATCAAAGTAAGAGTGCCCATTTGGAAAAAAGAATTTTACGAAAACGGAGAAACAGAATGGTTAAGAGGGCATGCTTTGTGTCAACACGGATAAGTCTGTTTAAGCGAATTTAAAAAATGCATATTTATGGTGTTTTATTGGCGGGTGGACAGTCTTCTCGCATGGGACAAGATAAAGCCTTATTGAGCTTAAATAAAGAAGACAGTTTGCTGTTTTTGATGTATGAAAAACTCAACGTTGTTGTGTGTGAACATCAAGCACAACGCAATGCACAAGAATATATGATAGTGTCACTTAAAAAAGGTGACCAAACACCTAAAAAACATCAGTTACAAGCAATTTTTGTAGAAGACCTAGTAGATAAAAAAGGGCCACTGGGTGGGCTTTTTTCTATCAGTGAATGTTTTAAAAACACGTCTTTTGTGGAACAAGGAATTTGGCTCTTGGTGGTGCCTGTAGATATGCCATTTTTAAGTCACGAATTGTTGTCTTTATTACTTCATACGGCGATTGCAAGCACACCAGATTGCGAAGCTTGCGTGTTCGAAAATCATGAATTTCCACTGTGTTTAAAACTTAATCCACATAGCATAAAGGTATTGGCGCATACCGTGAATACGCAAGATGCGCCCAAATCTTATGCGTCGATACGTTATTTATTGTCGCAACTGCATACGTACACTTTAAAATGGACGCAAGATAACAGTTTTATCCCTTTATGGCTTAATATCAACCAGCCCAAAGATTGGGCGCAGGCACAAGATTATTATGGTCGTTTGGGTTTAAAAATCTAATGTTTTAAGGATTTGTTATGAATATTCGAATAGATTCACAATCAGTAAGATTAAGGCTTAGCCAAAAAGAAGCTGTGCTACTTCTTGAACAGGGGCAGATAGAAGAGTCTGTTGCGTTTTTGCCTACGCAAAAGTTTTTAATGATTGTGCGTGTAATTGATTCAATACATCAAAAAGAAAATGCACCTTGTAGTTTAGAATGGAGTGCATCCGCTGTAACTGTGAATTTAACCGAACAAGCCTTACGTCCATTACGAGAACAAAAACAGAATAAAGATAACGGAATTAAATTTAATCAACATGCCTTGTTGGTTGTTGTTGAAATTGATTTATGGAATCGATCTTAAGAACCATACGGAGTTAAAATAGCATGGATTTATCAGTTCGTTATGAACGGCAAATGATTCTTCCGCAAATAGGTTCTACTGGCCAAGCACTTTTGGCTCGTGCACGTGTATTGTGTGTGGGCTTGGGTGGTCTTGGTAGCCCTGCGGCTTTATATTTAGCCGCCGCAGGTGTGATTCATCTTGGTCTTTTAGACGATGACGAGGTTTCTTTATCTAATTTGCAACGTCAAATTTTATATCGCACGCAAGATTGCGGACACAAAAAAGCAATTCAGGCACGTGAACATCTTCAAGCCATGAACAATGACCTTTCTTTAGAGGTCTTGCCTGTTCGTTTAAGTGTTCACAATGTGTGTGATATTTTTTCGCGTTACGATATCATTGTGGATTGCACGGATAATTTTTCTAGTAAATTTTTAATCAATGATGCCGCCGTTAAATTGGGACTTTCTGTGGTTTATGCGGCCATTTCTGGATTTGAAGGCCAAATAAGCGTGTTTGATGCAAAAAATGGCCCTTGTTTTCGGTGTTTGCATCAAACACCACCCAAAAGTAAAATCCAAAATTGTGCACAAGCTGGTATTTTGGGCAGTGTGGCCGGTATTTTGGGCTGTATGCAAGCCACAGAAGTCATTAAATTAATACTTAGAAGCCATCCGCCCGCACAGCATTTAAAACCACTTATTGGTGAACTTGCTGTTTTAGATGTGACGGATTTATCTATGCGCCATTTTAAAATAAACAAAAATCCACATTGTTGCGTGTGTTCAATACCTAAAGAAAATATTCACTTAACAGAAGAAACAGCAACATGCAGTACTTTAATACACGAACATAAAATTCAACAAATCAACGCACAAGATGTTTTTTTGGGCGATTGGCAAAAAAAATATCAATTGATTGATGTGCGAGAATTAGATGAATTTAATTTGGCGCATATCCCTGGTGCTATCCATTGGCCACTGTCTCTTATCGAACAAGGAACTGTTTTTCCTGTTAACAATAGCAATAAACCCATTGTGCTATACTGCCAAGCAGGAAAAAGATCACTTCGAGCAGCCTCTTTGGTATTAGAAAAAACAGGTGTTGCTTGTTTGTCTTTGCATGGTGGTATCTCCGCCATTTAAGTTTTACATGAATGAAAATATGGTTTTATGTTATTGTTTTTGCTGGCATATAATCATCTTTATTTTAATGTTATGTGAATCGGCACGCACCTTTTTGCATGGTTATCCGATGCTCTATTTCGGGAATAGCTATAGGTAACAAATTTTTGACATTTAAGCTGTCCATTTCAATTCAAGTTTCTTATGATTTAGGGCACATTCTCGCAGATAAAGATTAATTAAATTTTGGTAGGGCATATCTAGCTCGGTTGCTAATGCCTTAAAGTAAGAAATCGTCCCTTGGTCTAAGCGAATGGTAATCGGCTGTTTTAGTCGGGAAATATAAGGATTTTTTTCACCCTTCATCTTTGAAAAATCGTAATGTGATTTCATAATATTATCTCCAGAAATCGTTGACTTCATTCTTGTTTGCTTTTCTTGCTGAAATGATGCGAATCGTTGTGTCATTTTCTTGGTAGCAGTGACATACAACAAGAACTCGCAGCTTAAAACTTAAGCCAAGCATGATAAATCGGTCTTCATCTTGCGAGTGCTCAGAATCAAAAAAACGCATCGCATTTTCATCAAGAAATACAGTCTGCGCTTCTTCAAATGATACGCCGTGTTTTTTGAGATTTGCTTTATTTTTCTTTTCATCCCATTCAAAACAGAGCTGACTCGTATGTATAGTGTAATTATAATTTCAATAAAGATCAACATTTTTGTTTTAAGATTATTTGAGTCGGCACGCACCTTTTTGCATTGGTGATAGAAGAAAGTTTAATTTTTGGGCACGATAAAATCAAAAGCAAGGCCTGTTTTATAGGTTTTAGTCAGAGAGAGTGCGAGTGAGCCACCCATCATTTGAGCGGTGTTGGCCGCATGATGCAATCCATAACCGACTGTATTGGTATCTGTGGTGTAATCATAATTAAATATTTTTGATTGATCTTTTTCTTGTATGCCCAAACCGTTGGATTCTACGTGAATATTAAATACGCTTGTTTGATTGTCTTGTAATTCTAATACTTCGATGAGTAATTGATTATCTTGTGCTTGTTGAGCAATCATATTTTTTTTAGCGTTTGATAAAATAACAGATAGCACTTGAATAATTAATTCTTTATCGCCTTTAAATGTTTTATTTTTTATTTGTTCTAAATTTCTTGTAACATGAATCTGATGCGCGCTTTTTTCTATTTGTTCGCGCAGCAATGCATCTTCTAAAACCGTATCAATGGTTAATTCTTGTTTAACCATAACTGTTTTGGCGTGTGTTTGTTGCGAATTAATAATATCGCGCATAAGTTCAATACCTTTTTTAAGTGATTCACTTTCTTTAATTAGATTATCGCGTTCTTCTTGTAGTAATTTACCTGCCTTAAATAAATACGTAAGAATATTTTTACCTTTTGAATCTTGTGTTAAATAATAAGCCAAATTAGACTGATTAGATTCCATCATGCTTAATGCTTTATTGAGTTCGCCAACTTTAAACATACGTGCGTGTGCTTGAATGAGTTCTGTTGATGTATTGATTTGATTAAGTGCATTACCTGCGTTGTGTAACATATGAGATGCGATTTCGGCCTTGCCTGCATCGCGTGATGCCTTAAGTAATGCTTCTTGTAGCTTTTCTATTTTGGCTGTGCGCGCTTTTACTTCTTCTTCTAAATTTTCGTATAAAAGCACATTTTCTAAAGAAATAGCAGCTTGAGACGCTAAAAGGTTAACCGTTAAAAGGCGTTCTTCTGTAAAGGCATTGGTTGCTAAATTGTTTTCCATATAAAGCACACCCAACAATTTAGCTTGTTGGATGATGGGTACACATAAGATTGATTGTGGCCTATGTGTTGCAATATAAGGTTCTTTGCTAAACTGTTCATCATGCAATGCATCTTTAATCACGACTGATTCTTGTGTTCTTATGACATATTTTACGATTGCTTTTGAAAACAGATAAGACGAACATTCTTGTTCGTAAATATCAAGATGCTGGAGCACCGATTTTTCATTTTGATGGGCCATGCCCTCTATGTAATAATGACCTTTATTTTTAACGATAAAAAGGCCTTTATTGGCACCTACGTTTTCGAGCGTAATATCAAGCATTTGTGTGATTAAAAGCCCCAAGTGAACTTCTTTAGATAATGCTTGAGTTGCTTTTATGATGCTCATCATATCTAGCGTTTCTGAAATACGACTAGTTTGTGTGAGCGTTAAGTTTTTTATTCTTTTGGTCGTGTTTATGTTTTTTATGGTCTGCGTGCCTAATGTATGGTCTTTTTTTTGTTCATCAATTTTAGAATCGGCTAATGATCGATTAAACACATGTTGATATTTGGTTTCTATTTGTTTTACTTTGGCCAGTGCTCCAAAACGGTAAAAAGCGTCGCGTGCTTTAATAATGTAAATGTCTGCTATAAAAGAACGTGATTGCTTTAAATAATGTGCCGCCGCGCATTCGCAAATAATTGCTTCATCGCTGATATATCGATGTTCTTGCGCGTATGTAATTGCTTTGTCATATAGTGTTTCTGCAATGTTAAATTGTTTTTTTAAACGCGCTTTTTCTGCCAATAATAATGTATATTTGGCAATAAAATTAGCGGGCATGCGCGCACTGTGTTTTTTAAAATAACGAATATGGGCATTTAGTTTTTTCCAATCAACAAGCCCTGTGCGGGCCATGTATAAAGATTGAATGTAACGAAAATAAATAGATTGAGCAGAACCTTCCATGGATTCAAGATATTTTTCGATTTCACAAAACATCCATTGCATGTGCTTATGTTCTGGAGCTTGCGCGTTGCATTCTGCCAAATAAAGTAAAAAAACTTTAAGCACACAAATAAAACCATAAGTTGTTTTATCGTCTTTATTTTTTAAAATAGACAATACGCTGTCTTCTGTCATGGTGTCACAAGACAAAGAAGCCATATCTAAATCATTTAAAGTGCTTAACCGTTCGACCACTCTTATATTAAGAAGGGTGTCTATGCTCATGCTGTCATGATTAATTATTTTTTGTGACTTAAGAAGAAAAGAAGATTCATTTTTAATTACATCAAGGCTTGATTGAGAATAAAATAAATTGGTTTGATAAGAAGAAAAAATAAAGCCAGCATATTGCATGTCTCCCATTTCCATCGCACAAATGCCTTCTTCTTTTTGTTTGCTACAATTATCTTGTTGGGTGAGCGATATAAAAAAACGAATAAACGTGCCTTCTACCAAATCAGTGCTTGGCCTGGAACAAGGATAATACTGGTTGGTAATTAAACGTGATAATTGGCACAATTTTAAAGCCCATTTCATTTGCCCAAGCATGTGTCCAACAATGACAGAAAAAGCAGATAACATCATGGGAGTGCTGGCCTGAACGCCATTTAAATAACTTTGTCTAACACCTAAAAAAGTGAGCATGGCAAAAACCAAAGGCGAATTAATAAATGCCGCAGGTGTAATTTCGCAAATAAACTCTCCACAAATTTTGGATGTTTTGTGTGTGGTTGGTTTTTGTTTGAGTTTTTTTTCGCCGCATAAAAAAACAATCAACAAGGTATAAAGTAAAGATAATACAACATGAATAGAGGATGGATTTTTTGAAAAAGAAATCCCCAAGCCATTTAAATAATCAACCCCACGTGAAATCGCTTGCTGATAGGCGCCTTTTTTGTTGTCTTGTTTTAATCTTAATTTAACGCTTTGAACTGCAATTAAGGGATTAGAAGAGGTTTCAAAAAAAGAACAACATTTATTGATGTTGTTGTCGTCGTCTAATACATAAGCAGCATCTGCCAAAACTAAATAAAGGGTTTGTTTGAGTTTGGTGGCTGCAGGTGTTTGATTGTCTTTTAAACAATCTTCTGCAATTAAACAAAATGTGCGTGTTTCGTGATAGGCTGCATTGTCTTTGGCTTTTTTGGCTGCGCTTATGTTTAAATCGGCAAGCATGAGTTGGTCTTGTTGGTGTACTAAATGACGCGCTTGATTAAAATGCGAAGCAATTTCAAAAATATGTGTTTTGATGTCTGATTCTGGAATTTTTTTAAGTAACAAATAACCAATTTTTAGATGCAAAACAGGTGCATCTTCTTTGTTTATAAGCTGATAAAAACTCTGTTGAATGCGATCGTGTACAAACTTATATTCTGTGAATGATTCATTTTGTGTGTTTAATAATGTTTCTTCAACAGCCCGTAAAAGCCATTTTTTAACCCAAGTTTCTTCTTGCCCTAAAATAATAGATAATGTGTGCACATCAAATACATGACCCATGCAAGCTGCAGAAGAAAGCACTTGCTTTAATTCAGAAGGCAACTGTGCGATTTGCATTAAAATAAAATCAACCACATTGTCACTTGTTTGTTGTGCGCGAATTTTTTCAACATCAAAACACCAAGTGCGCGTAGTGCTTTTAAATTCGATACATCCTTGTGCCTGCAGAGATTTTAAAAACTGTGTAATAAAAAATGGATTCCCTTTTGTTTTTTGATATAAAATAGGTAAAAGTTTTGTAACATCAGCGCCTGGCAATGTATCAGATAATAAATGTAAAACCGCTTTTTCTGTTAAATGAGATAAAGTGATAGATTCAATATCCACTTGTTGATGAGCCAATGTGTTTAGTGTTTTTGAAAACAAATGTGCATCATCCACTTCGTTGTCTCGATAAGCAGAAATAATTAACAAATGACCTATTTCATCGCTGCATAATAGACGTTGTAAAAGTGTTAAAGAGGCACTGTCTGCCCATTGCCAATCATCAATAAAAATAACCAGCGGATGTTCTTTTTGACATATAACAGTCATTAATTTTTGGAGTGCATAATAAAAACGATTTTGAGATTCTTGAGGCCCTAGTTCTGGAATTGGTTTTTGTTCGCCCATGATCATTTTAAAATGAGGCACAAAATCAATAATGACTTGCCCAAGCTCCAAAAGTACACGACAGAGTTGCCTTTTCCATTGATCTAATTGATGATCTGGTTCTGTTAGGATTTGTTTACATAAGCTTTCGAATGCTGATATAAAAGCTGAATAAGGTATATTTTTCTTGAATTGATCAAATTTGCCTGCAATAAAATAACCTTTTTCTTGAGTCATTGGTTGATGTATTTCGTGAATCAAAGCGCTTTTACCAAGCCCAGAAAATCCTTTGATTAAAAGTAATTTTTTAGCCCCCAAACAAACTGATTTAAAGGCACTAAAAAGAGACGATAATTCTTGTTCTCGGCCATATAATTTTTGAGGAATCACTAGTTTTTTAGACATGTCCTCTTGGGCCAATGTAAAAGAAATAGAACTAAGCTCTTGCGCGTCAGCCGATGCTGTTTCGATTTTTTTAAGATCGGCCAAAACACCCGTAGCGGATTGGTACCTGTCTTCTTTGTTTTTAGCCATTAACTTTAATATCAACAAAGACAAAATAGGCGGAATAGAGGGCGCTACAAGACACGGTTCTTGCGGCATTTTGGCCAAATGCGCATGAACTAAACTCATAGCGTCTTCTTCTAAAAAAGGGAGTTGTTCTGTAAAGAGTTCATAAAGCGTAACGCCTAGTGAATAAAGATCGCTGCGCAAATCGATGCAGCGGTTCATTCGGCCTGTTTGTTCTGGTGCCATATAGGCCAGTGTGCCTTCGACTGCATGCGGATCTTTTAATTCGGGATCCCATTTGCTTACACCAATTGCACTTCCAAAATCGATCAGTTTAACGTCTTGGTGTTTTGCTTCATAAATCACATTGGCTGGTTTAATATCGCGGTAAATAAAATGATGTGCATGAATATCTTCTAAAGCGATACAAATGGCCTTGGCGATTTTAATTTTTTCAAAAAAAGACAATCGATGTTCTTTTAAAAGTTTATCAACGCTTAATCCGCCTGTGTCTTGCATTAAAATTGCAAAACCATTAAAAAAACGCGCAAATTCTTTGACTTGAATGATATGTGGATTTTTAAACTGAGCGATGATTTCGTATTCTTGCTTAAGCGCTTCTATTTCTGATGCAGTTGGTAAACGTGACGTAGACGTTTTGGCAATCCACGATGAATTTTGTGTGGTGACACGATAAATGCTTACCTTTTCTTCTTGGTGTAGTGTTTCTTTGATGCAAAACGCCATGAAATCAAGTCCTTATCCCAAACAAGCCGAGCATCAATATTTTAAATGCCCATGTTTAATCCTATCGCATCACCAAAGATTATTCCTGTGGAATGTAGGGCTTTTGTTAGCTTTTGTTAAATCATTCCAAAAAATGACTAATATCATGTCGATCTTTTGACAAAATCTGTTAGTCTCTGGACGGTGATATAGATGAAATTTCCAATATTAATAGTTGCGAGCGTATTTTTGGGTTTTATAGCGGGGTTAGCGGGGTATACTTTTTATTACGCCAAAGGGACTTCGTATTTGTCTAACAGACCAGAAGCTTGTACCAATTGCCATGTGATGCAGGCCGAATACGATGGTTGGGTAAAATCTAATCATCACACGGTCAGCACTTGCAATGATTGCCACATGCCATCTGGGTTTTTTTCTAAATATATCACCAAAATGTTAAACGGCTATCACCATTCAACCGCTTTTACGCTCATGAATTTTCATGAGCCCATTCAAATCAAGGAAAAAAATAAAGATATCGTGCTCAATAATTGTGTGCGCTGTCATCAGGATCTTACACATGATATCAAAGGCTTAAGTGCGCATCAGGGCAAGAATACGCTTGATTGTTTACACTGCCATGCAGAAGTAGGACACAGTCGCTAAAGCAAGAAAAAACGCTCTAGGGAGAAAGACAATGATTGAAAAAAAAGATTTATCCTTTAAAAAATTAGTTCTCTATGCCCTTTTATTTGTTCTTTTTGCTGGTATTGCGGTGGCCGTTGCCATGCTGCTTCTTAATATTTCAGAAAGAAAAAAAGAAGCGCAAAACACCTATGTTAAACTCCAAGAGCTTTCGGAAGATGACACCAGCCCAGACAAATGGGCAATTAATTTTCCTAAACAATTTGATTCCTACAGAAAAACAACGTTGTCTACCAAAACCAAATACGGTGTCAGGGCAAGCGCATCTAAAAGTGATTGAAATAGGCTTGACATAGGAATAAAAATAGTTGGTTTGGAGTGATGTCAACAACCCAAAACGAATCGATTATCAGCATCAGTGATTTTTTTAGAAA
>Ga0154020_10000110_pt1 | contig 89521 bp, 82 predicted proteins | sample Klosneuvirus_201_FD_109709 | JGI IMG/M metagenome (GOLD analysis project Ga0154020, IMG submission 109709) | Active sludge microbial communities from wastewater, Klosterneuburg, Austria - Klosneuvirus_20160825_MG | ecosystem: Engineered > WWTP > Aerobic digester > Activated sludge | place...
TACTTCTTTTTCGGCTTCGGTTGTAATCGGATAATGGAGAAGTTGTTCTAAACGAAAGCGAACCGCTACCAGGCGTTGCACGGTGTCGTCATGCAATTCCGCGGCAACACGTTTCTGTTCTTTTTCTATCGCGATATGATCGCGATAGAGTTGCTCGGCATCATTCTGTTCCTTCTTTTGTTGAAGGAGGTTTTTATATTCAGCGATTGACTCGGTTAACGATCTGTTATCATTAACGAGTCTGTTTATTGTTTTTTTATGCAGGATTCTGGCAGCTAGGATTGCCCCGATAGTGGGAACAAGTACTAAAAGCCATTGTAGGATGTCCATTCCCAAAGATGAAAGAAATATTTAGTGTTTAATACTGCGAAGTCGGCTTACCGTATAAATTGAAGCCTATCATGATGATAGGATAATAACCAAAATATGATAGGATTGGGAGTTCGTTCAAGCAACGTCCACCCCTATTTTAGGAATAAACAGAACTATTAGAGATTGCGGGTCTCGTTTTTTAGCTAGGTTCATGATGAGTGATTCTCCATTCGCCTGGAATGCCATGACCGTGAGTATCTGACAATCTACACAATCAAATCTCCCAAAATTGCTTTCGCTTGATCGGGCTGTAGTCTTGGGCCGAATTGAGAAACTACTCGTGAGGATGCCAACGATGCCAACTTGCCGGCCTCGGCATAACTATGGCCGTGGGTAATGCCATACATAAAGGCTCCGGAAAACATATCGCCCGCGCCATTCGTATCAATAGCCCGAACTTTATACGGCTCAATCTGAATGAATGTATCGCCATCATAAATCAGCGCACCATTGGCACCCAGTGTAATAGCAAATCGCTTCGCCACCTGCTTTAATTTTTCGCGCGCATCCGCCAATGTATTCGTGCCCGTAAAGATCATCGCCTCCTCTTCGTTACAAAAAAGCAAATCCACACTGGCGCCAACAATCTCTTCCATTTGCGTAGAGAAATATTTTACCATGCTGGGATCAGAAAAGGTGAGTGCGGTAGAAACTTTATGTCTTTCGGCAATGCGCTTTGCTTCTTTCAATGCTTCTAACCCTCTAGGGCTTGCCACCAAATATCCCTCCAGATAAACAAACGAAGAATTTTTAATAGCCTCAGCATCCAAATGTTCCGGGGATAAGAAAGAACTAACTCCTAAAAAAGTATTCATGGTGCGTTCCGCATCGGGGCTGGTCATCACCAAGCACCGTCCGCTATGTCCTTCGGGGCACTGCTCGTGCGTAAGATTTGTATCCACTCCGTTTCTTTTCAAATCTTTCAAAAAGAACTCACCCAATTCATCCTTAGCCACCAGGCAGGAGTAAAAACTTTTACCACCAAACTGATTTAGCGCTACCACTGTATTGCCAGCCGAACCGCCACCCGACATTTTACTTTTTTTCATATCGATGGCTTTCATCAAATGAAGCTGACGCTTTTCATCCACCAAGGTCATTACTCCTTTCTCGACTTCATTCTTTGTAAAGAAATCGTGATCAACTTCTGTGATTATATCTACAATGGCATTGCCGATACCGTAAACGTCATACTTCATACATCTAATTTTAGGTCGCAAAAGTAAATAAAAGTGTTGGATGACGAATAGGTATTGCCGGATTCTTTAGTAAGATTGCGAATCTGTTATTATTGTGTTGACCAATCAACGATCTCTTACTTTAACATCATGAAAAACCTGTTTTTCGTTTTACTTATTACTTTATCATTACCAATATTTTCACAATCCACCATCATCAAGTGTGGTAATCTAATTGATGGCAAATCGAATCAACCATTAGGTAAAAAAGCGATTGTGGTTGAAGGCAAATTGATAAAAGAGATTATTGACTGGGATAAAATACCCGCCTCGGCAACGGTGATTGATTTATCTACAAAGACAGTAATGCCCGGCCTTATTGATTGCCATACCCATGTGCTACTGCAGGGTGACATTACATCTGAAGAATATGATGCTCAACTGTTGAAAGAAAGTATTCCTTATCGAACACTACGTGCGAGTGTTGCTTGTAAGATTGCCCTCATGAATGGTTTTACTACTATTCGGGATGTAGAAACTGAAGGCGCGATGTATGCCGATGTTGATTTAAAAAAAGCAATTAACAATGGTGTGATTTCCGGTCCACGCATGTATGTGGCTACGCGTGCCATCAATACCTATGGTCATTATGGTATCGGCAATGGTGAATATAGTTGGGAACTTCACATGCCAAAAGGAATTCAGGAAGTTAATGGTGCTGATGAAGCGCGTAAGGCCGTGCGAGAGCAAATCAGTTATGGTGCCGATTGGATTAAAATCTATGCCGATCGCAGCTACTATAAAAAATCGGATGGTGGTTTTGGAAGCATCCCCAATTTCACACAAGAAGAAATTACGGCCGTTGCGGATGAAACGATAAAATCGAGAAAGATGCTTGCAGCCCATGCGATGACTCCTGATGGAATACTCTATGCGTTGAAAGCTGGTGCACGCACCATTGAACATGGCACGGCTCTTAATGAAGAATGCATGGACTTGTTTGTTTCAAAAGGTGCGTTCTGGGTGCCCACGTTAACCGTATTGGATTATGTTGCCGAGGAGAGAGCAAAACTTGGCTCAACCAGTTACCTGGAAATGTTTCAAGGCGTGAAGCCGCAGTTTAAGAAGGCCCTGCAGAAAGGGGTAAAGATTGCCTTTGGTACTGATGCCGGTGGGTTTGACTGGCAAAAAATCCCGCAGGCCAGAGAGTTTTCTTTCTATGTAAATTATGGGATGACTCCTATGCAAACCATTCAATCGGCTACTACGGTTGCCGCTGATCTCTTAGATAAACGTGGACAACTAGGAGAAATAAGTAAAGGAGCCTTTGCGGATATCATTGCCGTGGATGGCGATCCACTTCAAAAAATTGAGGTGATGGAGAAAGTTGTATTTGTAATGAAGGATGGTAAAATAGAGAAACAGTAAAAAACTACTTTCTTCCTTTCGTTTGAATATTTAACGTGCGCTTAAATTTTGCCGCCCGATCTGGATAATCGGTTATAAATCCATCCACATTCATTCCCTTTAATGCTAACATATCACTGGCTTCATTCACCGTCCAGGGTATAACACGGGTTTTCTTTTCATGCAGCCACGTTACATCATCTTTGTTTATCAATTTAAAGTAGGGGCTGTAGATAGAAGGTATAAACCCAAGATCGTCCAGGTTTTCTTCAATAGATTTTTTATTTTCTACCAACGCGGCCAATCGTACTTCGGGATATTTTTCGTGCCAATACTGCAATACCCGAAAATCAAAGGATTGAATAACTATTCGATCTAGCGGTAAATATTCATCAATCAGTTTATACACCAGATCAGAAAAAACCTGCGGGGTAGGATGAAACTTATTATCATCTTCGGGCAAAGTCTTAATCTCTATATTATAGTCTACCTCGTACCGGGTGTAACTTTTAATATGATTTTCTATGGCTATAATCACATCACTCAATAGCGGTTTGGAAACACTCATCTTTTGTTGTTGAGGAAATCGCTCATTTCCTTTTGAGCCACAGTCCCAAAGTTTAACCTGATCATAAGTCATTTTATAGATATTATACTTACGCTCATCTTTGCTGGTGTACGCACCCTCCGGATTTATACAGATCGCTGCCGACATCCATGGCTCATGCGAAACCACTAGCTTTTTGTCTTTGGTAACGGCTAAATCCAGTTCAATCGTAGTTACACCAGAATCTAAGGCCAATAGAAAAGCGGGAATCGTATTTTCCGGCATAAGACCACGTGCGCCCCGATGCCCTTGAATATCAAACTTAGGAATGTAGGATTGCGCTGGCGCTTTGAAAATGCAACCTGTCAATACGAGAATTAGAATCCACTTCATACGTTGCAAAGTTACTGGATTCTAGATACTAGATAGAAGCATCTCATCTAAAAGTCTTGGCAAATGTTCGAGCATCCAGAAACGAGAGACCAGCAACTAGTTACTGCCGAATCATCATCCGCATACCGCCACCACCGGGTCTGCGCATCCCGCCCATCGGATTCAATTGTTTGTTAAGGGCATAGGTGAAACTAACCATATAGTATCGCCCCAGATTATTAATTGTTTCTTGCTGATAATAATTGGAGGTGGCCGTTTGGGTGACTCCTAAACTTTGATCCAACAAATTATTTACCCCCACCTTTATTTCGCCCGCTTTATTCTTTAACACATAGCGTGAGAGCGAAATATTTAATAACGGAATACTTTGGTTATAGTCAGTTGTCTGGCTGTTGTAGATCAGGTAATCAAAACTTCCATTCAATGAGTAATTCTTTAAAAAGTTTAAATTACTCTCGGCCGTATAGGTCTTGTTGAAAAAGACTTGATCTTGTTGCGTGTCAAATTCATATTTCGTTTCCTGATGGCTCAGGTTCGCACTTAAATCCAATGTAAAAATTTCTTTATATGTAAAATTATAGCGTACGGTACCCCCCAACGTTTGCTGACGGATTGTATTCTCTTCTTCATTAAGCAGATTAATTCCACGCGTAGCCGATGCCGTTGGACCAACATTAAAACGGCTGTTAAGTTTTTTAACTGGGAAGCCTAAATTAAAATTTGCCGATACGTTCAAATTATCTTTTACATTGACAGGTTGCGTTACCCGCACCAGGCTATCATTTACTGTTTGCGAATTTGTGATCGCATTTGTTGTGTAGGTGGTGGTAAGAAAAGCAAAGAAATTAATAAACTTTGTTGGGTTGAATGTGGTGAAATTTAATGTTCCCCTATGCAGGTAGGCTGGCTTTAAAACCGGATTACCCACATAAATATTTAAAGGATCGGTGTTATCGACCACGGGTTGTAATTGTTGAATAGTGGGCTCACGCATGGATGTCTCATAATTAAAATTGAGGTGAACAAAATTTGAGAAATCGTAATTGAAACGGGCCGTGGGCAATACATTTTTAAACGTACGATCGATAGCCGTATCGCGTGAGATCAAATCACCTTTTAAATTTGTTGTCTGATGGCTTACACCCACTGCCAGATTAAACTTCTGTCTATTCATCCGAAAGTTTAACCCCGGGCGACTGTAGAGATATTCACTCGTATACACATTGCTTAGCTGCTGATTATAAATTGGTGTACCCGAATTTTCATCATACACAAGTCTGTTTACATCATTATTGTTAGCACTAATACTATAATTAGCCTCCAAATACTTTCTCCCACCCAAAGGTTCGGTATAGGAAACCGTAGTTCCGTAAGTAAGGTTGTCTGTAGTTTGTGTATAGGTTTGAAGAATCTGTTGCTCACCGGGTGTGTTGGTATAATATTGATTGGTTGATTGCAGACTTCCCTCACTATCAATCTGGCTCACGCCTCCAATAAGATTAGCAGTAAATGAGCGTCCCTTTTTTGCAAAACGATGTCTCCACAATAAACTTGAGTTGATATTTGTAGTATTTTGATCTGACTGGGAGGCCTGATCACTTTCGTTTTGCAAACTATTATCCACGTTAAACGTTTCGCTTTCGCTTTGCGATTTTAACGCAGACTCCGAATAGGTAGCTGCTACAGTCAGCTTCAACGAATTGGCTGAGTCTATTTGATGATCGAGCGTGAGATTAACCCGGTGATTGTCGTTGTTGGTTTGTTGTTTGCTCTTTTGATTAAATGTATAGCTTCCCGTAGGGAGGTAGTTTAAACGATCCAGCGATTTAATAATATCCTGATCGATATGATTATAAAAATAGCTCGTGCTAAGTTTAGTCTTTTTACTAAGATCTTTATTGAAATTTACTCCACCACCGTAGGTTGTCATTATTCCGTTCGGCCGTCCACCAAAGTTTAGTGGCACCCCGCTTTGATTATCTGATCCAAAAGAAAGTTGAATCCTTCCACCGCTCATCATTTGTTGCGAGCCTCCTGAAAAGTTCATGTAATCATCAATGGAAAAACCTTGTTCATTTATGTTATTACCCATCCCCAAAAAAGAAAGTTGCTGACCTTTACTAAATCGGTTAATACTTGCGCGTGCCTGAAAGCGATCTTCCGTGCCAACTCCGCCCATCATGGTACCGAAAGCGCCATTTCTTTTTTCTTCCTTCAATTCCAAGTTAATTGTTTTTTCACTTTGGCCATCATCTATTCCAGTAAATACTGCCTGATCTGATTTCTTATTGAAGACTTGAACTTTGTCAATCGCATCGGCTGGTAAGTTTCGTGTGGCTAATTTCGGATCGCGACCAAAAAATTCGCGGCCATCTACCGTTACCCGCTGCACTTCTTCTCCTTGTGCGCGTACGGTTCCATCTGTTTCTACTTCAACGCCAGGTAATTTTTTTAATAGATCTTCTACCGTGGCATTCGCATTTGTTTTGAAAGATCCCGCATTGAATTCTATCGTATCCCGTTTTACAGTAACGGGCGCCTTCTCACCCAGAACAATCACGCTCTCCAATTCCTTTGTTAAAGGTTTCATTTTGATAAGACCTAGCTCCAATACCGAACCGCCTGTCGGAGCCGTTACTCGTTGTGTGTGCGGCATGTACCCCACAAAAGTAACTTTCAACAAATAGTCGCCTTTATTTACATTCTTAATTTCAAAGTTTCCTTTTGCATCACTTACTCCAAAATTCACAAGCGTTGAGTCTTTTGAATTCAAGAGCATGATTGTGGATGACGGCAGCGGGCTCGACAATGTATCTGCAATGATTCCCGTGATTGAAAATCTTTGACCAAAACTGAGACAAGAAATAAAAACGACTGAGACCAGGAAAACAAATTTCTTCATAATGGATAGACCACAAGATTTTAATTCCGGATAATGATCCCTTTTCCGCCACCCATCTGCTTCATTTGTTCGGCCACCATCTTTCGATATTCTTCTTGTGTTGTCTTGGTTCCACTGGTTGGCATCTTCAATTCGTTCTTTTTTAATTCCCGCAATTCGATCACTCTGGCCACTACAACCCGATCACCATTATTAATGTCTACTGCCAATACAGCCCCTGGTAATGTATTAAATTTTTCTGGTCCCAGGAATGGTCGAATCGCATCGGTATACCAGGCCGTGATCTCACGCTTTTCGATGGTTTCAGTTCCATTGATCATCAGCTTAGCTTCATCGGTGTAATAGGCTTGCTTGCATTCGTATCCCTGAATAGTTTTTACTTCTGTTCCAAATTTCCATGGCGCCAGTTTCACTGAATCTTCTATAAGGTAATTCTTGCCCATAAACTCTTGCTTAGAAACCATCTTACCGGTTGACTGATCTAAATAAACTTCGGTATTGGGTTGCTTCATTACTATTTTCATTCCGCCTCCACCCATTTCCTCTTCTTCATCTTCAATCAAAGGTTTGAATAGCGATTCATCTCCGTTAAAAAATAATTGCTCTTTCGTGGTTCTGAACTCAGGGATCATCGCTTTCATATCCGCGCGCTCGGGCGGAAGCCTGCGATGCATGTTCACTTTAATTTCGTAAGTAATAACGCCCGAGGCTTGACCAAAAACCACGTGAGCCGCGGTGAGCGATACCAGAACGCCCAGTAGTAAAATCATTTTTTTCATAAGAGGTGAGAATTTCATTTAGGATTTTCAACGATCAAACTTACGCTAGAAGAGTTTATCTTACCGTTAATAGTTCTGAAAGCAATGTTAATTAAGGTTAAAAGGTATTTGGGGGCCAAGGAATCCCTGTACTTTTGTTGGGCAGAAAAAATGAAGAACTCTAAAAATACATTAACGCTTACTCTCATCGTCAGCAGCATCATTTTGTTGATGGCGCTGCAGATTTTCTGGATTACGAACTCCTACGAAAAGGCCTACTTCGATTTAAGAAGAGAAACCAACGGACTATTTCGATCCACGATTATGGCCCTTCGCGATTCAATGTTGCTAAAAAGTTTTGAACGAGTACCGGGTGACAGCCTCCATGATCGATTTACATTTACTCCCCGATTAGATTCATCAAAAAATATAAAGTCCAGAGTTCGGATAGATCAAAGCGTTTCTCAAATTCAGGTATATATTTCGGCTGATGGTAAAAAAGATTCTATTCAAACTATTCTCAGGCCGTTGTCTAAACAAATGCATGAAGGAAAAATAAGTGGTGGAAATTTTCTTTTCAGAATGCGCGCTGATTCATTATCAGAAGACAGCATTAAACATCATTTTTCCATAGCTCTTGCGAATGCAAACACCTGGGTTCCTTTCGAAATCAAACACTCTTCATTTGTTCCTACTCCCGTCCCTGTCGGCAATAATGGTTCGGCTTTGTTTAGATCACCAGGCGATGAGCTGATTGACGATCAATTTGAACCTCAAGTATTTTCTAATACAATGTATTCTGATTGGACCCGGTTTGATCCCGTTCACAGGTACGCGGTGGTGTTATCTGATTTCCGGCCGCTGCTGATGATGGAGATTGCGCCTCAGATTTTATTTTCAATCTTTCTCACTACGTTAACTTTGGCTGCGTTTTTCATAATGTACCGGAGTGTTCGCGCCCAACAAAGACTGATGGAATTAAAAAATGATTTCATCAGCAACATCACGCACGAATTAAAAACTCCCGTTACAACTGTAGGCGTTGCTCTTGAGGCACTCAAAAATTTTAAAGGGTTGGATAATCCGGCATTGACAGAAGAGTATCTTGAAATTGCCCAAAATGAATTGAACCGACTGAATATACTCACCGATAAAATTTTAAAAACTTCGAGCTTCGAAAACAAGGGTGTTGAGTACAATGCCGAGCCTGTTGAGTTAGATAAACTGGTAGAACAAGTTTTAGGGTCCATGAAACTTGTGTTTGAAAAGCAACACGCTAAAGTCAGTTTCGCTAAAGAAGGTACTGAGTTTCATTTGATGGGTAGCACGGTTCATCTGACTAGCGTAGTTTATAACTTGCTCGACAATGCTTTGAAGTATAGTCGTGAAATACCGGAGATCGAAGTTCGTTTGTTAGCAACCACCGATAAACTAATGCTTACCGTCAAAGATCATGGAATTGGAATTTCGCCCGAACACAAAAAGAAAGTGTTTGAGAAATTTTTTAGAGTGCCAACCGGAGATGTACACAATATAAAAGGATATGGCCTCGGCTTAAGCTATGTTGAAAGCGTAGTGAAGAGTCATAAAGGCACTATTGCGATAGAGAGTGAAGTGGGAAAGGGAAGCGTACTCACTGTTACACTACCTACATAGTCAGAATGAGCAAAACAAAAATTCTTTATGTAGAAGATGAACCCTTTCTGGGTCGGATTGTGAAAGAGAGTTTGGAGGTGCGAGACTTTGAAGTGCGTATGGTAACTGATGGCAAACAAGCGTTACGGATTTTTGAAGAATTGCATCCTGATATTTGTGTCCTAGACATCATGCTGCCAAACAAAGATGGGTACTCCATCGCCAAGGAAATAAGACAAGTTCACGCAAGTGTTCCCATCATATTTGTTACGGCTAAAACGCAAACGGAAGATCTTGTTAAAGGCTTTGAGGTTGGTGGAAATGATTACTTGCGAAAGCCATTTAGTATGGAAGAATTGATTGTTCGGGTAAACAATCTTCTACAACTCACACAAAAATTATCAGCCAGCCCTAAAGAATCCATTGCCATTGGCAAATTCGAATTTGCCCCCCAACGTTACGAATTGCGCAAAGATGGCAAAGCAAAAAAATTATCTCATCGCGAAGCGGTGTTGTTGCAAATATTAGCTGAAAACCAGAACGCGAACATAGATCGCAAAACCATGCTGCTGCGCGTGTGGGGCGATGATTCATTTTTCAACTCACGAAATTTGGATGTGTACATCACCAAGCTGCGCGATTATCTCAGAGAAGATTCTTCAATAGAAATTATAACGATCAAAGGGGTTGGCTACCATTTTGCAGTAGGGTAAGCGAGCATGGCCGGTTTAATTTACAAATCGTTGAGTTGCATTGGCATGTAAATATGACCGTTTGAAATCACCAGACTCCTCTGACAAGAATGGCAATAAAATCTTATGTTTTTTTAAGTTAGTATAGCCAGATAACTACTGTTTTATGTCTACACCATCAAACACCTACGATGCTATTGTGATCGGATCTGGGATTTCCGGGGGGTGGGCAGCCAAAGAACTTTGCGATAAAGGATTAAAAACCTTAGTGCTGGAGCGAGGCCGTAATATTGAGCACCTCAAAGATTATCCTACTGCTACTAAAAACCCGTGGGAATTTTCGCACCGCGGAAAATTACCAATTGCGATGATGGAAAAAAATCCGATTGCAGGAAGATGTTATGCCTTTGATGAATCCACTGAACATTTTTTTGTGAAGGACAATGAGCATCCTTACATACAGGAAAAACCGTTTGACTGGATCCGGGGCTACCAGGTAGGCGGAAAATCCCTGATGTGGGCGAGAGAGAGTCAGCGATGGAGCAATTTTGAATTTACTTCGCCAGCCAAATATGGTTATGGAATTGATTGGCCAATACGATACCCAGACATTGCGCCTTGGTATTCGCACGTAGAATTATTTGCTGGCATCTGTGGTAATCGCGATGGTTTGGAGGCCATGCCCGATGGCGAGTTTCTTCCACCTTTTGAAATGAACTGCGTAGAAAAAGAATTAAAAGAAAAAATAGCAAAGAAGTATAAAGACCGGTTTATGGTTCAAGGACGTGGAGCCCACCTGACTCAACCTACTGAGCTTCATTTGAAGCAGGGCCGTGGGCAGTGCCAGGCAAGAGATCTGTGTGCAAGAGGATGTCCCTATGGTGGCTACTTTAGTTCCGTATCTGCGACTTTACCCTGGGCACAAAAAACTGGCAACCTTACAATACGCCCGCATTCCGTTGTTCAATCTATCATGTATGATGAGAAAAAGGGGAAAGCCTCCGGAGTTAGAATTGTAGATACACTCACCAAAGAAACTATTGAATTTAAAGCAAAGATAATATTTGTTAATGCTGCTTGTTTAAATAGTAATTTGATTTTGTTGAACTCCACGTCATCTCGTTTTCCAGATGGGTTAGGTAATGATAACGGGCTACTCGGAAAACATATTATCTTCCACAACTACCGCGGATCGCTAAGTGCATCGTATAATGGTCCTGATGATCAATACTATTTTGGTCGTAGTCCATCCAAACCCATTATGGCAAACTATCGCAACTTGCATAAACAGGATACGGATTATTTTGGTGGCTTTCTGACTTTTATTGGAGCGTATCGGTCGAATGGAAAAAGTCAAAATGAAATTGGAGCCGATCTAAAAAAATCAATGGCAGAGCCAGGTGACTGGAAGGTCTATATGTCGATGCAGGGAGAAACTATACCAAAAGAAACAAACCATGTACGCTTAAGTAATGATCAAAAAGACGAATGGGGAATTCCCTTATTAGTTACCGCGGTTGATTATGACGACAATGATCAAAAAATGGTTAACGATTTTTTAACCCAAAGCACTTTGATGTTAGAGGCGGCAGGATGCACGGATATCGAACAGCATGACAGCAAGCAGGCGCCAGGCCTCGACATTCATGAAATGGGTGGCGTACGCATGGGCCACGATCCTAAAACATCCATGCTTAACAAATGGAATCAACTACATCATTGCAAGAATGTATTTGTGACTGATGGTGCCAGCATGGCAAGTACTGGCACACAAAACCCATCGTTGTTTTATATGGCCATTACAGCGCGGGCGGTTAACTATGCCACAGAAGAATTGAAGAAATTGAATTTGTAGCGCCACTATTTCAAGGTAGGGAATTGGTTGAAAGTAAGTAGATTTGTTTGGTAACCCGCCACACAATGTCTACCTGGAAAATCAAAGTCTCGCTTTTTCTAAACTATTTTGTGTTTGCCATTTTGCTGAACAGTGTAGGCACTGTGATTCTGCAAGTGCAAAGCAACTATGGCGTATCGGAATCCGCTGCAAGCATTTTAGAGGCCTTCAAGGATTTAAGTATTGCCGCAGTTTCTTTTCTGGTAGCCTCGTATATCACGCGTATCGGTTATAAAAATTCAATGCTGATTGCCCTGGGCCTGGTAACTATTGCCTGCTTAGCAATGCCTTCGCTTCCCAGTTTCGCTATGACTAAAGTTCTTTTTGCTGTGGTGGGTACTTCCTTTGCTTTAATAAAAGTATCCGTGTATGCCACCATTGGCATTGTTACTTCCAATAAAAAAGAACATGCCAGCTTCATGAATTTTATTGAATCATTCTTTATGATTGGCATTCTTACGGGCTATTTCATTTTCAGTGCCTTTGTTGATGATAGTCAAACCCAATCGAATTCATGGCTTACGGTTTATTATTTACTGGCTGCGCTTACGGCTATCGCTTTTGTACTATTGTTAACTGCCTCTTTGGATGAGTCAGCCATAAAGGACGCAGAAGCAAAACCTTTTCTTGAAGAATTTGGTGACATGATCAAGTTGGCCATAAAGCCATTGGTATTAGTTTTTATTATGAGTGCCTTTACGTATGTGTTAATTGAGCAAAGCATTATGAGTTGGCTTCCTACATTTAACAGCAAGGTTTTGAATTTACCAACAACGTTAAGTATACAAATGGCTAGCATCCTGGCAGCCTCTACAGCGCTAGGAAGATTTTCGGCAGGTTTTGTTTTAAGAAAAATACATTGGTTTGGGGTTTTGATACTTTGTTTGATTGCCGCGGCTGCACTTGTACTCATTGCTATCCCATTAGCAAAAAATTCGGGCGGGCAAGTAACGGGCTGGAGTGATGCTCCTTTAGGTGCTTTTGTGTTTCCACTAATCGGATTATTTATTGCTCCCATTTATCCCGCAATCAATTCCGTTATCTTAAGCACACTTCCTGCCCGCCAGCATGGACCTATGTCGGGTTTGATTGTAATCTTCTCTGCGCTTGGAGGAACTACGGGCTCAATCATTACCGGAAATATTTTTGAGGCCTATGGTGGACAAACCGCCTTCTACTTTTCTTTAGTGCCCATTGGCGTGCTGATGGTTTGTCTTTACTTCTTTAATCGGATACAAAAGAAATCGGATACTGAAATTACTTTTCAATCAACCGGAGGACATTAAAATGGAAATTCATGAATCAGGTGAACTTTTCGAAGCAGTTCAACTCCAAAATATTTTAGGCGATGGAAAAACATTTCCAGACTGTACTCCAAACCGATCGCTGGAAGAAATCCGGAAAGACTATTTAAATAAAAAAGATTCCTCTGGATTCGATCTTTCCGAATTCGTTAACAAAAATTTTACGCTGCCGAAAGAACACGCTACTGATTATAAAAGTGACCCGAACAAAAGTGCCGCTGAACACATTCATGCTTTATGGAATGTGTTAACTCGTAATCCCGAAAAGGAAAAGAGTTCACTAATTCCCCTTCCTCATCCTTACGTGGTTCCCGGAGGTCGCTTTCGGGAAATCTATTATTGGGATAGTTATTTTACTATGTTGGGACTCCAAGTTTCGAATCGAATTGATTTGATCGAACACATGGTAAATAATTTTGCGCATCTCATTGATACAATTGGTTATATACCCAATGGCAATCGTCAATATTATGTGGGCCGATCGCAGCCCCCTTTTTTTAGCTTGATGGTAAATCTGTTAAGCTCGCATAAGCCGGATGCGTTGGCTCATTACTTTCCGCAGTTAGCTAAAGAATATGCGTTTTGGATGAAAGGAGCTGATCAGCTATCAGAAAAAACGCAAACACAACACCGCGTAGTTCGGATGCCCAATGGCTCGGTGTTAAACCGGTATTGGGATGAGCACAACACACCCCGGCCGGAATCCTATAAAGAGGATATAGAATTGGCCCATCAATCCGATCAAAAGCCTGACGAAATCTATAGACATCTGCGGGCCGCTGCCGAATCGGGTTGGGACTTTAGTAGCCGGTGGTTTCGGGATGAGCATTCTTTTTCAACCATTCACACCACCGAGATTATTCCAGTTGATTTGAATTGCCTTTTGTATTCACTGGAAAAAACACTGGCCGAAGTTTCGTTGAAAAGAGGAGATTCAAAACAAGCGAATGCCTATTTACAAAAATCAGAAAAAAGAAAAGCTTCTATTCTTACCTATTGCTGGAGTTCTGAAAAGAAATTCTTTTTTGATTTCGATTTTGTAGCGAACAAACAAAAGGAATCTTATACACTAGCTTCTGCCTTTCCGCTTTTCTTTGAAATAGCAACGCCTCAACAGGCTAGCGGAGTTGAAGCCATTATTAAAACAAAGTTTCTAAAACCAGGCGGACTAACTACCACGTTGCTAAACAGCAGCCAACAGTGGGACGCACCCAATGGATGGGCCCCCTTGCAATGGATTGCTTATAAAGGCTTACTCAATTATGGATTTGATGCATTAGCCACACAAGTAAAAACAAACTGGACAACTGCTAATTTAAAAGTGTACGCCAACACCGGTAAGATGACCGAGAAGTATGATGTGTTTAGCAACGATGGGGCAGCCAGTGGTGGGGAATATCCGAATCAGGATGGCTTTGGCTGGACGAATGGAGTTTACCTGGCGATGCAAGAGTTGTGAGTTAAAGGTGTTAATCTTCTTATATTGTGTGGAGTTAAGACACAGGTGTTCTAATAGCCCGATGTTATGGCCAAGCGCAAAAAGATTTAAGCAATGATATTATGAAAGACGAGGACAAAGATTTTGGAAGAAAGTCAGAAACAGAACTTGATGTTGAACTAATTTACTCAGAAGAGGAAGATTACAACAGTTCACCCTCTGATTATAAAATCACGACATACCCTGCGGACTTTACGTTGGAGATTCTAGCAAAGAAACTTGAAGACAAGGAGATAATTGTTCCCAATTTTCAAAGGCAATTCGTTTGGAAGCAAGCTCAAGCTACTAAACTTATTGAATCATTTTTGGTTGGACTTCCTGTACCACCTATCTTTCTTTATAAGGAAATAAAAAGTAATAAGTTTTTACTAATCGATGGGCAACAAAGACTAAAATCAACAAAATACTTTTTAGACGGTTATTTCGGAGAGGAAGTAAAAGGAAAAAAAGTAATATTTCGTTTGTCTAGTCTTAACACTGACAGTAAATGGTATAACAAAACATACGAAGAGTTGGACGAGAGGGACCAACAAGATTTTAAAAATAGAGTGTTGCGCGCAGTGATTATTCAGCAACTCGACCCAGAAGATGATTCAAGTATCTACCATATTTTTGAAAGATTGAACACCGGAGGGACATTTTTAAATAATCAGGAGATTAGGAATTGCATTTATTACGGAGCATTTAATGACCTTATTAGGCTTAACCTAAATTTTGATGAGAATTATAGAAAGATTCTAGGTCGCGCCCATCCCGACCAGCGAATGGTTGATCAAGAATTGATATTACGTTTTTTCACAATGCTTGATGTTTCCAAATATCAGAAGCCTCTAAAGGATCACATGTCGCGGTTTATGAGATTAAATAGAAATCCAAGCGATGAAAATTTAAGTAAGATGGAATCTATTTTTAAAAGAACCTGCGAAAAAATTGCAAAAAATCTTGGAGAAAAACCTTTTCACTTAAAAAGAGGACTGAATGCAGCCACTTTCGATTGCGTTATGGTAGCTTTTGCTAACAATCTTGACAAGCATCCAAAAGATATAATAGAAAGATATAATAAGTTAGTCACTCATTTGAATGACAATAATCTTAATACTTCAAGCACGACAGATTTAGAAACCGTAAGCAAAAGATTTTCAAAAGCAGTTGAAATGTTATTTCAATAGAGGTGCCCATGAAACTTTTGAAAATAGATACGGCAATTAGGACTTGTAACGAACATCTAAGTCAAACAAACAGCAGGCAGACTGAAATCGAATCTTTCTTAACTCAATATCTACTTGTATTAATGTGTGCTACTTTTGAAGAGGAGATTGAAAGTATTTTACTTAAAAGAGCCGACAAGATTCATGACTTGCATATTAAATCATTTTTCAAAAATTGTATCGACAAGACATTTCGAAGTATCAAGTCAAGTGAACTTTCCGGAATACTTGGAAAATTTGGAGCAGATTATAAGGAGACATTTCAGAAGAAAGCTAATGGGACAGTTGAGGAGACTTCATACAACAGTATAGTAGTCAATAGACATGATACCGCTCATAGCAAAGGTTCTCCTATTACATTTAATGAGTTAGTACAATACTATGAAAAAGGACACATAATATTGGACTACTTGAACGAAGCGTTAGAGAATAGCGCCAGGCCATAACAAAAATGTTTATGCCAAGCGGTGGTTCAGTGTAGGTATTAAAAGTATTTTCTTAATTTAGTTCAGTAACGTGAGACAGTGAGGCGCTTCGAAAACCCGCCACTGCTTATGCACAATCGTTAACGGCTATTCAAAAATCGACATGGGACAAATACGACTAAGTAAATTGAGACGATTTGCAACCCTTGCTTTTCAAAACTCAATTCGACTTCACTCTGACTCTATTCTATTGTTTAATGAGGGACGACATCAAACAGCATTCTACATTTCTGTGATTGCTATGGAAGAAATGGCGAAAGCTAAAGAGTTTGAGCATTTTTGGTTTCATTCATGGGGCGATGGAAGAGCGGACTTAGATTTTGAACAAAAGTTTCTTTTAAGACTTTTTGACCACAAGAAAAAACAGAAAGCATTTGCAGCCAGAGAAATGCTTGAATACTCACCAAAGTTTTTAAAGTTAATTGACAGCAAACAACTCGACTACAAGAAACTGAGGGCACTCTATGTTGGACTTGAACGAAATAAAGACAAAGTGAGAATTGACGGTAAGGTATTAACACCGGACATGATAAAAAAAGGAGACGCCAAACGACAAATTTCACTTATCAATTCTGAGTTAAAGGAATTCATAAGACTAATGGACGCTCAGGACGGTTGTTTTGACATCGAGGAAATGGACTCAATACTGGACAACTCTACCACAAGGGACTTAGTTAGTTCTTGGAAAAGTAGGACAGGATTAAAATCGAGAAAATGGTGGACAACTTATTGGAGAAAGGAATTGAACAGCCGCTAACAAAAAATGTTTCTGCAATGCGGGTATTTGGTGTAGGTATTAAAAGTAATTTCTTAATTTAGTTCAGTAACGTGGGACAGGTCTTAGCAGGTCGGGCTAAACCCGCACTGCTTATGCACTCACGCTAGCGGTCATGCGTTGGCGTACGACCACTGACGACAGAAGAAGAGCAAATAAAATATTATGAGAAAAGTAGTTGCTGCATTCAATACAACTATTGACGGAAACTGTGACCACACTGCGGGAATAGCGGACGAAGAATTACATCAACACTACGCTGACCTTTTGGACAATGCAGGTGTTATCCTTTATGGACGTACAACGTATCAACTAATGCAATATTGGCAAACACTGCTAAAAAATCCATCAGGTGAAAAAGCATCAGACGATTTCGCAAAAGCAATAGACAAAATTCCCAAGATTGTTTTTTCTCATAATCTCAAGAATACAGATTGGGAGACTGCGGAAATTGCAACAAATCCTATTGAAGTAGTGATTAAGAAATTGAAGCAACAAACAGGAAAAAACATTTTTATTGGAAGTCGCAGTTTAATTGTACAGTTAATGAACTTAAATTTGATTGACGAATTACAACTTTGTATTCAGCCGGTTATTGCTGGAAAAGGGCTGTCGTTATTTGAGAATATAAATGATAGGACAATTTTAAAACTCAAAAAGACTAAAAACTTTGTTAACGGAGCAATTATACTTTACTACGAACCGACAAAGTGAAATCTGTAAAAAAAGTGACAAACTAATAGCACGAACCGCTAAACAAAAAGTTTATGCAATGCAGGGAGACGTGAAAAGATTTAGTGACCCTTATTTCTTAAACAGTTTTTCCAACACTTCTTCCTTCCCATCAATCCTGGGCAAGGGCAGTCCTAAAATTTTTGCCACGAGTGGATACACATGAATGTTTTGAAAAGGTGCTACCACAATCCCTGACTTGATGTTGGGGCCTTGTGCATAAAAAATTCCGCGGATGTCTATAAACTCAACGGGATCATAGCCATGGCCACCTTCGGTTGATCCCACCTTGGCTGATTTTAAAAACCGCTCGCGGGAGCCTTCCCGAATGTAATGATGGGCATTCGCCATCACCATAAGATCTCCTGTTCGCGCGTTTTGATAGTGCCAGCGAGCCGGATACTCTTCCTTCTTTAACACCGTGTAATTCTTCGCATTCCTTTTCAATACTTCATACACCGAATCCCTTTTGTGTTTATCCGAAATATACAAATGGGTTTGCGTTCCGCCATTGACCAGTTTTACATGTGGATTTTTTCGGTCTACCAGTTCATCAATAAAAATATAAGTAGACTCCGCTACGGTTAGTTCATGCATGCCGTGATCTGAAACTAAAATCACATTCACCGGAAGGTTAGTTGCAGCTACTCCTTGCATCAGATTTCCTAACAGTGAATCCGCTCTTAGTACAGCTTGTTTTGTTTCTTCCGAGCTGGGGCCAAACATATGACCTTCATGATCAGGGAATGAAAAGTATAATGTAATCAGGTGGGGTCGATCTGCCGCGGGCAATTTCAACCAATCGATCACCTGATCAACGCGTTTTTGCGGATCCACTTTATCATCGAAAGGAAAATAATAATCAGGTCTGCGGCTTTCATCACTCATTTCGGAACCAACCCAGAAATAGGAGGCGGATTTCATGCCATTTCGCTTGGCCAATTCCCACAAAGGCACGCCTCCATAATAATAGGGGTTGATAACCCGCTCAATATTTCTCATTCCATAAAATTCATTTCGGGCCGGATCGTAAAAACTATTATCAACCAAGCCATGATTGCCGGGATTTAGCCCGGTAACCAATGTATAGTGGTTTGGGAACGTCTTACTGGGAAACGAGGGAATCATCGCCTCGGCCTGCGAGCCGTTAGCAATAAATTTTTTGAAATTGGGTGGATTGAAGTTTTTGACATAATCATACCGAAAGCCATCAAAGGAAACCATGATTACATAGGGAGCAGATTCGTGCTGCGCATTTGTTGTAACGCAGACAATCAGAAGTAAAGCAGAAAAAAGGATACGGCTCATCATAGAAATTCTGAGGCAAGATGATTTTTTTTACCCAAAATCAAAGAGGTTTTTATACCTCTGGTATATTAAATCTCTGTTACTAAACTGTTGTACCCTGTCGTCAGGTTTAACTTTTGCGATTTTGAGAGCCGCCCAGAATGAGCTGCTAAAAAAAAATCCCGGGTATGGAGGAGATCATCCAACTTACCCGGGATATTTAAAGGGAAGAAAAATTATTTCTTGGTGTCCTTGTCGTAAATCACTACACCGGTTGCCACAAATTCAATTTCTTGTTTCGGCTCGGTAATGGCATTAATCTCGGCTTCAGTTTTTCCATCATCTTCTGCAAAGTGACGAAGCGTGGCAACATCGGTAACCTTGCGCCTGGCTACTCCTGAAAAGATTACCTCTTTTCCATCAGCACCTTCTGTAGGAACAAAAAATCCATAGTCTTTAAAAGTTATTCGGGTAGCTACTCCGTTCTCATCCTGCACGGTCATCCAGCAACCTTTATTTGCACAGGTCTTTTCGATAGTTCCTTTTAAAGTAAGAATTACAGAATCTTTATCACCCACCTCTACATTTAAATTTGCTAACGAAAGCGCACCATCCGTAGTAATGGCCTCACCATAGGTGTTGGCTATTACCGTTGGTTTATTCTGGCAGGCAGCCATCATGGTAATAATAAGAAGTAGGCTCAATAATTGTTTCATGTTAATAAGGTTGAATGAAAGGTAAAAATACGCGTTAGCGCTGAATCAGCAATTTATGTCTGAATAAAATCTGATTCGAAGAAAAGCTAAGGATGTAAATCCCCACCGGAAGAATTGTGACATTTACACTCGTTAACTCATTTACGCGTTCGGAGGGCAATATCCATGATTGCCCTAATAGGTTTGTCAGTTTAATGGATGTTGCATTCTGATTGCTAATGTATAACAAATCCTTGGCGGGATTTGGAAAAGCAACCGCTCCGGTATTCTCAATGCCAAGAATAGGACTAAAGACAGCGGTATAAGTAATGTCTTCCCTTGGTGTGAAGATCGTTTGTGTTGTCGCTCCACCATGCTGCCAATTCATAAATTGGTATCCGATTCCATTCACTTCCTGATTGTCTGCAACGCCTATCGCTCGCTTTAGCCCTTCAACACTTTCGAGGGAGGCCGGAGTTTCAATGGGTTGTCCATCCAACGTAAGTTGAAGCGCCACGGGCAACGTTTTGAATGTTAGCATTGACTTTCGGGGAAACACATCTACGGAATCTTTGCCAACACTACCGTGCGAATCGGTGACTGAAAGAATTAACCGATACCAAACATTGCTTGATGTTTCGCCCTGATCCGGGATTTCGAGGATTCCAGAACTAATACCCGTGCGTGGCGGTTCATCGTGTTTGTGGGTATCGTGATGAAAATTAATTTGCCAACTCATGGCTGTAGCCTGCAAATTACCGTCTTCGGGATCCGTGCCGGTTCCGGAAAATGAAATAGTAGTTCCGGCTGCATACGTGGTGTTTGGTGTTGGCGTGGTTACTTGAGCGGTTGGTTTTACATTAGCCAACACTGTAAGTGTGGCCACATTACTGGTTGCCTGACCCGCTGTGTTGCTTACAACTACTTTATAATTACCAGCATCGAACGGTTGAATGTTACTGATGGAATAAGTAGCTGCATTTGAATTTGAAATGAGCACATCATTTTTAAACCATTGATACTGAAGAGTGCCTGCTCCGATGGCCGTTACTGAAAAGCCAGCCTGCTCACCAATTGATTTCGTTACGGCTAAAGGATGGGCAGTGATGGTTGGCGGGTTGGTAATCGTATAAACAATTCTGTAAAGTGCACTCGAACCTCGACTCAAATAATACAGCTTGCCATCGTTGCCCGTACTTAAATTTACACTTGAGCCTCCCACATCGCTGGCAAACAAAGTTGCAGTGGGTGTACCCGATAAATCGAGTGAGTAAATCCAATTGGTACAATAATCTTGAAAAAAATATTTACCGAGATACGAAGCCGGGAAGTTTGTATTCGCTGAGCTAAAGAATGTGCCCCCGGTAATAGCGCATCCTATAGGGGCGGGGCCAGAATGCGTATAGAAATAAACCGGATTTGTAAACAATGGGTTTGTGCTGGTACCTTCGGCCATTGGCCAACCAAAGTTCTCACCGCCTACGCTGGCATCATTTATTTCTTCTTCTGTACTCGCGCCTACATCGTTCACAAAAATTTTTCCTGTACTCGGTTGAATGGAAAATGTGTACGGATTACGAAGCCCGTAGGACCAAACCCGTTTTCGTTGCTCGGTAGCTCCTGCTGAATAAAAAGGATTATCGGTGGGTGCTGATCCATCTTTATTTATCCGCAACAACTTGCCATGATAGGTGTCTAAATTCTGCGCATTCGGTCCGGTTGCATTATCCCCAACGGCCACATATAATTTTCCATCTAATCCAAAATTTAGTGCGCCCCCATTGTGATTGGTTGCACTACTCAGATTATCCAAATCCAAAATAATTAGCTCACTCCCAGCTAAAGCTATATCTCCATTGGCTGTGTATCGAACGATACGATTGTGCAAAGGAGCTGTGTTGGTTGTGTAGTAGAGATAGATGTAATTGTTAGTTACAAAATCCGGATCAAGGGCAACACCTATCAGGCCACGCTCACCAAAAGAATTTACTGTCAGAGAAACAAAAGAAGTAGTCAGCAACGTGCCATTTTTTATTACGCGCAAGGCACCCGCTTGTTGCGCGACAAAAATTCTTCCATCCGGGGCAAATGCCATAACCGTTGGTGAGCCGATTGTACCGCCTACCTGTTCTCTTGAAAAGCCTGGTAAAAGAGTTTGCCCAACAAGCGTTGTGGTAACAGAAAAAACAAATAGTAATAGCAATGATTTCATCAAACCAAATTAGGGAAAGATAATTAACCCTTTACTTCACTAACCGGCCGATATGCCCACTCAAAGGATTTTAAAGACTTTAACTATCCTGAGAAACCGATGCGCTTATGACTTCCATCACAAAATGGTTTGTTACCGGAACTCCCGCAGCGACAGAAAGCGGTGACATTATTTTTCTTGGTAAGATTTCCCGAAGCATCTTTAACGGTTACGTTTCCATACACCATCAACGGTCCGTTGGGCATGGTCTCCACAATAGTTTCTGCCTCCACATTAACTTCAGACCCCGCTTCATCATTCATAAAATAACTCAACGCACCAGACGGACATTTTTTAATCTGATCTACGATTTGTTGTGTTGTTCCGCCTTCGGGTGTAACCCAAGGTCTCTTCTGCGGATCGAAAACCGAACTTAATCCTTTAAAGCAAATGGTGGAGTGAATGCATTGGTTAGGTTTCCAAACAACCGTTACTTCACCGTTTGTGTATTTTTTGGTTATGTCTTTCATAGTGTTAGTATTTAGTCGTTAGTCCTTAGTCCTTAGTCGAAAGTCACATGGCTTAAATATATTCATCAATTACTAAAGACTATGGACTCAATACTCACTACTATTTGATTCCTAATTTAGTTTCAATTTCAATTGGGTTAGAAAGAGTTTTATGTACCGGACACTTTTCAGCAATCTCCAAAAGTTTTTGTCTTTCCTCTGACGATAAATTTCCTTCGAGATAAATATCGCGGGTAAAAATGGTTTTAAACTCCGCCTTCTCAAAACCAACCTCCACTTTGATTTTATCAACTGCCCATTTTTTCCTATCCGCATACATGCGAAGGGTAATGGCAGTGCACGAGGCGAGCGCAATCATTAAAAACTCCCCGGGCGCGGGACCAGCATTTGTGCCCCCTACTTCTTCGGGCTCATCGGCAATCACCGTTTTACCCGAAGCAATTAACTCGGTGCGGTAGTGCTCTTTGCCAATGATTGCCGTTACCATTTCTTAAAACGATTTGTTCATAACAAAAAATTCCTGTGTGTACCGCTCGCGAGGTGCTACCTCTCGTTGTTTTAAGTTTTCCGATAGAACTTCCCTATCGCCAAGATAACCAATAGCCATCACAACAACGGGTTCGTGCGTATCTGGAATATTCAAGGTTTCAATAGCCAATTGCCTTTCAAACCCGCCCATTTGATGAACATTTAAACCGAGCTGCGTTGCTTGAAGAGAAAGCAACGAATTGGCTGCTCCTAAATCATACTTCGCAGAACCGTTAGGTCGATCGTTTCGAATAAAAGTTTTTCGGCACATCGCTACAATCAATAGAGGCGCTTTAGCGGCCCAAATTCTATTTCCATTCTGCAGCGTATCATAAATTTTATTCCACAACTCCGGTTGCGCCTTCGTTGCATATAAATAAACCCAGGGTTGTTCATTACTGCTGCTGGGTGCCCAACGGGCCGCTTCAAACAATGAATTTATTTTTTCTTGCTCAACTGGTGTATCTGCATAAGCTCTCCGACTTCTTCGTTGCTGAATTAAATCAACTACCGGATATTCAACGTCACCCGATTTCTTCATAGGTTGTGTACTAGATTCCGTCATAAATGTAAGTTCTTTCTGTATCAAACACACAAATCGTTAAACAGTTTAGTCTTCAATTAAAATTCCCATTTTTCCCATCTGGTAATCGCGCATGGCTTCCATAATCTGCGTTTGGGTATTCATAACAAACGGGCCATGCGAAACGACTTCCTCATTCAAAGGCTCGCCACTCAATAATAATACGCGTGTGTCTTCTAATGCTTCAAGGTCAATTCCAGCACCATCATTTTTAAAATGAACAATATGTAAAGCCTCTACCATACCAAAACCAGCAACATTCAGTTTGCCATCTAACAAGTAAATAAACACATTGTGCGATTCGGGTAAGGGAATAGAAATTTTTCCACCCCGATTAAACTCAAGCGTGGCTGCATTAACAATTGTTTGCGATGGAATGGGACCCTTTACACCGAGCACTTCGCCTGAAAAAACTTTAGCGGTTACGCTGCCATCTTCACTTTTAAATTTAGGCGCATCCTCTGCGCTAAGCGGATAATATTTAGGCTGATCCATTTTATTTTTTGCTGGTGTATTGATCCATAACTGAATAATTTCTTGTCGCCCGCCAATCTCATGGATATCCTGAGGTGGTCGTTCGCTATGCATGATTCCCATACCGGCATTCATCCATTGAGCCCCGCCTGCATAAATAATACTATCGTTGCCGCGGCTATCACGATGATGGACTCCGCCTTTAAAAATAAAAGTTACCGGAGAAAATCCACGATGCGGATGTGGCCCCACACCGGCATTGTCTGGATCAAGGTGTGTAGGAACTTTTATGTCGGCATGATGTAGCAGAAGAAATGGATCGATTTGCTGTACCTGTTGTGATGGCAAAGGTTGACGAATGGGCATTCCACCCATATCAACTTTATGTGCATATAATAATCTTGATACTGTTCTTGTTTTCATTCGAGTAGTAGTTAGCACTGAGTCCTTAGTATTGAGTCTTTGATTTGAAAAATATGCAGTCGCATTTTTTTACTCACGACTAAAGACAATTTTCAATTCATTGGTACTTCCATTAATAATATCTCCGCATCAGAGTCTGCTCTTAACGAAAGATTCTCCACATCCCAAACACCCAACCCATCGCGTTTATTCAATTTTTGATCGTTAATTGTTACATCGCCATCGATAACAAAAGCATAGACACCATTTCCTTTATGCTTGATTTTGTATTCTGTGCTAAAACCATTTTTCAGATTGCCTAAATGAAACCACGCATCCTGGTTTATCAACACACCGGCATCTTCCTTCTTTGGACTTACAATTTGCTGAAGGTTATTGATGCGTTCTTCCGGATTAAAAGTAAGTTGACCATAGCGTGGCACAGTGTTTCGCACTTTGGGGAAAACCCAGATTTGTAAAAAGTTTACTTTCTTGTCTTTGTTCCTGTTGTATTCGCTGTGTTGAATACCGGTACCCGCACTCATAATCTGAACATCGTTTTGTTTAATCACCGTAGTGTTTCCCATGCTGTCCTTATGTTCCAAATCTCCCGAAAGGGGAATTGAGATAATCTCCATATTGTCATGCGGGTGCGTACCAAATCCTTTGCCCCCATCAACAAAATCATCATTTAAAACGCGCAACACACCAAAATGCATCCGTTCCGGGTTATGGTAGTGAGCAAAACTAAATGTGTGATTTGTATCGAGCCAGCCATGGTTAGCATGACCTCGCGTAGCGGCCTTGTGTAATATTGTTTTCATATTCGTTTATTCTTTATCAAAGATATATACAATTGTTGTATATACAACAATTAAATCCGTTTGGTTCCGTGTGTAGATATTTGGATGAATAATCTTCCTAAAAGGCGCTGATTGTAGTTTTCTTGTTAAATTTCGACCCAATTCCATGCTTATGCAAAATGATGAAGTTTTTAAGGATCCAAAGAGTCAGATTGAGGACTTTAGTTTTAATAAAACCGTAGTAAAAGTTTTTGACAATATGGTAACGCGCTCGGTACCGTATTATTTGGAAATGCAGCGAATGATCTCTGAATTGGGAAAAGACTTTGCAACACCTGGATCAGTGGTCTATGATTTAGGATGTTCAACCGGAACGACCTTAATTAATTTGGATCCGGTATTACCTCCGGATGTTGATTTTGTTGGGTTCGACAATTCTGATGAAATGGTTGCCCAGTGTATTAAAAACCTTAAGGATAATGGAGTAACCCGAAAATTTGAAATCAAAAATTCGGATCTCAATATGGGCGTTGCCCTTCCCAATGCCTCGGTGGTCGTGATGTGCCTTACACTTCAATTTATAAGGCCCCTCTATCGTGAAAGATTATTACAGGATATCTACAATCAGATGAACGAGAATGGTTGTTTGATTCTGGTAGAGAAAGTACACGGAGAAGATTCGCTCTTTAACCGGATGTTTATAAAATACTACTACGATTTCAAGCGTAGAAATAATTACAACGATATGGAGATAGCACAGAAAAGAGAGGCCCTCGAAAATGTGTTGATCCCTTATAAACTACACGAAAACCGGGAGATGATTTTAAATAAAGGCTTTCGCTATTGCGAAACGTTTTTTAAATGGTACAACTTTGCGGGTATTGTTGCCATTAAATAAGTAAACGATTATGGTAAAAATTGGCAACTTCCTTTTTCATTATCGGAATATCCTGCTTCCGGTTATTTTCTTACTCATTCTTGTGCCGGCACCAGAATTATTTCCAAATCCAACACACGCATTGGTGATTGGTTTGGGAATAAGCATATTGGGCCAATTGATTCGATTTTTAACCATCGGGTTGGTTTATATTATCCGAGGTGGTAAAGACCGTAAAGTTCATGCCGAGAGTTTAGTAACAACGGGTATCTTCTCGCATTGCCGTAATCCCTTATATGTCGGTAACGTACTCGTAGGCATTGGTATGGGGGTTGCCTCAAACTCGGTGTTATTCTTTTCGGTCATTACCCCTGTAATTATCTTTGTATACATTGCCATTATTTCAGCTGAAGAAAATTTTCTGAGAGGCAAGTTCGGTGCAGCGTTTGACGAGTATGCAAAAAAAGTCAATCGCTGGCTTCCCGATCTGCGTGGCATCGGAAAGACTTTTGAAGCTCATCAGTTTGCCTGGAAGCGGGTTCTGTTAAAAGAGTATAACTCAACCTTTACGGGAACCATGTTAGGCCTAATGCTTATATTAAAGGCCTGGTATCAACATCCAGCTCAATATGGCAATTTTGAAGAAATACTACCCACCTTTGGTATCCTTGTATTAGCCGTAACCGCGGTTTATCTCTTCATTAAGTTTCTAAAGAAAACCCATCGCCTTAGAGCTGATTAATCGCTTCTTCCGCATTAGTTAAACCTACTCGCGACTTCACGGCTCATACTTTTAAATTGTGTTAAGAAAAGTACACGAACCACTCTTCTCAGGTTTTTTTTACTACTTTTCGTAACACATGACAGCCGAGAAACTACGATTAATTGAAGACCGGGATAATATCAAGGACTGGCGCAAATGGGGCCCTTATCTTACAGAAAGGCAATGGGGAACTGTTCGTGAAGATTATAGCGGAAAGGGAGATGCGTGGAATTACATCACACACGATATGGCCCGCAGCAAAGCATACCGCTGGGGCGAAGAAGGTATTGCCGGAATTTCGGATGATCAACAACTCCTTTGTCTATCGCTGGGTTTGTGGAATAAAAAAGATCCTATCATTAAAGAGCGCTTCTATGGCCTCACCAATCCGGAAGGAAATCACGGTGAAGATGTAAAGGAACTCTATTACTACCTCGACTCTACACCTACCCACTCATACATGCGCATGCTTTACAAGTATCCGCATCAGGAATATCCTTATTCTTTGTTGGCAGAAGAAAGTCGTAAGCGAGGGAAACAAGATCGGGAATTTGAATTGATCGATACCGGAATATTTTCCGAGAACAGATACTTTGACGTTGAAGTTACCTATGCAAAAGCTGATGACAATGACATGCTTATGCAAATTCGGGTGACTAACCGTGGTGCAGAAGCAGCCGCGTTAGATGTATTGCCCACGCTTTGGTTTCGTAATACTTGGGCCTGGGGCACGGAGGGAAACATTCCTGAACTTTATCTGGACGACAAGGGTGTAGTAAAAGTAAATCATGCGCAATTGGGGAACTACTATTTTTTTTGTGACGATAGAAAAGCAGAAGCGCTTTTCTGCGAGAACGAAACAAATACCTGGCGCTTGCATCAACATTATAAAGAAGGAAGTTTTAAAGATGGTATTAACGATTACATAGTATTTAATTACCCAACGGCCATCAATAAGATTAAAAAGGGGACCAAGTGCGCTTTTCGTGCTGATTGGGTAATTGAACCCGGACAGTCCAAGGTGTTGCGACTTCGATTGTCTTCACAATTTCATCCCAAACCTTTTCAAGAATTTGACTCAGTACTCAAAACTCGCACGAAGGAAGCCGATGAGTTTTATGCTGGCCTACAGAAAGATATTGCCGATACCGAAGAGCAAATGATTCAACGACAGGCCTTGGCGGGAATGTTGTGGAGTAAACAATTTTATTACTATGATTTAGATGTTTGGTTGCGAGGCGATCATACGCAACCTCCGCCATCTCCCGAGCGAAAACGCGGTCGCAATAGTGAATGGAATCATCTGCACAATGCCGATATTATTTCCATGCCCGACAAATGGGAATATCCGTGGTATGCCGCATGGGACCTCGCCTTCCATGCCATTCCGTTAGCCTTAATTGACCCAGAGTTTGCGAAGCACCAACTCATGTTGCTCACCAAGGAATGGTACATGCATCCCAATGGTCAATTACCCGCTTATGAATGGTCTTTCAGTGATGTTAATCCTCCCGTACATGCGTGGGCCAGTTGGCGGGTATATAAAATCGATCGCAAACTTCAAGATGGTAAGGCTGATCGAAAATTTCTGGAAGAGATTTTCCACAAATTGTTACTAAACTTTACCTGGTGGGTAAACAAGAAAGACATGCATGGAAATAATATTTTCCAGGGTGGCTTTTTGGGTATGGATAACATTGGTGTCTTTGACCGAAGCAGCACACAACTTCCTACCGGTGGTTACATCGAGCAATCAGATGGAACAAGTTGGATGGCTATGTTTACGCTAAACATGTTGCGCATGTCGCTCGAGCTGGCTAAAGAAAACCCAACCTACCAAGGTCTTGCCACCAAATTCTTTGAACATTTTCTCTATATCGCTGGGGCGATGTCGAATGTTAATAATGAGGGCGTGAATTTGTGGGATGAGGAAGATGAATTCTTTTATGATGTATTGCATTTACCCAATCACGAACGAATTAAACTAAAAGTTCGTTCGATGGTGGGTTTGATCCCCCTCTTTGCTGTGGAAGTATTGGATGAAGAAATTTTTCAGCAAATGCCTGAGTTCACTTCGCGGCTAAATTGGTTTCTACAAAATAGGCCCGACCTTGCCAACTTGATTTCGCGCTGGGGCGATCGTGGTAAAAACCAACGGCATCTGCTTTCACTTTTACGCGGCCATCGCATGAAACGTTTACTAAAGCGAATGCTTGATACCAACGAATTTTTATCTCCATACGGAGTGCGCGCTTTATCACGCATTCATAAGGAAAAACCCTATGCGCTCTATGCCAACGGAAGTGAATTTTCGGTGCGCTATCAACCCGGAGAAAGTGACGCGTATATATTCGGGGGCAATAGCAACTGGCGCGGTCCCGTTTGGTTTCCGGTAAATTTTCTAATTATTGAATCTCTTTATAGATTTCATCATTACTATGGTGATGATTTCAAAGTTGAACATCCTACCGGGTCGGGCAATCTGTTGAACCTTCGACAAATTGCCAATGACATATCACAACGCATGGTGTGTTTATTCAAAAAGGATGAAGCAGGCAATCGACCTGCTTTTGGTGATTCCGCTGTAATGCAGACCGATCCTCACTTTAATGAAAACCTGCTTTTCTACGAATACTTCGATGGCGATACCGGCCGCGGTTTGGGTGCCAATCATCAAACCGGTTGGACGGGCCTGGTGGCCAAACTGATACAGCCAATTACAAAATCTTCCAAGAAGAAGTAAACCGAGCGATTAATTCGACAAAGGTGAAACATATTAATTACTTTCACGTTTGTAGAACTTAATTACTGTATTATGAAGGGTTATTATTTGGGTGAGTTAGAAGAACTTGTACTCCTTACCGTGGGCGTTTTATTTCCGGAAGCCTATGGGGTTTCGGTAATGGATGAAATTGACAAACAGGTGGGTCGCAGTCTTAACATCAGCGCGGTACATTCCGTACTCACCCGCCTGGAAGATAAGGGTTTTCTAAAATCAAAAATGAGTGATCCTACGGAAGAACGCGGTGGCCGAAGAAAAAGAATTTTTCTAATAACAGCTTCCGGAAAGCGAGCCATTGAAGAAGTCAATGAAATCCGCAATCAATTGTATAATCAAATTCCCAAAGTAGCGCTTCAATTCAAATTAGCATGAATGTAAAGCCTCCACGTTGGGCCAATAAATTTCTGCAATGGTATTGCCGGCCAGAGTTGTTGGAGGAAATTCAAGGCGATGCCTATGAATTGTTTGAGAGAACCAGTAAAGAGAATCCGCGCAAAGCGAAACGACAATTTGTTTGGAATGTGGTGCGTTTCTTTAGACTCAAAAACATAAGAAAACCAAAATCATCTCTAACGAATAACACAATAACAACGGCCATGCTACATAATATTTTCAAAGTCGCCATCCGTCATTTTTTTCGTCAACCCGCACATTCTCTCTTAAATGTTGTAGGTCTCACGGTAAGTTTCGTTGCTGCCTTTCTTATTTTTCTATGGATTATGTATGAGCGCTCCTATGATCAGTTTCATGAACAGCCTGATCAAATTTACAAAGTACTGAGTCATGTTGAAGCAAATGGAGACCTCACCACGTACGATGTAGCCGATTCGCATCTGGATGTTTCTTCAATACCCGAAGTAGCAAAAAAGGCGATCGTTATAAATGGAACGCGATGGCCAAACGAATTGTGCTTTAGACCTGAAGGTAAAAGCACTGAGTGCATCTATATAAGTGGTATTTATACGGAAGAATCATTTCATTCCATTTTCAATTACCCCATCATAAGTGGTGATCCGAATCCATTAGGTAATCCTAACAATCTTGCCATTTCTGAAAAAACCGCAACGTTACTTTATGGAACAGAAAATCCGATAGGAAAAATTGTTAAGATTGATGATCACTTTGAAGTAACCATAGCTTCCGTTTTTAAAGATGTGCCTTCAAACTCTACCATTCAATTTGACTTTCTGCTTCCACTGGATGTTTTCAAAAAAATACGTGGCCTTAGCGATGAACTTTTCTATTCCAATTTTTTACCCGTTTTCCTCAAAACAAACTCTGAAATAAGGGGAGACCTTCTAACGCAAAAGCTAAACGAATCTCCCGTATTAACGGAGCGCGCTAAAGCTGACAAAATAAGTTACACTGCTTACCCGCTAACCGAGTGGCGATTGAAAAGCAAATTCGAAAATGGGAAAAATGCTGGCGGAAGAATTGAATACGTAAAACTCTTTTTAGTGATCGCTGTTCTGTTGATTTCTATGGCAATAATCAATTTCGTCAACCTGAGTACAGCCAGGGCTTCTACACGATCAAAAGAAATTGGGATTCGAAAAACTACGGGTGCTTTTCGATCTGGCATCATCGTTCAGTTTATTAGTGAGTCTTTTTTAGTTGTTGTGTTTGCATTCATTTTGGCTATTGGAGTAACTCATCTCACGCTTCCCTTATTCAGTTCCCTAATTGGTGAGTCGCTTAACGTATCATTATTTTCAGGCTGGGTGCCACTCATGCTATTTGCCTTTCTATTTCTTGTGTCCTTAGCAGCCGGTCTTTATCCTGCTATTATAATGAGCGGCTACGAACCCGCTAAAGTTTTGAAAGGAGAATTATCCACCCGAAATTTGGGCGCACAGCGTATGCGCAAAGTGCTTTTGGTTGCTCAGCTCAGTGCTTCAATAGGCATCATCATCTTTTCAGGCATTTTATTTCAACAACTTTCCTTCATCACCCATAAAAACCTGGGTATCGATAGGGAAAATATCTTGCGTATTGAACCAACGTATAAATTACTCAAACAATACGATGCCTTTAAAAATGAATTACTCAAGCATCCTCAAATAAAAAGTGTGACAGCCAGTAATGCAAATCCATTAAATCTTAGTGGCCGAACCACAGGAGTAAAATGGCAGGGCATGCCCGAAAATAGTTCAGCCACTTTTCAGATTTTAGGTTGCAATTACGAGCTACCAGAAACTTTTGGTTTAAAACTTTTGGAGGGACGTTTATTTACACCCCAGACTCTTGACACGATCAACACTGAGGTAATCGTATCCGAAGAGGCGGTAAAACTTATGGGGTTTAAAGAACCTATCGGCTCTATGTTTAGTATTGGTGATGCGAATTGCGTGATCATTGGTGTTGTCAACGATTTTCACACAGAGAGTTTGCGCAACGAAAAACTTCCCGTTGTTTTCTACATGCATCCAATACTTAATTGTTCAAGTCTCTTTGTGAAATATGAGCAAGGCGCGACCAAACAATCTTTTGAAATAATTCAATCTGTTTATAACAAACTCGAGCCAGCCTTTACCATGAAATATTCCTTTCAGGATGAAGTCTTTGACACTATGTATAAAACTGAAATTACGGCTTCTAGAATGGTTATGCTTTTCACAGTTATCTCCATCGTAATAGCCATTATGGGCATAGTTGGATTGGCAACCTATAATGTGATCAAACGAAAAAAAGAAATTGGAATCAAGAGAGTTTTTGGAGCTTCCATTCCAAACATCTTTCTGATGTTATCAAAAGAATTTGTACTGATCATAGTTTTATCCACACTACTTGCCATGCCTTTTACGTGGTATAGTGCGAGTCAGTGGCTTTCAGGATTTATTTACAGGATTGATATGCCGTGGTGGATTTTTGTTTCAACTTTTGCGGTAATTTGTATTCTTACCATTTTAATTATATGCATACAAGGATTTAATACGGTGAAAACCAATCCAACAAAAACATTGCGAAGTGAGTAATCCTTCAAACTATGTGCCTCCACACTGGGCCAACAAATTTCTGGAACGGCATTGCCGGCCAGATTTGCTAGAGGAAATTCAGAGCGATGCGTAGGAATTGTTAGAACGAACAAGCAAAGAGAAATCGGCCAAAACCCTGAAGGCGGAATAACGTTTAATTCAAAATCAATCTTAAACCGCCTGTTATGAATTTATACTCGCTGCTCTTCGTATCCATATCATTTTCCTGTATCGCGCAACAAAAAATAGATTTCAAAAATCCACCCAAGGAAGTTGCGATTCTTGCGGAAGGATTTATTTCCACCACTATTAACGAGCGTGACTTCGCCTTGTCACCCGATGGTAACGAACTTTACTACACCATCTCAACACCCCAATCAACATTTCAGACTATTGTATCCAGTAAAAAAGATAAGAACGGAAACTGGTCGAAACCCGAAGTTGTTTCGTTTGGTGGTTTATTCAGTGATCTTGAACCTGCTTTGAGTGCAGACGGAAACAAATTATACTTTGCATCCAACCGGCCCTTACAAGGAACGGAACCCAAAGACTTTGACATCTGGGTTGTTGAAAGAAAAGGCGCTGGTTGGTCTGACGCTAAAAATCTTGGACCTATAATTAATTCTCTATCCGATGAATTCTATCCTTCCCTTGCAAAGAGCGGTAATCTATATTTTACTGCAACCTATGAAGATGGTGTTGGCCGGGAAGATATTTTTATAGCGCCCTGGAGTAAAGATCATTTCGAAAAACCGGTTGCTTTGGATACTGCCATCAACTCGAAAGGATATGAGTTCAATGCCTTTGTTGATCCTGATGAACAGTTTATACTCTTTACCGGCTATGGCCGGAAGGACGATACGGGCCGAGGTGATTTATATATGAGCGTAAAAGATGCCACGGGAAAGTGGTTGCCGGCAAAAAATCTAAAATTTCTCAATTCAACCCGATTGGATTATTGCCCCTATGTTTCGCCCGATCAAAAGATCTTATTCTTTACAAGTGAACGATCAACACTTCCTGTTTCCTTCGACAAGCCTGCTACCTACAGTCAGATAGAATCAATCAGCCACAAAACTTTAAATGGAACCGGAAATCTCTATTGGGTGAGTTTTGAAGTTGTACGAAGCGCTCTGAAATAAATCATAAGTTTCGCGTAGTGATGTAAGGGTATTCACGCGTTTGGGTGTTATAGGTAAAATCGATAACCCGAGTCGAATGCTTATCTTTATTAAGAATTACATGAAACCCAAACACCTTCTGTTTATTCTGATCGTCCTTGTCTCCTGTAAGGAAGACGATGAAATGCATGAGCGCACCTACCGCATGGGGTTTCAAAATTCAGCGCCTCGCGTAGAAATTGATCTTATTTTACAAACCTTAGACATATGGACTACACGTGCCGATGCCGCCATGATTACCACCGAAGTGCCTTGGGAAGAACTGTTAGATGGCGCGAGTATCAATACACATATCGTTAACAATTATCTCGACCTCGTAAATTTCTATCGTGATAAAAATTTCAAATTTTGGATTTATATCGATCCGCAAAATGGCTTGGATAGAACCTCGGATGCATTAGCCTTACTAGCGGCTGGAAAAAGTATAGCTGATGCAGATATCCAATTGCTCTATCAAAAATTTACAATAGCGATGGATAGCATCTTAAAACCCGATCATCTCGGCCTGGCTTTAGAAACAAACCTGATTCGGGACGCTGCTTCGGCTGCAATTTATAAGGGCGTAAAGGATGCGGCCAATAACACTGCTGTGGCGGTGCATGCACGAAATCCTTCAGTACCCTTGAGTGTAAGCGTACAAGTCGATCACGCCTGGGGAAAATTAGTTGGTGGAACCTATCAAGGCGTTACTCAGGATTTTATTGACTTTCCTTTCATTACAGAATTAGGATTATCCTCGTACGCTTATTTTGGTTTTAAAAACCCAACAGAGATTCCAATGGACTATTATAGTCGGTTAGTGGCAGGTAAAGACCTTCCTGTTTTCGTAACAGAAGGGGGCTGGGCATCGTCCTCTATAAATTCGGGCGGAATTTCATTTACGAGCACTCCGGAGTTACAACGCGAATATTTTTTACATCATGCTCATTTGCTGGATGAGGCGAAGGCAACCGCAGTTTTTCAATTGTTGTTTACCGATCTTGATGTTGCTGCACTTCCCGCTTCTACTCCAGCCTCTATCCAATATTTTGCAAGTCTGGGTCTAGTGGATATTAATCTTCAGGCTAAACCCGCACTAACTATTTGGAATGATTTATTTACGAATAGAAAACTGGTTTCTGGTAATTAAAAATATCTATTTCTTGGCGGATTGATCAACTTTCAAATGGCCGAACTTCAGGGGAGCTTACATCCCAGGTGATGAACGAAATTAAGAAAACTAAACTTTACACATCACCCGCAGCTGGCACAAACTTTTTGTTGGGCGCTGGGCTTGCGGTCTACTTTCCTTCTCTGTCATTTAATGATAATCACGTACTCTTTTTTTTGGTTACAGAATAGTCCCATGTCACTTTAAGAATTGATTTATTGTCAATTGAGTCTTGTGTTTACCCTTTCTAGCTGTTCGCATACATTCATACGTGTTTGCTATCGATATTCCTCCCATTTGCGTTGTTCTATTTTCTTATAATGAGAATCAATGACTTGCACCCACTCATTGTCATTTAGTTGATGTGCAATATCTCTAGCCTTATTAGATGCTTCAAGAGCTTTATTAAACTCGCCATTTTGATACAAAAACCATGAGTATTTATCCCAAGTTATATAATCTGTTTCTATTTCGTGGTTCCAATTAATGCTTAGAAGTTTGTATCGTTCGTGTGTTGGCATAAAGTAAAAGATGAGTCCGATTGAAATTGTAATTAGGATAGGGAAAATCATCTTTATTTTATTTATCCTAACAATCACTATTGTGGATATTAATGTTAATACTATTGCAATTGTCAAAACCACCGTTTCTATTGACAGGAACTTGACGGATGAAAATACTAAGACTAACCATACAATATTTGTTAAGGTCAGTAATGAAACCGCCTTTTCTTGTTTTTTTAGTAAACCGATTATTAATGCGATAACAGTTCCTACTAAACCAATTAGTATAAGTATAGCATTATAGTGAATATGAAAAAACTTTAACAACAGTCCGGTAAAGAAAAGGAGGTGAGAAATGAAGTTGATTATTTTCATATTGATTTAAGTTGCTTCCTTAGATGTCGAATTTCCACTTGCTTTGTGCCCAGCGTTTGAGTTTATGCAGTTGCGGGATTTTGAAATACTAAACTGTCCCACGTGACCAAACGTTGAACGAAGATAAAACTTAAACCCTACACTGCGCCCCGCAATTGCATAAACATTTTGTTGGCGGTAGTGGCTTCCTTTATCATCTGTCCACCCACTGAAATCCATTTACTGAAAAATCATTTTTCCATTTCAACTCAACCGAAAGCCCTGTCCAATGTGGGAAAGACCTAAAGTCCGTCTTCTTGATTTTTATTTGCTTTATATTGAAATCAATGTTGTCGGGGTAAATTTTAAAACCGTCACTTTCTTGATTTTGAAGTACAATCGTTGTTTCATTAGCAGGTTGTCCAAATGTGAAATCTGTTTCTTGTGGGTGATTCATAACAATTATGACTTTCGTTCTTTCATTTGTCTTGGTTGTATCTATATCATTCCCGAATTCAAATTCTATTGAATTTTCTTTGTCTTCAAATGAAAAGTCTGGATTGTCTATTGAGACTATCTTTGAATTTTCGATTCTAAAAAACCTTTCTCCCCAAAAACTTCCTTTAACTCCTGAATTAATTAAGTCATTAGATTCTTTCTCTGTCAACGACCATTTCATTAACTCCTTTATCTCTGGAGTTTTGTCTGAAGGTGTCCATGATAAGCATATAATGTCAAAATTTTGATTCTCTGTTCTTAAGTTTTGAATTGAGTTATAAAAAAATATCAACCCATAGATAATAGCTCCAGCACCAATAATTCTCATCAAGTGTTTAAATCCAAACTTGTTTTGAGAATTAAGTAGTACGTAAAAGTTTCCTATTACAATTGCGATTAACCAGATACGGAAAATTGGAAAACTAAAAGCCCCAAGCCAAGGTCCGAAAATAAACCACGCTGTATATAGAAAAATTGTCGCTTGGATAAAGGAAAGCGCTATTACAAGGACTACGGATATAAATATATTAACTCGTCCAAATAGCTTATTGAATAGTCCGTATAGCAAAAATGAAATTGCTGAAAATATTAATGAGAGAATGGAGAAACCTTGAATGTCCCCTTTTCCAAATCCGTCATTATTTATGACGTAAAAAATTGCTATTAATGTCGAGATTACCCAAATGATAATTGGATAAACAAGCCTTAGTGAAATCTTTTTCAATTTACTCTCATCTTTTTTCGTGGGTCAGCCATTACCGCCAACATCCGAATATATGCAATTGTTGATATTTCCTATATGTCATTAGTGATTAAAAAAACCTAAAATCCGATCAGATACATCGAAAATAGCTGATACATTTGTTGTGATATTTAATCATTTCCTATTTCAAGCAACGTACTGTCTGCTACTTCAGTATCATTCCTTTTTCGGTCACCTGAAACCCCTGGGCGCGAAGAGTACTTCTTGCCGCATCGCTCCAAAGCAAAGGATTGGTGTGATTGAAATGAATGAAATAGATTTTCTTTTGTAATTCCGGCTTGTCCTCAAACACCCGAATGGTTTCTTCCACATACGGATGGGGCACCTCTTTAATATCCCGGTTAGGTAATTCCGAAGCGGTGTAAAAGGTTGCATCCAATAAAGCAACATCTACCCCACTCACTTCATCTACAATACTGCGTGGCCATTTCGCCCATTTGTCAATGTCGGGAATGAAAAGATATTTCTTTGAATTCGTTTCTATCCGAAAGCCCGAGGTTTCAGAAAACTCATCGCGATGCGGAACCGTCAGGGCTGTCACTTTTACAAAATCGGTTAGTGGTATTGTCTTATCCGGAAGCATCGTAGTCACTACAATATTTTTTAACGAAACCAATTGAGACCAAGGCCCATTCGTTTTCAGAAAGTTCGCCAGCTTCTCCTGTACATACACAGGCACTTGATTACTGTTGAGCGCCTCGCGCCCCAGTTGCATCAACCCGGTATAATGCCCAATATGTGCGTGGGTGATAAAAATTCCGGCAGGTAAGTACGAATACTGGCTTTCAGTAATTGAATTAAAGTCATGCAACTGTTGTGTGAGATCAGGAGTAGCTTCAAACAACCACCATTGTTCTGAAGCAGGATCTACTAAAGCCAGTGAAACAACAGATTGCTTTAATGTCTTATCCCGCCAGGCAGGTTCACAACAAGATTTTTCGCAACCGATGTGCGGATAACCTGCATCTTGCGCAACCCCTAACACGATCAGGTAAGGAGTTTGGCTAAAGACTCCTTTCGCCAATAAGCAAAAAGCAAGGACAAAAAATATTCGCATCACTGCGTTGGCTTAGGACTATCTATTTTAAGAATATAAATATGCGGCCAATGCTTACCCGTAACTAATAAGGATTGGGTGCCCGGATGCCATGCAATACCATTGAGCACATCCATGCGCGGGTTCGCTTTGCGCGCGTCATTATATAATTGAGTCAGATCCAAACGGCCAACTACTTTACCACTGGACGGATCTATTTTCATAATCTTATTCGTTTGCCATACATTGGCAAATACAAATCCATCGATGTACTCTAACTCATTTAAATTCTTTACCGGATTATTATCCTCATCGGTGACCGACACTGTTTTTGCAATGTCCAATGTTACGGTATCCAGGAAGTGCAATTTATCAGAGCCATCACTCATAATAATATGAGTGCCATCATTGGTAAGTCCCCAGCCTTCACTTTTGTAGGTCCACTCTTTTATTTTTTTAAAGTCCTTCAGGTTGTAAACAAAGCCGGTATGTTCTTGCCATGTAAGCTGATACACTTTGTTATTGAGGATGTCGATGCCTTCACCAAAATATTTCTGATCAAGAATTACTTTTTTATCCAACTTACCGGTAGCTACATCCACTAATCCAATCCACGAGGTCCCGAACTGGCCCGTGCTTTCATACAACTCGCCTTTATGGATGACAAGGCCTTGGGTAAACGCTTCGGTATCGTGTGGCCAAACACTGCGAATGGAATAATTGATTTTCAACGCATCCACCACAGTCTTTTTTTCCTTGGTTGGCGCACAGGAAGCCAGCGCTAAAGTCACAACTGCCAATAATCTATATCCCGGTCTCATCATGCTTTTCAAATTTCCGAAAATCAAAGGTAGCCGGATTACGATCAATTCGAAAAGAATTATCGCCCTGGTTTCCTTACCTTAGAAAGTTGATAATTAAATTATAACTTAGTTTTAAGAAACTCGTTAAATCCAAAAAAGAAGTACCATGGCAAAACAACTTGTAAAAGGTGAAAAGAAATTATTTGGCGTATGTAGTGGCTTGGCCAACTACTTTGATATTGACCCAACGGTAATGCGGGTCATTTTTGTATTCGCATTCCTATTCGCTGGAATGGGCTTTTTACTTTATTTAATTTTGGCAGTTGTGATGCCCGATAAATAGATTTATCCCCAGCAAGTCAACGTGTAATAAATCGTCCTGAATAATTGGGCTGCTCTTTTTGATTGTGATATACAAGTTTACCATTTACCCACACGTATTCAACCCCAGTTGAAAGTGCGGTTGAGTTTGCAATAGTAGCTTTATCAATAATGGTTGCCGGATCAAACAAAACAAGGTCTGCAAAATTTCCGCGTGCAATTACGCCTCTGTATTTTATACCCACATGCTCGGCTGTAAGTCCCGTCATCTTATAAATAGCGGTTTCCAGTGGCATCAGATTTTGCTCACGTACATATTTTCCTAATACCCGTGTAAAGGATCCATGCCCGCGCGGATGACCCGATATTGTGCCATCGGAACAAATGTTTGCATGTTCCCAGTCAATAAAATTGCTGATGTCAACTTCACTCATCGATGTGGCAACAATAGAACTACCGGTCTCTGCCGTTTCGCGAATAATTCGAAGCAATGCCTGCGCGGGTGTTTCATTGTTCAGTTTTCCAATTTCTGTTACCGTTTTGCCTTCGTACGTTTTGTTGGGCGGGTAGTTCGTCATAACAGACGAAGCAGGATCGAACAGTTCGCGCGTGGCAAACTCTGCACTGACTAAACTTTCAAAATCCTTTTTTGGAAACAGTACCCGGGGCGTTGAACCCCACATATTATACGGATATACATCGGCTGTAATATTTATTCCTTCAAGCCTTGCTTGCTGAAGTTGACGCAAGATAGAAGCTGAATTACCCCACTTACTGCGCATAGCAATTTTAATATGAGAAATCTGTACGGGAATTTTTGCAGCTCGACCAATTTCAATAATCTCTTCAATGGATTCTTCCACATGCATATCCTCGCTGCGGATGTGACTGATGTAGCGCCCACCCTTGGCCGCAGCTACTTTGGCCAATTCAACAACTTCATCGCGGTTGCTATAGAAAGCCTCTTCATACTCCAATCCCGTACCTAAACCTAATGAGCCTTTGTCTAATTCGCGATCTAAAATTATTTTCATAGAACCAATCTCTTCGGCAGTGGCCTTCCGTAATAAGTCATCTTTCATCACCTGTTCTCTAAGCCAGGCCTGCCCGGTATACGTAGCCACGTTTACACTTATGGGTGTTGCTTTTATTCGTGCGCGAATTGTATCAATGGGCGTTGAGCCACCATCCTGGCCCACTACAATAGTTGTTACACCTTGACTGGTTACCGAAATGGCTGAAGGATTTTTAAATAAGGCACGGTCGTGGTGACTATGACTATCAATAAACCCAGGTGCTAATACAAGGCCCTTTCCATCCGTAACCGATTCATTTACAAGAGGAGTCAATGTTCCCATATCCTGAATACGATCATTGACTATGCGCACCCCGCCTTTAAATGCTGGAAGACCCGTGCCATCAATCACCTGCACATTTGTAACCAGATGAGTTGTTGGTAAGGTGATTGGTTTCTCTTCCCAAATGTTTCTCACCAACCCATGAGCTTGAAAATTAGAAGAATTGTCTAACAAAATAATGGTTTGATTTTTATCGATATACCGGATAATGATGGTGCCAAAACCAACCCAACCCCCCGTATGCGACACTATTTTTCCGGGCTCAACAATTCCCCAACCATAACCATACTTGGTCGCTTCGCCATTATTCAATTTACCGGGAGTTATCGCTTCCTGAAAAGTTGCCTTCTTTACTAACTTATCGGTGTACAATGCCTGATCCCATTTATATAAATCCTCTACGGAAGAATATACATTACCGTCACCCACAATTCCATCAAACCTTACCAGGTCATTGAGAATTGGTTTTTGATTTTCAAATTGCAAACCAAATACACGCGAAGGCGGATACGATTTTAATTGGAGATGATATACATACGTGTTCTTTAACTTAAGAGGACCCGCAATGTGTTGCTGAAAAAATCTATCGGCCGTAGTGCCCGAAACTTTTTCCAGAACAGAGGCGAGGGTTGTGTAGTTCGTGTTGCAGTATTGCCACTGCTCACCGGGTTGAAAAACCAAAGCTGGTTTTTTTTCCGCGAGCAAGGCAAGCATGATTTCGTTGTTCAGGGTGTCCAATAAATTCATTTGCCCCGCTGCCACATCAAAGTATTCAGGAAGGCCCGAAGTTTGATTCATCAGATGACGAATGGTGATGGTGGCATAAGGAAAGCTTGGTAGATATTTTTGCACCCGATCATCATAATTTAGTTTACCCTGCTCTTTCAGAATCATAATCATCATGGTATAGAATTGTTTCGACACCGAGGCCAGATTAAAAGCAGAGTTTGTAGTAAGCGGTTCTTGTGTTTGCGGATTGGCAATACCAAATGCTTTCTCGTATAGAATCTTCCCTTTCTCGCCAACTAACACAGTCCCATTAAAAAGTTGTCGCTGATTCAAATAGGTGAGCACGGAATCAATTCGCTGTAGCTTTTTTGCGCTTTGCGAAAAACTGAATGCCGGAATAAAAAGCACTAGGACAAGTATCTTCTTCATGATTGCGTTATTAACTCTAAAACAGACAATAGGCAAGATAAGAATTATTTAACTTGCGGTTTGCGTTTTAAAATTAGCCGATAGGCAATCTATTTCTTTATTTTACCCTTTGGCCATTCATGCCTTCAAGCCAGACACTCGATAATTTCCTTCGAAGAAAATCAAATCACACACTGGAATTATTCCATCATTTTGTTGATGCGTATAAAAAAATCGGTGTCATAACTTTACATCCAGCTAAAACCATGATTGGTATTGCAACTCCACGAAAGCGTATAGCCTACATCACACAACTCGGCAAGAGTTTTATTCATGTGGTGTTTCCTTTTGAGAAGCCATATTCTGATAATTTATGCTTCCAAAAAATTGCACAAGTACCGGGTGATACCAAGCAATTCAATCATCACTTTCGCATGTTAGCCAAAGCAGATATTAATAAGGAAGTACTTACCTTTATGAAGTTGGCCTACAAACTCGGAAGCTAATAGGAATTAAACCTCCACAGCCTTACTCACCTTCCTATATATATAAGAGTGGTAAATATGCCTGCGGGCAAAGCGATCGGGCGTATCGGAATTTAGGAACTTGTTATACGTGCTGTGTGGCAATCCAAAGTATTCATAGCTGCTTCCATCGGCAAAATTTACCTGCAGCGTTTGCGCCTTAAAATTAAAGTCCATGATTTTTGAAGCTGTAATTACTTCGGTGTACTGATCCAATTGCTGGGCATGGGTTTCCGGAGCTACACTTACCAGTAAATGGTAGGCTTCAATCACTGCCTTGCTCTTCTCTTCAGCGGCCAGTTTTTCCACGTCATCCTGAAACTTATCGGGGTGCCAATCCTTCATAAATGTGCGGTAAATGGATTTTAATTCGGATAGTTGAACCTCTTTGTCAACCCCCAGCAGCTTCCTGGATTCTATTATTTTTTTCATGCGGGCGCAAAAATATACTTTTTAAATCACATGCCAATGATTTTAAACTGGATCAGCCAATAGAATAGAATTACCTTTACATCATGATTTCGCGTAATCTTAAACTGGCTATTATTTTACTGGTTGTTGGCACAATTACCGCCTATGTAGTGCTGGTGGCTATTCCAACCCAAATGGTAAAGCGCAGTTATGAAGCTGCTAAAACACTGGGCGAAGATTTTAAGAAGGCTTTTCAGTTTATACCTGAAATCACTGTGGAACACACGATTGTTCTCAACCAACAAACCCCGGTACTCGAGCTTGCCGTTCTCTCACAAAATTTTGGGCACACCTACACGTGGACAAACACGTGGCTTAATAGTACCAAACAAATTTTTATAACCGGCACCTTTGAAGCAAAGGCTGGGTTCGATCTGCGTAAGAAATTCTCGATTGAACTTACCGATGACAAAGCGTATGTGACATTGCCCGAGCCCACCTTACTATCGATAGAGTCTAAAGGGGATATTACTTATCGCGATGAAAATGGTTATTGGAATTGGGTTGAAACGGATGACCGAACAAAAGCTACCAATGCATTTATTAAAGATGCCCGGGCGTACGCTACGCACGCAGCCTTTGTAAAAGATGCCCGATCTAAGATGGAGGAACAAATAAAAGTTTTGTTGAAACCCTATGCTGAAGAGGTAATCATTCGGTATAGCCATGCTTTAGAAATTCCGGCCAGATAGGATTGAATTCATCGTTTAAAAAAAACTTTGTCCAAGATGTAGTTTATTGCCTATCAGCGCTACTAACTGAGTAGAAATAAAAGTTAATTATGCCTCATCAACAAGATGAATCTTTTATAGAACTGATAAATACACACCTGCGGATCGCTCACAAAATCTGCAGGGTATACACAACATCTTCTGATGAGCATAAGGATTTACAACAGGAAATGATGTATCAACTCTGGAAGAGTTATACTGATTTTGATGGTCGATCAAAATTCTCTACTTGGATGTATCGTGTTTGTCTTAATACTGCGCTCACCTATCGAAGGAAAGATAAGACTGACCGATATGAATCTTTATCAGACTATCATTTTGAAATAGCTGAACATACAGAACAAAAAATGGAAGAGCAAATGAAAGTACTCTTCCTGGCTATTGGTACGTTGTCACCCTTAAATAAGGCAATCGTGTTACTATACCTGGACGATTTGAGTTACGAAGAAATTGCTGGCATCACAGGGCTCACCAAATCTAATGTGAGTGTGCGTTTGGTGAGAATAAAAAAAGAACTGGAAATGTTTATTAAAAGTAAAACACGAGAAATATGAAAACGCTAGACGAATTTAAGAATCAATGGAAGGATACCAGGAGTGAGTCCGCTGAGTATGATGCCGAGTCTATAAAGAAAATTGTAAAGGAGCAAGCAAAAAAAAACCTAAGCAAAGTGATGCAATACTTTTGGGCTTCATTTGTTTACCAGATAATTGTTTATTCTTGTCTGGTGCATGTGATGGTCCGATACTTTCAAAATACAGAAATTTTTCTAATGAGTTTGCTGGGTGTTGCGCTACTCATTCCTTTCACGATAATGCTAATAAAAAAATTCAAGCGTGCTGGCTTTGCTCGTGCAAAAGATCAACAGATTACATCACTACAGGCACACATTGCTTTTCAGCGAAACGAATTGGAGAGTTTTTTCAGATTCAAAAAATGGTACGAGCTCTTTTTAGTTCCTATCAGTAGCGCGCTTGGAGTAGTCATTACATTTAATCTTTTTGTTCCGGGTGGCGTTCTGTCGCACCCTATAGGAGCATGGATAACCTACGGGCTTACGCTTCTATCCTGCTGGTGGGCAATTCGTTCTGAAAATCAGAAGAGCTTCATTCAACCGTTGGACGAAATGAAAATTTTATTGTCAGAGTTTAGCGAACAAGGCTAATTGAAATAAATACTACAATTCTTGTTTATAATAGATCTTGTAATACTTTCTTCCATCCTTATCTACTCCGCGTTCAATCAATTCCTTGTCGCCATGAATGTAGATGTGAAAGTTCTTATCCAGCTTTAATACACTTTTGAATACTCGCGATTGTTTTTTCACTGCTTCCGCAGAAATTGAAAAACCATCCTCACGATCAATACTAAATTGCTCTCGGAAGTCCTTGTCAAATTTTCGAAAGGATTTAATCACTTCCGGATCTTCGAAAACTTCCTTCTCAAATTCTTTTTGATTGAATTCATCTTTCTTTTTAAAATAACCAATCGACTTATTTAAATAATCAATTTGGTCGGCTTTTGATAGCTCAAATTCATCCCCAATCTGATCCACTACAAAATGACGGGCAATGTCAAGAATATTTCGGGTTGCTTGAAATTCGTCCTTAACAGGTTCGACCCGTAAAAACAATTCGCGCCAATATTGTGCATCGGAAGATTTTCCAGATCGATCCAAAATAGAAAGCCGATACCCTTTGTCTTCATCCAGATTATAAATCAAACAGCCTTTGTCCAATTTTTCGAGATTAATGCCACTCTGAATATTGACTTCAAACCGACCATCCTTTTTGGTGGTCAGTTTAAGAACTGAGCTTTTATTTTCTGATTTAAAAATACCAAGTGCTTCTGTTTGGGTGCCATCTATCTGAATGTTAGAAAACATCGCTACAAACAAATCGCCCGATTTAATTAAAGGGTGTACCGACACTTCATACAAATGTTTGGCAATGCTCACCGACTTCATATGAAATTGATTTGCTGAATCAAAGATTTCTTTTGTCCATTGAAACATGGGATTGTGCCGAAAGTCGCCATCGGTTGACGTGAACTGATAATACTCGGCCGAGTTAAAAGCACCAAGAAATGAAGTTGTCAGTTGTGTGCGTAAATCCTCATTGGGCAACTCAAGTTCTGCACGCGATGCGATCAGATCTTCACCATTTGTTTTATTGCCGAGCGTATGTGCTGAGAAATGGCTAAGTTGAGCCTGAAGCGTGTTTATCATAGCGGCAAAGATAACCGATGTCGCCTATCAAACTCAGAACAAAAAATTATTTAGCGAGTACCATGGGCAAATCATTGCGCGACCACTCACTCCAGGAACCAACATACAATTTTGGAATTTCCAGGCCGGCCGCAGCTATCGCTAATAAAGTATGACAAGCTGTTACTCCAGATCCACAATGCACAATAATCTCATTTGCATTCTTGCCTTCAAATGCCTTGGCATATTTTTCTTTCAACTCGGTGGGCGATAAATATTGACCTTGACTGTTAAGATTAGCTGTAAATGGAATATTGATAGCCCCTGGAATATGACCCGCGATTAAATCGATCGGTTCTGTAATTCCATCAAAGCGTTCAGAAGAACGTACATCTACAATTACATTACCGCCTTGTTCCGAAGCAACTTTCACTTCTTCCAGTTCAACCATTGGCAATTTCCATTCCTTTGCGGGATAAGAAGATTTTGGTACAGGCGACACTGTCCCTGAACTCACTGGATATCCGGCTGCTTTCGCAGATTGCAAACCACCATTTAACACTTGTACGCTAGTGTGTCCTACTGCTTTCAGCATCCACCAAAAACGCGCAGCTGCATTGCCACCCTGCTTATCATCATAAATAACTACATGACTAGCAGGTTCAATACCTAATGAGCCCAACACGTTTGAAAATGTTTCTAATGTGGGTAAAGGATGCCGACCACCTTTAGAAGCATCCCCAGGTGTGGCTAATTGATTTTCCGGATCGACATAAATTGCGCCTTCCAAATGAAGGGCTTCATAATTTGCTTTTGCATTCGGACCAGCGCTTGCATCACAAACAATCAAATCAGGATTGACTTTAATGGTTAATAATTCGGCAACTGTTATTAGTGGATGAGGTTTATTCATGTCAATCCTTTATTCTTTTTTTTGGTTCAATCAAGTCCCACATGTTTCCGTATAAGTCTTCAAATACCGCAACCATTCCGTATTCAAAATCTTGCGGAGGTCTTACAAAATTTATCTTTCTATCAATCATTTTATTATAGTCTCTCAAAAAATCATCCGTAAAAAGAAATAAGAAGACCCTTCCTCCTGCTTGATTTCCTATGCTTTTGGCTTGCTCCTCATTGGCCGCTTTGGCAAGGAGCAAACAACATCCCTCAGCTCCTGGTGGAGCAACCAGTACCCATCTTTTCTTTTCATCAATTTTAGTGTCCTCAAGAATTATGAAATCCAATTTTCTCGTATAGAAATCAATTGCCTCGTCATAATCTTTTACGACTAATGCTATATGTGCAATTCTTTGCTTCATTTAAGTATTGTCGAATATGCTCAGCCACCAAGGCACAAGAACTATTTTAAGTCCTAAACTTTCTTCGGAGGCAGATCAAAGGCTTTGGCATCGTGTTCAAAATGACCTTTATGCGAACCATCACAAAATGGTTTGTTCCCCGAGCGGCCACAACGACACAAGGAAACTATGGTGCGCCCTTGCAGTCCATAGGCCGCACCCTGCATGTCAACAATTTCAAAGTCGCCATCAATTTTTACTGAACCGTTGCTGTTGATTGTTATCTTAGTTTTACTCATGGCCGCAAGATACAGATTAAGGACATCTCTAAAAATGCAACGAATGTCAGACTGAGTTTATCGAAGTCGGTTCCGACAGAAAAGTGCTTTATGTTTCGACTCCCGATAGCTATCGGGACTACTTGACAACTCTTTTAGAGACACCTTAAAATAATTTCAATTGATCGGAGTCATCATCCGTTCGGGTTCTTATGGCCGGATCATTAAAATTAGAAAGTGAGATACCAAGCAACCGCACTTTCTTATCCAACAAATCGGTACTGCTCAACAATTGCCTGGCAGTGTTTTCGATTACTTCAAGATCATCCACCCCTTCTTCAAAAGATTGGCTTCGTGTTATTTGTTTAAAGTCGTGATACTTTATTTTAATCGTGATGGTTCTTCCCTTTAATTGATAGCGGGATAGTCTACCCTGTACTACGCTTGCTATTTTTTCAAGTTCCTCATTCATCTCTTCAATGGTTGTCAAGTCGAATGAAAAAGTATCTTCTGCCCCTACTGATTTTGCTTCCCGATCGGGCCGTACGGGACGGTCGTCAATGCCGCGCACAATTTTATAAAAGAACTTGCCCGACTTACCAAAGTGTTTTACTAACTGGTTTTGAGAGAGTTTTTTTAAATCCGCACCCGTATGCAAATTCATCTTCTTCATTTTCTCGGCTGTCACTTTTCCAACCCCAAAGAATTTCTCCACTGGCAACTTTTCCATAAACGATTCAAGTTTTGACGGACCAATAAAGGTTATTCCATCGGGCTTATTCATATCCGAAGCCACTTTGGCGGCAAATTTATTTACCGACACACCTGCCGAAGCGGTTAAGTTTAGCTCGGCTTTAATTTCCTGTCGGATCAGTTTTGCAATTTCTAAAGCTGAACCGATGTGTTGTTTGTCTTCGGTTACATCTAAAAATGCTTCGTCCAGCGAAAGCGGCTCGATCAAATCTGTATACCGATGAAAAATACTACGAATGTGCTGCGACACTTCTTTATATACATCAAATCGGGGAAAGACAAAGATTACATGCTTGCAAAGTTGTTGGGCTTTTTTGCTAGACATAGCCGAGCGAACTCCAAACTTACGGGCTTCATAACTGGCAGCAGCGACTACTCCACCCCGTCCTTCCGGTGAACCACCAACCACAATGGGCTTGCCGCGGTAATCCGGATTATCCCGTTGCTCGACAGATGCATAAAACGCATCCATATCGATGTGAATAATTTTACGGAAGTTCTTCGTGGATATCTCAGACACACAGCAAATTTAGATCAATATCATCATTAGAAGAATTAAGTTGTTAATCAAAACGACTATCTTTAATTTCAGTAACCAATAGCTAAATGAAACTCTTCGCCTGCTTTCTGTTAGTACCTATTCTATCATTCGCTCAACCGCCACGTGGCATTATGCTGGGCGACCTCACGTGGCAGCAAGCTGAAAAACTTTTAACACCAGAAACAATAGTAGTTATACCATTAGGTGCAGAAGCAAAAGAACATGGTCCACACTTGTTATTAAAAAACGATTTGATTCTTGCCGAGTACTTCCAACAACGGGTTTTGCAGGAAGCCAACGTAGTGATTGCACCCATGATTAACTATCATTTCTATCCATCTTTTCTGGAGTATCCAGGTTCTACTTCCCTTCGCCTAAGCACTGCTCGCGATTTGGTTGTTGACATTTGTCGTAGCCTAGCACATTACGGACCCAAAAAGTTTTACGTACTCAATACCGGCATCAGCACAGTACGCGCACTTAACCCCGCACGCGATACCCTGGCAGCCGAAGGCATTGTGATGGAGTTCACAGATTTGAAAAGTATCAGCGAACTTGAGAAAAAAATTTCCGGGCAGGAAGGCGGCACCCATGCCGATGAAATTGAAACGTCCATGATCTTATATATGAAACCCGAAGCCGTGAATATGAAACTGGCCGTAAAAGATTATACCCCAAGCACAGGCCGCGGACTTACCCGTAACCCAAATAATAAAAATTCTACGTACTCACCCAGTGGCACCTGGGGCGATGCTACCCTAGCCACTGTAGAAAAAGGAAAACTCGTTACCGAAGCCTTGGTAACGCAGATTTTAAAGGATATTGATGAACTGAGGAAGAAGTAAACTCATTTTTATGATTCGTTTCAGAACTATACTTTTTTTAATTAAGTACTTTTACGGATGATTTCACAAAATCGTTTTTGGGGACTGATTGCTTGTCTCAGTATCACACTTGGCTTGCACGCCCAAAAGCCCAAAAACTACCCCGCTGTAACGCAAGAACTGACTCAAAAAATTGTGACCGCGCCCAGTGCCGTGGTTCCTCAAAAGTTGGCGGTCGTGCCATTTACCGCTACGGCTTCCACAACGCAACAGTCGCAGGCCTTTGGTGAATACCTGACTGAAACCATTATTGGATTGCTTTCCGGGCACCCTGAAAAACTGAAACTGTTTGAGCGCACCCGCATGGATGCCATTTTAAAAGAACATGAATTTATTCTTACAGACTTAATGAAGCCCGCTGCTGCCCTGAAGATCGGACAATTGGCACCTATTGACGCGTTGCTCTCGGGCACCTACACGAAATTGAAATCGTACATTGAAGTAAGTGCGCGCGTCATTGATGTAACCTCTGGCGAAATTACCGTGAGCTATGTGGGGCGTATTAAAATGAATAAAAATATGACAGCACTCTTCCAGCAACCTGTCTATACGGCAACTAAACCAACTACCCAACCAGAAAATAACAACAACACGGTACAAATAATAACTTTTAGTGGCGCAGCCGCCAACACAGCCACCAAATCGAAAGAAGAAATTTGTAAGGAACGCATAGCTGAGTTTCGGCCTCGACTGAATGATTTATCGGCACCGGAAAAAATTACGGCCGTTGTCAATGAAGCCATCAAAACTCCTTTCGATAATTTGTGTGGCAAACTGCATTACGATGTGATGTATTCCTTCACACGTTTTAAAATTGATCCACCGGCATATAAAAATTTTTTACTTCACACACTCGATACCATTGCCTACCCGACAGGTGATGATCGAGCCTATGAAATTGTTCGTTACCTGACTGCCGATGCCGTGGTGGACGAGGTCGAATGGAAATCAAGTTTCACTGCGCTGGCGCGGATTGGCAATTATTCCATTTCTAATTACATCAACTATCTGCTAGCCAAACCAAACAATACTGAGGCGGAGCAGAAGCAACGTATTGCCGCCTATTTCAAACTAGCGAGTGAAAGTAAACTTGGCTTACCGCGACCTATTAGTTACGAAACTGCTTTTGTTGAAATGATGGAAGGCTTGAAGAGTAACCAACCTCTACGCCAGCATGTCTACGAAACGTATGCATCGAAGTTAACAACCGATGATAAACTAAAGGGCACCGTATTTAGTGAACTTGCTTCTATGTATGCCGATGAACAAAACCCCGCTCGTAAAAAAGTGTTGATTGGTTGGTTGGCTTCCTTTGTCAATGCAAACGACTATCCAAAAGCACATGAACAACTCTTCGACTTTGTTTGGAAATTTAATCTTACGTTATATGAATCTCGAAATGAAGAAATCCGAAAAGAATATCCGGAAGCAGATCTCATCGCGCTAACCAAGCAATGCCGCGATAAATTTTCTAATTACGCCAGGCTAACTCCCTACCCCAGTCAGAAAGAAGATCGGATTAATTTTTGTGTGAAATACGCCATTCCTATTCCCGGTGTAATACCAACGTTGGATCAAGCCGATGCAATTTTAAAAGGTAATGACTTATCTGAACAACTTCGCGTGATGAAGTTGCTTGTATTGATGGACACACAACCTAAGAAAATTGAAAGCACATTAGTTACGCTCTTCAGCAAGCGAAGTCTGGACGATCGCACTACCCTGACTTCTATACAAACTTTAGCCATTGACGTGTTGGGCAATTGTAAAACCAGTAATCTGAAAGCAATTGATTATATGATTTCAGTGCTACCCCATTATGGTAACGACACAGAAGCAGCCAAAGAAGCATTAGTAAAAATCGGGAAGCCAGCAGTACAACCTTTAATTACCGCGTTGGATAAAACAACCGAACAAAGTGGTGGCCTTCAATTTCAGTTAATCACCTTATTAGGAAAAATTGGTAAGGATGCTGCGCCTGCTGAGAAGTCAATACAACGTGTGCTGACCGGATCGCGTAACAACGATGTGCGATATGCAGCAGAGGCAGCCTTGCAATCAATTAAGTAAAATAATAAAGGAGAAGCTTTCGCTCCTCCTCCACTTCATATAACGAAAAAGTCTACCTCCCCTTTCCGTTGCCATTCATACCTACCCATACCGGCTCGAGTTCTGGCGCCATCTTTACCGTAGTAATGATACGCGCGGCTACTTTGTATGGATCAGCTGCCGAGTTCGGCCTGCGATCTTCCAACCATCCTTTCCACCCATTTTCTACGGTGGCGATAGGTATGCGTATGGAAGCTCCGCGATCGGATATGCCATAAGAAAATTTATCGATTGATTGTGTTTCATGCTTACCGGTTAAACGCAAATGATTGTCGGCCCCATACACGGCAATGTGTTCTTTAACCACAGGTGCAAACGCCATGCATATAGTATCATATACATCTTTCGATCCCGCCTCGCGCAAAATAGAATTAGAGAAGTTCGCGTGCATACCCGAACCATTCCAATCCGTGGCCCCTAATGGTTTGCAATGCCAATTAATTGCCACTCCGTATTTTTCGGCAGTACGTTCGAGTAAATAACGAGCTACCCAAACCTGGTCACCGGCTTCTTTAGCGCCTTTTGCAAATACCTGAAACTCCCATTGACCAGGAGCTACTTCTGCATTAATTCCTTCAACATTGATTCCAGCCTCGATGCAATAATCTAAATGCTCTTCGATGATTGAACGCCCGAAAGCATTTTTGGCACCTACCGAACAATAATATTGACCCTGTGGAGCCGGAAATCCATTTTCTGGAAATCCGAGAGGCTTATTGGTTTCCGGATTCCATAGAAAATATTCCTGTTCAAAGCCAAACCAAAAATCGCGATCGTCATCTTCAATAAGTGCCCGACCATTTGAAGGATGGGGCGTACCATCCGGACTTAGAACTTCCGTCATCACCAGGTAAGCATGTTTCCTTGCGGGATCAGGAAATATTGCAACCGGACTTAGCAAACAATCCGAAGAACCACCTGGGGCTTGTTCCGTAGAGCTTCCATCGAAGGACCACATAGGACACTCATCGAGTGAACCTGAAAAGTTTCTTACAATTTTTGTTTTGCTACGCAGGCTTTGAGTTGGTTTATAACCATCCAGCCAAATGTATTCGAGTTTTGATTTAGACATAGGTAGTAGTTTTAATGATTAAACAAGTTTAAAATTTGTAAACAGCCGCCAGGTTCATTGAGGGCAAAACACTTTTCATATTTGTAATAGATCCTTCGAAAAAAGAATCTTCAGATGTTTTGTCGATTCGGAATTCAGGAATAAAAGTGAGTCCACCTACTTTGTAATTTCCGGACAAGGTAAATTCCATTACGTCTCCATCGCCATTGCTATCCAAGCCAATAATACTGAGATGATTATTTTTTATCGAGAAATATTCTGCACGAAGTCCTAAGGAAAAACTTTCGGACAATGTAATTTTTGGATAGACTGCAAACCCAAGAAATGAACTTGCATCAGCCGCTGAGTCAACAATATCTCCGCTGATATCAACTTCTTGTCCCGCAGCAACGCTCTGTGATGAAGCGTTAAAACCGAGGTAGAACTTATCCGTAAGGTTATAGCCTAAGGTAACATCAGCTTGAAAAAGGTTTCCAAATGATGTATCCAGGGCTTGGGAGTTATCTGCATTCAACGTACCATCCTGATCTCCGTAAAGAAAGTTTAACCAGATTCCACCTTTATCAGACGTCTTGCCTAATTGTCCACCCAGCGTATACGTGTTTACTGGATTGAACTCCACCAGATCAGTTGGGTTCATGATGGCCAGTTTAGCTACGAATCCATTTTCGGCTGCATAATCTAACCGCGCACCGGTATGATTGAACGGACCCCAGGAAAACAAATAGGAAGTAGAGTAATGAAAATTTACAGTGGGTGAAATTACTTCATAACCCAAAAAGGTATTGAACTGCCCAAGGTTTAGAGTTAGCTTATCAGAAAACTTATAGAATGCGAAGGCCTGGTTAATAATAGCTTGACCACTGGCTGTACCAAATACCGCGGCTTGCCCTCTGGGTCCAAAAACCAAATCGGCCGTAAAGCCCGCTTTGTCGCCCGAGTAGGATGCAATCAGGTTAACCATACCAATGCCAAATCCTTTCAGGTCGGCAAAAGATGAAGAGGGTGCATACGCATCGCCATAGTAAGCATTTTGATTTTTAAAGGTTGTATGAAAGTAGGTATCAATCGATCCTGAAAAGGAGAATGCAGGTTCTTCTTCATCTTCCTTTACAGATTCAGCAGCCTTATCTCCGGCCGTAACGATTACCTCTTGCCGTACTACTGGTTTTGCTAACGAGGCTACAATCACCTCTTCCTGAGCATACGATAATTTACCTGCCATTAATAGAATAAGCACGAGACTTAATCCGATTAATTGTCTTGTAATTTTTTTCATAATTTTATTCGTGTTTTATTAAACAATAAGCTAGAGAGGGCCCGGATTCAAGGTCTCTACACCTTCCGGGCCGCTTTAGTGATTAAGCCGCCATTTCTTTAGGTGCTTCATAAGGATGCAAATTCTCCCCATGCTGGCTAAAGTCAGATCCTATCAATTTTTCCTCATTGCTTACCGTCATCGGTGAAATCAAATCCGTGATTTTTAAAATCAGGAAAGAGCCAGCAATAATGAACACAAGCACCAGCACAAGCGCAATCATGTGAACTTTGAATAGATTAAATTCACCAAACAGCAAACCATTACCTGTTGTGTTAGCAGCATTTACAGCGGTATTAGCTAGCAAGGCCGTCATCACCATACCAACAGCACCACCCACACCATGACATGGAAATACATCCAACGTATCTTCTAATGAAGTTTTAGATTTCCAGTGTACAACTACATTACTGATAATGGCAGCAATGGTTCCGATAAATAAACTGGAAGGAATGGTTACAAAGCCAGCCGCTGGGGTAATGGCTACTAAGCCTACAACAGCACCTATACAAAAACCGAGCGCAGAGGGTTTCTTACCGCGAACAGAATCTAATAACACCCAACACAATCCAGCAGCAGCTGAAGCGGTATTTGTTGTTGCAAATGCAGAAGCAGCTAAGGGCCCTGCGCCTAATGCACTACCTGCATTAAATCCAAACCAGCCGAACCACAATAAGCCCGTGCCTAATAACACAAAGGGAATGTTAGCTGGTGAAATGGCTTCCTTAATTTCCTTTTTATTTCTCAGATAGATAGAAGCAGCAAGTGCCGCAAAACCAGCTGACATGTGAACAACCGTTCCGCCTGCAAAATCGAGAACACCTAAATTAAAAAGGAAGCCGTCAGGATGCCAGGTCATATGCGCCAATGGGGCATAGATAAAAAGAGAAAAAAGTACCAGGAAAATAATGTAGGATTTGAATCGAACCCTTTCAGCGAATGTTCCGGTAATTAAAGCCGGAGTAATAATGGCAAACTTCAGCTGGAATAAGGCGAAGAGCACCAGTGGTATTGTAGGGGCCAGCGACCAAGGCTTACCATCTAATACATTTTGAAACATAAAGAAAGACATCGGGTTTCCGATAAACCCACCGAGGGAGTCACCAAATGCCAGGCTGAATCCGATCACAATCCACAATACACTAATTACACCCATGGCAATAAAACTTTGCATCATGGTGGAAATAATGTTTTTGGTGTTGATCATGCCGCCATAGAAATAGGCAAGACCTGGGGTCATTAAGAGTACAAGTGCTGTTGCGGCAAGCATCCATGCTACATCACCGGAGTCAATGCCTTCGGTGTTAATTGCGGTAGGGACGGCCGGCATAAATAGAGCTAGAACGCTGAAGCCCACTAAAAGGGCAAGGTAGACAACCGATCTTTTCATAGGGTTAGTTTTTGGTTTACCCTACAAGAATGATCTATTGTGGTTACAAATTAACCTACTTTTGAATATTTATTATAGAATTCGTTTACGGTAGGGTTATATTTGATCCTATTTATAATAAATGCTACCTGTTTTTATAAATTATGGTTGTGTTTTGACCCTCTCATCATAAAAATGTTATGTTTCGGTTAAACGTAACCCTTTTTCCCTTTATACACAACGATTCAACCGTTTGCACGAATAGAAAATAATTAGTTGGATTTTCGCTCAATTGTCATTTTGTTGCCACAAGATTTGTGTGATAACGATGATGAAGATTCTGCTTATTCCTTGTATAGTTTGTGTATCCTGGTTCTCGCAAGCACAGCAATACGACTCATTTGAAATTGAAAATGGCGAGTTAATCTGGCGATATACCTATAATTATCAAGGCCCCGAAGACAGTCTGCGAAGTGAAATTGTCTCGATGATAAAATCAAAGTTGTTCACACGCCACGTTCAACGCACGCAAGTTGGCAGCAGTGGTGCTGGCTACACAGGAGAAATAGAACACTATAAGGTTGATTGTGAAGCCTATGGTAGAAAATATCAAAACACGCCCTTGATTTATTGGAAGGGTGAATGGAAGGGGAAATTTGTTGTGGAAGTTAGAGATGACGGTTATCGAATTACCGTCTATGGACTATACTTTGAAGTACGTACACAAGCCTCTACACCGCATCAGAAAAGTAATACCCGCAAGGGGCCTTATATAAAAGAGGTTTGGAAAAAAGGCGACTCCACTTTTAAATCCAATGTATTAGATGATATGACCTTAATGAGCGTTGCTTTGCGCGATGCGTTCGATATCAAAAAATACACTTCCCCTGTTGTGGATTGGCAAAACTAACTTCGCAGCTTATCCAGAATCCGATTCAATTCCTTGGCTTCGGCTTTAGATAATTTTGCCATCGTATCAAGCCAGGTGTGTTGATTACCGTCAATTTTTTTTAATAGGCTCTGGCCTTTGTCGGTAATTGAAATATCGACCTGCCTGCGATTGGATTCACAGGTCTCACGATCAACTAAGCCCTTCTGTCTTAGCTTTTCGACCAGTCGGGTACAATTGCTGCTCTTGTCAATCATGCGTTCTGTTATCTCTGCCAACATCATTGGCTTAGGAAAACTTCCGCGTAAGATTCGCAACACATTAAACTGCTCGGGCGTAACACCAAATTGTTTTAAGTAGCCGGCATTAATATTATAAAGCCAACTTCCCGTGTATAAAAGATTGATAGAAGCCTTTTGATATTCGCTACTAAATTTTTCCTGCTTGATGTCTTCTTCTAAAGCCATTAGTTACAATGTCAATAATGGTACCTACAACATTACAAACAAAATCATTCCTTTCATCGAAATTAACAGGGAATTCCCCAATAGGTGAGTAATATTGTAAAATTGAACAAGTACGGACCCACCACGGAATGCTCAAAATTGTTAGTCGATTATCCAAGCAAATAATTTTCTTCGCTAAGAATAAACTTTCGCCCAGGCAATTTTTTATTCTATCGTGTATCGTGGTGGGTGTACTGTCTGCCCTGGCTGCCATCATTCTAAAGTTTTGTGTGCATAGCATTGGCGAATGGGTGACTTACTACTCAACTAACTATGGACATTTTTTTCTCTTCACACTCTTTCCTATAGTGGGAATTGCGCTCACCGTAATCTATATTCATTTTGGGTTAAAAGATAAATTTAAAAAAGGAAGTGCCGCGATAGGGTACGCCATTGCACGCGAGTCAAGTAAACTTCCAGGCAATCAAGTTTACTCACATGTAATTACCAGCGCACTAACGGTTGGCTTTGGTGGTTCTTTGGGACTGGAGTCGCCAATGGTTAGTACCGGAGCAGCCGTAGGCTCTAATTATGGAAATTTCTTTCACCTCTCGTATAAAGATCGTACGGTGCTATTGGCCTGTGGTGCTGCAGCAGGCATTGCCGCAGCTTTTAATTCTCCGGTAGCTGGAGTGTTATTTGCCATCGAGGTTTTGCTTACAGATGTTACCGCAGCGGCATTCATTCCAATAATTATTGCGGCTGCATCGGGCGCTTTACTATCGAAAATAATTCTGGCCGAGGGAATTATCCTTTCATTTTCCTTACAGCAACCCTTCAACTACCACAATGTTCCCTTCTATATCGCTTTGGGATTATTAGCGGGCTTTGTATCGCTCTACTATGCAAAAGTTTCAGAAAACATCGAAGAGCGATTTGCTAAAATAAGTAGCCCAACTAAAAAAATTATTGTAGGTGGCTTACTGCTTTCTGTTTTATTGATTGTCTTTCCTCCCTTATTCGGAGAAGGATATGAAAGCATTAAGATGCTTGCCAACCTGCAAACCTCTGAAATAACAAAGACAAGTTTGCTAAGTCAATTTCTTCAAAATGATTACACTCTTTTAATTTTTCTGGGTGCGCTAGCTTTGGTTAAAGTAATCGCTGCAGCCATTACGTTGGGCAGTGGTGGTAATGGCGGAAATTTTGGTCCTTCGTTGTTTGTTGGCGCTTATCTCGGGTTCACCTTTGCGCGTCTAATCAACCTTACGGGTCTGGCCTACATTCCCGAAACAAATTTTACGCTCGTAGCCATGGCCGGTATTCTCAGTGGTGTTTTCTATGCTCCTTTGTGCGCTATCTTTCTTATTGCTGAAATCACCGGAGGGTATGCGTTAATTATTCCGTTAATGATTGTGGCGGCATTAAGTGTTACTGTCGCGCGGTACTTCGAACCTCTTTCGATGGAAGGAAGAAAACTTTCGCGTCTTTTAAATGTAAACGTGGACGATCGCGATCAATATCTCTTGAGCAAACTATATTTGAAAGAGCTTCTGGAAAATAACTTTTCAAGTGTGCGCCCCGAAGACACGCTACGATTACTGGTACGTGTAATCTCCATTTCTAAGCGAAACACCTTTCCCGTTGTAAATAAAGAAAATGAACTGGTAGGTGTAGTTCATCTTGATAACATTCGAGAACTGATTTTCAATACAAAAATTTACGACACAACACGAGTAAAGGATTTGATGGTTCCTGCGCATGCAGTCGATTTTGATGACACCCTCCACGACATTCTTAAAAAGTTTGATGAAACACGGCAATGGAATTTACCTGTTGTAAAAGATAAGATCTACCAAGGTTTTTTATCCAAAGCGCGCATCTTAAGCGAATACCGAAGTGAATTGATGAAGACAATCTGATTTCAATTCATGATTACGTTCATACACACCTTATAGAAATTTAAAATCCCTGCTTACGGCTTTTTCAGCACCCAGAAGAATAAAATCATCCCGACATTTATCATGTTTTGATAAATAGATTTTAACCATCTTTATAAACCTAATAATAGTCTCATGAAGGAGAAACTTCGAAGTCAAGGGTGGTTTGGTAAAACCGGAAAAGATGGGTTCATCTACCGCGCCTGGATGAAAAACCAGGGTATTCCTGACTATGAGTTTCGCGGCAAGCCGGTAATTGGTATTTGTAACACCTGGTCAGAGTTAACGCCATGCAATGCACACTTTCGGGAGCTAGCCGAATCCGTAAAGCGAGGCATTTCAGAGGCTGGCGGTTTTCCAGTTGAGTTTCCTGTTATGTCACTGGGTGAAACCCTTATTAAACCCACCGCCATGCTATACCGCAATCTTGCCAGCATGGATGTGGAAGAATCTATTCGCGCCAATCCGATGGATGGCGTTGTATTACTCTGCGGCTGTGATAAAACTACCCCTTCCCTCGTTATGGGCGCATGTAGTGTAAACATTCCTACGCTTGTTGTTTCGGGTGGACCCATGCTTACTGGTAAATATCAAGGCCGCGACATCAGCACCAGCGATGTATGGCGTTTTAATGATGCGGTGCGCAGTGGCGAGATGAGCCAGGAACAATTGACAGTTGCTGAAGAATGTATGTGCCGCAGTCGTGGCCATTGTGCCGTAATGGGTACTGCCTCCACAATGGCTTGCATGGTTGAGTCACTCGGCCTCTCCCTTCCGGGGAATGCCGCTATTCCTGCCGCAGATTCAAGGCGAAAAGTATTAGCGCAGATGTCAGGTATTAGAATAGTTGAAATGGTAAAAGAAAATCTTCGCTTATCAGATATTTTAACCCGGGAGGCCTTTGAAAATTCCATCATCACCAACGCTGCGATTGGCGGCTCTACAAATTTTATTATCCACTTGCTGGCTATTGCCGGAAGGATTGGTGTTGATTTAAAACTTGATGATTTCGATAGGTTATCTTCAAACATTCCTTTCATTGCCAACTTGCAACCCTCGGGAAAATATTTTATGGAAGATCTTTATTATGCCGGAGGTCTGCCCGCTATCATGAAAGAACTCGATAAGGTTCTACATAAAAATGCCATCACCGTAAACGGGAAAACCATAAAAGAAAATTACGATGTTGCCGAATGTTATAATCGCGATGTGATTGCAACTGCCGATAAGCCTTTCAATCCACTCTCTGGTGTAGCCATACTAAAAGGAAATCTAAGCGAAAACGGAGCCGTGATAAAACCTTCGGCTGCAAGCCTGCATCTTCTTAAACATTCAGGTAAAGCTCTTGTGTTCGATGATATTGATGATTACAAAAATCGAATCGATTCCCCCGATCTTGAAGTCGATGAAAACAATGTTTTGGTATTAAAGAATGTTGGCCCGATTGGCTATCCGGGTATGCCCGAAGTTGGCAACATGGCGTTGCCTAAAAAATTATTAGCCAAAGGCATTACTGATATGATTCGCATTTCGGATGGCCGCATGAGTGGTACTGGCTTCGGTACGGTAATTCTTCACGCATCCCCGGAAGCCGCATTAGGTGGAAATTTTGCGGTGATTGAAACCGGAGACATTATTCATTTGGATGTTGCCAAACGCTCGCTAATTCTTGACGTCAGTGATTCTGAACTTGAGAAGAGAAAGAAAAACTGGAAGCCCATTCACAAAAAATATGATCGTGGCTATGTAAAGTTATATCAGGAGCATGTGCAACAAGCCAGCCATGGAGCAGATTTGGATTTCTTAAAAGGAGGTTCAGGAAGTGAAGTGTCGAGAGACTCACATTAAAAAAGTACGAAGTAAGATTTACGAAGTACGAATAAAATTAAATCAACATACAAATTCGTAAACCGTAATTCTAAATTCGTAATTGACAATTCGTACTTCGTCATTCGTAAATGGTAAATTATGAATACTTTCAAAAACAAAACAGCCATTGTTACCGGAGCCGGCCAAGGCATTGGTCTTGAAATTTGCAAGCAATTAGCCGCACAAGGCGCGAGTATTATTTTGAATGACATTGAGCTGTCGCTCGCAGATGAAGGGGCCCGATCAATCCAAAAGGAAAAAGGAAACTGCATTCCGGTTGCCGGAGATTGTTCTGAAGTGGCATTTATTCAAACATTGATCGATGCTGGACTTAGAAATTTTGGAAGTGTAGATATTGTGATCGCCAATGCAGGCATTACACTTTTCGGTGATTTTTTAGAATACAAACCCGAGGACTTTTATAATGTAATGAAAGTTAATCTCGGTGGTAGTTTCTTTCTAGCACAACTGGCTGCCCGGCAAATGAAGGAACAAGAAACCGGAGGGCGAATTTTATTTATGTCGTCTGTAACCGGTCATCAGGCACATAAAAATCTGGCAGCGTATGCCATGAGCAAAGCGGCCCTTGAAATGTTAGCAAAAAACCTGGTGCTCGAACTTTCACCTTATAAAATAACAGTCAACGCAATTGCCCCGGGTGCCACCAGCACCGAACGAACTAAAAGTGATCCCGATTATGAAAAAACATGGTCGCGGATAACACCCATTGGCAAACCTGCTTCCATTCAGGATATCGCCAGTACCGCACTTTTTCTTGTTTCACCAGAAGCAGGTCACATCACTGGCCAGACGTTGATTGTTGATGGTGGGTGGACGAGTGTTAGTCCTTCCCCCTATTAAAGTCCGAATGAGTATGATTCAGTTTACGACAACGCTTCACAAATTCGACAAGAAGGGTGAAAAAACGGGTTGGACTTATTTAGAAATTTCTGCAAAGCAAGCGCATCAACTCAAACCCAATTGCAAAGTTTCGTTTCGAATAAAAGGGTCAATCGATTCTTATGCATTTCAAAAAACTGCATTGTTACCCATGGGTGATGGGAAATTTATCTTACCCTTTAACGCAGCCATGCGCAAAGCCACCGGAAAAAAATTGGGTGATAAGATAAAAGTCAGCATGGAAACTGACGACCGTAAACTTGAAATCTCCGCTGACTTAATGAAGTGTCTTAAAGAAGATCCTATGGCGATGGAATTCTTTTCATCCTTACCGAAATCGCATCAAAATTATTACAGCAATTGGATTGATAGTGCTAAAACTATGCAGACAAAAACTAAACGCATTGTTGTTTGCTTAACAGCATTTAGCAAAGAGCAAAGTTTTGGTGAGATGATGCGCGAATATAAAAAAGCAAATTTCTAGCAAGCATCATTACCATAATCTCATTTTAAGCCCTTTAAAGATATCAACTTAATTGTTCAAATTTTTTCAGGAAGTCTTTCAGTTTCAAATTAAACTGAATAGGGTTCTCGAGGTTACTTAAATGTCCGGCTTCGGGGATAATGGCAAGCTCACTTCCACTAATTAATTCTTGCATCTTTTGAGCAACTTCCGGTGATGTAATTTTATCCTCGGCTCCAACTAATATCAAAACTGGAAAATTCACTTGTGGCAGTACTTTACATGTTTCCTTTCGATCGGCTAGCGCCTGTAGTGTGCGGCAAATAGTTGTAGCCGGTGTATGTAAAATTGTGTTGTGAATAAATGAAACTTCTTGAGGCTTTGTTTGAAAAGACGCGAGCGCAAAAAGATTTTTTAATGATTCCTCCGCATACACGGCAAGTCCATTGCGTAGAATAAAGGCGATCGTTTTTTTCCTTTTCCCTTTCGCTTCTGCCGTATCAGCCGCACATTGCGTATCGCAAAGCACCAGGCCTGCAAATCGATGCGAATATTTTTGAATAGCGTTCATGGCTATATAACCACCCATCGATAGGCCAACAATCACCGCCTTTTCAATTTGAAGTGCATCCATAAGAGCAATTAAATCTTCCGCAAACAGTGCAATACTAAAATCAACTTCGCCTGCTTTTGAATCTCCATGCCCACGCACATCATAGGCAATACATCTATATTCGTCCTTCAATTCAAGTAGTTGATTTTCCCACATGCGTTTATCAAATGGAAAACCGTGAATAAAAATTACAGGCAACTTAATAACATCCCCTGATTCGAGATACGCTGTGTTATTAGTACTAATCAATATGCTCATGGCATTCACAGTCATATTAATATCTATTATCCTTCATCTTATCCTTCATCCCTCCATACAATACATCGGCCACTGGAGCATCTGAAAGAAATTTGTGTGGGAATGGAAGTTCAATATTAGAAACATCGTTTAGTTGATTCATTATTTCAATAGGAATTTCAAAATTCAAACATCCTAACACATCCTCAAGCTGACTCACTTTAGTTGCTCCTACAATGGGTATCACCGATTGATTTTTATTTTGTCGTGTCCAGTTAATTGCCAGTTGAGAGGCTGAAACCTCAAGTTGATTTGCAAGCTCCACCACCTTTTTTGTAATGAGTGTTGCGCGCTCATTCAAACGAATGCTTGCTTCTGGTAAACGACCTTTATCACCAGTCAAATATTTGCCGGTTAATGAACCACCACCCAACGGAGCCCAAGGTGTTACTGTCATGCCGAAGGCTTTTGCCATTTGCATAAGTTCGGGTTCCACGGTTCGTTGAATTAAACTGTATTCAATTTGTAATCCAACAAATTGATTCCAACCCCGAAGTTGTGCCATAGTATTTGCCTGACTTACAACCCAGGCTGGCGTATCGCTGATCCCAATGTAATGCACCATGCCACGTGTAATAAGATCCTCTAGACCTTTCATAATTTCCTCCGTGGGTGTCCAGCTATCCCAGGCATGCACCCATAATAAGTCAATATAATCGGTATTGAGTCGCCACAAACTTTCTTTCACACTCCGCATCATATTTTTACGATGGTTGCCTGCAAAGTTTAGATCGCCTGTTCTATCGCGAAGCGAATATTTAGTTGCCACCACAAAATGGTCGCGGTCTTTAGCAATAAAGTCTCCAACAAATTTTTCTGAAGTGCCTTCCGTATAGCGATTAGCTGTATCAATGAAGTTGCCACCCGCATTGGCATACGCTTCAAAGATTTGCTGACTTAGCTGTTTGTCGCAGCCCCATTTCCATTCGGTGCCAAAGCCCATGGTTCCAAGCGAAAGCTCAGAAACGCGCAATCCGGATTGACCTAATAACTTATAATTCATAATGGGATTATTTAATCGAGAATCTAAACTAATGGAATTAACTAAAGTTTCATAAATCAGCATGCTACCCATTAGCAATCGAATGCATTGTTCTTCAAAGACTTCTCTCTTAAAATATAAACGAATCACTAAATTTGCGACTGATCTTATCTCCTCAAAGATTTCCAATTAATGAATCATTATTATCTAAGTCATTTAAAAGAACTCGAGTCAGAGGCTATCTATATAGTTCGCGAAGTGGTAGCTCAATTCGAAAAACCTGCCTTGCTGTTTTCAGGCGGTAAAGATTCTATCGTACTGGCCTATCTGTCGCGTAAAGCATTTTATCCGGCACGCATTCCGTTTCCACTCGTACATATCGATACCGGTCATAATTTCCCGGAAACCATGGAGTATCGCGACTGGTTGATTAATGAATTGGGGGTGCGATTGGTCGTTGGCTCAGTACAAGAAAGCATCGACCAGGGGCGAGTAAAAGAAGAGGTAGGTGTTAATGCAAGCAGAAATGCTTTACAAACCGTAACCTTATTGGATACGATTGAAGCAAACAAGTTTGATGCAGCCATGGGTGGCGCGCGCAGAGATGAGGAAAAGGCCCGTGCCAAAGAACGATTCTTTTCGCATCGAAATGAGTTCGGACAATGGGATCCTAAAAACCAACGCCCTGAACTTTGGAATATTTTTAACGGTCGCAAACAGCAAGGCGAACATTTCCGGGTGTTCCCGATTTCCAACTGGACCGAAATGGATGTGTGGCAATATCTGCATGCTGAAAATATTCCTATCCCCAAACTCTATTATTCGCACAGGCGCGAAGTAGTGGTTCGTGATGGAACAATTCTTTCTACTTCGCCCTGGTTGCACCTAAAGCCAAATGAAAAACCGGTTGAGATGACTGTTCGCTTCCGCACTTGTGGCGATATGCCGATAACCGGAGCCGTTGAATCTGAAGCCGACACCATGGAAAAAATTATTGACGAGGTGGCAGCGTCAAGAAAAACTGAACGCGGAACGCGGGCAGATGATAAGCGAGGCGAAACCGCCATGGAAGACAGAAAGAAGTCGGGATACTTTTAAATCGTTGCTAGTTATTAGTTGATGGTTGACCCACAAAACCTTCGCTAACAACTAACAACCAACAACTAATTATGAACCAACTATTACGTTTTACAACAGCCGGCAGTGTCGATGATGGAAAGAGTACCCTCATCGGCCGACTGTTATTCGACAGCAAATCAATCTTTGAAGATCAACTGGAAGCCGTAACTGCCTCAAGTTCAAAAAAAGGTTTTGACTATGTAGATCTTTCGTTGCTTACCGATGGTTTAAAATCTGAACGCGAGCAAGGCATTACTATTGATGTTGCCTATCGTTATTTCGCTACGCCTAAGCGAAAATTTATTATAGCCGATACACCGGGTCACATTCAATATACCCGCAACATGGTAACAGGTGCTTCTACGGCTAACCTGGCGCTGATTTTAATTGATGCCCGTAAAGGATTGATCGAGCAAACGTTCCGGCATTCTTTCTTAGCCTCGTTATTAAAGATCCCGCACATCATAGTGTGTGTTAACAAAATGGATTTGGTCGATTACCGGGAAGGGGTGTTTCAAAAGATTGTTGAAGATTATAAAGCGTTTTCATCCAAACTGGAAGTCCATGATATTCAATTTGTACCCATCAGCGCTTTAATCGGTGATAATGTGGTGAATCGTTCGGAAAAAATGGAATGGTATCTGGGTGCAACACTATTGCATATGCTCGAAACGGTTCATATCGAAAGCGATCATAACCATATTGATAGCCGTTTTCCGGTTCAATATGTGATTCGTCCACAAACTCGCGAACATCAGGACTTTCGGGGCTATGCCGGTCGGGTGGCTGGTGGAATATTTAAAGTGGGCGAAGAAATTCTGGTCTTGCCATCGGGCTTCACTTCCAAAATCAAAACCATTGAATTCGGAGAACAGCACTTAGAGGAAGCCTTTGCGCCCATGTCGGTAACCATCACGTTGGAAGATGAGATCGATATAAGTAGGGGCGATATATTGGCCAAACCTGCCAATCATCCTCAAAATGATCAGGATATTGATTTGATGGTGTGTTGGATGAATCAACGGCCGTTGAAACTGAATTCAAAATTCTTTATTAGGCATACTACCCGTGAGACAAAAGCTATTTTGAAGGAAATCACTTATAAACTAGACATTAGTTCTTCACAACCTGTTGAAGGCGCGGAGCAATTGGTAATGAATGACATTGCCCGCGTGAAGTTGCGCACGGCCCAGCCTTTGATGTTTGACAGCTACCGCAAAAACCGGATTACCGGCAGTCTGATTTTAGTGGATGAAAACACTAATGAGACGGTGGCCGCGGGGATGATTGTTTAACGAAATACTGCCTTTAAATTATAAAAGCCACCCAAGAGGTGGCTTTTACTTTTAAGTTGTGGGAGCTGAGGGGTTCGAACCCCCGACCCTCTGCTTGTAAGGCAGATGCTCTGAACCAGCTGAGCTAAGCTCCCTTTCCATTAAAGGACTGCAAAGGTAAAAGAGAATTGGAATTGTGCAAAAACAAGTTCAAAGATTAGTACCAAAATCGTGTATTCTATAAAAAAAAGAGTGATATACTTTGGTTTGATCCTTGCATCGTATTTTTACAGAACCATTTTTTCAACTTTGAAGCGATTCCGTAAGATTATTCTTTACTTCCTTCTCACCCTTGTTATCCTTTTTACAGGGGTTACCATTTCTGTCTTTTTGTTTAAGGACCGGATTATACAGCAGTTTGTAAACGCGGCTAACCAAAAGCTTAATACCCCAGTCAAAATTGGGAAAATTGATATCTCGATGTTTTCGGATTTCCCAAACATCGCGATTGTTTTTACCGATGTTTATGTAGAAGACAGTCACCCGGGAAACTATCCTTTGCTAACAGCCGATCGTATTGCCTTTAATCTGAATGCTCTGGAACTTTGGAAAGGAAATTATTCTATTCGGGGGTTAGCCATTACGGGCAGCGAAACCAATCTAAAAATAAATGCAAGCGGCAAAGGCAATTTTGTAATTCTTAAAGACACGCCTAAAAAAAGCGGAGGTGCAGTTAGTTTTGATTTACGCAACGTTACCCTGGATAAAACTATCCTAAGTTATCAGGATCAACAACTCCGCCATCATCATGTTTTTAATAGCGAAAAGCTAATCGCTTCGATTTTAGTAATAGGCGATCTTTATCAGATTAAAGCCGAGGGGGATGTAGTGACAGAGCAGATCGGCATCAACAATTCGATATACCTTAACAACAAAAGTTTTTTAATAACTGCGCAAGTGGATTACGATGATGCCGAGAAATCGGTGCATATAAAACCCTCTATAGTTAAAGTAGGGCGATCTGACTTTTCAGTTAATGGAAATTATTCTTTCAAAGAAAAAAATCTGATCGATTTAAAAGCCGAAGGAAAAGACACAGACATTCAAACTTTGCTATCCCTTTTACCTGACGCTGCAAATCAAAAGCTAAAACAATACCGAAGTGAGGGCGATGTGTTTTTCAATCTGGCTCTTAAAGGCGAACTCAGTGAACGCAAAAGTCCGTATATCTCCGCCTCTTTTGGCTGCACGAATACCACGGTGTATCATCCGGACTATAAAACACAAATCAAGAAGGCCAACTTAAATGGTTCGTTTGCCAGCCCTTCGGCAACTGATTTTACAAATGCGGAATTATTTTTAAGAGAGATATACGGAGAACTGAACGACCAGGTTTTTAACGCCAATCTTTCTATCCGCAAGTTTAACGACCCTTATATCACATTCGATTTTAAAGGCGATTTGGATGCTGCTTCAATCTACAATTTCTACCCGATTAGTGGCGTGAATGATTTGAGGGGTTTGCTTTCCGCAGATATTTCCTTCGAAGGCCAAACCTCCTTGCTTAAAAAGAAGGCAACCGTTCAAAAAGTAACAACCAGTGGTGCGATTGTAATGAGTGATTTGAATTTTGGATATGGAAAACAGCAAGTTCAATTCAAAGACGTAAACGGAACCTTACAGTTTAACAATCAGGATCTGGCGTTAAGCAACGTGAGTGGCCAATTTGAAAACAGTGACTTTCATCTCAATGGATTTTTCAAAAACATTATAACATTTCTACTTTTTGAAAATCAGCCTATAGGAATTGAAACCGATCTAAAATCGGACTTTCTTGATCTCGATCAGCTATTTGCTATCGGCTTTGGAGAAGAAGAATCTGAAAACTATCAGTTTAATATCTCGCCTGATATTCAATTGAATTTCAATTGCGATGTAAAGCGTATGAAGTATAAGCGTTTCAAACCCACCAAAATCAAGGGCGACCTATTGGTAAAAAATCAGGTAGCTGTTTCGCGCAACATTACCATGCATGTGTTGGGCGGGCAACTAACACTAAATGGGATAGTCGATGCTAAAAATCAAAAAGCCATTGATGTCATTAGCTCCTTTAAGCTGAATGGGTTGTATGCCGACAGTATTTTCTATGTATTCGAAAACTTTTATCAGGATTTTATTCAAGACAAACATTTAAAGGGTCAGGTGTTTGCCGATGTGGAATTGGAAATGACATTAAATGAAAAACTACATCTGATTCCACCTACCTTGATTGCCGATATAAGCGCTACCATTAAAAATGGGGAGCTAAACAATTTCGAGCCAATGAAAAAGTTGAACAAATACCTGGATGATGAAGGACTGAACCGGCTCAGGTTTGCAGATTTGAAAAATGAAATCCACATTGAAAATAAAACTATCTATTTACCGCTAATGGAAGTAAAGAGCAATGTAACTACTATTCAGATTAGCGGCACACATCAGTTCGATCAGCATATTGACTACCGGGTGATTGCCCCCTTACGCAATAAAAACAAAATCGATCCCGATGAGGCTTTTGGTGCGGTGGAAGATGATGGTGCCGGACATGCTAAGTTATTCTTGAAAATAACGGGCACTACTGACCAGTATGACGTAAGCTATGATAAAGCAGCTGTAAAAAAGAAAATTGCCAGCGATCTGAAAAAGGAGGTTCAAGAGTTGAAAGATGCCTTCAAACAAAAAGGCATTAAGAAGAAAAAAGAATTGGAGCTAACGGATGAAGAATTTGACTGGGATAATTAGTCTATATATTTTTTGCCCGATTCCAATACGCATCCATTTCCGCTAAGGTCATCTCCCCCATTTTTTTCCCATCCTTTGCCGATTCGGTTTCCAGATATTGAAATCGCTTAATGAATTTTTTATTGGTACGTTCTAATGCCTCTTCGGGATCGATGTTGATAAACCGCGCATAGTTAACAAGCGAAAACAAAAGGTCACCAAATTCCGCCATCGCTTTTTGATGATCGATCTTTTCGTTAGCCTCTGCATTAAATTCACTCTTGAATTCCTGCATTTCTTCTTCTACTTTTTCCCATACTTGTTCTTTCTTCTCCCAATCAAACCCCACACCCCGCGCTTTATCCTGAATGCGAATGGCTTTAACCAAAGCGGGCAAAGATTTAGGAACTCCCTCCAGCACCGACTTATTTCCTGTACGCAGTTTAATTTTTTCCCAATTTTCCTTCACCGCCTTCTCATCTTCGGCTACTACATCCCCATAGACATGCGGATGCCGCTCAACCAGTTTATCACATATAGCGTTAAGTACATCTGCAACATCAAACGCTCCGGTTTCTGAAGCGATGCGTGCATAAAAAACATTATGCAACATCAGATCGCCCAATTCCTTTTTCACTTCCTTCAAGTCGCCTTCTAAAATAGCATCCGAAAGCTCATAGGTCTCTTCAATGGTAAGGTGTCGTAAGGTTTCAAGGGTTTGCTTTTTATCCCAGGGGCAATTCTCCCTCAATTCATTCATTACCGTAAGGAGGCGATCAAAAGCTTTTAATTTGGCTTCACGTGAAGTATCGGGTGCAGAAAATGGTTTTTTCATGATCTTGTAAACTTAACAATTGAATAGGGTGTTGTATCTTTACAGCATCGAAAAAATCACAAATTAGTATGACCATTTTTCTTCTTACTCTAGGCGTTTTTGGTTTATTCTTTATACTCATGTCGGTACGTCTGTTGTTTGTAAAGAATGGCGAATTTCGCGGAACGTGTGCCACGCAAAGTCCGTTTTTAGCTAAAGAAGGAATTACCTGTGGCTACTGCGGAAAAACTATTGGCGAGGGAGATGCATGTGGCGATCCTGATAAAGAACTAGCAAGCATGCCAAAAGTCGGCAAGGAGTAATTGTTTAGACGAACTCCTTCATTTATTTCCCAGTATTCGCAACTTCAATTTATTAGCTTTGCAGTCGCAATTCTAAAACTGATTTTGTGACTTTAATTAAATCTATTTCTGGTATTCGCGGCACCATTGGTGGCGCCCCAGGTGATGCACTCACCCCCGTTGACGCAGTAAAATTTGCAGCTGCTTTCGGCTCGTGGATCAAATCACGCAAAGGAAAAAAAGTTGTTATTGGTCGCGATGCCCGCCCTTCCGGGGAAATGGTAAGTCAGTTGGTTTCAGCTACGCTGCAAGGTCTGGGGTTGGATGTAATAGACCTCGGATTATCGACAACGCCCACCGTAGAAATTGCCGTAACCGCAGAAAAAGCTGGTGGTGGAATAATTCTTACAGCCAGTCATAATCCAGTGCAATGGAATGCCTTGAAACTGTTGAATGAAAAAGGTGAATTTATTTCGGGTGCCGATGGTGCCGAAGTTTTGCAAATCGCTAAAGCGGAATCATTCGACTTTGCTCCGGTTGATAAGCTAGGGAAATACAGTCTCAATAACTCCTACCTGCAAAAACATATTAAGCTGATTTTAAAACATAAGTTGGTTGATGTAAAGGCTATCCAAAAAGCAAAATTCAAAATTGCTGTAGATGCTGTAAACTCAACGGGGGGCATTGTAGTGCCGCAATTGCTAAAAGCTCTTGGTGTTAAAAAAGTTGTTGAACTTTATTGCGAGCCCAATGGAAAATTTCCGCACAACCCCGAACCGTTGCCCGAGCATTTGAAAGTAATTAGCCGAACGGTAAAAAAAGAAAAATGTGATTTAGGGATTGTGGTTGATCCTGATGTAGATCGCTTGGCGTTGATTCAGGAAGATGGAAAACCTTTTGGCGAAGAGTATACGTTAGTAGCTGTTGCCGATTACATTTTACAAAAGAGGAGAGGTAACACAGTATCCAATTTATCTTCTACCCGGGCACTACGCGACATTACCGAAAAAGCGGGTGGGCAATATTACGCAGCAGCTGTTGGCGAAGTGAATGTCGTTTCTAAAATGAAAGAAACCAAAGCCGTTATTGGCGGTGAGGGCAATGGCGGCATCATCGTTCCCGATTTTCATTATGGCCGCGATGCCCTGATTGGTATTGCCTTATTTCTCACACACCTGGCCAAATCGAAGTTGAAAGTTTCTGAGCTTCGAAAAACATATCCTGCCTATTTTATCTCAAAAAATAAAATTGAGCTAACACCACAAATCAATGTTGATGAGGTTTTAGAAAAAATAAAGCAAAAGTATGCCTCTGAAAAAATCAACACGATTGATGGCGTGAAGATTGATTTCGAAAATGAGAAGGAATGGGTACATCACCGCAAGAGTAACACGGAACCAATCATTCGCATTTATGCCGAATCGCAAAATGAAGCAAAAGCAAATCAGTTAGCGCAGCGAATTATTAACGATATTAAGAATATCATCTCGTAGTCACTTTGATACTTCTTTCTTAAGAGCTACTTCCACAAACTGATTAAGTAACTTTTTCATTGCTGCTGACTTGATAACTGCAAGCATAGAATTTTTGGTTTTATGCGGATATTGCTGACCAGCTATGATTTCATTCAAAATGTTATGAGCTTTTCTCTTTTGTCCATTCCAACTTCCTCTTCTTGAGTTCCTGTATTTGTTCGTAGTCTAAGTGCAATCCATCGTATGTCGGTTGAAGTTCAATGTGACCTAAAAAGAAATGCCTCTTCAGTATGTTAGAAAGTTCAGCCTTATGGGAGGGGGTTTCTAGTTGAAAGTACACTTTTAGCTGTTGGTTTCTAAAATTAAAGTTAATGTAGTTATCAACTCCTTGAGAAAAAGCTGGTCCTCCATAATAACGCGAGATTGGATGGCTTTCAGACCAAAGTTGTTCGTCCAATACTTGCAGCAAGTTAAATGCGAGGTTAGATATCTCTTTCAACTCATAACCTATCCCGTGTATTGATATAGAGTTGTCATTAATTCTGAGTTCACCTTCTATCTTGCCAAACTTTTTTTGCTTCTCATTATATCCCCATCGACTACCTACCATAATCAACACAAATAGGAAAAATGATATGCTTTGAACTGTTTGTAAGTCAAATTCAAATGTCTGGGCAAAAATTAAAAATAGGATAAGAAAAATGAAGCCGCCAAAAAACAAACGGCTAGAGTTCAGCCTCCAATCAAACCCCGGCTTAATAGTGAATATTTTTGCTTGAAATTCCTCTTGCATTTAGAAATGTTTGCTCATAACACCCTAATATACGTATTGCGCTTATTCCCTTTTTTATTAGGATGCGATTTTTTCACTAAAAGCATAGTCTCCGCCTCGGGTGCGAGCCTATTTTAAACTTGAGTCAATTGCACAAATAGTTAACTTTGTCGAAACTTTCAAATTGATGAAAATCTATCTCGACAACGCAGCCACCACACCCCTCGACCCAGAAGTGTTTGAAGCTATGAAGCCGTTTCTGTTAGAAGATTTTGGAAATCCTTCTTCCACACATGCTCATGGTCGCAAAGTGCGTGCAGCCATCGAATCATCGCGTAAAAAGATAGCTGAACTATTGAATTGTACACCGGGTGAAATCATTTTTACATCCGGAGGAACTGAGGCCGACAATACCATTATTCGAAGTGCCATCGAAACGTATTCGATTAAGCACGCTATCTCAACACCTATTGAACACCACGCGGTAATCCACACACTTGAAAATTTGCAAACCCAGGGTGTAGAATTACATCACGTAAAGTTGGATAGTAAAGGCCATGTTGATTTGTCTCATTTAGAGGAATTTTTAAATCAATTTCCTGGTTCGCTTGTATCGTTGATGCATGCGAATAATGAAATAGGAAATCTCCTTGATCTTGAGTTGGTTGGACGTCTGTGTGAAAAATATAAGGCCTACCTGCATTCCGATACCGTGCAAACCATGGGGCACTATCGGCATGATCTTAAAAAGATTAAAATCCATGGCATGGCTGCGGCTGCGCATAAGTTTCATGGCCCGAAGGGGGTGGGTTTCATGTATCTTAATAAAGACAAAAAGATTCGGCAATTCATGCATGGTGGCGCACAAGAAAGAAACATGCGTGGAGGCACCGAAAATGTAACCGGCATCATTGGCATGGCCAAGGCATTGGAAATTTGTTACCGCGAAATGGAAGCCCATGAAACGTATATTCGAAATCTGAAATGGCTCATGATTAATCGGTTGAAAGAAGTTCTGCCAGGGGTTTCTTTTCATGGCGATTCTGAGAATCTCGATCGAAGTTTATATACAGTTCTTAATGTTAGTTTGCCTGAATCAGAAGAAAATGAAATGCTTTTGTTCAATTTGGATATGCAAGGCATCTCGGCCTCGGGCGGAAGTGCCTGCTCAAGCGGAGCATCTACTGGTTCGCATGTATTAGGCGCGCTTTATCCTAATTCAAAGCGCGGGGCCGTTAGGTTCTCCTTCAGCAAGTTCAATACACCCGAGGAGATTGATCAGGTTGCAAATAAATTGGCTGAGATATATAAAGTTGTAGTTAAAGCCTAGAAAATTTCAGATTACTAATTGGCTTGTTATATCCTATAATTGGCTAATTTTAATCGCATGCCACATCCTTTCGTCTCATTCATTGGTTCCGGTAATGTTGCCTGGCACTTAGCCCCCGCCTTGGACAACGCAGGCTTTGTAGTAAAAGAAGTTTACAGTCGCAGCCCGCAAAATGCGGCCTTGCTTACTGAGCGTCTCTACCAGGCCGAAGTAAAAGCTTCGCTCGACTTTTCGACAAGTGCATCTTCCATTTTTATTCTTGCTGTTAGCGATGATGCAATACGTACCATTGCGCAGGAAATCGTTATTCCTGAAGATGCTATTCTGGTCCATACCTCCGGAAGCCAGCCCATAACAGAATTACAATTTGCTGCAACCCAAAACTTAGCAGTGCTCTATCCTTTGCAAACCTTTACAAAAAATCAAAAAATAGATTTCAAAAGCGTACCGCTATTTGTAGAAACCCATACGCAGGAAGCAGAAAGGGTTCTTATGCAGCTAGCGAAAAGCATTAGTAATGAGGTAAAGAAAATAGCCTCCACAGAACGTAAAGCGTTGCATGTAGCTGCTGTATTTGCCTCCAACTTCACCAACCACATGTTAACAATCTCGCGCGAGATTATGCGCGAAAATAGTCTTGACTACGATTGGTTAAAACCGCTAATCACCGAAACAATTCGAAAAAGTTTTTACCTGGGGCCGGAAGATGCACAGACGGGTCCGGCCAAGCGAGGCGATCTTGATATTCTGGATACTCATTTAGAATTTCTTAAAGACCAAGCTGCAATTGCCGAAATATATAAAGTGATTAGTCAACATATTATTGATACCCATTATCAAGGCTAGCACACCACACAAAAAAGGGTCAGATTTCTCTGACCCTTTTCTTCTCACTAGAGAGATGAATTTATTTTCCGGTTTCAGTAACCATTACTTCGCCTCGGATGGTAAGTTGTACAAATCCGGTTTCGATGTTGGCGGTAACCGTAACCGTTTTGTTGAAAGCTCCGGGTGAAGCCGCATTATAAGTAGCCTTAATAAAACCTTGGCCTCCTGGCATTACAGGTTCTTTAGACCAGTCGGGTGTGGTGCAACCGCACGAAGCCTGTACATTGGTAATTACCAAAGGAGTCTTACCCGTATTGGTGAATTTAAACTCATGAGTTGCCGGAATACCCTGCTTGATTTTACCAAAATCGTGGTTCGTATTATCCCAGGTAAAAACCGCCATATCTGTCTTTACTTCATTAGGATTAATTGTGGTGGCGGGCACCTGCGCAAAGGTTGCAACTGCAAATACCATTAAAATCGTACTTAAAAATAACTTTTTCATTTCTTCTTTGATTTATGGGTTAAACTTAGGTTGTTCTTTTGAACCATACAAACATCGGGCTCAAAAACCAGACCTTGTGTTAAGGGCTTTGTAAAAGATGTTAAGGACTTGTTAATCCCCCAAAACCAGGTTTAAATACTGTCTACCTTTGTAAAGTGAGTCGATTAACGCTTCGAATTGTAATTATTCTTGCAGCCCTGAGTATTGCGGGGATTACCGCTACCCAAATTTATTGGGTACGCAAAGCGTTCGATCTGAAAGAAAATCAATTTAATAGGGATGTTACGGCAGCGCTCACCAACGTGGCTACAAAAATTCTGGAAATCACCAAAACCCCCACTGCCGCGAATAACCCCGTTACCCAACTTACCACCAACTATTTCGTTGTGTTAGTTAACGGGCCCATTGACAACAATTTGTTAGAATTTTTATTGCTAACCGAGTTTGAAAAGCGAAACATCAAAGCAGATTTTGAATACGGAATCTATGATTGTATGGAGCAATGTATGCAAGGGGGCAATCATATCTCGCCAAAAAATACAGCCTCGCTTGTTAATTTTACGGAGTTACCCGCCTGGAAAAATGATGGTTATTACTTTGGCGTTCAATTCCCCATGGTAGAAGCAACGCTGATCAGTCAAATGGGTATTTGGGGATTCTCCTCGGTAGTTATGCTGATCGTAATTTTCTTTTTCGTTTATACCTTGTTTGTTATTCTAAAGCAGCGAAGACTTTCCGAAATCCAAAAAGACTTTATCAACAACATGACGCACGAGTTTAAAACTCCGTTAGCCACCATCGCAATCTCAACTTCTGTTCTTAAAGATCCGGCAATCATTCATACGCCTGAAAGATTATTAAACTATGCGACTATTATCGACAATGAAAATAATCGACTGAAGCAACAAGTGGAGCGGGTGTTGCAAATGGCGCGTCTTGATACTGAAGAGGTAGGTCTTAAGCAAGAGGTTTGTGATCTTCATGAGCTTATTCGGGAAGCATCACAAAATAATCTTGTGGCCTCAAAAGCGACTATTGAATTAGTCTTGGAAGCCAGTCCATCAATCATACTGGCTGATAAACTTCATTTGACGAATGTTATTTTTAATTTGCTCGACAATGCCATTAAGTACAATAAGCATCAACCGACAATTCAGATTTCTACATCGTATACCCATGGAAACCTTATTTTACGCATTGAAGACAATGGGATTGGTATAAAATCAGAGGATCAGAAAAAAATCTTCCATCGGTTTTATCGGGTACCCACGGGCAACCTACATGACGTAAAAGGCTTTGGACTGGGGTTAAGCTATGTAAAACTTATTGTGGAAGCACATAAAGGAAAAATTACCCTAACGAGCGAACCAGACAAAGGAAGTTGCTTTTCAATTGCATTACCCGGACAAAAAATATGAGTGCTAAAATTCTCTTAGTTGAAGACGATCCTAATTTAGGTTTTGTTATTAAAGACAATTTGGGATTGAAGGGGTATGACGTTACGCTACGCACGAATGGAGAAGAAGGGCTTCAAACTTTCTACCAAAACTTATTTGACATCTGTATTTTGGATGTGATGATGCCAAAAAAAGATGGGTTTACACTAGCGCAACAGATTCGTGAAAAGAATCAACAAATTCCTATTCTTTTTGTCACTGCTAAGTCAATGCTTGAAGACAAAATTATTGGGTTTCAAAGCGGGGGCGATGACTATCTGATAAAGCCTTTTAGTATGGAAGAGCTTTGCTTGCGCATTGAGGTTTTTCTTCGCAGAAGTAATTCATCAGTAATAGAAGAGAGTTTTAGTTTAGGTTCCTTCCGTTTCGATTGTCGGAATTTTACATTATTTCATAATCAACAGGAAAGAACCCTCACTCAAAAAGAAGGTGAGGTATTGAAACTATTATGCATAAATAAGGGTCGTGTATTGAAACGTGAAGAGATTTTAAAATCGGTATGGGGTAATGATGATTATTTTCTAGGCCGATCAATGGACGTTTTTATTTCTAAACTTAGAAAATACTTAAAAGAAGATTCGCGCATACAAATCATCAATTACCATGGTGTCGGTTTTCGATTGGAGGACTCTTCCCAATAAAAGCTACGTTACCCGATTAACCGGTCGATGATATTATCAACCGTCATGCCTTCTGCCTCTGCTTTGAAATTTCGAACAATGCGATGCCGCAATACCGGGCGTGCTACTGCCTGCACATCTTCAATATCGGGCGAATATTTACCATTAAGCAAGGCATTACATTTAGCACCCAGCACGAGGTATTGAGAAGCGCGCGGGCCCGCACCCCACTCTAAGAATTCGTTGGCAATAGCCGAACCCTGAGCACCCGGTCTTGTTGCCTGACTTAGCTTTACCGCATACTCAACTACGTTATCCGCGATAGGCACTCTTCTTACAAGATGTTGAAAGGAAATGATCTCCTCGGCTGTTAACACCTTCGATACTTTCAGTACATCATCAGCCGTAGTGTTCTTAACAATATCCACTTCTTGCTGATACGTGGGGTAATCTAAAAAAATGTTAAACATGAACCGATCCAGCTGGGCTTCGGGTAGTGGATACGTCCCTTCCTGCTCAATCGGGTTTTGTGTAGCCAACACAAAAAAAGGCTGCGGTAACTTGTATTGTTGCCCCGCAATGGTAACAGCATATTCCTGCATCGATTCTAACAGTGCTGCTTGCGTCTTAGGCGGGGTTCGGTTTATCTCATCCGCCAAAATGATGTTGGCAAAGATGGGACCTTTCACAAATTGAAAGTTCCGTTCTTTATCCATCGTCTCGGCACCCACAATGTCCGAGGGCATAAGATCAGGTGTAAATTGGATTCTTTTAAATTGTAAATCCAATGAGGTGGAGATGGTTTGCACCAAAAGAGTTTTAGCAAGACCCGGCACACCCACTAAAAGAGAATGACCTTGGCAAAAAATACCGGTAAGAACCAGTTTAACCACATCATCCTGCCCTACCACCACTTTGGCAATTTCACTTTTCAGTTTTTGAAACGCTTGCTTCAGCGCATCAGCAGCTTCTACATCATTAGAAAAAATATTCGCCATTACTACATGTTTACTGAAAGATAGATTTTTACCGTCTTTACTAAGCCCAGAACTACACCAGCGGCACTACTCAAGAATTTTACAATAATTATAGGTAGGGTCAATATTAATAAAAACATCCTGACGAGCCTTGGTAAACCACTTTTCAAGAGTTAAATCTTTCTTCTCAGCCAGGGCGGCTGATTGAATCCGGTTCCAATCGTCTTTAAGATTAGCCGCATGGGGGGCCAGTTTCTTTTTGAAATAAAGAATGCGCACAGCGTCTTTACCATCATCGGTTCTGTACTGAAGGGGTTTGGAAATATTGCCCACCTTCATCGTATCAATGTTAAGGTAAACAACAGGGTCAATATCTCGCATAGAAATTTTAGTGGAGCCGTCATTATCCGTAAAAAAGCCACCCATTCCCTTAGTATTATCATCATCTGAATATTCTTTCGCCAACTGCTCAAAACTAAGTTTCTCGCTAACGATTTTTGTTCGCAAACTGTCGAGGTATCTTTCCGCTGCAGTAATATCTTCCGCGGAAGGCACTGCCGAGATCAGAATATGTTGGGAGTGATACTCATTCCCTCTGCGATCCAATAGCTGTAGAATATGGAAGCCAAACTGCGATTTAAAAGGAAGTGATACTTCGCCCACTTTTAATCGAAATGCCATAGCCTCAAATTGTGGTACCATGGCGCCTCTGCCCACATAACCCAAATCGCCACCATTGTATTGTGCACTGGGGTCTTCTGAGTTCTTCATGGCTAGTGCTGCAAAATCTTCGCCTTTAAGAATGCGTGCGCGCAAATCGAGCAGCTTGTTTTTAGCTTCTTCCTCTTGTGCAGCGCTTACTTTAGCTACGCGTACAAGTTGGGCTACCTCTACATCAGAAGAATAAAAGGGCAAGCTATCTTCCGGAATTTTATTGAAGAATCGTTTGATCTCTGCCGGAGTTACCGTGATGTCTTTGGTGATCCGCGAGGTCATTTCACGGGCAATTAACTGCTCGCGAATTTGCTCGCGTAACTCCAGTTTTATTTGCTCCATCGATTTGCCATACGCCCTTTCCAAGGCTTCTGGTGAATTGCCCGAGCCTTGTAAAATCATAGCCATTCTTTGCTCCGTATTTCCATCTACCTCTACATCAGTAACAATGACTGAGTCAATCTCAGCTTTGGCAACCATTAGTTTATTTAAAATGAGTCGGTTGAATAATTCGCAACGAGCCTCTTCCGACCCGGGATTTCCATCGGCCAGATAAGCCTGATACCCAACTTCGAGTTCTGATTTCAGGACAATATAATTATCCACTTTAGCTATTATTTTATCCACTACAAAGCCGGTATCCTGACCAACTACTGAGGCAGAAAATAAAACAACACAAAGCAGACTACTTGTCAAAAACCTCGAAATCCTTACTTTTTGCTGCATTCTCATAAACATCTTCTTCCAATTTTCGCGCAAGTTCAACTTTTCTTTTGTTAATAATAATGTTTTTAATGTCCTCTTTAACGAATTCAAGAGGCGATACGTTATCAAAAATCTTATAAGCATCTATTTTGAGGAAGTACAAAAATTCATCATCAGTAGTTTCATAGAAATTATAACTACGCAAAAACTGAATTTTGTTGGGGATTTCTGCTAATGGTGAATTAACTACCAGCTTATCAAATTCAATCCACGAAGAATCAGACAAATGATACGCTGCCGAAAAACTAAGACAATAAGATCTCAGCTCTGCCACATCCTTCTCCTTTTTCGAATACATTAACTCTCTAATCTGCTTTGTGCGAGGTGCCTCTTTGGGCACTTTTATAAACGTTCCCTGAATGATATTCTGCTTTAAAATAAAATTATCGAGTCCTTCTTTATAATATTCCTGAATCTCCCGTTCCGAAACGCTATCATCAAGATTTTTCTTGATGTAGTAATTCTGATATTCATACCCAATCAAACTATAGCGATAATCCAATACTTTACGTTCCACTTCAGCCTCGTTAATATCAATGTTTTTCATGGCTTCGTTGATAACCAATTGTTTTCGTATCCAACTATTAACATAAGCGGTTACGCGGGCCACACTATCTTCACGTAGGGTGCCAGCAGGAATAATTCCGATCAACTCATCTTGATACAAAAATGAATTGTGCACTCTGGCTACAGCTTTTCGGGTATTGTTTGCCTCGGCTTGTTCATTCTTCATTCGAATTAATTCGCAACCGCAAAGGATAATTGCCATCACTATGGATGCAACTTTACCTACTGTCGATATGTGACTTAATTTTTGCAATCTCACTTTTTGATTAACTCTGCCAAAACCACTTTTTTACCCTTATTATTGATCTTCACCGGATATTTTTCTCGAAGTTCTTTAATCCAATTCTTTTCAAGATTATCCTGATAATCGGAAATAATCTGCGCCCTGGCTTCCTCAAAACTTTCAATTCCTGGCGCTACCAATCGCTTTACTTCCACAAGATAGAACAGTCCTTCCGATTCTGTTTCATGCAAGCCTGTTGTCCATGGAATTTGATCTATGATCTTACTATCCTTTTTCTTGTAAATTCTAAAATTCTGAACGGATTTAAACCTCTTTAGATCAGACTGGGTAAGGCTATCGCCTTTTTTTATTTTGCTTGTGAATTCATCGCGAACAGATTTTTCCTGCATTGAGAAAATGCGTGCTTCTACACGATCTCCCGCCTGGTAGTTATTTCGGTTTGCCTGATAGTATTGTCTCTGCCCCAACGTATCCGAAGATGCGTGGTTCCAGACTTCCGTCTCCATAATCTCGAAAAGCAAAATACCTTCACGATATTCAGTGAGCAAATTGCTATACTCGGGGTATTTCTTTTTCAATTCCTCTTCTTCTGCCACCTGAATTTTTTCTTCTACCAGATTCTCGTAAAGTTGGTTCAGGTATGCCCCTGGGTTTAGGCTACTCTTTTTCTGATTCACCTTTACATACCCTACAAATTCCGACACTAAAACAGGTTTGGTTTCTACAGAGAAAATAGTCTGCTTTAATTGATCGGGTGATCCCAAATATTTCCATGAACCCTGCATAAGACTCGAATCGGCCAAAATCATTATACGCTGCTTGACTTCTTGATTTTCAACAAAGAGAAATTGTTTTTTACGCTTTGTTGTAAGGGCCTGCTGCGATACTTGCAATCGCTCATCGCGACTTACTCTTCGTTTCAAAGAAGTTTCCATTTCGCTGTACGGAGGCAAGGGAATCTTTTTTTCGAGCCGGATAATATGCCATCCAATAGATGATTGAAATGGGTCTGAAATCTCACCCGGTTTTTGCATGGCAAAGGCCATGGCTTCAAACTCAGGCACAGAGGCAAGCGCGCCAATACCAAATGGTTTTAAAAGCCCTCCGGTTTGGCTCGTATTTGCATCTTGCGAATTTTCCTTACATACCTCTTGCCAATTTCGGCCACCTTTTAATTGGTCGTACAAAGTAAAGGCAGTGCTTTTTACTTTCACATCATCGCTGGTGCCCGTACGCAGTAGAATGTGTGATACTTCTACTTCACCCCGGGCGGGCTTGCGATCAATTACTTTAATAAGGTGATAGCCAAAGCGAGTACGTATTATTGGAGACAAGTCTCCAACCGGAGTGCGATAGGCAGCATCTTCAAACGGATAAACCATTTGCAGCGCGGTAAAATACCCAAGATCACCACCATTATATTTAGCGGATGGATCCTCTGATAATTCGCGGGCAAGTTTCTCAAAATCCTCGCCACCTTGAATTCTGTTTTTGATGTTAAGTAGCTTTTGATACGCGATCACGGTATCTGCTGGTGCTGCTTCTGGTCTGGCGTTTATAAGAATATGGGCCGCTCTAATTTCTTCTGTTAACCGTTGATAGGTTTCTCGTGTGAGCTTATCCAACGCATCCTGTTCTGTTCGATAGGGCTTTTTTAATTCCTCCCTATAGGTTTTAAACTCTGTATTGAATTTAGCAGTAGTGTCTAACCCTCTTGAATGCGCCTCTGCAACTTTCAATTTGAAATTGATGAAAAGATCCAGGTACTCATTGACCTTCTTTTCTGTATAATCCTGAGATGCGTTTTGATGATTTTTTCGGTAGGTATAAAGAAAATCATCAACGGAAACCGTGGATGGGCCAACTGAGAATAGTGGCTGTAACTTAGCCGTTTCCTTACCCTGTGCAACGGCAATCCACGTTAGAAAACAGAAAGATTGAATAAGGAGCAAAATTCTCATAAACAACACTAATTCAATAAAAGGGATTGCAAAAATAAGATTTTTGAGTGGAAAAAGAGGCCTTAATAGATCACTAAGAGCCTATATTGAGTTGCTTAGTTAACCGACATACATTTTTATTACCACGTTTAAGGTATTCAACATTGTCCATAATAGCCTTAACCAGACGGATGCCGAGGCCTCCTTTTCTCTTTTGATGAATCAGGTTATCCAGTTCAGGCTCATGAAATTCGTTAATGTCAAAGACAGAACCATCATCGATGATTTCAAAAATAAATTTTCCGTGTTCGGGGATGTCAATATGAAGCTCGAGCAAATGATCTGGGTTGCAGTGATGAGCATGAATCATAAGGTTCGAACACATTTCATCTAAAGCAAGTACAATCGCACTCATTTCGATTTCGGGCACATGTTGGTCTTTCAGAATGTTTCTGACAAACTCTCTAATGCCTTTCAAATTACTGAGGCTACACCCTATGTTATACTGATAGCTCATCGGCCAACTGCTTTGCTTCTTGTTTTGTATTGCAGATGTGTAATAAATCGGCCAGCCCGAGAATACTAAACGTATTGGCCACCTTTTCTTTCATTCCAAATAAGACCAGGGGCACGTTTTTGTCTTTCATCTCTTCGATGTAGGACATAAAAACCCCCAAACCGGCCGAGGAGATATATTCCATCGCACTGCAATCCACAATAATTTTTTTAAAGCCTTCTCCCAGACTTTTGGCAATGGTTAAATCTAATTCAATGGAAGAACTTGCATCAATTTCACCTATGATTGAAATTATGTCAGCGTTATCTTCCTGTAATCGCTTGATATGAACCATATGTCAATTAGTTAAACGGTTTAAATTTTTTAATGTTCGCCCTTTCATTTGAACTTAATAGTCATCGAGGTATAGTCATCATTGATTTCAGATGTTCCCGAAAACTCATATAATCTTTGGATAATATGCTTTTCTATTTCCTCAGCAGTTTTGTCTGTAACTTCTTTCAGGGCAGCCTCCAACCGGGTATAATCAAATTCTTCGCTGCGTTGATTTTTAGCTTCGGTAATTCCATCCGTGTATAATACCATGATATCCCCCGGAGCATAGTTAATCTCATTCGTTTCTACCAACTTGCAGTAATCTTTACTGCGCACCATCCCCAAGGCTGTCCCCTTATCTTTAAGATACCCAGTTGTACCTTCGCGGGCTTTGAAGTACAACACAGGGCAATGCCCGGCCCGCGAATAGCGTATTGTTTTGGTTACGCTATCAACAACAAAATACGTTGCCGAAATAAAAGAGCCCCTCTCCAGACAAAACATAAGGGCTCGATTTGCCCGATCCATAAATTCCTTTGGATCAAGTTCCTGCTGGGCAAGGCTGTGAAAAATTCCTTTCATCTGAGACATATGAAAAGCCGCAGTAGTTCCCTTTCCGGATACATCAGCGATTATTAATGCAACCTGATGATCATTAATTCGCAGCGTATCATAGTAATCACCACCTACCTCATCGGCTGATTCGGCAAAAGCAGAAATCTCAAAATCAGGAGCGCTTTCAAGCGATGTAGGCAGTAAACTTTTTTGAACTGTCTTGGCAATCTTTAGTTCTTCCTTATATCGCTCCGTTTGGAAGGCCTCTTCCATTAATCGGAAGTTCTCAATCGAAATGCCGGCTTGATTGGCGAAAGTGGAGACAATACGCGTCATCTCTTTATTAAATCCTTCGGGCAATTCTTTCAATAAGGCAAGCGTACCAATAGTTTCGCCTTTTACGGTGATTGGGAATGCTACCAGTGATCGAAATCGAGAGCCTTTTACAGAAGCGAGATGCCGAGAAAGATTTTTAGTGCGGTCGCTGCTTTGATCGAGTGCCCCTTTAATGTTATGGCTTCTCAAATAGTCGCGAATATCTTTCGATTCTCGCTCTGTGATTTTGAAAGTAAATAGTTTATGTCCATCCGTGGCACTTTGTATTTCAAGCCAGGCAGCATCGGCAAAAACAGAACTGACCGAACTTTCCAGCAAGATGTTATATACACTTTCCTCGTTTTGTTCGGTTTGTATCGATTGGCTGATGCGTTGAAAGTTTACTACTTCCTCTAGTTTTTGTTCAAAAACCGATGAGGTGGGTAGATTAAATAATATAACGAGAAATGAAAAAACACTATACACAATTACAAAACTCAGCAAGCACAAGTTGAAGATATGACTATTGAAACCTGAAAAAGAGGGAGACTGAGCATTAATGGATTCTGATAATTTACTTACGGTGTAGATAAAATAGCCGAGGTAAAAAAATGACAACAGTAATAATAATAAGCAGGTCCACTTTTGTTTAAAGTTTAAGTATGCCACCCATCGCATATTGGCAGATAAAATAAAAACGAGTAAACCGATAACCACCAGAATAATTGTTGTTAAGGGTTCCGGGATAGCAATCTGAAGGCTATCATAAATAAGAACTATAAAAAGGCAGACTACAAATACCGCCCAAGTGCGAATTAGCCACTTGGATTTTTGATATAGAATTAAACGCTTCCAAGAGGTATACGCGGCAATCAGGAAGCTGATAAATAGCGCCAGATTTATTTGGTAAATAAAATCCGTAAACAAAATATTGGATGCGAGCTTGGTCGTTCCTAGTAAGGAAGCACCTAATCTAAAAACAAGCGAAACAACCGTAGCGATTAAGCCTGTGGCAAATACCTTCCATAAAAGGTCAGTAAAATTTAACCCTTCATCTCGATCAACACTGTATCTGTAATAATAAAAAAGACAAAGGATGAAAACAGCTAGCATCAGCCGAGGTAGCCAGAGCGGTACTCCGGGCGGCAATCCCTTCATTTCGCTGTAAAGCACGGTGATGTCTGAAAACACGAGTACTAGCCAGGCAATGATTGAGCCCAGAAAGGAAAGTCGTATTATCGCTTTTGATTTTAGCAAGGTCTTTTACAGGTTATTCACGAACTACCTAACCTTCAATATTAAGCATGATACTAGGGAAAAAAAACTGAGTTTTATAGAACCAAGACCTTCCCTGTCCATGCACCCAACTGAATTACATAAATTCCGGAAGGCCAATCTGAAGTTTGCAATGTCACTTCAACAGATCCGTTCCTATTGCTTTGTAGCTGCGAATCAATCTCAATGGTTCCGTATAATCGCATAATCAATAACCTTACCCGAGTATCGGGTGTGAGGTTTACTCCTTTTAGATGTAGGTTTTGGTTACATATTGGATTAGGGTATAGGGTTACTTGAGCCTCGGCTTGGTTATTCTCAACTAAAATTATTTTGGAATACGTAGATGTACCATCAAAATCAGTTTGCTTTAACCGATAATAATTCTTTCCCATTACAGGATAAGGATCTACAACCCGATAATTCGATTTTTCTTGCGTTGTTCCCTTTCCCTTTTCTGATAATAAATTCTCAAAAGAATCAATTGTAGACATCCTTTGAATCGTAAAGTAGTCGCTGTTTAACTCAGAAGCGGTTTCCCATTCCAGAATTACTGAACTTCCTTCTAAGACTGCACTGAATGAAACTAATTCAACTGGAAGTACAGAAGAGCAAGAGCCAACACCAGCTCCAACACAGCCACAAAAATTGCCTGAACCCGGACATTCCGCATCGCTATAATTATCATCAACATTAATTACACCTACACCAGTCAGACTGCTGTTTGGAGTAGTGTTATTAACCGTTAAATCGTCATTTGCAGTTAATGTTCCATTTACAACTAAAGAGCCTTGCCCAGGGCCACCTACTTCAATATCATCGTCAATCACAATACTGGCTCCGGTGGCAATCGTAAATGATCCTCCATTGTTTATGAAGAGATCATCCCCAGTATCTAATGTTCCTCCAGCACTTATTGTTACAGATCCTCCATTTACCTCAATGTCATCATTTGCTGATACCTGACCTGATGAAATAAGTGAGCCCGAAATAACCAAGTCATCATTGCTGTCAATAACCCCGGCATTTGTAACCGATCCATTGATATCAATATCATCGTCTGCCTGCAAGGTGCCCGATGAACTATTCGTAATCACACCTGTTGCTGAAACAATAATATCCTCATCAGAATCCACCGTGCCATTATTGATAAGTGCTCCCTGAATTAGAATATCTTCGTTTCCCCCTGTTGAACTGGACTGAATGGTACCTGTAGCACTTACCGTAATTGTTCCTCCGGCATCTATATCTATAAAACTATCCTGACTCCTAAGTGAACCTCCCACAGTTATGCTGGCCCCATTAAATACCTGAATACTTTCATCTACTAACAAATTTGCCCCCGCAGCTATAGTTATGGAACCAGAAATAACATCTAAATCTCCATCATTACCATCAACTGCCTGTACGGTTCCACCGTTTATCGTTAAGGACCCTCCGTTAATATCAATATCTCCATTTGAACCTGTTATGGATAAGGTGCCACTACTCCAAACTACAGCACCGGTAATCACAATACTTCCTCCGACTGCAATACTGCATGTGCCGCTAAACGTACCTCCATCTGCAAGGTCGGCCTCGTTGGTAGGGCATTGTGCATACACTATTTGCGTAAAAAAAATAAAACTTATAAAAAGACCTGGTAATAATATTTTCATATTACTAAAAATAAAATTTCTTATAAAGAGTATCAAATTATTTCCTACTATAATTAGGTGCCTCGCGTGTAATGGTTACATCGTGTGGGTGACTTTCATGTACACCGGCAGCTGTGATCTTAACAAACTTAGCATTCTTTAATCTATCAAGATTTTTTGCGCCACAGTAACCCATTCCGGCTTTCAAGCCACCAACCAATTGATATAAGACTTCTGCTACTGAGCCTTTAAACGGAACCCGACCTGAAATTCCTTCCGGAACTAATTTCTTAATGTCATCTTCTGCATCCTGAAAATAACGGTCCTTCGAACCATCATCCATGGCTTCTAAAGAACCCATACCCCGATAGGTTTTGAATTTACGCCCCTCGTAAATAATCATTTCACCGGGGGCTTCTTCTGTGCCCGCCAAGAGAGAGCCAATCATCACGCTATCAGCTCCCGCTGCCAGTGCTTTGGCAACATCCCCCGAAAAGCGTATTCCTCCATCGGCAATTATTTTTACGTCTGACCCTTTAAGAGCTTTCGCAGATTCATACACCGCAGAAAGTTGTGGCAACCCGATACCCGCTACAATTCGCGTAGTGCAAATACTACCTGGCCCTACACCTACCTTAACAGCATCGGCCCCGGCTTTGGCAAGTGCTTTAGCGGCCTCACCCGTGGCGATGTTTCCTACAATCAATTCCAGTTTAGGAAACTTTTTCCTTACTCTCATTGCCGCCTCAATCACACCCTTAGAATGCCCATGGGCTGTGTCAATACTAACCACATCTACACCTGAATTTATTAATGCAGCAATACGGTCCAGAACATCGGGAGTAACTCCCACCGCTGCACCAACCCTCAATCTTCCAAAGTCATCGTGACAAGCATTCGGCTTGTTCTTCTTTTTGAGAATATCTTTATACGTAACTAATCCCGTTAACTTTCCTTTCTTATTAACAATAGGGAGCTTTTCAATTTTATACTTCTGCAAAAGAACTTCCGCCTTAGATAGGGTGATTCCTTCTGGGGCAGTGATCAGATTTTCTTTCGTCATGATTTGCTCAATAGGCATATCCATATCCTTTTGAAACCGCAAGTCGCGATTGGTAATGATGCCCACTAACTTATTGTTACCATCAATAACTGGTATGCCACCGATTTTATATTCGCGCATAATTTTTTCAGCATCTCGCACGGTAGATTGAATAAGCAGCGTAACCGGATCCTGTATCATACCGCTTTGCGACCGCTTTACTTTTCGAACCTGGTCGGCTTGCTGTGCAATGGTCATATTCTTATGGATGAAGCCGAGACCACCCTCCAAGGCTATGCTAATAGCCAACTCTGCCTCGGTTACAGTATCCATAGCAGCCGAAACAAACGGAATGTTGAGACTTATATTTTTTGTGAGATGCCCAATTGTGCTTGTGTCACGAGGAAGAACTTCACTGTAAGCCGGAACCAAAAGCACGTCATCGTAGGTGAGTGCTTCAAAGAGGAATTTAGAGGGATCGTGAGCCATGGCAAAAATGATTAGGATTCATTATTTGCCGGGCAAAGTTAACCTAAATGACTGATTAACCAACGTGGAAATTTATAATTAGACAAAGCCTTTTAACTTTGTTCAATGAAAAAAGTAGTATTACTAATTCTCCTTGTGGGTTTATTCAATTTGGCCCAAGGTCAAACACAAACTGGTAAAGCGTCCTTCTATGCCGATAAATTTGAAGGTCGGCAAACGGCTAGTAGCGAGAAGTATAGGCATTCAAAACTTACCGCTGCCCACAAAACATTGCCATTTGGAACCATCGTAAAAGTGACAAATCTGAGCAACGAATTAAGTGTAGAAGTAACTATAAATGACCGTGGTCCATATGTAGACGGTCGCGTTATTGATGTTTCTAAATCTGCAGCCGAAAAACTGGGGTTTATTAATCAAGGGCTGGCAGACGTAAAAATTGAAGTAACCAACGCGGGCGATGGCAAAGGGAAAAATCAACCTGTAACTATTGATCATGTTGCCGTTGAAGAAAGGGAATTTTATGAATTTGAAATTGAACGATTTTTACCCAAGGGTTTTGGGGTTCAAATTGGTACCTATCAGGAGTTGGTTAATCTTATGCGGCTTTCCGAGAATTTGAAAAATTCATACCAGAAAAAAGTAACGGTGCAGGTTAAAGTAATTAACGGAGTGAAGTACTACAGCTTAATTCTTGGGCCATTCACAACGCGGCCGAAGGCGGAAGACTTCCATTTGGAAATAAAAAAGAAGTTCCCCTATTCCTTTATTGTTGACTATAGTCGCCTATAGTCCTGACAAATTTTGCCTGAATTTTAAAATCTCTTTTCTTTGCATTTTCAGATTTAATTGACTGGTAATAAGATCTTTATATTTTTATAAAGCTTGGTTAATCGCACACTTTACTAAAAATAATTTTACAATTCAGAACATTTTACTGATACTTGCGTTTACGATAGTATTACTATCTAAATGAATAGTATTCAAAAATTTGTGAAATGCCTACTCTTTCCTTCAAGCTAAATGCTCATCTCTATCTAAGAGATCCGCAACATACGGTTCTCGGTCAAAATATCATTCAGGTCAGTGTTCAAATGATTGATCGGTTGGGATTTGAGCAATTCACTTTTAAAAAACTGGCCGAAGAGATTAACTCTACCGAAGCTTCCATTTATAGGTACTTTGAAAA
>Ga0154020_10000114_pt1 | contig 88218 bp, 77 predicted proteins | sample Klosneuvirus_201_FD_109709 | JGI IMG/M metagenome (GOLD analysis project Ga0154020, IMG submission 109709) | Active sludge microbial communities from wastewater, Klosterneuburg, Austria - Klosneuvirus_20160825_MG | ecosystem: Engineered > WWTP > Aerobic digester > Activated sludge | place...
CCAGTGACGAGGGAAACGTGTGCAAGGGAGACAGCGGCGGGCCACTGCTGGTCCAGCTGGCGGATGAAAGCTGGCGGGTGGCGGGCATCTTCAGCAGCGGGGATTGTGCGGGGGATGCCACGTATGAAGCGCTGCAGTCCCACGTGCGCTGGTTTGAAAAACGCACCGGGATGGACCTCACGCCGTGCCACGGTGACGACGGAACCTGGCAGCCCGGCGCGTTGTGCGGTGGCTTTTTCAGCGGGCCGCCACAGGTGGCTGGCAACTGGTTGCGGCAATGTGAGGACGCGCCACGGTCCAATGCGTCAGCAACGTGCGGTCCGCCGTCACCGCTGGTGGCGCCGGCCACCGCGGGTTGTTCGTCTGCGCCACCGGGAAGTTGGGTGCTGGGCCTGCTGCTGGTCCTCCGGCGCCGTCTGCGCCGGCAGCACCGCAACTGAGGGCGGAAACCCAACGCGCGTACGTGGACCACACGCCCACATGCGCGCAACCCGCAGCGTTGGCCGGGCCCGTGGTTTGCGGCGTATAAGGCATCCATGTGGCCCGCGCTGGTGTTGATGTTGTTGGGTCCCGCCGCCGCCCCCGAGCGGGCCGCGCGGGACCTGCGCAACGCGTTGGGCGTTTCCACCACGGCCGCGGTGTGGGACCAGGACCCGGCAAAACCGGAAGCCCCCGCGTGCGTGCGCGTGGCCAACGCGCTGGTGCGCCAGGGTGTGGTCATGGTGACGGCGGGCGAGCCGGGCGGGGCCACGGTGGTGGTCCGCTGCGCGGTGGTGGACGGGCAGGTTCAACTGATGGCGGCGGAGATTTCCACCGGCCGCACGCTGGCGCAGGTGAAGGCCGCCCTGGAAGACGCTGCGGTGCCCACCGGCGCGGTCCTCTCCGGAGATTTGGAGCGGGTGGCGTTGGGTCTGGCGGCCACGCTCATGAAAGGGCTGGACGCGTTGCCCGGCACACTGCGCTACCAGCGCGTGGCGGTGGTTCCGTTCTCCGAAGTGGGTGACGCCGCCAAACAGGCCCGCGCCGGCAGCGTGGTGGCCCTGGAAATGACGCGGGTGTTCAAGGACGTCTACGGCGTTACCGTCGTTGAGCGCGCGGTGCTGGATGCGGTGGTTCGCGCGCAGGCGGGACGGTTGGCGGCGGGAGAACCGCAAGAGCTGGGCACCATGTTGGGCGCGCAGGCCCTGGTTCTTGGGGACGTGGCGCCGGAAGGAGACCGGTTGCTGGTGCGCGTGCGCGCGGTGGACGCCAGCAGCGGCGCGGTGGTGGCGCAGGCCAGTGGTGCTGTGGCGCGCCGTGACGTGGTGCGTATGTCCAGTGCGTTGCTGGAGCGGTCCACCGGCGGCAACGTGATGGCGCGCAGCGTGGTGTTTCCGGGGTGGGGCCAGGTTTTTGTGGGCCAACCGGTGCGCGGGGTGGCCTGGATGGTGGGCGTGGGTGCCCTGGCGGCAACCACGCTGGCCAGTCTGGTGGGCGCGCTGGCGGTGACCGCCGTGTACCTGGGGATGCGCCCAGCGTCCGGCGGGGCCTGGCCCACGCCAGGGGATGTGGCGGCGGCGTCCGGGCCGCTGCGGCAGGCGGCGGCGGTGTTGTTTGTGGTGGGCACGGCGGTGGCGGGTGTGGGCTTGGGCGTTTGGGCACTCAACGTGTTGGACGCGGCGTGGGCCGCATCCGGGTGAGGCAGGCATGGCAACGTTGGGCGGTTTGGCGCTGTGGATGGCGTTGAATGTGATGCAGCAGCCGGGCCCCGCCACACCCGCGGAGCAACCGGCCATCCCGCCCGCCCCGGTGGGCGAGGCGCAGACCCTGGACGTGCAGCTTCGGCGCCTGTCCGACGCGCTGGCCAACGGCCTGCAAGCCAAGGGCGATCCCCGCGCGCGCCGGTTTGCGGTGCTGCCGTTCACCGAGACGGGCAGCGGTGCCCGTGATGCACAGCTGGGCACGGTGGTGGGCGAACAACTGGCGGGCCTGTTGCGCAAGGATCATCGCTTCACCGTCCTGGAACGCGCACGCCTCAAGGACGTGCTGGGTGAACAGGCGCTGCAACAAAGTGGCCTGGTGGCGCCGGAGAAGGTGAGCCAGATGGGCGTGATGCTGGACGCCGACGCGCTGGTGGTGGGTCAGGTGGCCAGCCTGGGGAAGGTCTACCGCATCACCGCGCGCGTGGTGGACGCCTCCGACGCCACCGTGCTGGTGGATACGCAGGTGGATGTCCCCACCGACGCGCTCACCGCGCTGTCCCGCAATGCGGTGGTGCTGCGCAGCAAGTCTGATGCGGCGTTTCGCAGCGCGCTGTTGCCGGGGTGGGGCCAGGCGTACAACCGGCAGCCCATCAAGAGCGTGGTGTTTGTGGGGCTGGCCCTGGGCGTGGCCGCGTTTGTGGCAGCAGCCGTGGGCGTGGGCTTGTTGGGCGCGGGGTTTTACCTGACGTGCAACGCGGATTGTGTGGAAGGCCGGGGCCGCCCCATCCCCGGCACCAACGCGCGGCTGAGCTTCCTCAACTTCACCACGCTGCGCATCATCACCGCGCAGGCGGTGCTGGTGACCCTGGCGCTGTTGGCGGTGGCCGGCGTCACCTGGGGCATCAACGTGGTGGACGCGTACCTCTCCGGCGTGGACGGCTGAACGCCACGCCCTGGCGCATGCCGGACCGCGTGCTACATCAGGCCCCGCCGTGGACATCCACCTCCTCAGTGACCTGCACCTGGAGTTTGCGCCGTTTGTCCCGCCGCAAACTTCTGCGGATGTGGTGGTGCTGTGTGGGGACATTGGCGTGGGGACCCAGGGCATCACCTGGGCGCAAACAACCTTCCCCCACGTCCCGGTCATCTACGTGCCGGGCAACCATGAATTCTACGGAACCTCGGTGGACCGCGGCCTGGACGTGCTGCGGCGCGCCGCCTTTGGCAGCAACGTGATGGTGCTGGATGAAGACACCGTCACGCTGGATGGGGTGCGTTTTGTGGGCGCCACGTTGTGGACGGACTTTGGCGCCCTGGGTGACGCCGCACGCGCGCCGCTGATGTTGGCCGCCGGCCGGCTCCTCAACGACTATGAACACATCCAGCACGTGGACGGGTCACCCCTGTTGCCGCAGCACACCCACGCGCTGCACCTGCGCGCCCGCACGTTCCTGCAGCGCACCCTGACCCAGCCCCACCCTGGTCCCACCGTGGTGGTGAGCCACCACGCGCCGGTGCGGGCGGCGTTCCCCAAGTGGCTGGACCGTCACCCCGCGGTGGTGGCCGGCAGCGTGAACCGCCTGGAGGCCATGATGGATGCCAGCGTGGTCACCGCGTGGTTCCATGGGCATACGCACTGGTGCCATTGGACCCACGTTCGGAAGACCGCGGTGGTGAGCAACCAACGCGGTTACCCCCGCCGCCTTGCCCCGGGCTTCATCCCAGCCGGCGTGTTGACCCTTGGCGCGCAGGGCCCCCGTCCCGCGGAGCCCCAGCCACAAACAAGGGCGTAGTCAACCATGTTTCAGGTAAACCATGGTTCGGAAAATCCCTTTGTAATTGTTTGATATTATATGCTCACGCTTATTTTACGGGGTATTGCACCCATGTTTACTGGGCTGCCGCCCGCTCTGCCTCCAAGGATCCACGGGCACTTACCAACCTGCACTGCTCTGGCACGCGCCCTGCTCATGGTGATGGTGCACGGCTGGACGGCGGCGAACTATCCCCCCCCCGGTTCTCGTTGAAAGGCTGTGCAACTTTTTGTGTGGTGTACGGAAGGACAGCATGGACTGGGATTCTCCCCCCCCCGGTTCCAGCCATGCTGTCCTTCTATTTTTTTTCGCCCCCCACCCCACTGGTCAACCCTACGTGCCGCGCGCCGCAAAAAGCCGTTGCCTTGACGGGCCCGGTGCGCCGGCACCACCGTTGAGGCCCGTCCAAACACCACGGAGCCCCACGCATGGGAGTACTGCTGGATGCCACCAAGGCGTTCCTCAAGGGAGAAAAGTGGGAGTTTGACGAGGCCAAGGACCGCCCCATCCTGCGCATGTTGTTCAAGGGCCAGAACGGGCGCTGGGTGCTCTACGCGCACGCGCGCGAACAGCTCAGCCAGCTGGTCTTCTATTCCGTGCTGTCCGAGACCGCGCCCAAGGAGCGCCACGCAGCCATCAACGAGCTGCTGTGCCGCATCAACTTCAACCTGGGCATTGGCAACTTTGAGATGGACCACACCGACGGGAACCTCCGGTTCCGCTCCAGTGTGGACTTTGAAGGCGGGGCTCCACTGCCGCACCTCATCAAGAACCTGGCGCTCACCAACGTGGTGACCATGGACAAATACCGGGAGGTCATCCTGGCGGTCATCCAGGGCACCGCGCCGGACAAGGCCCTGGGCGCGCTCAAGGCGTGAACCGGCGCCGCTTTACGACGACAGCGCCGCTTCTGCGGACAGTTCCTTGAGGATGGCCGCGGCGGATTCCTTGCCGGATTCATACGCGCCCGCGTAGCTGCCGTTGACCTCCGGGCGGCTCACCGCTTCGCCCGCAAAATAGACTTGTGCGTCCACCGGCTTCCCAAGCTTCTCCCGCATGTGGGCGCAGCCCGGCATGGCCGCGGAGTACGCCCCCATGGTCCACGGGTTGGAGCCCCAGCGGGTGACGCCACCCTTGAGGTATTCGGTGTCCACCTTGTCCCCAAACATCTTCTTGAGCTTGCTCTTGGCAAGGTCAATGGCCTGGGCGTCACCCATCTTCTCCACGTCCTTGGCAAAGTCCCCGCCTACAAACCCCACGGCAATGTTGGCGCCCATGGGTTTGAGCAGGAAGTCCATGTTCTGGGTCTCCTCCTGCGCGGTGGTGCCCTTGTGGTCGTAATGGATGACGGCGTTGTCCTGGATGTCCTTGTCAAAGATGTCGCTCTTGAACTCCAGGACAATCTTGTTGAGCAGGCCCATGGGCACGCCGGCAATGGCCTCCTTCTTCCATTCCGGCAACGGCGGATCAAACTGGATCTTGCCGCTGGCCAGCACACCGGTGCTCACGGTCATGATGATCTTCTTGCTGCGCAGGATTTCCCCGTTGGCCGTTTCCACCGTGACGCCGTCCTTGCCGTAGGAAATCTTCTTCACGGGCGTGCCGGTCTGCACCGGGATGCCCTCGGCAAACTTCTCCACCAGCGTGCCCAGGCCCTCCTTGACCAGGTCGTCGTTGTCATCGCGGAACCCGGAGGCTTCAATCACCGAGGTGTTCTTCAGCTCGGCGCCACTCTCCAGGGGCCCCTTCACGCTGGCCCACACATCCGAAAAGCTGGCGTCCCCCTTGAGCGCCTCGGCGGCGGAGACGTCCTTGCCGGCCTGGGCCAGCTTCTTCATGGTGGCCAGGAATTTTTCTTCGGTGTGTTCAAAGGCCTTGAGCTGTTTGTCCGTGGCGCGTTTTCCGTCCACGTACAGCGGGCCACCGTTGGTGTCCTTGCGGGTCAGCCCCATGGCGTCTGCCATGGCGGTCAACGGGTTGGCATCCACGCCGTGAATCCACGCGCCGCCCAGGTCAAACGGGATGGAGAAGTTTTCCCGGTCCACGTGCGCCCGGCCACCCACGCGGTCCTGCGCTTCCAGGATCTTGACGCTTTTCCCTGCGGCCAGCAGGTCCTTGGCCGCGGCCAGGCCACTCATGCCCGCGCCCACAATGATCACATCTGCGTCCAGGCCGGGCCTGTCCTTGCGGCCCACGGCGGCGGCGGGGTCCAGCCGCAGCGCCATGAGGTTGCCCTTGGCCACCGGTGCAGCGCCGGCGCGGCCTTCCAATGACTGCAGCTGCGCGGCATTGAGCTGCGCCTTGGGTGTGGCGGGTGGCGCTCCCTGGGACGCGTGGTTTGTCTTGCCCTCGGTGGAGCGCGCCTTGACCGGTGGTGCTGCGGCAGGACCCGTGGACGGGGGCGTGTGTTGGGTGGAACCGCGGCGGCTGACGCTGCTCATGGACACAAACCCCAAAAAAGCTGGCCCTGAGAACACTGCTTCAAGGCTGGACCCACCGTGCGTAGCAAGCGGTGCGTCACCCGCCAAGACCCTGGCCTTGAGCGCACCATGGAGAACCCTGGTGGGACAGGCGGAGCCCCTGTACGTGCCGCCCGTCCTGCCCAAATTTTACGTCGTCACCGGGCGAAGCAATGAACGCGTGGCGCGGTGCGGCGCTTCAGGTGCGCAACACCCCGGCGGCATCCAGCTTTTGCAGCACCACGTCCACCGGCGCGCCCAACTGCGGTGCCAGCTGCGCAAGCGCCGCGGCCATGCTCTCGTGGACAAACGCCTTTCCCTTGAGGCCCACCATGGGAACCATGGTCTTGAGGAAGCGGCGCGCCAGGCGGTCCTTGATGCCTCCGCCTTCGTAGACGGCGTGCAGGGATTCACAGGCCACCTTGAGCTTCATGGCGCGCTTCATCAACGCGCGCTGCACGCCCACCGCCGGCATGTCCATCTCCTTGCCCAGAATGCTGATGTGGTGCAGCGGCGGCGTCACCGTCTGGCGTGCGGTGGCAATGGCCGCGTCAAACGCGCTGACATCCGTCTCATCCGGCGTGGTGAGCCAGTTCACCACCAGCAAACGGTCCACCACACAGCTCTTTTGCGTCATGGCCAACTCCCGTGCAGCAATGGCGGCCGGCGTTGTGCGTCAGACCTGCCCCAAAGGGCAAGGCCCAGGCGTTGGCCCAACGGAAACCTGACGCTGGCCAAAGGCCCGTGGCATGCTGGTGACATGCGCGGGCGTTGCTGGGCGGGATTTTTTCTGGGCGGTCTTCTGGCGCTGGCCGGTTGTGTGCGCGCGGTGGTCCCCGCCGAAAGTGACGGCGGCGGTGACGCCGGACCCTGCGGTGGGCTCACCCGGCGGGTGGATGAATACGCCATCTCCGGCAGCAACCAGATTGACGTGCTGTTGGTGGTGGATGACAGCGCGGGTTCCACCACACTGCTGCAAAACATGCAGGTGAACATGGGCGCGCTGTTTGGCCTGCTGGCCAACCCCTCCGGGGCGCCCACGCTGGTGCGCCCGGACTTCCACGTGGCGGTGGCGCCCACGTCACTGGTGGGGCTGCTCAAGCCGCTCAACAACCAGGCCGGACAGCCCTCCACGTGCAATGGGTGCCGCTACCTGGCGCGCAGCCAGTGCCAGGACGGCCCGTGCACCAACCTTGCGGCCGCGGTGGGAGACCTGCTCACAGTGGCCGAAGACCCCAACCAGCAAGGGGGCCAACTCATCCAGACGCTGTTTGCGGCGCTGGGCGTGGTGGTGAACCCCGCGCAGGTGTCCCCCACGTTGGACCCGCCCGCGGTGAACGCGGGCTTCTACCGGCCGGATGCCGGCCTGGCGGTGCTGTTTGTCTCGGCGGTGCCGGACCGGTCTTTGCGGGACGCCGCGCACTACACGTCCGTGTTGCGCACGCTGCGCAACCTCAAGGGCCTGGGCAAGGAAGACAACCTGGTGATGGTCAACATCACCGCCGCCGAGCTGCCCAACCTGCAAAACGTGTTCTCCGCGGTGGCGGGCGGTTGTGGTTTTGACGCCCCCACAAACCAGGCGCAGGTCTCCAGCTTTTGCCAGCAGATGCGCTCTGCCTTGGATGGGTGCGCGTCCACGCAGGCGGAGTACGCCGCGGAGTGCAAGACCGGCAGCGTGCTGGGTGCCGCGGCGCGCAACCAGATGGGCCTGGAGCCGTTTGGGACGCCGCTGGTGGGCTGCCAGAATGATGCGCGCGGCTACGGTGTGCAGGCAGACCCGTTGCTGCTGGCGCTCACCTGTGACCTGGACGGCGTCATCTACAACGCGTGCGCCAATGACTGGACCGGCCTGCTGGAAGGCCGGTTCAGCGCGTTTCTCAACCAGGAGCCCCGGTTCCGCCTGCAGCAGTTGCCCGCGCAGATGCGGTCCACCCGCGCGGGCTGCCCCAGCCAGGACGGCACGCTGTGCGTGCAGGTCTTCTCGCCGGACGGCCGCCAGGAGTTCCGGGATGGGCTGGATGTTTCCGTCAACGGCGGGGTGGCCACCCTCACGCTGGACCGCGTGCTCACCGGCAGCCGCGTGGAGGTGCATTATGACGTGGCCACCGGTGCCGCACAGTGTTGTGCCCAGGGGTGTGCGCCGGGTGAGGTTTGCAACACGTCCGGTTATTGCCAGGCCGCCAGCTGTGAAGGATTCACCACCTGCCCGGCGGACGCGCTGTGTGACATGGTGACCCAGAAGTGCATCCCCGCCACCAACTGCACGCGCAACGAACACTGCCCCACATCCATGGAATGCGACTGCGCCACCAACGCGTGCGCGCTGCGCTGATCAACCAGCGTGACGTGGGAACCGTTCTTCAAGCCACGCCACGGCAAACGCCACCAACGCGCGCGCTTCAAACAGGTGCGAAAGCCCCTGCCCCACCAGGCCAGACCGTCCCACGCCGGCGGCCAACGCCGCGCGCCCCAGGAATTCAAACGGGTCCACGCCGGCGGGCACGTACCGGGAATAGTCGTACGCACCTTCACTGGAGTTGATGTCCTGGTAGTCCCGCCACACGCGCTGCCCGTCCTCCAGCACGGGCATGGGATAGCGCACGCGTATTTGCGGGCCCGCGTTGGCAATGGACTCAGCGTGATGGAGCAGCGTGATGGTCTCCAACGGCGCGCCCAGCATGAGCACCTGGCCATTGGACTCCACCAGCCGCGCCAGCGGCGTGCCGGCGCCAAAACCATCCACGGTGTGCTGGTGCGGGGTGGTGATGAACGCGGCGGCGGGTCCCAGCACTGCCATGCTGGATTCAGGGTGCGCGCTGCGCAGCGCTCCGGGCCACGTGCGCAACCGTTCCGGGAGGCGCCCCACGTCCGGATCGGACGACGAGACCCGCGGATCAAACGCGGGCATTTCAGCCAGATACAGGCTGCGCGCGGCGTCCGGCCAATCCTCCATGCCGTAGGTGTTGTCCGCCCAACCGGTCACCGCCATGAGGCTGCCCTGCGGCCCCACGGCGTCCTGCAGGCCAAGGATGACGGCATCTGCTCCGCCCACCACGTGACCCAGGGCGCTCATCCTGGTGTGGAACATGACGGTGGCACCTGGGCGCACGCCCAGCGCGCGCACGGCGGCGGCCAGCATGGACCGGGTCAACAGCGGCTTTTGATCCAAGCTCTCACCCGCGGAACATCTTGTTGACAAACTCGCACAGCGCACGCTCCACCAGCGCGGGCGGCATGGCCGAAAGAATCTGGTTCACTTCCGCCCGACGCTGCGGCAGCGCGCCACCTTCACCGGCACCCGCCATGCCCATCATCTGCGTGATGGTCTCATCCGACACATCCGCCGGGTCCATGGTCTTGAACATGGCCTCCATCCCCGTGGCCAGTTCACTCACCGGCAGCGTCTTGGCAACCTCCACGCTCTCCCGCAGGTCCTTGAGGAACGCCTCCACCCAGGGCGCGTTGGTGGGCCCCACTGAAAGATGGATGTTGGCCGGCGAGCCACTGCGGTTGAACTGCGGCTGCACGTACCAGGACCGCGTGGTCATCTCATCAATGATGTGGAAGACGTTGGCGGTGTCACTGGCAAACGCCACCATGGAGAAGTCCGGCCTGCCCAGCACGCGCAGGCCGGGAATCCGCCCAATTCCCTCGGCAAGGCCACGCGTGGCCTCCTTCATGGCGCGCGCAATATCCAGGTACCCCTCATCCCCCAACGCGTTGAGCACCGCCCACGCCGCCGCCATGGGCCCACCGGACTTGCTGGACTGCACCGCCGCGTTGACCACGCTGTAGCCCACCCAGCTGGAGCACGCGTAGATCTGGTGACGGCGGAGCGCGGCGTTTTTGTAGAGCACCACGCTGGCTCCCTTGGGGGCAAACGCGTACTTGTGCAGGTCCATGCTCATGGACGTGACGCCGGGAACCTTGAAGTCAAACTCCGGGAAGGTGCCCCCCAGCCGGCGGAAATAAGGCAACAACCACGCGCCCACGCAACCATCCACGTGGCACAGGATGCCCGCCTGTTGCGCCAGCGCCGCAATCTCCGGGATGGGGTCCACCACGCCGTGGGCATAGGACGGCGCCGAGCCGACAATGAGGATGGTGTTGGGCGTCATGGCCGCGCGCATGGCGGCCACATCCACGCGATAGGTGTCCTTCTCAAACGGCGTCATCACCGTCTTGATGCCCAGGTAGTAGGCCGCCTTGTGGAACGCGGCGTGGGCGGTGGCGCACACCACCATCTCCGGCGCCTTGATGTGCGGCTTGTTCTGTTTTGCCCATTCGCGGGCGGTCTTCAGCGCCAGGATGATGGACTCGGTGCCACCGCTGGTGAACGTGCCCACCACGTCTTCATCGCCGTTGACCTGGCGCCGCGCCATGCCCACCACTTCATTCTCCAACCGCTGCAGGCTGGGAAACGCGGTGGGGTCCAACGCGTTTTCCGTCAGGAAGGACGCGTAGACCTCTTTGCCAATGTCCATGGCCTGGTGGCCCGGGTCATAGACGTACCCAAACGCGCGCCCGGTCTTCCACTTCAGATCCCCGGACCGGTATTCCTCCAGCGTGGCGGTGATGGCCGCACGTGATTTTCCCTGCTTGGGCAGCTCCATGGATGACTCCGGTGTTCAAGGGTGGCGGTGTGTTGTGCCTTGTGGGCGCAGCGGCGTGCAAGGCGCGCCCGGCAGACTCACGGCATCAAACGGCGCGTGCGTTGATCCTCGTACAGGCTTGGCGGCGTCAGCGTCTGCCCCAGGCCCAGCCCTTCCACGTGGTCCTCCGGCGCGGTGCCGTTGCCCGAAAAGCCGAAACTCACCGTGGACAACGCGGTCACCACCTGCAGGCCCTGCGTCCCAAGGATGTAACCGTGACCATACTGCAGGCTGCGCACCACGCCGGAACCCCGCACGTTCCAGAACACGTTTTCTTGTGCGGTGTGTCCCGCACCGGTGGACTCGGTACCGCGGTTTCCGGCGTTGAATCCGTCGTCAAAGGTGCACCCGTCCATCAGGTTGGCGGTGGCCAGGCTGTGGTGGAACTCGCTGAGGCCCGGCAGGCCAATGGGGTCCCAATCCGCCGCAAACGCGCGGCCATCCCGGCTCACACAGCGCAACAGCACACACCCGGTGGTTCCAAATCCCCAGTTCTGGATGAAGTTGTGCCGTCCCGCCCGGGCCTCATTGTCCACCAGAAGCACCTCGCTGCTCTGGCGAAGTTCAAACAGGTACCCATTGCCCCCGCCGCCACGGTGTTGCGCCTGCGCCATGATGCTGTTGGCCACGGTGACCCGCTTGCTTCCCTTCACCAGAATGCCACCGGACTGCAGGTGGTCCCCGCCGGTGGCGCCGTAGCTGTGCACGTTGCGCACCCAACCATTGGCCACGCCGTCCATCCCCACGGCATGCACCTGGGTGACGCTCCAGGCCTGCGCACGCGTCACCGCGTTGGAGATGGACACATCTTCCAGGCCCACCTCATGCAGCAATCCGGTATGCACCCGCAGCGACGCACCATCCCGCGTCAACATCCCATCCCGCAGCGGCACATCCAGCGTGACGGTGTGCGGTGTGCTTGCGGTGTCCACGGCGGTGATGGTGCGCAGGTAGAACGGCTGCCAGGTCCCATTGAACGCCTGCCACACGCCGGTCATCCCGTGGTCCGCCACAAACCCGGGCGTGATGATGAACCCCAGGGCCACATCCATCCCCACCGTCAGCCCGGTGGCGTTGGCCACACGCACCACCGTGGAGAAACGCTGCCCGTCTTCCGTCAACACGTGCTCCGTCCCAAAACCGCCACCATTGCCAAACGCCACGTGGGACACATTGGACGGTCCCACGCTGGTGAAGTGCAGCAACGTCTGGCCCACGCCGGCGCCACGCAGCACCACGTTGGACGCCAGCACCGTGATCACGCCATCCAGCCGGTAGGTTCCCGCGGGCAACACCACCACGCCACCGTTGACGCTGGCGGCGTCCACCGCGGCCTGGACCGCGGCGGTGGAATCCGCGCTTCCGGTGGGGTCTGCACCGTGGTCCAGCGCGCTGAACGTGGGGCCACTGGGGGTCACCGGCGTTTCACCGTACCGGTATCCGGCGTACGAATAATCCTGCAGCGCACGGCCAGCGTCGTCCGCGTGACCGGGCATCCAATCCACGGGATAGAGCGTGCTGCGCCACTGCGCCGTTGCCGCGTCAGACGAAAGGACTCCGGCATCCATTGGTGGTGCCGCATCCGGCGTCACGGCTGCGTCCACGGTGGTGGCCGCGTCCGGAAGTTCTGCCGCGTCCGACGCCACCGCGGCATCCAGCGGTGTGCTGGCGTCCCCCGTGGTGCCCGCGTCCAACAGCACCGCCGCATCCGCCGCCGGAGGGTCATTGGAAACGGGGGCCGGGGTGGTGCAGCTGCTCCACCACGCCAGTCCCGCCACAACCACCATGGTCCTGGAGCACACGCTCATGCCGCGGGTGTAGCCCTTTTTGTGCGGCATGGGAAAACGTTACGGCCGCTCCAACGTCACCACCCCCAACGTGCGGCCACCCTCCAACAGGATGTTGAGTCCCTCCACCCGCAGCTCCCCGCGCACATCCCCCGCGCGCGTGATGGCCCGCGGCGTCCCGCCGTCCAGGCGCACCAACGCAACATCCGTGGGGCCATACGACGCGCCGGGATAGGTGGTGATGCTCAGCACCAACGCCAACGTCAACGCATCCACAAACACCGGCGCCACCGCCGGCTGGCTGTGGTGCAGCTCGGTCACCACCCTTGGGCTGCGGCCATTGACCAGGTCCCACAGGCGGAACCTCGGCGTCTCCCCCAGCACCATTTCCGACGCCACCACCCGGCGGCCGTCCGGTGCGTAACAACACAGGATGCGTGACGGGCCATCCGCGGCGGGCAACAGCGTGGACCGCTCCATGGTGTCCAGCCTGATGCGCTGCAGGCTCACCCCGCCACGCGCGTTGGTGGGCAGCGTGAAGAGCACCTCGCTGCCGTCTGGATGGATGGCCACGTTGGCCGGCAGCAGCGGGTCCAGCCCGTGCGGAAGCTCCGCCAGCATGGTCACCAGGCCGTTGGGCAAATCCACCAGGCGCACCGCGGCGCCCAACGCATCCGCCACCACCGCGCGCGGCGCATTTTCCGCCACCGCCGCCACCTGGCCACTCACGCGCACCTGCGCCTGCGAGGACCACAACAACACGCTCTCCACCCGCGGGGGATGGGCCCGCGCGCTGGCCTGCCGCGCCACCAGCCATCCGCCGCTGGAGCTGGCGCCCAACACGCGGGTGGACGCGGTGTCCGGCAGCAACATGCGCGGCCCGCCGGATTCATCCCGCGCCAGGCCGTGCAGCCCGTGCAATCCATCCGCCCGGTAGTGCAGTGAACCATTGTGACGGATGACGCCAGACACGCGTACGCCCGACGCTGCGGCAAGCGGCGCCTGGAAACCAAGCGCCCCCACATTGGGAAGCCCCGCAAGTCTAGCCTGGTGCACCAACGCGTTTCCCCCCCGCGGTGCGTGTGCCCTTGGGCACCACTTCCACGATTTTCAGCGCGAGGCTCTCATAGATGCCCGCCTTGCCGCTGCCAACGTCCGGGAGGACGAGCCCGGACGGTTCGGCCATGCCCGGGGCTGAAGGAATCACGCCATCCCCCGGCGTGCCGTAGAAGTCCGTGGACTCCAGCGCCTTCCAGGACTTCTCAAAGTCCTTGGCGCGCCACACGTGGTCCTTTTCAAAGCCCCAACCGTGCCGGGCCACCAGATAACGCTCGCCGTCCTGGTCAAAGTAGCCCTCAATGACCGCGTAGTGCGCGCGTTGCCCGTCATAGTCCCCGGGGTTGCCATTGAAGTCCACGTCAAAGCCCACAATGGCCGGGTGTCCCTTGTCCAACACCGCGTAGAGCGCGTCCAACGTGGCGTTGTGGTGGACGGACGCATCATAACCAAACAGCGCGGCGGTCTGCCCCAGCTGCGTGGCGGTGAACATCTCCCCCTGCGCGGTGAAACCAAACACGCGCGCCACGTTCAACAAACGCTGCGGCGTGGTGGGCTCCACGTTGTAGTTCTTGCCCTTGCCGTTGACGTCACTGTCCTGCACCAGGGCCGTGGGGTTGCGTGCGTCCTTGGCGTGCCACGCATCCATCACCATGCCCAACGCGTACAGCCCGCAGGTGGGGCCGTTTTGCACGCGTTGTGGCACCGGCGCCTTGCTGCGCGCGGCCTCAATGAGCGCCGCACGGCCCAAAGACTGGGGTGCGCGCACCGTGGGCGCATGGACTTCCATGCCGTCCGGTGCCCGGTGTGGGGCGGGCGCATCACCGCGCACCAGACCGGAGGACGTTGGCGTCCCCGCGGTGGTGCCCGTGGAGGGGGGCGCAAACCTGCCGGGGGTGGGACCACGAACGCTGGACATGCCGCTCCATCTAGCCGCACTGGCCGGTTTTTGCAGCGCGGGACCCGGCGGTCTCAACGCACGCGGCCATGCGTGGGCCTTGCACCCACACGCGTGGGAAAATGCGCCCGCGCAAGTCCTGCTTGTCCATTGGGCCTCCAGCGGCCATCCTTGGTGGATGTCCGTCATCCCACGCAGCCCAGGACGCACCCCGCGCTGGTTGGCCACCGCGGTGCTGGGCGGTGCGCTTCTGGGGTGTCCACTTCCGTCGGTGGAAGACGGTCAATACGCCTGCAGCACCGGGGAGGACTGCGCGGCGGGCTTCCAATGCGTGGGCAACGTGTGCCGCACCAGCTGCAGCGGCCCAGAGGGCTGCAGCGGCGGGCAGCAGTGTCTGTCCGGCGTGTGCCTTCCGCCAGACGGTGGTGGATCCTCCAGCGGCATGGTCACCAGCGGAGGATCCTCCGGCGTGGTCACGCAGAGCAGCGCCAGCCCACCCAGCAGCTCTTCCATGGGCGGGTCGACTTCGTCTTCATCGTCGGGCGTGGCGTCCTCCGCCGCGGCCTCTTCCGGGGTTGCGTCCTCGGCCATGGCTTCATCCTCGGCGGGTGGGTCTTCCTCATCAGAGGGCAGCTCCGCCGCCAGCAGCATGGGAACGGGTTCGTCCGCAGGGGTTGGCTCTTCGCTTTCGGCCCAGAGCTCCTCGGGGCAGGAAAGCTCCAGTGCCGCGAGCATGGGTATCTCCTCGTCAGACCCCGCCGTGTCGTCCTCCTCGGCGCAGCCCTCCAGCGGGCCGGGCAGCTCGGCGGGAAATTCCTCGTCGGTGGACGTGGTGTCCAGCAGCGGCACGTCCACGGGGTCCAGCAGCGTGGGTGGAAACTCTTCTTCCACCCAGGAGGTCTCCTCGTCATCCCTGGTACAAAGCAGCAGCAACACCCCTTCCGGGCCGCGCAACTTCAACACCGATCCGCCGGTGCACCTGGTGGGGCTCAACGTCACCATTCCGCCGCCCGGCGGTGCGGTGAACTGCACCGTCAATGACAACGTCAACACCGACGGCCCCAACAACCCGCAAAGCTTGTGTGGTGTACCGGTTCCGTTCGTGGACGTACCGGTGGCCGGGACCGGTGGGATCCGGGTCTACTCGCTGGCTGGTCTGACGGTGGGTGGCGGCACGCTGCAGTTCCGCGGGTCCCGCGCGGTCATGTTGGTGGTGCATGGTGACGTGGACATTTCGGCCACGGTGGACGTGGGGGCCACCAACACGGCGGCGGGCGCGGGCGCATCCCCCAACACCAACTGTATTGGCGCGAATGCGCACCAGGACAACAGCTGCGGTGGTGGTGGCGGTGGCGGCGGCAATGCCACGGCGGGCGCCGAGGGTGGCCGGGTCCTGGCCACCGTGCCCATCGCTGGTGGACAGGCGTTGCCACAAAACCTGCTGCAGGGTGGATGTGCCGGCGGACGGGGAAACATTGACCGCGGGGACAATGCCCCCCTGGCCCCGGGCGGGCCTGGAGGCGGCGCCATCCAGATCACCGCGCTGGGGCGCATCTCTCTGTCAGGGCGCATTGGCGCCGGTGGTGGCGGTGGTGGGGCAGGCAACAACACCGCCGACGGTGGCGGTGGCGGCGGAGGCAGCGGTGGACGGGTGGTGCTGGAGGCGCCCGTGGTAGAGAACGCCGGCGAGTTGGTGGTCACCGGCGGGGGCGGCGGGAAACAGGGCGCCGCGGGGACGGCGGGCAATGCCGGCGGCGCGGGCGCGCCCGGTGGGCGGTACGGCGGCAACGGCGGCACCCCCAGCACCATCCCGGTCAACGGCGCCAACACGGCTGAAGACGCCAACGAGGGTGGCGGCGGCGGTGGCGGCGCATCCGGCGGCATCACGCTGTGTCAGGGCACGCCCATCGTCTGCAATTGACGACGGGTCAGACTGCCGGCCGCACCCGCGCCGGCCTGGGCAGCTGCCAGCGGCGCCAATACGTGTAGACCACCGGAATCAACTCCAACGTGAGAAACGCGCTGGAAATCAACCCGCCCACCATGGGCGCGGCAATGCGCTTCATGACGTCCGCGCCGCTGCCTTCGGCCCACAACAGCGGCACCAGGCCAAACAGCATGGTGGCCACCGTCATGAGCTTGGGACGCACCCGCTGCACGGTGCCCTCCATGTGCGCCCAGATGATGTCATGCAGCGTGTTCATCTTGCCGGCCGCCTTGCGCCGCTCATACGCCGCGTCCAGGTACACCACCATGACAATGCCGGTTTCCGCCGCCAGGCCCACCAGCGCAATGATACCCACCCACACCGCGGTGGACATGCGGTAGTCCAGCAACCACAGCGCCCAGATGCTGCCCACCAATGAGAACGGCACGCTCAACAACACAATGAGCGCCTCGGCAAAGCTCTTGAAGTTGAGCCACAACAACAGCACCACCAGCAACAACGTGAGCGGCACCACCAGACGCATGCGTTCCTCCATGCGCGTGAGCAGCTCATACTGCCCCGTCCAGGCCAGGCTCACCCCCGGCTCCAGCACCAGCGCACCGGAGGCAATGGCCCGTGAGACCGCCTGTTTGGCGTCGGCAACGTAGCCGCCCACATCCCGCGACTGGGTGTCCACGTCCACATAGACGTAGCCCACCAGCTGTCCCGCCTCGCTGCGCACCATGGGCGGGCCCTCCACAATCTCCACGCGCGCCACCTGACCCAGCACCACGTACCCGCGGTTTGGTGCCGCGTTTGTTTGCGGTTGCGGGGTGGTGCCCATGGCGCGTCCCATGCCGGTTTGTGCATCCATGCGCGGCATCACCGGCATGGTGGGCATTCCGCCCGGCGCCAGCACGCCCGTGTCCGTGCGCGGAAGCAGGCTGCCCGCGGGCGTGGGTGCACCCTGGTTGGTCTTGCCACCTTCCATGCCGCCCATGGCTTGCGCGTAGAGCACCGGGTTGTCCTGTGGGGGCGTCCACGCGCCACTTTTGCCCATGCCCATGTCTGCTCCGCCGCCACCACCACCACCATTCAACGGAATGAGAATCTCCCGGATGGCCTGCACCCGGTCCCGCTCATCCCGCGGCAACCGCACGCTGATGGAGGACCGCACCCGCCCGTTGACGGTGGTGGACACCGGTTCGCCGCCCACCGCCACCTCTATGACGTCATGGACGTCCTGCACCGTGAGGCCGTAGCGCTGCAACGCCTCCCGGTCCGGCGTGATGTCCACGTACAGCCCTCCGGTGCTGCGCTCATAGAAAGCGCTGCGCGTGCCCTCCACGGGCGCCAGCACGCTCTGCAACGCCACGCCAACCTTCTCCACCGCTTCCAGGTTGGGACCAAACACCTTGACGCCCACTGGCGTGCGCACGCCCGTGGTCAACATGTCCACGCGCGTCTTGATGGGCATGGTCAACGCGTTGGTCCACCCGGGGAACTGCAGCGCGTTGTTCATCTCCGCCACCAGCTCGTCCATGGTGAGCGGGCGTTGTTCCGGCCACACCCGGCGCAATTGCGCCGCCAGTCCTTCCGGCGCCCACGCGCTGTAGAAGCGGTCCACGTGGATGTGACGCCATTGTTCGCGCGGCAGGAGGCGAACCACCGTCTCCACCATGGACAGCGGCGCGGGATCGGTTGCGGTCTCCGCGCGGCCCACCTTGCCCATCACACTTTGCACCTCCGGGAACCGGCGAATGACCGCGTCCTGCTGTTGCAGCTGCGCGCGCGCCTCCTCCAGGGAGATGTTGGGCATGGTGGTGGGCATGTAGAGGATGTCTCCCTCATCCAAGGGCGGCATGAACTCACTGCCCAGGTTCATGGCCACCGGTGCGGCGCTCAGCACCGCCAGCAGGCCCATGGACAACGTGGTCTTGGGATTGCGCAACGCCACAAACACAAACGGTTTGTAGACGGCAATGAGCAGCCGGGAGACCGGGTGTTTCTCCTCGGGGCGGATGTTGCCGCGCACCAGCAGGGCCAACAGCGCGGGCACCAGCGTCACGCTCAGCACCGCGGCAGCGGCCATGGCGGAGGTCTTGGTGAACGCCAGCGGAATGAACAACCGTCCCGCCTGCCCTTCCAGGGCAAACACCGGCAAGAACGCCACGGTCATGATGAGCAGTGAGAAGAAGATGGACGGGCCCACCTCCTTGGCGCTTTCAATGAGGACCTCTTCGCGGTTGGCGCCGGGGGGCGCGTGCTCCAGCTTCTTGTGCGCGTTTTCAATGAGCACCACCGCGGCGTCCACCATGGCGCCAATGGCAATGGCAATGCCGCCCAGGCTCATGATGTTGGAGGTCAACCCGGACAGCTTCATGGGGATGAAGCTGGCCGCCACCGCAATAGGCAGCAGGATGAGCGGGATAAGGGTGCTGCGCACATGCAGCAGGAAGAGGAAGATGACCAGTGCAACCACCCCCATCTCCTCGGTGAGCGCGTCCTTGAGGGTCTTGATGGACCGGTGGATGAGGTCAGACCGGTCATGCGCAATCTCCACATGGACCCCGGGCGGAAAAGACGGTTTGAGCTCGGCCAGGCGCGCCTTCACGCGGTCAATGACCTCCAGCGCATTCTCGCCGTGGCGGGCCACCACAATCCCGCCCACCGCTTCCCCGTCGCCATTCCAGTCCAGCACCCCGCGGCGGATTTCTGGCCCCACCACCACGCGCGCCACATCCCGCAGCAACACCGGCACGCCACTGGCGCTGGTGCGCAGCGCCACGTCTTCCAGGTCCTTGATGTCTTTGACGTAGCCACGCCCGCGTATGAAATATTCCCGCCCGCCCATCTCCAACAGCCGCCCGCCAACGTCCGCATTGGAGCGCCGCACGGCACGCACCACCTCAGCCACGCTGATTCCCGCGGCATTGAGACGCTGCGGGTCCACGGTGACCTGGTATTGCGCCTGGAAGCCGCCCACGCTGGCCACCTCGGCCACACCAGGCACCGCCGCCAGCGCATACCGCAACGTGTAGTCCTGGAACGCGCGCAGGCTGGCAAGGTCCTGTTGGCCATTTTCCGCCGTCACCACGTACTCAAAGACCCAACCCACGCCGGTGGCGTCCGGTCCCAGCGTGGGGCGCACCCCTTCCGGGAGCCGCGCGCCAATGCCGGAGAGGTATTCCAACATGCGGGACCGCGCCCAGTAGAGGTCCGTCCCCTCCTCAAACAGCACATAGATGAAGCTCATCCCAAACATGGACACGCCGCGCACATCCGTCACGCGCGGCGCGCTGAGCAGCGCCGACGTGATGGGGTACGTCACCTGGTCCTCCACCAGGTCCGGGCTTCGGCCCATCCATTCGGTGAAGATGATCACCTGCGGGTCAGACAGGTCCGGCACCGCATCCAGCGGCACGTTGCGCACCGCCCACCACGACGCCACGGTGAGCGCCGCGGTCAACAGGAACACCAGCGCGCGGTTGCGCGCACTGAGTTCAATGAGCGTGCGCACCATGGCTGCCTCCTTGCTGGGGCGTCACCCCGGACGAAGGTGCCGCCGCTGCCTTGGGTGCCAACCCCGCGCGCAACCGGCTCTCACTGTCCAACAGGAACAACGCGCCCACCACCACCTCTTCACCCGCTTCCACCCCCGCGCGAATCTCCACGCGGTCCCCCACCTGCGTCCCCAACGTGAGCGCACGCGGCTCAAAGGTGCCGGGGGCCTTTTGCACAAACGCGTAGGTGTTGCGTCCGGTGTGGACCACCGCGTCCGCCGGGACCACCACGCCGCGCGCGGGCGCGGTGAGGACCTCCACGGTGGCCGCCATGCCTGGGCGCAGCAGCTGGCGCGGGTTGGGCAACTCCAGGCGCGCCTTGAGCGTTCGCGTGGCGGGGTCCACCGCCGGGTAGAGGTACGTCAGCGTTGCGGTCACCGGCGCACCGGGCAGCGCATTGAACGTCACCGCGGCCTTCTGGCCCACCTTGATGCGCGCCAGCGCATCCTCGCGAACCTCCACCAACATCCACACCACGCCCAGGTCTGCAATTTCATACAGCGCGGTCCCCGGCTGCACGTACATTCCACTGAGCGCGGTGCGCTGGATGACGTAGCCATCCCGGGGTGCGCGCAGCGTAACGCTGGGCCGGCCGGTTTCTGACGCCGTGACCTCAGACGCGTCCACGCCCAACAGGCTGAGACGCTGGGTGGACGCCTTGCGCAGGCTCAGGATCAACGGGTCCTCGCTCTCCTTGCCCTGCGCGGTGCGGTACTCCTCCACCGCCTGCAACACTTCCGGGCTGTAGATGCGCACCAGCGCGTCTCCCTTTTTCACCCGCGCGCCGGTCTGCTCCACCAGCACCTCCTCAATCCATCCGGAGAAACGCGTCTGCACCACGGCGTTGCGTCCCTCGGCGGCGGTGAGCACGCCCACGGTGCGCAAGGTTTCCGTCAGGCTTGCCACTTCCGCCGTCACGGTGCGCACCCCCAGACGCTGCACGCGCTCGCCCGGCAAGGTCACCGTGGCCAGCTCCGGCAGGGACTCATGCGTCCCGTGGGTGGTTGCGCTGGTCTCCTGTTTCACCAGGTCCATCCCACAAATGGGGCAGCTTCCGGCGTGGTCCTGTTTGATTTGCGGGTGCATGGGACACACGTAGACATCCGCCGCAACACTGGTCTCCTTCTCCACCAGGTCCATGCCACAAATGGGACACGTGCCCGGCTTGTCGCTCTGCACCTTGGGGTGCATGGGGCACACGTACGTTTTGGTTTGTGCCGTTCCCACCGCGCCGGATGTGGCCTGGCCCGTCAACCAGAACGTCTTGACACTCCACAACGCCAGCAGCGCCAGCGCCGCAATGAGCACCCAGCGCACGTACGCCATGGTCTTTGCGCCGCGGGGTGGTGGTTCCTCACCTTCCGGAAGAGACGACTCAGCCGTGTTCATGGCGCACCTCCCTGCTGCTCAAAGTGCGCCAGCTCCAGACCGGTTGCGCGCTGCAAATCCGCCAGGCGCCGCGCGTACAGCAGCGCCGAATTGATGCGGTCCAGGTGGTGCGCCCGCAGCTGCCGCACCGACGACAGCAGCACCAGAAGGTCCGCGTTGCCGCTGGCGTATCCCGCGCGTGCCACCTCCACGCTGCGTTCGGACACCGGGATGAGCTTTTCACCGTGGAGGCTGATGTGTTTTTGCGCGTTGGAGATGCCCGCCAGCGCTTCATCCACCTCGGACTGCACCACCCGCAGCAGCGCTTCCACGTTGGACCGCGCGCGGCGCGCTTCCACATCCGCCGCTTCGGCGTTGCGCAACTGCTTCCACGGCCCAAACACCGGCAACGGAACGCTCACGCCAAACGTCACCATGTCCGGCTCACCCAACAGCGTGTGATACACGCCGTGCTGCATGATCATCCCGGGCCCACCCACGTTGGCCATGTAGGACGCGTTGAGCGTGACGTCCGGCAGGATGGACAGCTGTTCCCCCCGCGCCCGTGCCAGCGCCGCGTTGACCTGCGCGCGCGCCGCTTTGAGCTCCGGGCGTGCGTGGAAGGCGGCCTCCAACAACGTGGCCCGCGGCGGAATGGCCGCCGGCACCAGGCGTGACGCCACGCGGTCCACCCGCGCGGGGTCCATCTCGCCCACCAACACCGCCAGCCGCGCGCGCGCCAGGTCCTCCTGCTGCGCCAGGTCAATGAGCACCTGCTCCAGCGTCTCGCGTTCACCCCGCGCGCTGAGCGCGTCCTGCTGCCGGCCCACGCCCGTGGCCATGCGCCCGTCGGTGATTTCAATGATGGTGTCCAGCACCGCCATGGTGGAGCGGATGTTGACCGCTCCCTCGCGTGCCGCGTGCAACTCCGAAAATGCGTAGATGAGCGCGCGGTCCAGGTCCGCCTGGGTGACCTCCACCTGTGCCGCGGCCTCTTCCGCCGCGGCGGTGGCTTCATTGGCGCGGGCGCCACGTTTCCCCGGCCACGGGAACGTCTGGCTCACCATGGCCATCACCGGGATCATCTCCGGTCCCATGGCCACCGTGGTGGCGCGTTGCCTCCACGTCATCCCCGGCAACAACGCATCCTCCACGTTGTTGAGCGGCATGTTCCACAAGGACAGCCCCACCATGGGGTCATCCCACGCGCCCGCGCTGCGGGACCGCAACCGCGCCGCCTGCGTCCCCAACCGCGCGGACACCATGGCCGGGTAGTTGTCCCGCGCTTTTTTGCGCGCGTTTTCAAACGTCAGTGTTGGGGCACTGGCCCCATCCGCCTGGGCAGCCAGGCCGGCCGCCAGAACAAGTTCCATCCACATGGTGCAACTCCGCATTGCTGTGTGAAACCGGGGCAGGTCACGCGGCAGGCGGCGTCAACAACACGCCACGCGCCGGTGTCTTTGATGTGGCGCCGTCCGATAGAAACGGGACGACGCACACCAACCTTCCAGGACAGGCATTGCGGGTGGTTAAGGGCGCAGCCGGACGGTGCCCAAGGCCAGGGCCTGCCATGGAGGACCGGTGTTGCGCTCCACGGTGTGTGCCGCCGTCACCACCGGGCGGAGCTGCGGCACGGCGGACTGGGAAACCTCCGCCGTCAGGCTGGTGTGATCCGGGCTTCCCTGCGCAGCTTCAGAGACCGGAGGTTGCGGGGCCTGATGGCCAGAACCCTGCTCCACGCTGCAACAGCAGCGCTTTTCCACCGTGGAAGTCTCATGGTTGCTGTCGTCGGCCGCGTGGGCCTTTTTGCAGCAGCACCCGTCTGCCACCGGCATCTGACACAGGCACAGCCAAGCTTCACCTGCCGCAACGGGCAGGCTCACCAGCAAGGCCAGGACAGCAGCGGCAACGCGGATCATTGCCTTTGCAGGGTAACGGACGCACCAGGGCTTGGCAAATCAACGCCCGCGTTGGAGGCATCAGACCAGCAGAACCAGGCATGACGTCCTCTCCCGCGCGGCTGTTTCACCGCTGGCTGGCTGACGGGCTGACCCTCCCGCCAGCGTGGTGGCCTTTGTGGAAATGCGATTGGCCATCCACACCTCACCGGGCTGGTCCCTGCTCAACGGTGGCGAGCTGCCGCATCATCGAGATGTCACGCTCAAACTGATCTGGCGCCGCAACCTGGCCATGCCACGCTCGGAGGGCCCGGTCATACTGGCCCGGCAGTCCGGGAGGAACCTGCGGCGCTGAGGAGGGACAGAGGATGACGCGCGCACCACTATGATGGAGCGCCAGGGCACCGAGGACAACTTGCCGCGCATCCTTCCCGCGAAAGTCAGAGGCCTCCAGACCGTACGCAACAAACAGTAGGCGACTCGGCTCATGGAGGGCCACAGTCCACGCTAAGCGTGGCTCAACCTCTTCCACGACGTAGCGACGCAAATGCATCAAGTTTGACTCCATTGGGTGCTCCCGTCATCATCCAGCGCAAACCGCACCAGCGTGCCATCCGCACTTCTCAAGGCTACCTGCTCTGCTTCGAGTTTCTCCAAGACGGCAATCGCGTCGTCGTAATCAAGGTCCAGCGTGCGCATGAGCCAAATGAACGATGTCACCTGTGCCCGGCCCACGAGCTTGGCCGCGTGAGCCAGCCTGGTGAGGCTGCACTTGCCGCCAACGGCACCCGTCGGCGTAGGCACGTTGTCGTCAAGGCCGCAGAACTCCAGCTCAGGAATTTCTAGCGGCACGGGGGTTCCGCGCACCAACTCACCATGCTGGTACTCCCCACGAGCGCGGACGTGACCGTTTGGCAGCCAGCACGTCCAAACTCCTTGCTTCTGGCCAAGGACAAATCTGCCAGACGCCTTCCGGCGCCCATCTGGGTGTCGCTCAAGCCAAACACCTGCGCGGAACCCATCTCTGTAGCAGCCGCGGATGTCGGTACCGTCCGGGTACTCGCAGCGAAAGCGAACCCATCGTGGACCATGTCGTCGAATCGATGCGACCGGCTCCTCGATGTGGATGCTGCGGCCAGAAACCAGCCACCCGGCGTCGTAGCGGGACTTTGTGCGCCCGCGGTAATCGCAAAAGGTCCAATCGCCGTGCTTGCGCCCGAACCGGTATCCGCCCGTGATTTGCATCCTCCATGGGAAGGTTTGAGCCCCACTCCACACGCCTTCCCGGGCGCCCTTTACGTACATGCCCGAGAGAATCATGCAGCCGTCGTCGTCCCATTCGGACCAGGCTCCATGTGGTTCGCCAACAGCGTAGTTGTGCACGGCGCCGAGTCGGCCGTTTGGAAACCAGCGTTTCCATGTTCCTGTTGCGTGGCCCTTCCAGTAAGTGCCCTGGCGTTCAAGCACCCCGGTAGCACCCCACCAACGCCACTCCCCGTCGGCCTCATTGGCGACCCAGTGGCCTTCTGCCTGGAGCCGACCGTCCGGCCACCAGCAACGCCATGGGCCGATGAGGTGTGCCCGGCACCGGCAGCCGACCCTCGTCGACACGAACGCGCCCTCGATTCTCGCGCCGTCGCTGCTGTTGAAAGCCCAAACACCGTCTTTGGCGCCGTCCTTTGCTATCCCGCGCCCCGTCCACTTCGGACGAGCCGTCAAGCACCAGCCATCGGTGTCCAGCAGCAGCGCCATTGCCAAGTTGCGCGCCGCGCGAGCGGCAACGTCTCCTGTCAGCGTTGTTGGTCCATCTTTGAGCATGCTTGCTCTCCTTCTTCAGCAGGTGGAGAGGACTCTGCCCGAATACCGCGCCACCGTTTGGCGCGGTTCGGCGGTATGATTCTCCAGTGTCCAGGGCACTGACCCGCATGCCAGCCGCCGAAGCCGTCCTCCACGTCCTGCTGACCGTGTGGCGGTCGAAGACAGGTGTGTCCGTCACCCGACTGGCCAAGGACTTGGGTTTGGGTCGCACCACCGTGCGCAGACACTTGACCGTGCTGGAGGCCAGCGGATTGGTTGAGCCGTCAGACGCTGAGGATCACGCACAGCGCCAAGTCTGGCGACATGGACGGCTTGCTGCTCCGTCAGAAAGCACGCTGCAGCCGCTGGAGATGGTCGCCTGGATGTTGGCTGCAAGGAGCGGCCATGGTGGGGTCCAGGCCCTCTTCCCTGTAGAACTGGAGCGCGTCCTGAGGCGGCTCGACGACGGAAAGCGCGGGAGCCTGTCCAAGGTCTCCAATGCGCTGGCTGATCTCGTCGTCAGCAACCCCCGCGGTGCCGTCCGGTATGCGGCCCACCACGCGGATGTGCTGCTCACCTTCTTGGAGGCGCACGCGTATGGCCGCACGGTCAGGGCAACGTACCAGAGCCCATGGTCGGGTAGGGCTACCGCGGCCGAGTATGTCCTCTGCTGCGTGTATCCTCACGAGGGCGCGATCTATCTGGTCTTAGAGAAGACGGGTGCAGGTGGGCGGTTGAGGTTCCACGCACTGCACAGGTTTCTTTCGGCCCATCGTGGCAAGAAGATCACGACCCCAGTTGATGTCGGCGCCGCCAAGGCGCTGGTGAATGCTGCGGCGGGCGCATTTGCTGGGGACCCCGTCGATGTCACACTTCGAATCGACAAGACATGGACCCAGGTGTTCTTGGAGCGGGTTTGGTTTCCTGGCCAGCATGTGAAGGTCGCAGCCAATGGAGATGCGGTCCTGACCGCGACTGTGGCGGGCACCATCCCGCTCTTCCGTTTTGTCCTGGCTCACGCACCTTGGGTCCGGATCATAGAGCCCGTGGAGCTGGACGCTGCGTTGAAGCGCTTCGTGCTCAGGATCTGGGAAGTTGGGCTCAAAAAGAAGCACCCTTGAGGGGGGCAGGCTTGTTCCGCTACTTGAGGACGTTTGTCAGGTCAGGATGTCCACTGGCAATACGGATCGAAGGCTCAGTTGGGGTACAAAAGGGGGCACCATTCCAGCTGCATCCTGGCGTGCAAAACACAAGATCAGCCTCATCGGCAGCGGTGGTCGCGTGCTAATAGCGCGGCATCCGCTCGCCGACACGCGAGGCAAAAGAGCGCACTACACACACACAAAGCCGTGGGGAGAAGTCATGACATCACAGTTGACGCCTGACGAGGTTGCGAACCAAGCCCTTGGGGTCCTGAGCGGAGTGCTGCTCCACCAGCGAGGCCGTTGGGGGCCATTGCTCGGGCACGGCAGGCAATATGAGGGCTGGTGGAAGGCGGAAATGGCCATGGCCTTGGAGAGCTGGTGTTGGCGTCATGACTTACCCTCTGAATTCGGAGTGTACCCGGAAGCGAAGCCCCGAGACTACGGTCTGGGCGATACATCTCTATCCGTAGATTTGCTTTTGGCGCCGTGGGGGAGGTCGCCTGAGCGCGACGCCGCTGGCCCAAGAGTCTGGATTGAATTGAAGGAGCGGAGTTGGTGGTGGGGCAACGCTGGCAAGGCGCTTGGAACGGCGAACAAGGGTCTCCGGCACGACCTCGACAAATGGAAAGACGCTGCCCATTGGACGGACCGCGACGTCCTGTTGGTTTGTCAGATCACCTCCAACGATGGCCTCAAGGATGATGCTGATGCGCTTCCAGCTGGATGGCGGGAGGAGCTCAAGACCCTAAGCGGGTTCGCAGACGCAAAGGAGACATCCGTCGGTTACCCAATTTCAGACATATCGTCGCAAAAATCTGGCGCCCAAGTTCGGTGGGTGACACTTACTTCATTCCGCGTTCACCCGTTACGCGCGTAGTGCACCAGCTGTGGCTCGATGGGCTCCGCGACAAAGAAATCTGCGTGCCGCTCTTGGGGCCATGGCGCTGACAAGTCGGACTTCGACGACACACCTTCCGTCGCCAAGGCCGGCCACCGCTGGGCGTGCCACCTGCGCAGCACGGCGCCCCGCATCTGGTTGGAGCTTACTGAGGAGCATCGACGGCGTCCGCCAGCGGGGCGTCAAAGTCTTCCGCAACCCGCACGCGCCCCTTGAGGACACCAAACCGGATTTTGCGCGCCGGCGGCGCAAGCCGTGAAAGGCGAGCCACTGGTTTCCCCTGCGGCCCAGGATCACGTCCTGTCCTGCTGCAGCCTGGTTCATGACGCGGGCGAGATGCATCTTGGCTTCACGGATGTCGACGGGCGTACTGGTCATCAAGCCTCCGCGGAACGTGTTGAGCACGTGCATTCAATCTCAACCCGGCAGCAAATGCCATCCACATTCGGCAGCAACGTCACACGTCCGCCTCAGGGTTGCTGTACGCGTTGGCCGTCTGGCCCACGCTTCTTGGTACAGCACAAGAAAACAAAGAGGCCCGTGAAGGGCCTCTTTGCCAACCAGGAGAAGAATACCCACCAGGCCGTCATCCGTTGGCCAGCCCCCCCGCCACCATAGCGTGGCCATTGCTGCTTCCGTTCACCCCCGCACCCCGAGACTCACCAAGCAGCGCCGCACCGTTGGAACCACCCACCGGCGGGGGAAACACCGCTGTCTTCGTCGGTTCACCGCCCGCACCAGAAGCCAGCACCGGCGCTGGGGCCCGGCTCCCAAACATGGAACCGCTGGCCACGGCCGTGGTGCCCTTCTCACCCGCCTCCTTGGCTTCGATGCCCGCCGACGACGGCGGCACCACCGCACCCGGTTGCGGAAGAGCCAACGGCTGCGTCCCACCCTCCTCCACCGTCACTCCATTGGACTGCGTCGGGATTTCCTCTGTCACGCGCTTGGGGCGGCCCTTCACTGGGAAGAACGCGCGCAGCTCATTGCGCCTCTCCCGGCCCAACAGCGCCGTCACGGTGACCAGGATGCGCGCCGCCAGGATCTCCACGCGCAGGGCGTGGTCATCTCGCTGCGTCCGGAGCCCTGCCAGGTACTGCCCCGGACCAGCGTTCAATGCCGCATCCAGCGTCAGCAGCCCCGCCTCCAACCGGCGCGCCAGGATCACCACCGGAACGCCGTGGCCCACCAGGTACGCCACGTTCACCGGGTCACGGAACGCCGCCAACTGCTGCTCCCCCGCCCGTTGCACCTCCACCGGCGAGTCAAACCGGATGGCCTGCCCCACCGCAAACGTCTCACGCGTGGCCTGCGCCTCCGGGTCATTGTTCTCCAGCACATCCATCAACATGGTGCGCACCGTGCCCACCACTTCGCCCACGGCCGCCGTCGCCTTGTGGCATTCCGGTGAATAATAAATCCCAGAACGCCGCCCCGCCGCCACCAGGGCTGCCGTCTTCATGAATCCGGTGAGTTCCTCACCCAGAAGCTCAATGTGCTCCTCCAGGCTGGTGGCCAGCTCCGCCGCTTCCTCCGCCGTCATCCACACCGCGGCGGCTGGGTTGGACCGCACCTCCTCCAGCTTGAGGCGCGCCCCGGTGAAGAAGCGCTTGAAGTGCGCGTGCGTTTGCGCCTGGTCAAACGTGGGACCCTGTTCACGCGCCAGAATCAATTGCCGGTTCACTGCACCCATGATGGTCAACTTGCTGCTGTTGGTGTTGTTGTTCATTGGCTTGCTCCTTGTGACGGGGGCGGAATTGCCCGCCGTTGAAGGGCTCTATGTCCAACAAGCGCGCCAACAGGACGGTCCGTGTTTTCAATAGGTTGCAAAAGTGACCATGTCCGGAATTTGGACAGGTGCCCAAACGGCGGACAGGTGCGGGTGGGCGACGGCGTGGTGGAGGCGGACCGGCCAGCAACGGGATGGGACCGGGTGGGGCAGCTGGAGGTTGTGCGGGTGGTCACGCCTGGGGCCAGACCCTGTCGGAACCGCGGGGGATTGGGTCTCAAGCCGCGGGGGGATCGTCCGGAATCGCGGGGGATTGGGTCTCAAGTCGCGGGGGACCGCTCGGAATCGCGGGGGATTGGGTCTCAGGCGGCAGGGGCACGGTTGGAACCGCGGGGGACTGGGTCTCAGGCGGCAGGGGCACGGTTGGAACCGCGGGGGACTGGTTCTCAGGCGGCATCGTTGCGTGCGGCACCTCGTGCGTTTGGGGCATAGCCGCGGGGGGCGGGCCCGCTCGACGCCTGCCAGGAAATCAGCATGCGTCTGCTCCGCCCGGATGTTTGCAGCGCCCAGGTGGAGTTGGGCCCTCAAGGCCTCCAATTCAACGCCGCCGTCAAGCTCCAGTCACGGCGCCAAGCAACGGCTTGCAGGGGGGCATTTGGCGCGAGCGGTCGATGGTGGGCCGCAAGGTGACCTTCTTCATTTCAGCAACCTATGGCGTCGTGGACTTGGAGCCGGCACCGGTTCGTTCTGAGGGCAACAAGGTGCGTCGGGAGCGTCTCGTGAGTCCGTGCCGGTAACCGCGCCACGCCCAGCACCCCATTGCTGAACACCGTGACAAACGCCGGGTCCTGGACAGGCGCTCAACGCGTGAACACCTGCCGCGTGTGGGCCTTGCGGGCAACAAACTCTCCACGTCAGAATGACCTGGGAGAGCCCCGTGAGACTTCGCACAGGTTTCGTCCTGCTCGCCGTGCTGGCTGGCTGCAGTGGGACCAGGAACAGTGACCACGACGCCGGGGAGCCCCCCCACTGGAGTGCGGGAATCTACACGACGGACTATCCAAACGGGATGAGGACTTGGCTCCGGGTTGTTGCTCCGGACAGGGTGGAGCAGGTTGCCTTGGCGGACACCGTCCTGGCCATGGAGAGATCTGACGCTGGAACCGTGTGGGCGCGGGTGCCGCGCGACCAACCCGAGGGGCTTACGGAACTCGTGGTTCGGGGGGAGGCGGCGGACCAGGTCTCGAGAAGTCACTTCTGGCTGCTTGAGTCCGGCGTCTACCAGTGGAGCACTTTCTTCATCGGCACGATTGACGAATGCGGGTTGGTGCGCGCCGATGCTGACCGGATTGTCGCTGTGTGTTCCGGCGGCAACGTCTTGGACACGATCAGGTTTGAGCGTGGCAGCACGGGGCCAAGCATAACGGCGCGTCAGTACTGGTTGTACTACCGCTACACGGCGTCCGGGCTCACCACCATGGCCACCCGGCTGGACCTTCCCCTTGTCGCAACGTTCACCGCGGTGGCTCTCTCTGGGCCTGGGCCAGAGTTCAGCCATACCGCGGTCAAGGAGGTGGCGATTGAAACCGGCGACGGCCAGGCCACCGTGCTCAGGGAGACGACGTTTCCAGAGGCGATCACAAGCGCCGTATACTGGCGCAGCGCCTTGGGGACCTGGCTGCTGGCCACCACGGTGGGCGGCCTTTTGGGCTGGCCGTTGGATACAGACAGCCGGTTGCCGTTGGACCTGCACCAACCATTGCGTTTTGGTTCGCCCGTGGATCCCATTGGCAAGGTCACCGCGGCGGATACGGATCGCGACGGCCAAGACGAATTGTTCGTCACCGGCGTCGGTGGCCATGGCGTCGCCGTCTACGAAGGCCCGTCTCCGGAGCGGATGGTCCTGACTGCGCAAACGCTGGATGCGCCATCTCTCGCTGGGGTGGATCTGCGCCAGTATGTCCCCAGCCTGGCTGACCTGGATGGTGACGGCCTGACGGATGCGGTCATCCTCGGTAATGGTGCGGTGGACGTCCTGTGGCGGGAGCCTGGCGGGGCCTGGACGGTGGATCGGTCCACGTTTACCCCGCAGGGGCGCGACGTGATCCTGGAGGGACCCGTGAGCGCGGGGCACTTTGGCCGGGCGGGCACACCGTCCATCTTCGTCGAATCTGGTTCGCGGGGTGGCATGTCGGGCTGGCTGTTCACCGTAGAGGCACGGCGCAGGGGGCAATTAAGGAATTTTGACTGGGGAGCGGTCAGGGGCACCGCTCAGCGCCCATACATGGTGGCGGACCTGGACTTTGACGGGATGAATGACGTCATGGTGGGGGCGAGCACCAACAGGGTTGGGCTGTGGCGCGAAAGCGCAGAGCACGTAGACCGCCACGGTCCGGACCTGCCAGACGTGGTGATCATGGAGATCGAGGACATCGCTGTTGCGGACGGCGGACCGTAGAATTGGGTACCTCGATTGGGGGTTGGTGCCATGAGAGGCGGTATTCCGCTCGTTGTTGTTGTGTCCCTTGCGGCATGCAATGGAACCACGGGCGAAACGCTGGACGCGGGCACGGCGGAACCATGGGCGGCCGGGTACAGCTCGACGGACTATCCAAATGGTTTGAGGGCGTGGCTCAAGGTTCTCGCTCCGGGCGTGGTCGAGCGGGTGACTCTCGGTGAAGCCGAGCTGCAGCTTGAGATTGCCGACGGTGGAGTGTGGGCGCAGGTGCCGCGCAGCTTTCAGGAGGGCGTTACGGACTTGGTTGTGAGTGGGAGCCTTCCCGACCAGAACCGGCGCAGTTCCATTGGGATTCAGAAAGCAGGCGTATTTCTCTGGAGTGCCATCTCCACCGGGTACACACAGGAGTGCGTCCAGATGATTCAAGCGGCGGAACCCGGGACCACCTGACCGCCGTTCAGTCACCTGTCCAAAATCCGGACATGGTCACTTTTGCAACCCCTTGAAAACATTGGCTCAAAGTTTGGCGCGCTTGTTGGACATAGACCCCGTCAACGGCGGGCACTTCCGCCCCCGTCAAAGGGAGCAAGACAATGAACACGACCAACAGCAAGTTGACCATTCTGGGTGCAGTGAACCGGCAGTTGATCCTCGCGCGCGAGCCGGGGCCGACGTTTGAGCAGGCCATGACGCACGCGCACTTCAAGCGTTTTGCCACGGAGGCGCGGCGCAAGTTGGAAGAGGTGCGGTCCAACCCGCTCGCCGCGGGCTGGCTGACCGCGGAAGAAGCGGAAGTGCTGGCCGGCACCCTGGAGGCGCTCGTTGAGCTTCTGGGGGAGGAGCTCACCGGGTTCATGAAGACCGCGGCCATGGTTGCCGCGGGGCGGCGTTCCGGCATGTTCTATTCGGCGGAGTGCCACAAGGCGGCGGCCAACGTGGGCGAGCTGGTGGGCACGGTGCGCACCATGTTGGGGGACGTGCTGGAGAACAATGACCCGGAGGCGCAGGCCACCCGTGAGACGTTTGCGGTGGGCCAGCCCATCCGGTTTGGGTCACCGGTGGAAGTGCAACGCGCCGGGGAGCAGCAGTTGGCTGCCTTCCGGGACCCGGTGAACGTGGCGTACCTGGAGGGCCACAGCGTCCCGGTGGGCGTCTTGGTGCGGCGGCTGGAGACGGGTCTGGCGGCGCTGGATGTGGCCTTGGACGCAGGTCCCGGGCAGCAGCTGGCGGCGCTTCGTACGCAGCGGGATGACCACGCGGTACGCGTGGAGATCCTGGCGGCGCGCATCCTGGTCACCGTGACGGCGCTGTTGGGCCGGGAGGAGCGCAATGAGCTGCGCGCGTTCTTCCCGGTGAACCGCCGTCCCAAGCGCGGCGCGGGGGACAACCCGGCGCCGGGCAACGAGGTCACGGTGGACGTGGGTGGGACGCAGCCGTTGTCCCGCCCGCAGCCAGGTGTGGCGGCGCCTGCGGTCAGCGCTGCCAAGGAGGGGGGTGAAAAGGGGACGGAGTCCGTGGCCAGCGGTTCCATGTTTGGGAGCCGGGTTCCGGCGCCCGCGCTGGCGGCTGGTGGGACTGGTGAGCCGGTGAAGGTTGCTGGCGCACCGACGGCGGCGAACGGGTCCACTGGGCCTGCGCTGCCCGCGTCAGGCAACAGCACGGGGGTGAATGGCAGCAACGGTCACGCGTTGATGGCCAGCGGGGTGGCCCACGGATGACGGGCGCAACCGGCTGGATGTTTCTCCTTTTGTTGGCAAAGGGGCCCCTTCACGGGGCCTCTTTGTTTTTGGGGTCCCGCCGTGAAGTGTAGCCGCCTGGCAGGGTGGTGTTGCCGCCCGAGGTTGGAGGCTAACCCACCCTCCGCTCAGTCGTTCAGCGGCCGGAATGCCCGGAATGGGTGGTCGGCTTGCCCGGGATACACAGGGAGGGACCCCTTCGCGCTACTGACGCATCATCCAGCGTCAAATCGCATGCGACCTGATTGGGGACTAGGCGTGCACCGGCACAATTGGGGGCGGCAACTACTCCCCCGTCAGTTGGTTACGGATTGCGTCGCTTGACGCTTTCAGGTCCGAGAATCGCGTCGGCCCTCTGAACTCGCAGGCAGCCAATACTTCGGGGGGGTGCACGCGGTGAGCCCCTTGAGCTACCTCTTCTTTCAGGACGCGAAGGTGGTCGGCCTTCGCCCAGGTGATGGAGGCCAGAAACGCCTCATCTTCGGCCTGCCGCACCGGCCAACCCTCCATGTCCACCAATTCGATTCCCACTGACTTGAAGATGGCCAGAACGAAGGTGGCACACGTCAGACCCCTGCCATCGGGACCAAGCTGCAAGCACCCGGCCGCATCAAAGGACGCACCATTAAAGTTGAGTGCATAGGGAAACTGCTTGTCCGTTTGAAACCTGTCCCAAACCAGGTCGCAGTACGCCGCAACTAGGTCCAAGTTCTCGCTCTCCGCCTCTGGGGCGGCCCACAATCCTGCGCACGGCCATTGGTTCGCAAGACGATCCTGCCATCCAAGGTGCAGGGCCCTTGGCTGATCGCGCTCATCTAGGAACAAGACGCCAGCATGAAGACCTCCGTGTCCTGTCTTGCACACAACCGCGGCAGCCGCGCAGCCGCTGCTATCGAAGGTACCTGGCGCGCCTGCGATCGGCTTTCCCACGGCCACTCACAAGAGCCCGGCGAGGAGGCGTTCGGCACGCTCACCCTCACGAGTAGTCAGGTCCTGTTTGATGCGCGCTCCAATTTCATCCCTATTCGCAATGTGCACGCGCGCCGGCAGCGTCGCAGCCAGAAATCCAAGCTCCGTTCTTGTATCCAAGCGCCGAAAGTCGAGGAGGGCCAGAACCCCACTGCATTTTTCGAACTCGCCGTTGCGCAAGAGCTTGTCAATTTCGCGGAACACTGTGCGGAGCGCAATCTTTGACCGTTGCGCCCGGACGTCCGCATAGACGTCTTCCAACCACACGGGCCCTGGCTCCGCCGCTACAGTGTTGACCGCCTCCTTGGAGGAGGTCTGATAGGTATGAGGGAAAGGGCGGTGAAGTAGCCCGGCGACCGATATCGCCACAGACCCGGCTGCAGCGGTGCTATCCAAGCCGCGACCTGTGGCGAAGGAAGGTAACGCACTCGGATTCTCGCCAGAGAAATGATTCTCGCCAGAGAAATGTTGAGTCGAAGTCATTGAAACAGACTCCTCGCCTTGTCCGTGATGGTCGCCTCAAAGAGCTTGACATGAGCCGCGTGGAGGTCCTGAAGCGTGGCTTCCCAGGCCGGAAGTGCAAGCGTTGTGTCCAGCAACGGCCGGGTCAAGATTGCGTCGGTCACAAACGCAGCCTTGTTATCCTGAGTGCGCGTGCTCGCAACGGTGAACCTCCCCTTCGTGGTTTCGTCAGCCGACTCGACCATCACTTGAAAGGCCTTCAGCGGCTGCGGGAAGCCGAGTGGCGGGTTCGGGAGCACGTTCAGGTAGTCGTGAGCAACTGCATCGTTGGGCACGCGAAGTTGATCTACGTAGCGAAGCATGACCTCAGTCAAACGCGCCGACCTTACAATCTCCGGGAGCACCGCTGCAGCTTCCTTTGCTTGTCCCAAGAACAGCTGCCACCCCGGATAAGGGGCAAGGACATGAACCGAAAGCGTGGTGTCGCCGCACCCTACTAACCTTGAACCATCTGCCGACTTCAGAAATGTCCGGACCTTGACGGTCGTGGCCTCAGTTTTTGGCCCGTCGGGACTTATCGAGATCTTTGTCTCCGTTCGAAACTGGTCGTGCGGTTTGCCGGAATATGTGGCCTGCAACCTCGCGCCGATCGCGTCGAGCATCTCGTTGAGTGGCTGCGCCTCGGCAAAACGGAACTCGATCACCGCCTCGACAATCGGCGGGCGGGGATACACCCGGGTGCCCGGTTGATCCGACATGGGTGTAACGTGGCAACGGAATGCCCGCGGGTCAAGTTCATCTGAAACCCCAGCGCAACCATGGGGTTGAATCCAACGGCCAGCGGTGGAGCGCCCCCGTGAAAACGGCACGGACCATGTGACGCTGGAGAGATTCCTCAGATTCCTGCCGCCTGCGCTGAAGGGCTTGGGCGGTTCAACTCCCGCGTCGCGGGCAAACCAAAGCCAAGCCGCAAACCGCATTCAGCGGCCACGCTCACAAGTACGCCTCAGGATTGCGGTACGCATTGGCCGCCTGGACAAACGCCGGCCCATCCTCCGGCGTCACCAGCACCGGCAGCGCACCGTTGCGGGTGATGGTCACCACGCCGGTTGTACGCGTGGCATACAAGCGGAACCGTCCCACGCCCGGCGCATAGAACAATCCATAGCTGCCAAAAAATCCTCCAGTCCCCATCAAACGCAACGCGCCCTTCAACGCCGGCCCCTCCTCCACGTGGGTGACGTCATCCAGCGGGATGCGCAGCGGAGCCCACGCGCGGCGCAACACCCGCAGCTCACCACCTTTCAACTGCAACGCGCGTGGGGCCATGGCCCACGCCAGCACCAGCGTGCCTGCCACCAGGGTCAACACCGCCAGCGCAATACCGCGTGGCGGCGTTGGCGCTGCAGTGAGCACCACCGCCAGAATCCCGGGAACCACCACCATCAACACCGCGGTGCTGGTGCGGTGAACCTTGTCCATACGCATGGGGAACAACATGGCCGCCTCCAACGGGCGGGCTTTGCCGCGCGTTGAACTGCACCAAGAGCAACCCTTGCGCCAGCCGCGTGACGGTGACCCGCTGTCGTCGAGAACTGCGGCATCCAGGCGCGCCGCTGGGTGGGCCTGCTGGAGTAAAATCCACCAAGCGGTGCGTCACGCATCACCCCGAGGGCCCATGGGCTGGATTTTGTGCAGCGGTGCCACTACGCACGCCACACTTCTGGGGTGACCATGCACACACGCACCGTCCTTTTTGCCCTGACCGCCACGTTTGTTTGTCTGGCCTGCACGTCCACGCCAGAGGAGGGCCAGTCTCCGGGCGGGGTGGTGCGCTCCTCTTCGTCCTCAGGAGGCGCGGGTTCTTCCGCGGCGGCCCACAGCTCCAGCGGCGGAACCATGGGGTCCAGCAGCGGCGGTTCAGGACGTCACCCGGGGCCGTGTTTGATGGAGGTTGTTGGCCTGGGCCAGCTCCAGCAGCGCGCCACCTACGCCTATTCCGGCGGGCGCCTCGCCAGTGTGGAGGTGGATGAGACCGCAGACGGTACGCCGGAATCACGCAGCGTCTACGCGTACAACACGGCCGGGTTGCTGGAGTCCGTGGTCTACTCCACGCCGGTGTCCGTCCCCAAGATGCGGTTTTTCTACGCGTATGACGCCAACAACCTGATGGTTCAGGTGGAGACGGACCTGGACGTGGACGGCACGGTGAACTCCCGCACAACCTATGGGCGGGACCCCAGTGGCCGGCTGTTGCTGATCGACAGTGACAACCAGGCAGATGGCACGCCGGACGTGCGCACCACCTACGGCTATGACGCCAACGGCTTCAACGTGCTGCAGGAGACGGACACGGGTGTGGACGGAACGGTGGACCAGCGGACCACCATGACCGTCAATGCAACGGGTCAACCGCTGCGCATCAGCTCTGATACGGATTTGGATGGCAACGCCAACTCGATCACCGTGTGGACGTATTCCCCCAACGGGGAACTTCTGACCCTGGAGCAGGACCACAGCGCAGATGGCACCGTGGACAGCCGCAGCGTCTACACCTACGACGGTGCGGGCAACCTGCTGCGCATGGACCTGGACACCCCCCTGGGCAGCCCCACCGAATACACGTACACGTACTCCTTTGCGTGCTGGTGAGAGCCCTGCGGTGCAACGCAACGCCATGGAAACATTGAGCTAACTACAGGCTCCCCGGGGAGACCAACGCGTTGCGCAGGGCCGTGGGCCGGACAGGCCGCCCAAATTTGTGACCGGTGCATGCGTGTGTTACCTCCAAACATCTTCTGGAGAGGGACTCCATGTGGTTTGACGCCAACACCCGCCACGACCCTGACGTGCGCTGACGCGCGCCCCGCCGCGGCCCTTGTTTGCCGCGCGGCGGGTGGCGGTGCCGTTTTTTTCTGCTTCATCCCGCACAACCAGTATCCTGTTGCCGGCGTGCCTTGCGTGCGCCGCAACCAAAGAGTGCCCCATGGTCACCCAAGCTTCTCCGTCCTCGCTGGTCCAGGCGCCCCAGGGCAGCCAGCCCATCATCCACCTCAAGCCCAAAGTGGATCCCATCACGCTCACGCACCGCAACCTGCGGTCGGACGAGTTCTGGCGTCAGATTCCGGCGTGGAAGGAGGTGGACCGTGAGACCTTCCAGGACCACAAGTGGCAGGAGAAACACGCCATCACCACGCCGGAGCGGCTGGTGGCCGCGGTGCGGGACCTGGTGTCTTCGCAGTTTGTCAAAGACGTGGAAGGTGGTTTTGCCAGCGCGCCAATGGCGGTGCGCATCAGCCCCTACCTGCTGGCGCTCATTGACTGGAAGGACCCGTACCGGGACCCCATCCGTCGTCAGTTTTTGCCGCTGCAAAGCCAGCTGGAGCCGGACCATCCCATGCTTACGCTGGACAGCCTGCATGAACAGGGTGACGCGCCGGTGGCTGGGTTCACGCACCGCTACCGGGACAAGGCGCTGCTGTTGGCGTTGGACACCTGCCCTGTGTACTGCCGGTTCTGCACGCGTTCCTACGCGGTGGGCCTGGACACCGACGTGGTGGAGAAGGTCAACATCAAGGCGCAGGATGACCGGTGGAACCAGATCTTCCAGTACATCTCTGAACGTCCCGAGCTGGAGGACATTGTCATCTCCGGCGGTGACGCCTACCGCCTGCGCGCGGACCAGGTGCTGGAGATTGGCAACAAGCTGTTGGACATTCCGCACATCCGGCGCATGCGTTTTGCCACCAAGGGCCTGGCCATCCAGCCCATGAAGATCCTGAGTGATGACGCGTGGGTGGATGCCATCACCCACGTGGTGGAACGTGGCCGCAAGCTCCACAAAGACGTCATGATCCACACGCACTTCAACCATCCCAATGAAGTGACGTCCATCTCCCAGGCTGCGCTCAACAAGCTGTTTGAGCGCGGCGTGTTTGTGCGCAACCAGAGCGTGTTCCAGCGCGGGGTGAATGACACCGCGGAGACCATGATTGAGCTGGGTCGCCGCCTGGGGTTCATCAACGTGCACGCGTACTACGTGTACATCCATGACCTGGTGCGCGGGACCGAAGACCTTCGCACCTCCGTTGCGGCGGGCATCCAGGTGGAAAAACGTGTGCGCGGCGCCACGGCGGGATTCAACACGCCCACGTTTGTGGTGGACGCGCCGGGCGGTGGCGGCAAGCGGGACATGCACAGCTACGAACACTACGACCGGGAAACCGGCATCAGCGTGTACGCCGCACCGTCGGTGAAGCCGGGCCAATTCTTCTGCTACTACGACCCGTTGTCCAGCCTCACGGCGGACATGCGCACGCGTTGGCAGGATGAAAAGACCCGCACCGAGATGATCCACTACGCGCTGGAGAGCGCGCGGCGCGCGGCCATCTGAATCCGACGGTGACACCAGAGGAATTCCTCCAACAGGACCCACGCGCGTTGCGGCTTTACGCGCGCGTCATCCAGGCCATGCGCGGCCTGGACGGCGTGGAGGTGCGGGTGTCCAAAAGCCAGATTGCGTTGCGCCGGCAAAAGAACTTTGCGCTGGTCTGGAGACCCGGCCAGTACCTGCACGGCAGCGTGGCGCCGTTGGTGCTCTCCGTGTTGATGCCCCGTCGCATCCGCTCGGCACGCTGGAAAGAGGTTGTGGAACCCGCGCCGGGGCGGTTCACCCACCACCTGGAGCTGTTCCGCGTGGGTGATGTGGATGCGCAGGTGCGCGCCTGGTTGCGCGCTGCGTGGGAAACCGCGGCGTGACCCATCGGAGTGATGCGCCGCCCAGGAGGAGGTTGGGGGCATGCTGGGACTTGGATGGGTCTGGCGGTTGTGACGTGGTTGGGCTGGTTATGGGGGTGGCCGTTGCCAACCCGGTCTGCCGCAACGCTGATGCGCAGGGGCGTGGGGGGTCCTTCCTCAAGGGATGTTGCGTATACGCAACATGGCCAATCACAGCACCCCCGTCCCCCTGCCGGGTCAACGTGAACTGCGCCACGCTCTACCAGCCCAACCACGCCTGATTGCCTCCAACAACCCATGCAACGCCCACCACCACAAACCTCCTGGACACCGCGCGCTGCTGGTGCGGCCGGCGTGACGCGAACAAAATGTGAGCATCCGGTCCCTTGCGCGTTCGCCCCCAGTCGCCCACGGTTGGGTCCATGCATCCCAACGCCCAGTGCATCACCACGTTCTACGAAGCCTTTGCCCGCAAGGACGGCAACGCCATGGCCGCCTGCTACCACCCGGACATCCACTTTTCGGACCCGGTGTTCCAGGACCTGCGCGGCAAGGCTGCGGGGGACATGTGGCGCATGCTCACCGGCCGCTCCAAGGACCTGGCGGTGGTTTTCTCCAACGTGACTGCCGACGACAAAACCGGCAAAGCACACTGGGTGGCCACGTACACATTTGGCGCCACGCAACGCAAGGTGGTCAATGAAATTGATGCGTCCTTCACGTTCAAGGACGGGCTCATTGTGGACCACAAGGATGTCTTTGATTTCTACAAATGGACCCGCATGGCGCTGGGACCAGCGGGACTTCTGCTGGGCTGGACGCCCATCATCCAGAACAAGGTGCGTGGGCAGGCCATGGACGGGCTCAAGAAGTTCCAGGCCGCCAAGGGCTGAACCCCTTCGTCCAACCCCAACACACCTCTGAAAACGCGGATCCCCGCCGTCGTAGGAATAGCGCGGGTCCAGTTGGAAACCAGGCTCGACAGAGTCTCGCCCTCCCCTGAACTCCGTTGGGACGAACCGAAAAGCACCAACCCACCGCCTGCCTGGTGTCAGTCCCCCACCGGCGTCATGGCGCGAACCAGCGCTTCCGTTTCCGTGTTGGCCGGATGGTAGGTCTCAATGCGCAGCTCACACGCCGTGAGGTCCTGCGGCGTCCCCAAGGTGGTGATGGTGGTGAAAAAGGACAACGACAGTTCGCCCACGCGCATGTGCAGCGGAAGCACAAAACCGCGGCCACCGTCTTTGGGTGCGGCGCTCAGGATCTCCAGCACGCCTGGATGACGCACCATGCGTTCCATGATGGCCCGGCCGTGCGTGTCCCGGGTGGCAGCCATCTCCGCGCGGGCGCGCCACAACACATGGCTGGCAACCTCTTCCCAGTTTTCAATGGCCCCTCGCACACCCAGCGCGGGGTCAAAGATGGCATCCAACAGGTTGAACCGCGTGTTGTTGGGAACCATGGAAAACGGCGGCGGGATGTCCTGCTGCCCCAACGCCGCCATGAACGTGGCAAAACCGCGGTTCCACATGACGGCGGCAAAATCCCGGTCCACCGCCACTGCGGCAAAGGGATCATTCTGCCGCAGGATGAGCGCCACCGCGTGCGCCATCTCGGCACGCGTGTCCACGTCGGACGTTTCCCGGTAGATGGGCTGGTACCCCGCGGCAGAGAGCAACGCGTTGCGGTCCCGCGGCGGCATGCCCAACGCGCCGGAGAGTTTGAGCAACAGCTCCCGGCTCGGTTCGGCGCGGCCGGTCTCCACAAAGGACAGATGCCGCGTGGACACCCCCGCATCCAAGGACAACGCCTGCTGGCTCATCCCGCGCGTGGTGCGCCACTGGCGCAACATCCATCCCGCGGCGGACAAGCGTTGTGCGGAGGTGGGGGCGGACGAACGCGTCATTCCACGCGCTATGGCGCGCGTGTGAACCGGTTTCAAGCAGGCACCGTCCGCGTCACCGGTGTCACCGGCACCCGAAGCGACCGCCACAACAGGTAGGTCAGCGGCGCCACGCTTCCCAACGCCAAAGTGCCCACCCACACCGGCCAGGCCGCCACGTTGCGCTCACGGGCATCTTTGGTGATCCACAGGTTGAGCGGGATGAGCGCCATGGCCAGGTCTGAGAAGACCTGCCGCGCGGGCCAGGTGGCCAAGGCCTGCTCAAACAGCCCCAGGTAACCCACCTCCCAAAGTGCCGGGAGACTCACCGCACCGTGGAAGATCAACAGGGCCGCCCACAACAACGCCAGTTTTGAGTGCATCACGTCCTCCGTGTGTCAGGTTGATGACCCACAAGATGACCGGCGGGGACCGCGCTGGCCATGACCTCCCAGGTCATGGGACGTTGTGGACATGACGTGGAAGCCCGACCAGATCCTTCAGGCGTACCTGGACCACGCGTTGAACATTCGCGGGACCCAGCAGCCCCATCCCAGCCCCGCCGAGCTGCAAGCGGTGGCGCGCGAACTTGGGATGACGTCAGAAGACCTGGCCGCGGCGGACGCCGAGGCGGAAAAATGTTTCACCCGCGGCCAGGGATTTCTGGAACACGGACACCTGGAAGACGCCATCAAGGACCTGTCCCGCGCGGCTGCGTTGCGTCCGCTGCATCTGGACACGGTGCTGGCGCTGGCCTGGGCGCACGTGAAGCAGTGGCGGGCCACCCATCAAGGCAACCACCGCGCGCAGGCCGAACGGCTGGCGCGTTTTTGTCTCGACGTGAACCCGCGGCTGGAGGGTGCGTTTGCGGTCCTGAGCGCACTCAAACAGCCCAAGGCAAAAGCCCCCGCGGTCCCGGTGCTGGTGGTCTCCACCGCGCTGTTTGGTCTGGTGGTGGCCGGTGGCGTGGTGGCAGTGATGCTGCGCGGGCCCATCACTGCGCCGCCGGCGGCCAACGTTGGCACCAAGCTGCTGGTTGAACGCAATCCACCAACCGCCGCGGCAGGAGCGGTGCCCGTGGCCGTGTCGGTGGCGTCGGACGGGGATTCGGCGGGGTTCACGTTCCAGGCGCACCACAGCCAGCTCACGCGTTACCCTGAGCGCGCGTTCTACAAGCTCAACGGGATGTTGAGCCAATCCACCGGAAAAGAAATCCACGCCCTGAAGGTCAAAATTGAGCTGTTGGATGAGTCCGGCGCCACCGTGCAGTCCGAGGTGCGCCATGTGCTGGGCACCCTCATGCAGCCCCCGCACCGTCCCAAAGACACCATTGCGTTGGGGTTGATGGTCCAAGCGCCGGCCACGGTGACGGCGGCACGGTTGGTGGTGGTGGCCCTGGACGCGCGGCCCGGCGCTGCAAAATACGCCCCGGCCACGCCGCTGGTGCTGCAAGGACTGAAACCACCGTTTGATGTTGGACTGGGTATCCGGGACATCTACGTCACGCCGGTGTTCAATGAGGCCGCCAGCTGGTGCACGGTGGTGCTGGAGATCCGCAACGCCGGGGAGACACAGGTGGGCACGCTCAAATTCCAGTTGCGGACCATTGCGGGGGCCAACCCTCCGTCCACCACGGTGGTGCAATTGGCTGGCGCGCTGCACCCGCCGCTGTTTCCCGGAGAGACCCGCGTGCACAAACACGTCTTCAAGACCGGGGCTGGCGCGGTGGCCTCAGAGCTGGTGCTGGCGGCAGAAGCACTGGACGTGCGGTGAGCGTCAGAACGGGCTGACGTCTCCCATGGGGACGCCCTGCAGCGCGCGGGGCAACATCTTGCGCAGGGTGTCCAGTTCAAAGTGCCTGTCGGTCAGCGGTGTGCCGTTGAGCTTGACGCCCACGTACGGGAAATCCCCGCCCCACTTCACCGTGATGTCCTTGGCCTTGAGACCCTTGAGGTCCTCCGGCAGGCGCGCGGCGTTGGCGCCCACGTACGCCTGCAGTGACGTCACCACTGCCTCACAGCGCGCCAGGCTTTCCCGCTGGGTGCTGGAGAGTTTGTTGAGGTCCACGCGCGTGCGCCCCGTTCGTCCACCTCCCGGGGTGGGGGTGCTCAACGCGTCCCAGATGTCCCGCGGTTCGGCCTTCTTCTCCCGCGTGGCGGCGGTGGAGGCGCGCGCCTTGGGCGCGGTGGCCGCCGCGGCTTTGGGTTTGGAGGTTGTCTGGGCACGGGAGGATGGGATGCGGGTCATGGGATGACGTCATGCCAAAGCGTTGTTCCCCCCGCAAGCCCGCGCAGACGACAACCGGGCTTCCAGTGGGGAGACCCAACACCCCCATGCAGCTTGACTTGGACGCTCTCATGCAACATCATACGTTTCATGAGACGGGACAGCAGGTTGTCTGGGGTGCTCCACGTGCTGCTGCACATGGCGCAAAAGGACGGCCCGGTGACGTCAGAGGTTCTGGCCAAAGCCATGGCCACCAATCCGGTGGTGTTCCGCCGGACCATGGCCGGGCTGCGTGACCAGGGGTACGTCCAGTCCGAAAAGGGACACGGCGGCGGTTGGACCCTGGCGTGTGATCTCAACACGGTGACGCTGCGGGACATCTACCTGGCGCTGGGCTCTCCGTCGCTGCTGGCCATGGGGAACCGGACCGAGGCGCCCGGCTGCGCGGTGGAAGCGGCGGTCAACGCGGCGCTCAATCAGTCGTTTGCGGAGGCGGAGACGTTGCTGCTTGTGCGCCTGGGCGAGGTGACGCTGGCGGCGCTGGGGGAACATGTGCAGCGTGGCCAGGATGGCCGCGTCCGCGCGCGCCATGCAACCGCATCCACCGCACCGCGGGGTCACGCGTGACCGGATTCTGGGAGACCGCGTTCACCAAGATGCAGCTTGCGTGGGGACTGGAGCCCACCCGGAGTGCCTGGCTGGCGCGTGACGTGTTTGTCCAGGCAGGCGCCAAGGATGTCCTGATACCGGGCATTGGCTACGGCAGGAACGCGCGCCCGTTTTTGGAGCGCGGGATGTCGGTGACGGGGATTGAGATTTCGGAGACAGCCATCTCACTGGCACGCTCGCAGCTTGGTCTGGACATTCCCATTGTCCACGGCTCCGTCACCAACATGCCGTTTGACCACCAGCAATACGACGGCATCTTTTGTTACGGGCTGGTCTACCTGCTGGACGCTGCCGGACGTGAGAAGCTGATAGGGGACTGCTACCGCCAGCTCAGGCCGGGAGGACACATGGTCTTCACGGTCATCTCCAAAAAGGCGCCCATGTACGGCCAGGGACCCCGGCTTGGTGAAGACTGGTACGAGCGGCTTCCCAACCTGCCCATGTACTTCTACGACGCCGTTTCCGTGAAGCGGGAGTTCGGCCCGTGCGGGCTGATCGATTCCTCCGAGATCGACGAGCCATCCGAAGGAGAAGGTCCCACGCTGCCTTTCATCCACGTGGTTTGCAGAAAGGCCGCCGACGCTGACGGCACCCCCGCTGCCACAGGAGACCCGTCATGACCCACGACCACAACCATCACCACACCCATCATCACCACCACCAGGCGCCGGGCGGCCAGGACTGGGCGGAGCTTGGGGCGTTCCTGGACCAGGAAGCTGCGGTGATGTCCGGTTTCCTGGACCAGGCGGTGGACGTCATCACCCGCGCGGTCACCACGCCGCCGCACCACATTGCGGACGTGGGATGTGGCCAGGGAGCTGCCGCGGTGGCGCTGGCCCAGGCGTTTCCCGGTGCGCACGTGTTGGCGCTGGACCAGGCGCCGGCGTTGCTGGAGCTGGTGAAGGCACGCGCGCTGAAGCATGGCGTGCATGCCCGCGTGACGACGATGCCGGGCGATCTGGAAGCGCTGGGGCACACGTTGGACGGCAAGGACCTCATCTGGGCGTCCATGGTTCTGCACCACGTGGAGGATCTTCCGCGCGTGCTGCGCGCGCTGCACGGCTCACTGGTGGCTGGTGGCCTCTTGGCCATTGCTGAGTTTGGTCCGCCCACGCAAACGCTGCCGGAGGATCTTGGCGTTGGCGCAGCAGGCTTTTTCCAACGTCAGCAGGAGGCCATGCAGGGCGTGCTCAAGGACCACCTGCCGCCAGGGGCCATGGAGCTGGACTGGCCGGGCGCACTCCGGGCGGCGGGGTTCAAGGTCGTGGACCAACGGACCATCCTGGTGGACCTGCCCAGCCCGTTGGACCCCCAAGCGCGGCAATGGGTTGCTGGTGGACTGCGGCGCAGCGCCGAGCGTGTTGGTGCCGTGTTGGCGGCAGACGACCGCGCAACCCTGGCCATCCTCGCCGATCCAGATGACCCCCGTGGTGTGATGCTGCGCAACGACGTGGAGGTTCACGCCGCCCGGTCCTTGTTCCTGGCGCGCAAGGCCTGAGACTTCACCGCCGCAGCACCATCAACACCACGCCCAACAAAATGAGCGCGCCCCCGCCCGCACGGTGCGCGGTGAAACTTTCCCCGCCCAGGCCCACGCCCAACGCCAGCGCCACCAGCGGGTTCACGTACGCGTAGGACGTGGCCACCGCGCGCGTGGTGTTGCGCAGCAAAAACACAAACGCCGTGTAGCCGCCCAGGTTGCCCGCCAGGGTCAGGTACACCCACGCGGCCACCGCCGTGGATGTGGGCGCCACGTGTGCCCATTCGCCGTGGAGGGTGCCGCCAACCAGCAACACCACCCCGCCAGCCATCATCTGCACTGCCGCCGTCATGGCGCCGCCAGGGAGGTTGAGCTTTCCGCTCCACACCGTCCCAAACGCCCAGGCCACCGCCGCCACCAGCACCATGGCCGTGCCCACGCCATCCGCGTTGGTGTTGGGCTCCAGCCGCAACACCGCAACGCCGGCAAGCCCCAACAAGAGGCCCACCCATTCACGCGCGCGCGGCCATTGGCCCCACAGCCCGCTCCACAACCCCGCCCACAACGGCATGGAGGCCACCAGCACCGCCGCCAGCGAACTGTCCATGCGCTGCGTGGCCAACACCACCAGCCCATTGCCCATGGCCTGGAACAGGATGCCCAGGGCCACACAATGTATCCATTGGCGGCGGTCCGGCAGCGCCGCGCCACGCGCCCACAGCACCACAAACAACAGCGTGCCCGCGGTGAGGTGCCGGCTGCCCGCCATGAGCAGCGGCGGGATGCCCTTCATGGCCAGCACAATCCCGTAATACGTGCTGCCCCAGATGAGGTAGACGGCCAGCAACGCCACACCAATGCGCCAGCGCAGCTGTCTTGACGTTGCGGTGGCGGGTGTTGGCGGTGTCACGGCGGGGGGTGAGATCACGGGGTGCTGGGGCGTGTCTACAGGCGGGCGGGTTTGTGTCCGGCAGCGGGACAATTGTCGACGCCGCCCACCGGGTCACAAGCGCGGAGGCATGCGCCACCTGGGTAGGAGCGCAGGCCTCAGGGCCTGCCTCTGCCGACGCCGCCCACCGGGTCACAAGCGCGGAGGCATGCGCCACCTGGGGTGTGAGCGCAGGCCTCAGGGCCTGCCTCTGCCGACGCCGCCCACCGGGTCACAAGCGCGGAGGCATGCGCCTGGGTAGGAGCGCAGGCCTCAGGGCCTGCCTCTGTCGACGACACCATGCAGGGATGGAACGGTGGTGGGGCATATGGCCGGCGCCCCGCAGGCTTTGCGCGATCTCTTCTCGCCCGAAAGATGAATCCCAGCCGGTCAAGCCAGACTCTTGTTTGGTGAAGCCATAACGCGCCGGCTCCACCGGCAGCCCAAACCAGGAGATTCCCATGCTTGCCAAAATCCTTCCCAACAATGAACACCCCATGGAGCGCGTGGCGCGCGTTGTGCTTGGCCTGGGCCTTTTGGCCCTGGTGTTTGTGGGGCCGCAAACGCTGTGGGGGCTGCTTGGGGTGGTGCCGTTGGCCACCGGTCTGCTGGGCAGCTGTCCCATCTACACGCTGTTGGGGATGTCCACATGCCCGGTGAAACGCAGCCCCGCCTGATGACGCCTGAAGTTGCCCCCCCGGACGCGGCGCTGCTCTCCAAGGCCTATCTTGGGGACCGCGCCGCGTTTTCCACCCTGGTGGGCCGCCATCTTCCCGGCATGTTGCGGTACGCCCGCAGTCTTTCCCGCACCCCGGAAGCCGCCGAAGACGCCGTGCAGCAGGCCATGCTGGGCATCTGGCGCACCATGATTGATGGCCACGGAAGAAAAAGTGGCGACGCCAGCGTGCGGGCCTGGATGTACTCCATTGTTCGCAACGCGGTGTACCGCGCGGCGCGGCGGCGCGTGGGTGAACCGGAAGAAACGGATGATCTGGAGACCCTGGGTGCGCAGGCGGGCTGGGGTGACACCACGCAGGGCCCGGAAGCCGTGCGCATGATGCTGGAGGACCGCGCACGCCTGCGTGCGGCGCTGCAAAAGCTGAGCAGCCTGGACCAGGACGTCATCCTGCTGCGTGACGTGGAAGAACTCACCGGGGAAGAAGCCGCAGAAATCCTTGGCTTGCCGGTGGCAACCATGAAGACGCGGCTGCACCGCGCGCGGCTGCGGCTGCGCGCCGTCATCCAACAGGAGGTGGCCCATGCACGGTGAAAAGGAGGTGGGTGGCCTGAAGTGTGGTGCAGTGCTGGCCGCGCTGGGTGACTACGTGGATGGCGCGCTCACGCCGGAGGAGAAGGCCCGGGTGGAAGCGCACGTCTCTGGCTGCACCCATTGTGAACGTTTTGGTGGGTCTTTTGCGGCCATGGTGGACGCCGTTCGCGTTCAACTGCGCGAACCCCCCACGCCGCAGGAGACCGCGCGGGTGATGGGGAACCTGGACGCACTGCTCAGCCGGCCCTGAAAACGCGCTGCATGCCCTGCCCCGTGGTTCAGTCTTCCACAATCAGGCGGCAGGTGGCCGTGGGGTAGTTGTCCACGTTGTAGTTGAGCAGGAAGAGGGACACGCCGTTGTCCGTGGTGGCCGCGGATCCCTCGGTGTAGCTGGCGTCGGTGAAAAAACAGTTATGGTCCCGCAGGACGTGGGTTGTGACCCCGTCCCCGTCCACGCCGGCCACCGTGGCCGCGGTGGCCACATTGCCGTCATCCGCGGCCGCGTTGCCGGAGATGCGCCATTCGCGGTCCCCGTTGCCGTTGAGGTCTCCCCAGTAGAACCGGTAGGGGCCCACAAACGTGGCGTTGTTGTTGTTGGACCAGTTGGCCATGGACAACGTCACCGTGCAGCCGTCCTCGTCCGAACACATCTGGTCCATGCGCGCCTCGTCCAGCCGCACCACCCGGCTGGCCACCCCCAGCGTGGTCACGCCCTTGGTGGCCTCGGCCAGGTAACGCGTCCGGCTCACCAGGTAGGGCACAAACGGCGGGCCACCAATGGTCGGCGGGGACACATCCGTCTGGGACAACGCGCGGCTCACCACCGTGCCATTGAGCTCAAACACCGAGACCGTCCCCGCCGTCACGTCCCCCATGGTCACCGCGCCCAGCGCCGTGCTCCCGGCCACGTTGAGCGTGCTCAGCTGTGAGCCACCGCTGACCTGCAGGGTCCCCACGGTGGCACTGCCGCCAACGTTCAGGTTCTGGGTGATGGTCAGGTTGCGCGCGTTGTCCGCCCGCACCGCGTAGGGCGTGGCGTGCAACTGGTGCATTCCACCCAGCACCGCGTAGTTGTCCGTCCCCACCCGCACCGCAAACCCAATCCACAGGTTGTCATTGGCGGTGAACACCGTGTTGGGCAGCGGGTCCCCACTTCCCAGGGATACCGCAAACGCCCCGCCACTCACCGGCACGTCGGAAAACTCGTCCGCCCACAGGCCACACCCCGTCACGCTGGCCCCACCCAGGCACGCCGAGGTCCCCGCCACACCGGACGTGAACAACCCCACCCGCAGGTCCACCGGGCCGTTGAGGCCCGCACCGTTGAAATCCAGGCGCCCCTGGTAGGGGATCAACGCATCCGGAGAGCCGGGACCCGCGGCAAACAACAGCGCGGTGCCCGCGGCCAACAAAGAACCCGCAACCAGCAACGTGGGTGACACACGGTTCATCATGGACCTCTTGCGCAAAACGTGAACCGCCTTTTCAAGGCGCCAGGGTGACCGTGGCGCTGGCCACCGCGCGGCCGTCCTGGCCCACGCAGTTGCCGCTCACCACCGCCACATTGGTGGCTGCCACCCCCGTGGCCAGCTCCACCGTGACCGCACCGCCGGAGAACGCGGTGTTGGTCTTGTTCACAAAGCTGGTGGCAACCCGGTCATTGCGGCGCAGCCACTTGCCTTCCACCGTGGTCCCAAACCGCACGCCCAGCACCGCGTGGTCCGGGTCTGCCAGCAACACGTCACACCCGCGCGCCTCCATCCCGGAGACGGTGAGCCCGGATTCCCCACCCGCCCGGCAGATGTTGTTGTTGCACATCAAACCACCCTGGCAGGCCCCGTTGTCACAGGGGCATCCGCTGGTGCCCACCAAACAGCCGGGGTCCACGCAGGTGCCGCCCACACACATCACCGTGGTGTCCTGGCAGCTGTTGTTGGCACCACAGGGGCAGTTGGTGACGCCGGAGAGGCAATCACTGCGCTGGCAGGTGCCGCCAATGCAGCTGAGCATGGCGTTGCCGGCCATGCCGCAGGTGTTGTTGGCATCACATGCTTCATTGAGCCCGCGGGTGGTGGGACCGGCGTCCTGGCCGCCACCGGGACGGCACGGGCCACAGGCGCCCAGGGACAACAACAGCGCCAGGCCCAGCGCGCGGTGGGAACCAGACCACAAAGAACCAGAGGACAACGTGGTGGGCATCATTGGTCGGCGCTCCCCATGGTGTAGCTGCCCACAAAGGAGGGCGTCTTGAAATAGATGTTGTTGCTGGATGAACTGGGCAGCTTCTGGCCCTGCACCCAGGACGGGGTCTTGGCATAGATGCTGTTGGTGGCCGGGCTGAAGGAAGAAACATCCGGGATGTTGTTGTAGATGATTTCCTCAGACCCGCCGCGGCCGGATGTGGCCGTATTGTGGGCTGACCCGCCAAATTCCGGGATGTTGTTGTAGATGATTTCATCTTCCTGCGGGATGTTGTTGTAGATGATCTTCTCATCATCCGCGCCAGTGACGTTGTTGTAGATGATGGAGTCCTGGTTGCTGGGCGTGGACTGCTGCTGCTGCGCGTAGCCGTCCTCAATGGACTGCTGGAGCGCCAGCAGCTGGCGGTAGGGGTTGTTGCGGCGGGAGAGCTTGAACAGCTTGGCCGCCTTGGCCCCGGTCTTGGTCTTGGCCAACGCGCTCAGCGCCTTGGAATAGGCCAGCTGCGCATCCCGCGAATCCGCCGCCGCGGTGCCGCGCTCAAACGCCAGCTTGCTCATGGTTTCCGCGTTCTTCTTTTCATTGCCCTTCTTGAAGCCGCGGGTGATTTTGTCAAACTTCTTGGCCGACTTCTGGGCCTTCTTTTCCGCCGCCTTGAAGGCCTTTTTGGTCTTGGCCACCTCCTTGGCCTCCGGGGAAGCGCGGAAGGAAAGCAGGCCCAGCGGGTCCACGTGGCCAATGGGGTCATTGCCCACAAACGCGTAGACGCCGGTGGATTCCTGCAGGTTGCCCGCACCGCCGGAGCCAAACACGCCAAACAACGGGTCCGGGGAAATCCAGCGGCCCAGCACCGGGTCCAGGTAGCGGGCGCCAAAAAACACCAGGCCGGTGTTGGCATCCACTTCCTTGCCGGTGAACAGCTGGTCTTCCAGCATGCCGCCCCGCGCCAGGCGTGGGCTGCCAAACGGGAAGTGCTCCAGCCGCATGGTGGCGTTGCCCGCCGCATCCGTGGTGGCCACCGGGGTGTTGCGGTGGTCGGTGTGGAAATACGTGGTGACCGGGTCTGTCCCAATCAACAGGCGGCGCACGCTGGACGCCAGCAGGGACGCCACCGGCGAAGGTGCCGCCGTGTTGGGCAGCGTGAAGACGTTGGCGCGCGCGGCCTGCGCAATCCACGCATCCGCCACGGTGATGGCGCCGTCTGGTGCGGGGGTGGCGGCGGCGCCAGCCACGGTGGCCGGGCCAACGTCACTGAGCAGGTCCAACGCCAGGTCCAGCGCCTCCACCTTGGCCACCAGGCCGGAGGGGAGTGACACCCAGATGGAGCTCACGCCGTCGCGCACTTCGTAGTCACGGAAAGGATAAAGCGTGACGCTGCCCTGCTCGTCCTTGATGAGACGCTCGTGGGCTGCCCCGTAGTGGAAGCTGGCCACCGTGGTGGTCCCGCGGTCCACCTTGGACAGCCGCCCCAGGTGGTCCCAGGTGTACGCGTCTGCGCCGCGGCGGGTCATGTAACCGCCGGGGTCATACCCAAACGTCAACCCCGCCGCGCCGGTCACCGCACGGGACCCGGCGGCGTAGGTGTAGGCGCCCACGTTGGCCGCGCTCCCGGTGCGGGTGGAGCCCTGGGACTGGATGTTGTTGAGCGCGTCGTAGGCCAGGGTCAGCGCTTCGGCCGGCGTGCGGCCCTGGTCCAGGCTGGCGTTCACCAGGCGGCCACGCGCGTCATACGAATAGGCCGCATTGCCGGACACGCCGCTGCCCGCCGCCAGGCCGTCCACCACCGCGGTGATGCGGCCACGGCGGTCCAGCGTGAAGCTGCGGTCCATCAACGGCGCGGCACCGGTGGCGGTGATGGTCTTGAGCCGCGAGCGGCGGTCATAGCTGCGGCCAGACGTGACGCCGTTGACGTAGCGCACCTGGTCAATGCGGCCACGCTCGTCATAACGCACGTTGGAGATGTGCCCGGGGATGGACGTCACGCGGGAGGCGCCGTCGTACGTGAAGCTCACTTCGCGGCCCTTGGGGTACCGCGCCGTCAACGTGCGGCCCAGGTTGTCCACCACCGCATTGTACTCAAAGAGGAAGCCTTCAATGGTGCGCGCCTGGTAGACCGCGCGTCCCTGCGGGTCATACCCCACGCGAAGGTCACCGGTCTGACCACGCAACGGATGGGTCAACACCGCCATGCGGCCCGCCAGGTTGGTGCACTTGGTGGCCGGGCAGGTGGTGGTCTTGTCATACGTGTAGGAAATGCGCGTGGCCGTCTCCTGGCCCTGCTGCGCCACGCTCTGGATGCGGTTGAGGCCGTCATAGGTGAACACCTGGGTGATGCCGCGTCCGTCGGTGCGGGACACCAGGTTGCCCATGTCATCATAGGTCATGGTGGCCACGCCCTCATCCTGGGACTCCACGCGGGTGATGCGGCCGCGGTGGTCAAACGTCTGGCGCTTGCGGTTGCCGCCAGCGTCGGTGAAGCCCAGGGGCAGGCCGTGCTCATTGTAGTGCAGCACGGTGGTCTCCATGGTGCCCGGTGCCGGCATCACCGTCTCAGCCACCAGCTCCCCGCGACCGTTGAAACGTTTCACCGTGGGCGTGTTGGCGCGCGGGTTGGCGGTGTCATTGTCCTCTTCATCCAGCGCGGTGACCATCAACGGGCCGTACACCATGGTGCGGCGTGACGCCGTGCCACCGGCCTCGGCGGCGTCCGGCTCGGTGACCGAGAGAATCCGGTCCAATGCATCAAAACGCATCTCGGTGAAGGGCGCGCTGGCGTTGGGCGTCATCTCGCAGTTGGGGCTGGTGGATTCCCACGGCTGGTAGGACCGCACCGGCACGCCCTGGGTGTTGAACACCTTGTAGCCGGTGACCACATAGCGGGACGGGCTGATGCGCAGCCGGGACTGGAACATGCGGCCCAACCCGTCCAGGCAGTGGATTTCCTCCAGGTCCACCGCCGCGCCGGACACACTGCGGCGGGTGACAACGATACGGGTCACCGGGTTGCCGTATTCGTAGGTGTACGCCTCGGTGGGGGAGGCAATGTTGTCCCCGCCCGGCTTGGCCACGGCAACCGCCCGGCCCAGGTTGTCATACGCGTAGAACGCGCTGTTGCGCGCCGAACGGACCGTGCCACCTTCCACCAGCATCCAATCCGTGGATTCCACGGTGACGTCCTGTACCGGGTCATACTGGTAATCCCGGCGCAGCTGGTAGGGCGTGCCCGCGGCGTCTTCCAGGTGCTGCTCCAGGCGCGTCAGGCGCAACCCGGTGGGGTCATAGGCCATGGTGGTCTTGTGGGTGTTGCCGCCCACGGTGGCCAACGGGTCCAGCGTCTCCACCACGTTGCCGTTGGTATCAAACGCATTGCGCGCCACATCCACCGTGGTCGCGGCGTCGGGGCTGGTGCGTTCGGTGCTGCGGGACACCAGGCCCAGGGTCAACTGGCCCGCCGGCAGGCCCACGTACGCCGGCCCGTCATAATAGAAGGTGTCTTCCTGGTACGCGGTGGAGGCCGCCTTGCCGTAGGTGCGCACGGTGACCGGCGCGTTGAGGATCCAACGGCCACCGGTGCTGGTGGGCGGTACGTAGGTGGTCTGGGTGTAGCGCTCATCCCCCGTACATTGCGCACCGCAAGGCGCGCCAAAATCATCCGCGCCGCCGGTGCACGCCGGGCACGCGCCGCCGCCCACCTGGGTGACGCCAAGTTCTTCCTGCAGCGTGACGTTGCCGTAGCCGTCCCGGGTGAAACGCGTCTCGGTGGTGACGTGCTCCGCCGCCACCGCGCCCTCCTTGAGCAGCGTGGTCTCCCGCGCCAGGCACACGTACCGGATGGGGAACTTCAGGCCGGAGGTGGGGATGTCGGCCACGGTGCAGTCCTCAAACACGCGGCTGGACTCAGACACATCCTTGGTTCCGGTGCGTTCGCTGGAGAACACTTCCAACCCCGCGTGGTAACGGTCGGTGATGCCCAGGTCATACCGGCGCACGGTGACCCCACCTTCCTGGCTGGGTTCCTCCCCGCGCAGCACCTGCACCTGGCCAAAGCCGCGGAATTGTTTTTCCACGCCGTCAAAATACGCATCCTGGTAGACGTAATCCATCACGTCATGGACGTTGCTCACACCTTCAAACGTGTCCATGCGCGCCACCACAATCATGGAGTGCGGGATCTTGTAGGCCCACGGGGTGGCGGCGTTGATCTGCTGTTCCACCGCGGTGGCGTAGGTCAGGTCGGTGATGGAACCCAGGCCATTTTCAATGCGGGAAATCAGGTTGGGCCGGATGGGGAACAGCTCCAGGTACGTGGCGTCACCATTGAGCTCAATCCACACAATATCCGCGGATCCATTGCCGTTCATATCCGCGTACAACACCGCGGTGCCCGCATTGCGCGTGGGGAGCGCGGTGCCACCGGCCATGGTCAGGGAGGTGAACGCGGTGAAGGACGCCCCGTTGCGGTTGATGGAGAACCGCACCTCGTTGCCGGACACCACCACCAGATCCGCCAGGCCGTCCCCGTTGATGTCCTCCACCTCGGTGTTGGGAAGGTCGGTCCCGCTCAGCCCGGCAATGGTGACGTCCGAGCGCGGGGCCCAGCGGCCCAACCCCAGGTTGAGCTGGTAGGAAATCTGGTTGGTGGTGAGCAGCACGGGGTCCAACAACCCGTCCCCGTTCATGTCTGCCATTTGCATGCCCTGGTCAAAACCAAAACCCGCCGCCAGGTTCTGGATGCCCCCGGCGCCCACAAAACCGTTGCCGCCTTCATTGCGCCACACCTGCACGCCGGTCATGTTGGCCTGGAAGACGTCAATCTTCTTGTCATTGTCATAATCCAAAAACTGGATGGTGCGCGGGCCCACCGCCTGATCATCCGCGTCCATGTCCGGCAGCACGGTGGCCACGTTGTTGAGGTCCACCGGGGTGACCCAGTCCCCCACGCCGGTGTTGTAGAGCACCTGGCCGCTGGCGGTGTTGATGAGGTCGGTGAAGCCGTCCCCGTTGAGGTCCAGCACCACGGTGCGCGCGCTGGACAGCCGCGCGCTGGACGTCACGGATGAGGGGACCGCCGCGCTGAAGGTGTGGGTTCCATTGGGCGCCAGCTGGCTGACGCGGAACGTGTGGTTCCCCATGGTGGGCGTTTCCAGCAAGTCCGGAAGCGCATCCCCATTGATGTCCAAAAGCGTGGCATTCCCCGCCCCCAGCCCGCCACCCAGGCTGCCCAGGCTCTTCAAGAATGGCGTCTGGCAGCCATTTCCACTGCAAACACCGCCCAATGCACGGGAATAGGTGAACGTAAACACCACCGGATCCGGCGTGTTGTCAATGCCCGTCTGGCCCACCCGGGTCAGGCGCGTGAACCCGCCGCTGGCCACGTAGTCTTCATAGGACAGGGTGGCGGTGCGCAACACGGTGGCGCCGTTGAGGACGGTGATGTCCCGCAGCCGCTGCCGCAACACCAGCTCAAAACCAGGCTTTCCATCTGAAAGGATGTCTTCGCGCGCTTCATAGCGCAGGTTCACGGTGTACCGCGGTGTTCCATTGGAATCATGGACCCAGCCAATGCTGGTCAACAGTGCCTGTTCGCCCATGGGAGCGGTGTACGTGTAATGGATGCGGTGCCCGTGCACATCCACCATGTCCACCAGGTGGTAACGGAACGTCCCCAACGCAGACCCCACCCGTGACGACGGGACCAGCGAGCCCTCACGCGTGGCGCCAAAATAGCCCACGCGGCCATCCGGGAACTCCGCGCGGAAGTACCCCTGCGCGCCGGTGCTGGCGTCCACCCACGTATATTTGACAAATCCACCTTCATAACGCGCGCGGTAGACCGGCGGGTCCGTCCCCACAAGCAGCACCAATTCCCCGCCGCCATTCACCGCAAAATCATCGGAGGTGGTGTAACGCGGCAAACCGCGGGAGGTCATGCGCTCAATGGCCGGCATGTCCATGTTCCAGCCAATCCCCGCCACGCCCTGCCCACCCCCGGAGCTGTAGGTGAGCCCCACCGTTGGGGTGAGCCCCGGAAACCCCGCGGGGACATCCACCGGAACGCTGTAACCCGCCAGCCCCATGTTCCCGGAAACACTCACATTTTCCCCAACGCCCCCGCGCGCACCCGGACCGTCAGGCAGGCTCACGCGGTCATCAGACACGCCGGTTTGTGCCAGCGCGGGCAGTGGCAGCAGGCACAGCGCCAGCGCGGCCAGGCGGCCACGGGTCCAGGATTGCAAAGGCATGGAGGTCCTCCCAATTTGAAATGTTGTCTTGGTTCCCCACCAAAACGGCGGGCTGCCTACCACGGTTGCCATGGGACGGCTACGGCCAATGCAGCCTGGCCCGGCGGCGGCATGTGGGTGTTGTGCGTTCATGACGCCACCGGTGGCCTGCAGGACCAACACGTTTGGTTGTGGCGGTGCCTGGACCTTCCTGATAGGGAACCGGCGTTGCAAGTGAAGCAGGGTGGGGAATTTCAAACCAATCCGCGGGTTCTTGTTCCGGTTTCCCCAAACCGGTTCCCACGCGGCGCCAAGAAAGCAGTCAAAACCATGTCCCAATTGCACCGCGTGTTGTCCCTGGCCGCGTTCTCGTTCTTCGTGGCCACCATGGCTTCCTGCACCAACCGCGGCGGTGATGACGGGGGCTGCCCGGCAGGCACCCAGGGGTGTGCGTGTGACAACGGCAACTGCGGGTCCGGGCTGAGCTGCCAGGCCAACCAGTGCCAGCCCGGCGGCTGCACCAGCGGCAACAAGGACTGCGCCTGCAAGTCAGACGGCACCTGCAACGTGGGTCCCGGCGGCGTGGAGCTGTCCTGCACCAACGGCACCTGCACCGCGGCCTCCTGCATTCCCAGCAGCGAAGGATGCGCCTGCGCCGGCAACATGCGCTGCGGCATCAACGGGCGCGGCGAACAACTCACCTGCCAGGCCGGCGTGTGCGCGCTGCCCACGTGTGTCCCCGGCCAGACCGGCTGCGCCTGCACGGATGATTCCACCTGCGGCAGCAGCATGGATGAATGCCGCGGCGGGTTCTGCCGCCCGGCGGGCTGCACGGTGGGTGAGCTCAACTGCGAATGTGCCGGGGGCAGCTGCAACGGCCCCGCCCTGGCCTGCCGCAACGGGCAGTGCGTGGACAACACCGGGTTTCTGGGCGGGCCCTGCCTGCCCAATGACACCTGCAACGGCGCCAACCGCTGTGAAGATGGCGTGTGCGTCCCTTGCACCGCCGGCACCCTGCACTGCGGCTGCACCCCCCAGGGAAGCTGCGGCGGCTCATTGACCTGCAACGCGTTGATGGTGTGCGCGCAGCCCGGTGAAGGCGCGCCCCCGCAGTCCCCCAAGTGTTTCACGCCCTGCCAGCAGGGCCTGCAGGCAGACGGCGGCTCGCGCACCTGCCCGTCAGACGGGTTGATGGAAGGCTGCCTGGACGGGGACACCTGCCGCGAGGGCAGCTGCCTGGGGCCCAATGAGGCCGTCCCCACCTGCCAGACGGACACGCAATGCCCGGACTACCAGACCTGCATCACCGGCAAGTGTTACTCCACGTGTGACTTTGATGCGCAATGCCAGGGCGGCAAACGCTGCTACCGCCACGTGTGCCGCGCCCCCTGCTCGGCCACCGCCAACAACTGCGCGTCTGGCACCTACTGCCGCACCGTGGACGGGGAGAACGGCTTTTGTGTGCCGCTTCTGGAGCCCACCGGGGACCCCGTCACCGAGGTGCCCGGCGGCTTCACCATCTCTGCGGCCACCATTGAGTTCTCCAACGTGCGCACCAAGGCCACGCTCACCATCAAGAACAATTCGGCCAGCTTCCAGCGTTTTGTGGTGCGCAAGCGCGCCCACACCCTCACCCGCATGGACAACTCCAGTGAGAACCTGGATGACCCCGTGGCGGACCCGGTGTGCAACCCCGCAACGGATTGTCCCTTGACCTGGCTGCACCTGGGTGCGGCCGGCGCAGCCACCCGCGTGCAGGAATACACCGTGGGCGTGGATGCCAACGCCGAGGCCGCCGTGGAGATTGGCGAGGCCGGCAGCGTGGAGGCCGTCACCTGGCAGGGCAAGCTGGAAGTGCGCCAGGAGAAGATGGGCTCCCAGACGGTGGTGTTGACGTACGTGGAACGCCCCGAAGGCCGCTGGCAGGGCACCATGTACTACTTCAGCCAGTTTGGTGAACGCCGCCTCAATGAGTGGCGCGTGGACCAGACCACCCGCAATGACCCGCTGCTGCAAAATGACGTGGGCAACGCGTTCATCCAGCGCTGGGGCGCGTTCCGCCGCGGCCGCATCACCTGGGAGGAATTCCAGGCGGTGTTGACCGCCACCCGCACCGAAAGCTGGAAGTGGCCCAGCGTGGCCAACGCCTGCCCCGGCAGCAACAACGGCAAGGCGTGTTACCTCTATGACATTGGCACCTCCGGCGTGGCCGAATACACCAGCAACACCACCGACATTCCCATCCCGTCCGGCCTCACCGAACTGCCCATGGCGCTCCACCTGCGCATGGACCCCGCCGACGAGAAACGCCTGCTGGGCCGCATTGAGAGTTCGCTGGCCCTGCAATACGCCGGCAACCCCGCGGTGCAGCTGGAGCTGCTCAGCCCCACCAACGTTTGCGGCATGACCAACGGCCCCACCTGCGTCACGTTCCTGAGCCGCTTTGACGCGCAGATTTTTGTGGGCGGCCGCTACATCTCCTCCCTGGCGGATTCGGAATGCACCCAGGGCCGGCCGGACGGCTCCTTCACCCACCGCTCCTTCCCCTGGCTGCTGCCTGGATTCCAGCGCGCCACCTCCCTCAACACCGAGACCGGCCTGCGCTCCCGCCACGAATGCCGGGACACGGCACTGCCGTTTGCCGGCGCCACCCCCGCCGAGACCGACGCGCTCAAGCCCCTCAACGTGGCGCTGTCCGGCTCCAACCCCATCCCGGACGGCCGCTCCCGCCAGCGCACCCTGCGCCTGGTGGACGGCGCGCTCATCAACCAGTCCCAGCTCTTCCTCATCTTTGAAGAGGAGTTTGCGTCCTTCCTGGGCGCCAATGACACCGGGTTCAAGTCCTATGGCTACATGGTGCTGGAGCGCGGCCGCGCCACCCTGGATGACAAGGACGCCAACACCAACCTGGTGCCGGACGTCTATGAAGGCTCCAACGTCTCAGACACCCGCACCCAGCCGGCCAACCTGCTCAACGTGTCCTGTCCCTCGGCGCTGTTGCAGGAAATCCTCCCGCTCAACCCGGTGCTCAACGCGTCCACCGCGCAGAGCGTGGCGTTGGGCATCATTCAAGGATCCGTGGGCGGCTCCCCCACCGTGCTGGCCAGCGGGGATGATGAGCAGGTCCACTACCTGTGCGTGGACACCGGCCTGTTTGACGGCGGGGAATTCAACACCACCCCGCACGGCGTACCCGCCGCCATCAACAACAACTCCTGCCCCGGCAAGACCAGCAACAACCTGTGTGAGGACGGGGGCGCGGGTTCCACCAGCGGTGCGTGCGTGTTTGGCTCGGACCTGGCGGATTGTGGCCCCCGGGATACGGATGACCGGGACATCCGCGTGGCGTGCCCCGCGGGCAGCGAGCTCATCTTCTTCTCGGTGCGCAACTCTGCCCTGACCCAGGCGCAAATTGCGGATCAGGACTGCAACCTCACCCACACCTGCAGCCAGACGCTGGACACCTGGAAGACCAACGGCTCCATCCTGGTGCAGTACGGCCTCAACTGGCGCTGCACCAACACCGCGCGCGCCTACTGTGATGACAACCGCTTTGACATGCGGGACGGCAAGACGTTTTTTGCCGTGACGGATGACAGCCAGAAGTTTGTCCCCATGCATACGGATATTGACCTGGCGTTCCGCTACAAGACGCGGTTCCGCAACCGCTCCGGAAGCACCGTGGGCTTTGCGCCGGAAATCTGCCGGCCCGGTTCAGACCTCATCCCCTACTGTTATGACCCCGCCACCATTGAGAAGCTGCGCGAACGCTCCGACTGCCTTTTGGCGGTGTGGCGCAACCACCGCGGCAGCCTGGACCAGCCCACGCGCACCATCCTGGACAACTACCTGGATGAAGGTTTTGCGGTGCGTGAGGAAATCCTCCCGGACAACACGCGGCAGTCCTATGACGGGTTTGAGAAGCTCTACGCCGAACTTCTCATCATGCTGGGGGATGAAGCCTTCACCGCCGCGTTTGCGTCCCGCTTTGACCTGGCCAACAGCCGCACCACGGCGTTCCAGGGCACGCTGTTTGAGGGCACGGACATTGGCATTGACCTGAGCGGCGTGGCGGGCTTTGAGATGCACAGCCTGCACATGGCCACCCAATACTACCAGGAGACGCTGGACCGCTTCTACGCGGTGTCTCCCATCATTGGTGAGTCCCTGGCGTTGGGGTCCGCCACCAGCAACTTCATCACGCCGTTGACGGTCACCACGTATTTTGACCGCCTCATCCGCGCGTCCACCCAGAAGTCCCGCGCCTGGAGTGAGATTGCCCGGCGCTACCAGGGCTTCAACCGCCCGGACCTGGCCCGCCGCGTGGTGGAGCGCGCCTTCACCGCCACCTACCTGGAAGCCATGGTGCTGTCCCGCCTCATGCTCAGCGTGGTGAGCGCCCCGCAGTACACCGCACAGGTGCGCCGCGCGGCTGAGGACGCCGCCCGCCGCTACCGCGTGGCCACCATGGAGATGCGCAAGATCTACAACTCCATCACCGACGGCGTGACCTTCTTTGGGTTCACCCCGGACTTTGTGCCGCTGCCCGCCTTGGACCTCAACGTGCCCAACGCGTTTGAGATGGTGCTGCAGCGCGCGCAGGACAAGACGCGCGTGGCGCGCATCCGCGAGGATGAAGCACTGGCCTCAGACCGCGCCTTTGACACCGACGCGGCCCTCTTCCAGGCCGAGCTCACCCGCATCCGGACCACGTATGAAAACCAGCTGGGCCAGGTGTGCGGCACCTTCCAGGGCGAAGACGGCCGCATCTACCCGGCCACCACCAAATATGCGCAGCTCCACCCGCGCGCCCGCCAGCTGGGAGACCCCTGCGGCCTGATGGGCAACGGCCAGCTGCATGAAACCATGACCCAGATGGACCTCCACGCGTTGGACATACGCGGCATCATGGTGGCCTATGACAACGTGTTTGAAGAGGTGGCCATTGAGGAAACCTCGGTGCGCGAACAGTGCCGGATCATCGACGCCACCGCCACCTACGTCTACAACAAGGCCGGTGAGGTGCAGGACCTGCGGCGGGACATTGGCATCACCCGCACCGTCATTGCCGGCGCCGAACGTGCGCTGGGCACCGCGCAGACCATTGCGCAGCTCACCAAGTGCAGCCTGATTGTGGGTGTGGCGGCGGGCGGTGACTGCCCCACGGCCGTGGCCTCCAGCGCCATCTTCCTGACCGCCAGCGTGGTCATCAATGCGGCGGCCATTGCGGCCGAAGGCGCCATTGTGAGCCTGGAAGAGGACATCTCACAAATTGAGCGGGAGACCGGCAAGTGGCAGACCGAGCAGCAGTGTGACACCGCCACCACCATCTCCAACGCCCGCACCGCCACGTTGCTGTTGCGGCTCAAGGAGCTGGACGTGGACATGCTCAAGGCCAACCGCCGGGTGGACCTGACCATGTCGGACATTCGCCAGCTCCACAATGACGCCATCCGGCTGCAGCTGGAACAGGCCGAGGCCGAACAGCTGTCCATCAACGTGGAAGCCGTGCGCAATGACCCCAACGTGCGCATCTACAAGAACGACGCCATCATCAACGCGGATTTCTCGTTCCAGGACGCCATCCGGGAGGCGTACCGCGCCACCAAGGTGTTTGAGTATTACACCAGCCAGTCCTACCCGGATCAGGAGAAGCTCTTTTTGATACGCATGGTGGCCCGCGGGGACTTCAACCTGGAGAACTACCTGACGGAAATCCAGAACCAGTTCAACACGTTTGAAGAGGTCTACGGCAACCCGGACACGCGCGTGGCCATCATCTCCCTGCGGGATGATGTGTTGCGTGTTCCCACCGTGGACAGCCAGGGCAAGCCCATTGCAGACGGGGACCGCATCAACATGTTGCGGGACAAGCTGACGGACGTGGAATACCTGGATGAACGTGGCTACCTGACGTTCCCCTTCTCCACCTCCCTGGACACGCTCTCCCCGCTCACCCGCAACCACAAGGTGCTGTTTGTGGAAGCAGACATCATTGGGTCCGGCGTGGGTGACACGTTGGGCCGGCTCTACCTGCGCCAGCAGGGCACCGCGGTGGTGCGCCGCCTCAACGGGGAGAAGTTCTTCTACCGCCTGCCGGAACGCACCGCGGTGCTCAACCCGCTGTTCAACGGCCAGCGCATCTTCACCCCGGACGTCTACCGCAGCTACCGCATGCGGGACCGCCCGTTTGTCAACACGTCCTGGGAACTGGTGCTCAACCAACGGGATGAGTCCGTCAACCGGGACATCAACCTGCGCTCCCTGACTGACATCCGCCTCTACGTGTACTACACCGACTTCACTGGTTTCTGATCCTTCCCCGGAGCTGGACAACCCATGGATTTCTTGAAGCGTACGCGCCAGTTGCAACTGGCCGGTGTGGTGCTGGCCCTGTTGGCTCTCACCGGTTGTGGTGGCTGCAACCGCAAGTCTCCGGCGGGCGGAAGCTGTGAAACAGCAGACAACTGCCAGTCCGGGGAATGTGTGGGCGGGGTCTGCACGGACTGCACGCGTGGCGCCAACGCCTGCGTGTGCCTGGACAACAACACATGCAACGCCGGGAGCGCGTGCACCGGCGGCGTGTGCCAGACCTGCAGTGACGGCGCACAAAGCTGTCCCTGCCGCGGGGACGGCACCTGCGAATCCGGCCTGCGTTGCCAGGCCGGGACCTGCGTGGGTGGTGCGTGCGTGGACGGAACGGAAAGCTGCCCCTGCCGCAGCGGGAGCGTGTGTGACACCGGGTTGAGCTGCCTGCCCAACAACACCTGCGCCACCTGCTCCAATGAGGTGGCCGGTTGCCCGTGCACCGCCGGCGCCTGCCGGGGTGGCCTGGTGTGTGACGTGATGACCACCCGGTGCCGGGACGTCCAGACCTGCGCGTCACTGGGTTGTGCCGCGGCCCACCGCCGCTGTGCCGCCGGGACCCCCGGGATGGATGCCCGCTGCCTGGATGATTGTGAGACGGGCTTTGTCTGGAACACCGCCACCATGGTGTGTGACCCGGTGGCCAACGCCAACTGCACCGCCGGTGCCGCGGGAAGCATCCTGGCGGATTGTGACAGCCAGAACCGCGCGTGCACGCCCAACGGCACCACCGCCAGCTGCACCACCTGCAAGGCCAACTTCACGGATGATGGCGGTTCCCTGGTCACCTGCCGCGCGGTGGTCACCTGCGCCACGCTGGCAACCACCTGTGACGCCCAGAACCGGGACTGCACGCCCAACACCGCCAACGCAGACGCGGTGTGCGGGGGCTGCAAAACCGGCTTCAACCTCATGGGCAATGCGTGCGTGGCCATCCCCACCGGCAACTGTGTGGTGGACGCGGGCGGCGGGCTGGAAGCCACCTGCACCACGCGCGGCCGCGCCTGTGAAGAGACGGTCCCCAACCAGGCCGCCTGTGGCGCCTGCCTGGCGGGCCTGGTGGAAAGTGGTCCGGACCCGTTGCCCTGCGTGATGCCGGCCAACTGCGAGACACTGGGTTGCGCCGCGCTGGGCCGCTCCTGCGGCGCGGCGGCGTGTGGTGGCTGCATCACCGGGTTGATTCCCACCGTGCCAGGAGACAACACCAGCGCGTGCCGCCTTCCCCGCGGGTGTGACACGTTGACCTGCGGCGGCAATGAATTTTGCAATGACGGCGTGCCGGGCCAGGACGCGGTGTGCGCCACGCGCCCCTGCGCAGACCCAAACCAGGCATTGCGCGTGGACACCAACGCGTGCGTGACCTGCCCCGGCACGTGCGGCCAGCCCGGGGAAGCCCCCCGCTTCTGGCCCTACACGGTGTCCCAATCCAACCGCTGCATTTGTGAAACGCTGCCCGGGTATTTCTATGACCTGGCCGGCATCTCCGCCGCGCGTCCCTGTGATGATGACGCGGATGGTTGGGTGAACGTGGCGGCCAAGGCGCTGGTGGAAGGCACGGACCCCACGCTGCGCTCCAACGCGCGCTGCCGGGTGCGCACGGTGGACCGGGTCACCCTGGAAAACGAATACCGCCAGCGGCTGGACATCCTGCTGTGTGATTCAGGGCCACAACCCTCCACCGCCGGGGCGTGCATCACCCCGGCACCGCAGGCCCTCTATGAGAGCAGCCGCAATGACCAGCAGCGTGAAGTGGACAACGCGGCTGAGAACAACGTCCCGGTCTATGACTTCAACGGTACCGGCCGCCGCCTGCGCGCGTCTGAAATCAACCCGTTGACCAAGGCGTGTGTGAGCAAGACGGCGGACTACAATGACAACGCCGTGTCTGACGTGGATGAACATCAGAAGCTGGCCAGCCTGGACGTGCTGGGCAAGTTTGCCCACTATGTGGAGCTCCACACCTCCGGGTACGAGCCGCCGGTGGCCGGGCTCTTTGGGCGGCTGACCATCAAGGAGCGCTCCCGTTGTGAGATGGGCTTTGCGCTCCAATATGACCCGGCGGACGGGGACTACTGGCGCAACTGCCAGCGCAAGCGTGACGCCAGCTTCAACATCCAGCCCGGCGGTCCCACCATTGGGTTGGATTTTGCGTCCTGGAGCTGCGCGGGTGCACAGGGCAGCTGCCCCACCGCGCCGCCGCCCGCCCTGCCGCCCATGGCGGGCGTGGGCGTCATTCCTCCCCACGGGTTGTGCCAGGTCCCGTCCAACACGCTTCCGCCAGCAGACAACGTGTGGCGCGGCATGAACCACCACAGCCAGTTCAAGTGTGTGGTCATTGACCCCAACAACCAGCCTACCCAGGAAGGCCAGCAGTCCCGCCGCCGGGCCAATGACCTGTATGACGGTGCCAACACCCAGCGTGAGCAGTTCAACCGCTGCCGCGTGGAATGCCCGGTGGGGGACCTGGCGTGCGCGGCGGATTGCACCGCCGGCGGCTGCACCACGTCATCCCTGGCCCCGCAGGCCCCGTTCACCGCCATCAACCCGGACCAGCCCCGGGTGACCTGCAGCACCGTGAACACCAACGTCATGACGGATGATGTGGGCTTTGTGGCCATCCGGCAGGCGGGCCGCGGCGCGGTCTACTCCACCGGCTGCATCAATGAATATGACGAGGTTGGCTACAAGGAACTGTGCCCGGGGTATCTGGCCAACCCGTTGGCCATCAACGGGGACAGCCGCGTCAACAACTTTGGCGAGCTGGTGTGTGGCTGCAACCTGAACTTTGGTGGCGCGGCGTGTGACATCCCCTGCACGGATGTGGACCTGTTCCGCGAGTCCACCTACGACCCGGCCACGCGCATTGGTTATTGGATGTGCGCCACCCCGGCGGCGTCCAGCAACCCGGTCATTTCTGGCGGCGGCTACACGCTCAATGGCCAGGTTCCGGCGCGCGTGGTGCCCACTACGGCGTTGTGCCAGGACGCCCAGAACTGCAACACCGGCTACGCCATCAAGCCGTTCTGAACAGGGCTGGCAGGACCCCGCAAGCCGCGCCTCGCGTCCAAGCCCGTCCGTCCCGGCTTGGGCTGCGCAGCGCCTCCGGTCAGGATGCGTTTGGGGAGCCCAACACCAGCAAGTCCCAGCAGCGGCCCTGCGGCAACGTTGGGAAGCAGGGAAATGAAAGGTGGCAGAGTCTGGGTGGTGAGCCCGCACAGAGGCGGGCTCTACGTTCCGCTGGGGCCGCTTCAGCTGCGTCGCTACTTCTGCATCTCCGCCAGCACTGAAGCTTCCATGGGCACAATGGTGAGCCCCGTCCAGGGATCCTCGGCATTGGGGGCCATGGTCACGCCGTCCGCCTGGGCCTTCTTGGCGGCTTCCTCCAGGCGTTCCACCGTCTTGGGAATGCCGTGGCGCGTGGCGTAGCGGAACACAAACATGGGCACCGAGCCGCCTGGCTCCAGCTCACTTTCATACGAGACGCGGCAGTGCGTCTCATCCACCGGCTCCACGCTCCAGTGGCCGTGATAGACCCCCGGCCGGATGTGGTCCTTGCGCAGGCCCATGCCCGGCAGGCTCACCAGGTGCCACTTGAAATAGAACACCCCCTTGCCGTCCGGCGTCAGGTCACTCACCAGCTCGCGCTCCAACACCACATCCCGGGGATCCATGATGGGGTACTTGGACACGCTGTAACTCCAGCTGCGCGCCCCTTCCTTCTTGAAGATCTGGCAGTTGCGCAGGGACCCGGAGAGGTTTTTGTCCTGACACTGCCGCAAGAGCACCTGCCGGGCGGCCAGCGCACTGGTGTTCACCACCGCCGAGACGTGCAACGCAAACGTATTGGGCCGCGTGGTCTCCTTGGCGCTCACCACCACGTCAGACAACGCCCAAAGCGGGTTGGACGCCGCCACCAACGCCGCACACCCCGCCACCACAAGAAGAACACGCCGCATCCTAGGGTTGCCTCCGCCACGCCTGACCTGTGCCAGGATGTTGTATCCAAACCGGGCCCCGGCTGCACTTCCCCGACGCCAGCTGTAGACCCTTTGCGCGGTCTGGCACGTTGACTGCTCCACCACGCGGGGCTGGTTGCCCTTCACCTTACGGAGAACACCCATGGAACGTTGGTCCAAACACCTGGCGGTGGCCATGGTGGCCTGCACTGTGATTGCCACCGTGGGATGGAGCCGCGTCAAATTGCAGCGGCCCACCACCATTGACGTGAGGGGATCTGCAAAACGGCGCATTGCCAGTGACCTGGGCCAGTGGACCTGCCAGGTCACGGTGGTGAAACCCACGCGGGTGGAGGCCTACGGGGCACTCAGGAAGGACGTGGAGGTGGTGCAGGGCTTCCTCAAGGGCAAAGGCGTGGCAGACAAGGACCTGCGGGTGAGCGCGGTGAGCATGGTGGAGCTGTCCCATGTGGACACCGTGGAAGAGGGCAGCAAGGTCACCCGCAAGCAGGTGTTTGACGGCTTCCAGCTGACCCAGCAACTGGAAGTGGCCACCACGGACGTTGGGCTGGTGGAGCGCCTGTCCCGCGAGGCCACGCAGCTTCTGGAGCGCGGCGTGGTCATCACCTCAGAGTCCCCCCGCTACCACTACACCAAGGTGGGGGAACTCAAGATTGAGATGTTGGCCGAAGCCTCCCGGGATGCCCGCCAACGCGCCGAGCGCATGTTGGGTGCCGCCGGCGGTGGCGCCAGCGTGGGCCGCGTGGAGGGGATTGATACCGGCGTCATCAACATCAACCCGGCCAACGGGACAGACACCTCCTGGGAAGGCAACTACGACACCACCAGCTTTGAGAAGGACATGCTCACCACCGTTCGCGTGCGCTTTGAAGTGCGCAACTGACGACGACAAGATGGACGTGCGTCCAAACACCCGGCTTGAAAACACGCGCGGCGCAGCCTCTAACCGCCCGCATGGACACCCGCACGCTGCAAGACCGTTTCAATCCCCGCGTGGCAGAAGCACTCAAACAGGCCACGCGCGCCGGCGGCTACCCGGCGCTGTTGGGCGTGGAGGTGACGCGGTGTGAGCCCGGCGTCACCCAATGTTCCCTGCCCATCACCCCCGCGCTGGCCAACGGTGTGGGGACGGTGCACGGCGGCGCGGTGGCGTCATTGATTGACCACACTTTGTCATTGACCATCTACCCGCTGGTGGAGGTGGGGCGCTGGGTGGCCACGCTGGAATTCAAGGTGAACTACATCTCCTACGCCAAGGAGGGAACGCTCACCGCGGTGGGACGCGTGGAGAGCCTCCGGACGCATGTGGCCGTGGTGCGCGTGGAGGTCCACAACGGGGCCGAGCTGGTGGCCCAGGCGCAGGGCACCCTCTACATCCGGGACGAGGCGGGCTGACTCAGCGCGGCTTGGTGTCGTCGGAGCGGGTGGCATCCAGGCGGTCTTTGAGCAGCTTGAGCAGGCGGGTCATGGGCGCGGGCGCCCAGAAACGTTCGGCGTGGCCCAACGCGGCCACCAGCGTTTCTTCGGTCAGGCGGGCCACCGCATCCATCCAGGTGCGCGCGCGGAGCAGGTCCTGGGCGCTGCCCACGTCATCATCCCGCAGTCCCAGCCAGGCTTCCCGCGTGGCCTGCGCGGTCTTCCACAGGCCACTGGCCAACGCGCGGGTGGAGATTTCCACCAGCACCATCCACAACAACGCCAACAGCACCCACAACACCGCCAACGTCTGGCGCGCCACCACTTCTTTCAGCGGCCACGGCGTGCTGGCCACCACGCTCAACGTCACCGGCACCGGGGATGTGGCCACCGTCACGCTGGCCGCACCCAGCGCAAAATGTCCACCATCCGCATCTTGCGGTTGCAGCCACGCCAGCACCGCCACCGACGCATTGAGGTGCGCAAGATCCGGAAGGTCCAACGCCCGCGTCACGCCTTGTTTCACGCCGGCCAGCGCACCACCCAACGCGTTCTCATCCGGTCCACCGTGGATGTATCCGGTGGGAATCTCCTGGGACACCACCAGGCTGTCCAGGCGGATGCCCTCCAGCACCTGCGGCCCGGGAAGGCGCGAAACATCCACATCCACAAACGCAACCTGGCCACGGTCCGCCCGCGCCAGCCGCCACCGCGCTTTGACGCCGTCACGCCATGCGGCCACCAGCTGGAGTTCGCCGGTGGCCCGCTGGGTTCCCAGGCGCGCCATTTGCGCCAGGCGGGAAACATCACGCGGTGCAGGAAACGGAGGACCAAGCCGCGCGGCCAGGCTTTGCGCACCAAGCGTGTCCACACATGTTGGACCGGACCAGTCCAGCAGCATCACCGGCGCGCCCAACGCCTCATCCCAGACACCTGACTGGACCACCAAAGGCACCGGCCGCACCGCCGCACAACCACCACCCACCCAGGGCACGGCCCCACGGGACGGAAATCCCGACGTCACCGCCAGCATGCTGCCCAGCATGGTGTTGGCCTGTTGGTGGCTTTGCGCCAGCAACGTCTCCAACCGCGTGGCTTCCAGGCGTGCCGCGGCGGTCAACGCGCGCGGCAAGGCGCCATTGTCCCGGCGGCCCACCAATTGTGCGGCCAGGCCAAACGCCAACAGCAGCGTCATGGTGATGACCACCAGCCCCGCCACCAACACGCGCCGCAACGGGCGCAACCGGATGCTCATCATGGCGCGCCTCCCGCGCCCAACAGCGCGCACGCGTCCAGTGCATCCACCGTGGTGACCGCGGCACACGCGGAAGAGACAGCCGCGTTGGGTCCAGCCACATCCCGGAGCGCACCCAAGGCCACCGCGTCCAACGTCACGCGCACCGGGAGGGTGGCCACCGTGTCGCCCTCGCGCTGCAAGACCACCGTGTCCCCGTCCAGAAACGCGCCGCGGCAACACAGCCGCGTGGAGGCTTTGCGCTCGGTGCTCCAGCTGAGCACGCTGCTCCCGCCGTGCAGCGGGACATCCCCACCGGCGCGGCGCAGCTTGACCATCACGGTCCCTTCCACCGCGTCCTTGCCGGCAAGCAGCGTGAAGCAGCTCTCCACCGTTGACACTTCCGTTGTCAGCACCGTGGTGTTTTCAGGAACTGGCGCCGGCATGTTGGCCCACGCCTGCGCCATCAGACCGGAACGGACGCCCGGCTCAACCTGCAACAGACGGCGGGCATGCGCTTCCAGGCGCCGTGCCGCGGCTTCTCCGCCCTGCGCCACCTGGTGACGCACCTCTTCACCCAGCGGCGAGTTCCCCAACACCCGTGAGAGGTTGAGCAGCTCGGCGGTGCTCCCACGCGCTTCCAGCCTTGCCGCCAACATCCGGGCGTGGGCCAGCACCACCGCAACCTGTTGGGGATTGGCGCACGCCATGGCGTCACCCACGCGCTCCACGGCTTCATGCGCATCATCCGCCTGGGTCAGGCCGTGCAGCCGCGCGGCTTCCAGCCCCGTCAACCGCTGCATTTTCACCGCGCACACGTCTGGCGTGCGCGTGCCACACGCGGAGGCAAGGAGGGCCAGGCAGAGCAGCGGCCAAGGCACCTTCATTCTCCCAGCACCTTCATGAGCAGGCGTTTGTCCCGCTGCCCGTCAAATTCGGCGTAGAACACCTGCTGCCAGGGGCCCAGATCCAGCCGGCCCGCCGTCACCGGAACAATGACCTGGTGGCCCACAATGAGGTTGCGCAGGTGTGCATCCCCGTTGTCCTCACCGGTGGCGTGGTGGTGGTAGTCCGCGGTGGGCGCAAGTTTGTCCAGCCACTCCCAGATGTCCCGGTGCAGGCCAGGCTCGTCATCATTGATGAACACGCCGGCGGTGATGTGCATGGCGCTGATGAGCAACATCCCCTCAGTCACCCCGCTCTGGGCCAGCACGTCTGCGGCGTCCGGCGTGATGCGCAGCAGCGCGCGGCGGGTCTTGGTGTGTTTGGTGAACGTCTTGGTGAAGGACTTCATCCCCGCCAGTGTGGGGCCACGGGCAACGTTTTGGCAACGCGGGTACTCACGCCGCGTCGCCGGAATCCCGTGGTGGAACCCAGCTCTCCCGCAGGCGGCGGTCAATCACAAACGCGCCCAAGGGGAGCAACGTGGCAATGACCACCACCGCCGAGCGGACGAACGACAACTGTCGACGGAAGAACACCTCGGCCAACGCAGCCATGACGGCCACAAACAACACGCCGTGAATCCAACCGCCTACCTTGACTGCGCCCGGAAGTTGCAGCCCGTACTTGAGCGGCATGGCCACACCCACCAGGAACACATACGAAATTCCCTCCACCAACGTGGTGACGCGCAGCCGTCCCATGGGCGTGCCCAACAAGGTGTTGACGCGCTTCATTGCAGGTCCAGTTCGCCGTAGGCCAGTCCATTGCCCGGCAACACGGCGTCGGATTCGGCGCGCAACGTCACGCTCCAGTCTCCCACCGCCAGCCGCTTTTGCACCGAGCCTGCCACGCTGAAATACCCCTGCCCCGACGGCAACAACGCCAACGCCGCGGCAGGCACGGCACCCGTTCCGGCGCTGCCGGGAAAACGGCATTCCACTTCGGTGGGGTCATTGGTGGCCAGCGTACCCAGGATGATGACCACCTCTTCGGTGGTGGCTCCCGTCCAACTGAACACCACGTCATTGGCGCGCGGAAGCATCCACACCCCGGAGGGAATGGCCGGCGCGGTCAGCGCCAGGCGCGCGGGAACCGCCACGGTGTCCTGGAAGGCCAACACGTCCCCGCCGCTGCCGGCCACGGTGAGGACGTCACCATCCATCCACAGGGCCTGCGTGAGGATTTCCACGTCATAAAAACCATCCCCGTCCGGCACCAGGGTCACCGGCGTGCTGCCGCCGGTGATGGACACCGTCCCGGACGTGGGGAGTGGCAACGGGTCCAAGGGCGTCCGGCGCTCGCACTGCAAAAACGCGCACGGTCCAGACTGCTGCGCGGGACAACGGTACGCCGGCCCGCCCTCCAGGAAGGTGGCCGAAATGCGGGCCTGCGGTGGCATCCGGTTGCTGCTCATGGTGATGAACCCGGTGCGTACGTCTGGTCCGGCATCCGCGCCCTGGCCCGCGTCCACGCCGGCCCCGGCATCCGGTGGGTCCACGGCGGCGTCTGCGGTCCCGGATTGTGATGGGGGGTTGGTGCAACCGGCCATCAGGACCACCAGACCAAACACCGTGGCCGTGAGGGGCCGCAACAGTCTGAGCAAGCGCATGGTCCAGTTCCTAACACGCCTGGGCGGCAAATTGTCGACGACACCCGGGATGTCTGCCCCGCACGCAGGGCTGGCCTCCCGCAGGCCGCCATGACACAGTGCGCGCACCATGGATGTCCGAGACGCCATCTTGCAGGCACTGGATGAAGTGCGGCCCGCGCTGCAGGCGGACGGCGGTGACGTGGAGCTTTTGGAGGTGCACGGGGACCTGGTGCGCGTGCGGCTCACTGGCGCCTGCCGTGATTGCCCCGCGCAGGAGAGCACCTTGTTGTACGTGGTGCAGCGCGCGCTGCAGGAACGCGCGCCCTACGTCCGGCGGGTGGTGCTGGGCTGAACGGCTGGCGCCGCGGCACGTCCCAGGATGGCCTGGATGCGTGCGGCAAGCTCCGCCGGCAGGTACGGCTTGCCCAGGAAGTCCACGTTGCGCTGGCGCAGCGTGTCCAGCGTGGTGTCATCAGAGATGTGACCGGACACCAGCAGCACCGGCAGGCCCGGCCGGAGCTGCCGCGCCGCGTGGGACAGGTCCAGTCCATTGCCGCCGGGCATCACCATGTCCGTCACCAGCAGGTCCAGGGGTGCCTGCCACTGCCGCAACAATTCCAGCGCTTCACGGGGGCCCGGGGCCTCCAGCACCTTGTAGCCCAGGGCCTGCAACGCCCGCACCGTGGGTCTGCGCACCAGTTCCTCGTCTTCCACCAGCAACAGCGTGTGGTGCGTGGCCATGACCGTTGGGACCGGCGGCACTGGCTCGGGCGCGGCGCGTTGGCTGGTGTGCGGCAGGTAGACAAAAAACGTGGCGCCCTGGCCAGGCGTGCTTTGCACGGCAATATGGCCCTGGTGCTGCTTGATGATCCCAAAAGAGGTGGCCAGCCCAAGGCCGTTGCCGCGCGTCTTGGTGGAAAAGTACGGCTCAAAGATGTGTGGCAGCACCGTCTGGTCCATTCCCAGCCCGGTGTCCTGCACGGTGAGCAGCACGTGCGGCCCGGGTGTGAGGCCTTCCAGCCGGGCGCACGCGTTGGCGTCCAACGTGACGTCCTGCGTCTCCAGGCGCAGGTGGCCACCCTGGGGCATGGCATCCCGCGCGTTGACCGCCAGGTTCACCAACACCTGTTCCATGCGCGTGGGATCCACCAACACCTCGCCCTGGGCGGTGGTGTGCGTTTCCAGTGTGATGGACTCTCCCAACAAGCGCACCAGCAGGGACCGCACCGTCTCCACCAACGCGGTGACCTGCGTGACCCGGGGCTGCAGCAGTTGACGCCGGGCAAAGGTCAACAGCTGCGCGGTGAGCGTGGCGGACCGTTCGGCCGCGCGTTGGGCCTCCAGGATGTCCGAGCGCACCGGGTGGTCCTTGGGCAGCGCTTCCTGTGCCAGCTCCAGCGACGAGAGGATGGCGGTGAGCATGTTGTTGAAGTCATGCGCAATACCGCCGGCCAGGCGCCCCACGCTCTCCATCTTCTGCGCCTGGAACAGCTGCTCCTCCAGTGCGCGCTGTTCGGTGATGTCCCGGATGGTGCCCACCAGGCGGCGCGTTTCTCCGTTGCTGTCCCGCTCGGCAATCCCGGAGGCCCGCACCCACCGCACGGTGCCATCCGGGCGGAGAAGACGGTGATCCATCAAGTGGTACTGGCCGGTGCGCACCCCCAGCTCCATGGCGGCGGTGACCCGCGCGCGGTCCTCAGGGTGGATCAACGCCATCATGGCTTCTGGCGCGGGCGCTCTGGTGCCGGGCGGCAGACCAAAAATCTCACAACAACGCGCATCCCAGTGGGTTTGCTGCGCATCCAGGACGTTCCAGTCCCAGATGCCCGCGCCCGCGGCGGACAACGCCAGTTTCTGGGTGTGTTCACTGCGCCGCAGCGCGGCCTCCCCCTCCTTGAGCGCCGTGAGGTCCGTGGCCACCAGCACCGCAGACACCACGTGGCCATCTTCCATCACCGGGGACATCCGGGTCAGATAGTGCGTGTCCCGCCCATGTGGGCCCTGCCCAACCGTCTCAAAAGAATCCTGCGTGCCGGTCTTGAGCACGTGGTCCAGCGCCTGTTGCAGGCGGGCCTTGGAATGGTCCGGGTTGAACTTCAGGAAGCTCTGGCCCACCACATCTTCCATGGTGAAGCCAAGCGCCAGATGGTTCACAAACAGGATGGTTCCATCCCGGCGCACATGGAGGACGTAGTCCGGCACGCTCTCCAACACCGAGCGGAAGAACGCGGCAGAATGTTCACCGCTGTGGGAAACCATGGTTCAACCTGGACGGGTGGTTTGCACCAGCATCCGTCTTACCCGCGCACCAACCCGCGCGTCCACCTGGCAGCTCAAAAGACACTGCGTCACCCTGGCCACACCTTGCCCAGCGCCGCCGGCGCCATGGCGCGCGTGGCGGTGATGGCCAGGACAACCAGCGTCATGACGTAGGGCAACATCTGCACCAGCTGGGACGGCAGCCCCATGCCGCTGCCCTGCAGGTTGATTTGCAGGCTCTCCAACAAGCCGAACAACAGACACCCCAGCCAAACGCGGGACGGGCGCCACTGCCCAAACACCACCGCGGTGACCGCAATGAACCCGCGTCCCGCACTCATGCCCTGGGTGAACTGGTGTTGTTCGGCCGCCAGGTACGCGCCGGCCAGCCCGGCCAACGCCCCGCAGGCCACCAACGCGCTCCACCGGGTGCCCACCACGTGGACACCCTGGCTTTCGGCCGCCTGTGGATGCATGCCCACGGCGCGCACACGCAGCCCCCACGGCGTGTCCTGCAGCAAAAACGCGCAGCAGGGGACCAGCACAAAAGACAACAGCACCAATGGAGAATCCAGGATGGCGCCCAGCAGCGGGAACCCCTGCACCACGCTCCACGCCGAGTCCTCAAAGCCGGGCGTGCGCGGTCCATTGGCCGCCGAGTTGTAGAGCGCCTTGAGCGCAAACCGTGACAACCCCACCGCCAGCAGGTTGAGTCCCACGCCCACAATGATGTGGTTGGCGCGCGCGTGGATGCACAACGCGCCGTGCACGCCCATCACCGCCACGCCCGCGGCCACCGCCGCCACCAGGCCCAACCACACGCTGCCGGTGGAATGGCACACCACCGCGTGCGCCAAGGCACCCATCAACAGCACCGCCTCCAACGCAATGTTCACAATGCCCGCGCGTTCGCTCAGCGTGCCGCCCAGCGCGGCCAGCGTGTACGGCGTGGAGATGCGCAACGCACCAAACAGCACGTCCAACATCACGCCTCCGCCCGCGCCGCCGCGCGCCGGCCCAGGTACGGGCTGGCACCACCCAGCACCAGCACCACCACGCCCTGCAGCACCAGCACGCTCTCGCGCGGCACCTGGGAGGTGGCCAACGACAATCCCGCCTGGGAGAGCGCGGCAAACAGCAACGACGCGGGGATCACCTGAAGCGGCGCGTTGCGCGCCAGCAGCGCCACCGCAATGGCCAGAAATCCGTCCCCACCGCTCATGCCCTCCTCAAAGAACCGCCGCGCGCCCAACACAAAATGTGCACCGGCCAGCCCGGCCAGCGCACCGCCCACGCCCATCACGCCCACCAGCACGCGGCCTTGCGGAATTCCCGCGTGGTGCGCCGCGGTCAAAGACGCACCCACCGCGCGCACCTCAAATCCAAACCGGGACCGGGCCATCACCACCTGGCAGGCCAGGGCCACCAGCACGGCCAAGAGCAATGACGTGGAGACGTTGCTCCCCGCCAGCGCCTCCCACCATGTGGACAACCGCGTGAACAACACGCCGCCTTCCAGCTCCACGGTGTGGCTGGTGCCCGCTTCGGCCAGACCCGCGTGCAACAACCAACCGCACAACGCCGCCAGGATGGCGTTGAGCATGATGGTGGAGATGACCTCATGCACACCGCGCCGGTGTTTGAGCACGCCCGCCAGCGCTCCCGCGGCACCGCCCGCCACACTCGACGCCACCAGCCCCGCCACAAACGCCAGCGCGGTGCTCTGCCCCATCCACGCCTGCGCCACCACCGCGCACGCCAGGCCTCCGGCGGCCAGTTGTCCTTCGGCGCCCACGTTGAACAGGCCGGCTTGCAGCGGAAGCGCCACGGCCAACCCGCACAGGATGAGCGGCGTGGCGCGGAACAACACCTGGGACAGCCCGTACCCATCCCACAACGTGGCGGCCAGCGCCTCCCCACCCACCGTGATGGGATTGGCGCCCAACGCCAACAACACCAGCGCCCCCAGCACCAGGATGGTCCCCACCGCCAGGCCCAGTGGCAACAACGCCTCACCCACGCGTTTCATGCCACCACCCCGCCACCCAGCATGGACGGACCCAACACCTCAGCGCTGGCCCGTGCGCCCTCCACCGTGTGCACCAGGCGTCCGCGGTAGAGCACATGGATGACGTCACACAACGCCAGCAACTCGGTGAGCTCCGCGCTGAGCAGAAGCACCGCAACGCCGTTGGCCGCCGCCTGGCGTATGGCTGCGTGGATGCGCTCCATGGCGCCCACGTCCACCCCGCGCGTGGGCTGCGCCACCACCAGCGCCTTGGGGTTGGCCAACAGCTCCCGGCCCACCAGCACCTTCTGCTGGTTTCCGCCGGACAACCCGCCCACCGCCGCTGCCGCATTGGGCGGGCGCACTTCAAACCCGCCAATGATTTCCGCCGCGCGTTGCTGCGCCGCTGCCGTCACCCGCCACCCATTGCGATCAAATGGCGCAGCGTGGTGCCAACCCAGCACCGCGTTGTCCTGGACGGAGAACTCCGCCAAGAGTCCCTGGCCCAGCCGGTCTTCTGGGATGTGCGCCAGCCCCGCATTCCGCCGCGCACGGACATCCAGCCGCTCCAAGGACTGTCCATCCAGCTGGATGTGCGCCCCCGGCGTTGGCAACACGCCAACCAACGCATCCACCAGCTGCGCCTGGCCGTTTCCCTCCACGCCGGCAATCCCCACAATCTCCCCGGCGCGCACCGTCAGCGTGATGTCCTTCAACCGTTCCACGCCGTCAGGATCCGTGTAGCCCAGCTTGGACACCGTCAACCGCGGCGCACCTTCCACCGGACCGCGCGGCTTGCGGGACAGGTCCACGTCCCGGCCCACCATCATCATGGTGAGCTCGGCCGCGCTGGTGTGCGCGGTCTGACGCACGCCCACCGTGGCGCCACCGCGCAACACCGTCACCGTGTCACTCACCGCCATCACCTCCGGCAGCTTGTGGGTCACCAGCACCAGCGCGCGCCCCTCGTCACGCAGGCGGCGCAGCACGTCCAGCAACGCGGTGACTTCCTGGGGCGTGAGCACCGCGGTGGGCTCATCCAACAGCAACACCTTGGCCCCACGGTGCAGCGCCTTGAGGATCTCCACGCGCTGCAACACGCCCAGCGGCAGGTTCTCCACGCGCGCGCCGGGATCCACTTCCAGGCCAAAACGCGCGCTCAACGCCGCCACCGCGTCCTGGGCACCCCGGCGGTCCAAGGCCAGGCCCACCACGGGCTCGGCACCCAACATCACGTTTTCTGCAACGGTCAGCCCGTCCACCAGCATGAAGTGCTGGTGCACCATCCCAATGCCCGCGGCCATGGCGTCCCGCGCGTTGGCCAGCTTGATGGGCCTTCCATCGCGGAAAATCTGCCCGGCGTCCGGCCGCACCAGCCCAAACAACATCTTGCACAAGGTGGACTTGCCCGCGCCGTTTTCACCCACCAGCGCGTGGATGGATCCCGCCGCCACTTCCAGGCTCACGTCCCGGTTGGCCACACACGCGCCGTAACGTTTGCCCAGACCCTGGGCCTGGAGTGCTGCAACAGCCAAGCGGTTCCCCCGCAGTCATTGGTTGGGCACCACAATCTTGTTGGCAATGATCTCCGCGCGCAATGCCTCCACCCGGGTGCGCACGGCGTCCGGGATGAGCGCCTTGTTGTTGGCGTCATACACGTAGTCCACAGCACCCGCTTTGAGGTCCAGGTCCCGCACGCCACCCTGGAACGTGCCGTTCTTCACCGCCGCTATGGCGTCGAACACCGCCACATCCACGCGTTTGACCATGCTGGTGAGCACCACGCCGGGGGCTTCGGCGTATTGGTCACTGTCCACGCCAATGGCCAGCTTCTTTTGGGCGCGGCCGGCTTCAAACACGCCCAGGCCGGTGGAACCCGCGGCGTGGAAGATGATGTCCACACCCTTGCCGTAGCGAGACAACGCCAGCTCCTTGCCCTTGCCGGGGTTGGTGAATGCCTCGCCGGTGACGCCGGCAAACACGGTGAGCACCTCGGCGTCCGGGCGCACGTGTTTGACCCCCGCGGTGTACCCCGCGCGGAACCGGTGGATGAGCGGAATGTCCATCCCGCCCACAAAACCCAGCTTGGGGGACGTGCTGATCAGCGCCGCCAACGCGCCCACCAGGAAGCTGCCCTCCTCTTCCTTGAACTTCAGGGCCAGCACGTTGGGCGGCACCGTTTTCCCCGGCGTCACGGTGTAGTCCACGCAGGCAAACTTCTGCTGCGGGAAGTCCAGGGCCAGGCGGTTGATGTCCTCGGTGAAGAGGAACCCCACGCCAATGACCAGGTCCATCTTTTTGGCCGCCAGCTGCCGCAGCGCCGTCTCACGGTCCGCGCCGGCGCCGGGCTCCACCACCTGGTTGACCGCGCCAAGCTCGGCGGCGGCCTTGGTGAGGCCCCGGTCTGCCGCGTCATTGAAGCTCTTGTCCCCACGCCCGCCCACGTCAAACACCAACCCCACCTTTGGGCCGGCTGGTTTGGGCGCGCCGCCGGAGCTTGCCGCTGCTGTTTGGGGCGCGGCCTTGGTTCCCGCGTCCTGTTTGGGGCACCCCACCGCCAGCGCCGTCCAGGTACCCACCGCCAGCCAGACCAGGCCACGTTTCACTGGAACCTCCCGGAAAACCGCCACGTTATGACTCCCGGTACCCCAGAGCGGGGCCCAGTGGAAGGCCCAGGCCACGTTTTCCAGGGGCCCGCTTTGAACCCAGGGAGGTCTTGGGGCACTATGCCCGGGACGGGGGGAAACACCATGACGCAAACGGATCTGGCCAGCGGCTATGCGGCGGCGGCGGTGGAACGCATCAGCAGTGTGGATGCACCACGCCGGCGTGTGCTGGTGGTGGATGATGAAGAAGGTGTGCGCGGCGTGGTGGCCCGGGTCCTGGAAAAGGCCGGCTATGACGTGGTGGAGGCCGAAGACGGCCAGGGTGCCTTGGCGCTGCTGGACGTCCAGGGCGGATTTTCCGCCGCGGTGGTGGATCTCACCATGCCGGGACTGCGCGGTGACGCCGTGGTGCACGCCATGCGGCAACACGCGCCGGGGATGCGCGTCATCCTGATGAGCGGCTACCGCGAGGAAGAAGCCATCCCCGAGGGAGAACCCCGCCCGGATGCATTCCTGCGTAAACCCTTCCTGCCGGATGACCTGCGCCGGGTCATGCGCGCCGTGTTGGCATGACACCCAAAGAACAAGACCTGCCACCAGATCCCCTGGAGCTGCCCACCCACCTGGCCGACCGCCGGGAGAATCTTTTTGGCGGCAAGGGCGTGGTCCACGTCTGGGATCTGCTCAAAAACGCGGGCACCGCACCGTTCAGCGCGGTGTTGTTCTGCCAGCTGGCGCCGGGCGGCAGCGTGGGGAAACACGCGCAACAACGTGACCCGGAGCTGGTGATGGCCATGGACGGGATGGGTACGGCCACCGTGGACGGCAAGGACATTCCCATGCCGCCGTTGACGGTGGTGAGCGTCCCGTTTGGCAGCACGCTGGCGTTGCGCAACAACAGCAAAGAGGACCCGTTTCTCTACGTCATCATCAAGGCGGAGCTGCCCGCGCGTTAGCCGCAACATCCGGGGGCCCGGCCGACCACACCACGCGCCCCCTGCTTCCCAAAAGCCACATCCCATCCACGTACCGCAGCGTGAAGAGCGACGGACGCAACGACCATTGCGGCAACGGACTTTTGGGCAACGTGCGCACCTGCAGCGTCACGCCACAACCCAGAAACGCCGCGCGCCGGCGCGCCAGGGCCGCCACGCGTCCATCCTCACCGGTCTGGAGATCCAGGACAAACCGCAGCGCATCTGCCCGGTGTTTGTCATGCCCTTCCACCAGGCAGGTTGCGGCGTGGGCGCGCACCGCCGGCCACCAACGTTCCCCCAGCGCCGCACACAACTCCGGAAGCATCTCCTTGAGGTGCCCACCGCGCTTGAGCAGCAAGTTCTCCGCACTGGCTTTGACGTCGTCAATATTGAGCGCCCGCAACAACGCGGCGGTGGCCGCGTCATGGTGCGCGGCAAAACCCTCCACATCCGCCAAGAACGCTTTCCGCGTGGGCGGGTGCACCAACAGCAACGCAAACACATCCTGGAACGCGGCGGTCATGCGGCGGCCTGTTGCAGTCCCAGGGCCCAGGCGGCGCGCGCGGCGTTGAGCTCGGTGACCAGCTCCGCCAGCGGCGGAATGTGGTTGTCCCGTTCCAGGATGACGGTGCGGGGCCGGGCACCCAGGCGCGCGGCCAGCGTGAGGATATGCAGCGTGTCATGCGGCACCGGACGCCCGTGGGTGTCCACGTAGCGGCCGCCCACTTTTTGCCCGCCGGCCAGGTGGATGTGCGTGACCCGTTCCAGCGGGAGCGCCCGGAGCACCGTCTCAGGATCGTCCCCAAAATTCACCGCGTCGGCGTGGAGGTTCTCCACGTCCAACAGGATCCCAACGTCCGCTTCCGTTGCCACGTGCGCCAGCAATTCCCATGGGGACCACGGTCCCGGCAGGCGTATGAGTGCGGAAATATTCTCCACGCCCAGCGCCACGCCCAGCACATCTTTGACGTGGCGCAGGTTGGCCACCAGCGCGGCAGCGGCCTGCGGGCCCGGCACCACCGGCGTCAGATGGCCAATCTCCCCCACCGCACTGCGCGTGATGCATGCGTGGTCGGTGAGTTCGGTGGCGCCGGTGAGCGCCAGCAACGCCTTGAGATCCTTGAGGAGGGATGCGGGTGGTGGCGTTTGTGACGCCAAGGACAGGCTGATGGCGTGCGGGGTGATGGGCCCCACGCCACGCAGCGCGTTGAATTGTGCGGCGGCCAGGCGCGGGTTGGCCATCCAATGTTCGGCCACCACTTCCAGGGCTTCCACACCCCTGGGATCACGGATGAGGTCCGCCACATGTTCATCCCGCAGTGACAACCCAAACCGGGGCGTGTCCATGGCGTTCAATCTCCGCCGCCACCACCACACCCGCCGCCGCCACAACCGCCGCCCCCGCAGCTGCCAACGGAGCTGCAGCTGGAAGAACAACTGGATGAACAGCTTGAACCGCCCGAACACCCCGAGCTGCCGCTGGTGTTCCCCTGCCGCATGGCGCTGGCCATGGCGGCGTGTTCGGTGCCAGCCAACGCGGCCAGGCCAAACAGGCCTGCCGCCAACGCCCAGTCATTGGGTGAGGTGTCATGTTTGGCCGCCAGGCGGTCCTTCCAGGACTCCAGGCTCACCTGCAGGTCTTCAATGACCTTCTTCCCGCGTGCGGTGGGGCCATTGGGGATGTTGAGCGCCATGGGCACCACAAAGAGGAACGCCAGCCCCAGCAGGATGATGAAGCCCACGTTGTGGTGGCCGTGTTCCGCCGCAAACCACAAGCGCCACACCACCAGGCCTTCCACCAGCACCCAACCAGCCACCACGTGCAACATCACCGGCCCCAGGCCGGATTCGCCGTACATCAGACCCAGGCGGGTGAGCCGCTCCTTGGTGTCCGCCATGTGGCTGTCCATGGCCTCCTTGAGTTCCTTGTTGCCCAGGATGCTCTTGGCTTCTTCGTTCTGCGCGCGCACGTAGACCGCGTTCTCCACGCTGTGGAGGTTGTTGCGTTCAGCCTCACCGCGCACCAGCTTGTCACCAGAAATCCTGAGCAGTCCCTTGTCCATCAAGGAGGCCAGCGCAGCCCGCAACACACCGCGCGCACCATCCGTCAGGTAGGCCACCTCAAACGGGTCCTGCCTGTTGAGCCCTTCCAGGTGGACCCCGGCCACCGACGATCCCGCCGCCCCCGCGGCCTTGTGGTCCTGCACCGCGTATTCCCGCCGGCTCCACCGCCGCAGCGCCCACGTCACCGTCACCGCGTAGGCCACAAACACCGCCAGGAACATGGGACCCGTCACCGCCATCACAAATGCCTGCAACATTGTCTTTCTCCTCCGGGGCCTTCCACCGGCCACCCTTGGCCGGCATTCACTGCACCCCTGGTTGAGGCAAATGTAGAGAGCCGCAGGGGTGTTGGAAAGCAAATTCCCGGTGACGTTCCGACGAGAAAAGGTGGGTCCTGGTCCTTCATCCCGGGGGCTTTGACGGGGTGGGACCGCTTTGGGATGATGGAAGTTGTGGCGTGGAATCCACGTGTTGAACGCGCCGCCACCCCGGATCCCCTCCATGAGCCTGTTTGGAAACCCCCGCTCCAACGCGCACAAGGTGCCTCCGCGCGTGCTGGTGGTGGGCGGGCCGCCGTTGGTGCGCCACCACGTCATGGAAACGCTGCAGGCCAACACCTGCGTGGTGACCGGCGTGGATGAGCCGCAGCAGGCTGCCGCCCTGCTGGCGGACGCCATCCACGGCGAAGGCGCCTTGCCGGTCCTGGTGGTTCCGTGCACCACGCTGGCCGAGGGCGTGGGACGCCTGGCGGTGGTGCGCAAGGAACATTCGGGGGCGCCGGCGCTGGTGCTGGTGGAGAACGTGGAGCCGCTGCCCAAGGCGCTGGACGGCCTTCCGGAGATGGTGGTGCGCGGGCGCTTTGAAAAGGCGGACGTGGCCCACCGCGTGCTCACGTTGTGGGCGCTGTCCAACGCGCGGGCGCAGGCGGCGCGGGCCACCCATGAAGCACTTGAAGCGCGGCTCACCATGGACCGCCTCAAACGTGCGCTGGAGACCGAACGCACCACCGTCAAACACGTCACCCGCTACGTCAGCGGGGCGGTGCTGGAGCAGCTGGCCAGCGGCACACTCACCATGCCACCCACGCGCAAACAACTCAGCGTGCTGTTCAGTGACATCCGCGGCTTCACCGACGCGTCGGGGTTCTCCTCGCCGGAAGACCTGGTGGACCTCCTCAACGACTACCTGCCCGAGGTCAACCGCGTGGTCACCGCCCACGGCGGCAACCTGGACAAGTTCATGGGAGACGGGATCCTGGCCTATTTTGTCCAGACGCCGCTGCAACCGGACCACAGCCTGCGCGCGGTGCAGGCGGCGTTCCGCCTGTTGGAGCGCGTGGAGGAGCTCAAGGTGAGCTGGTTTGAACGCGGCTTTCTCCCCGTGGGCGTGGGCGTGGGGGTGACCAGCGGCGGGGCGGTGATGGGCACCATTGGCACCGGCGAACGGCTGGACCACACCATCATTGGCCCCACGGTGAACCTGGCGGCACGCCTGCAGGGCCTGGCGCGCGGCGGTGAAGTGGCCATGGACGAGCCCACCTACCAGGCGGTTCGCCCGTTGGTGGGCGCGCGGTTGGGCCAGCAGGTCAACGTCAAGGGGTTTGAAGCCCCCATCACCGTCTACACGGTGGCAGCGCATGGGCGGGTTGCGTAGAACCCCCAGCCCCGTCCGCCGCCACGCGTCCAACCATGAACCAACCCTCCCCCACCCCCTGGCGCGCCGAATGGCGCACCCAACTGGCCCTGGCCCTTCCGCTGGCGGCGTGGCACGCGGGCCAGACGTTGATGGGCGCGGTGGACACCGCCGTGGTGGGCCGGCTTGGCGCGGCCGAAATTGCCGCGGTGGGCCTGGGCAACGCCATCTTCATGGGCGCATTCATCATGTCCATGGGCGTGATGATGGGCCTGGACCCGCTCATCAGCCAGGCACTGGGCGCAAAACAACATGCCCGCGCTTCCCAGCTGGTGTGGCACGGCGGCGTGCTGGCGTTGCTGTTGACGGTGTTGTTGCTGCCGCTGCTGTTCTCCACCGGTGCCTTGTTGCGCTGGGCGGGGATTGAAGACGCCACCGCCGCGCTCACGCATCAATACGTGGTGTGGCGCACGCCGGGGATGTGGCCCGCGTTGGCCAGCGTGGGGTGCCGGGCGCTGTTGCAGGCGCGTCACATCACCCGCCCGCTGGTGACGGGGATGGTGGCGGCCAACGTGGCCAACGCGCTGTTGGATGTGCTGCTGGTCTTTGGTGGCGCTGCGTTGCCGGAGGGATTTGGCGTGTTTTGCGCGGTGCCGGCGTACGGCGTGGTGGGCGCGGCGTGGGCGTCCACGGTGTGCACGGCGCTGCAGTTGGGCTGGATGATGTTGGCCATGGCGCGGGCGCCGGACCACGGGCAGGCCCGGCAGCAACGCCGCCCCTCCGTTGCGGAGATCTGGGCGGTGGTGAAAGTGGGCCTTCCTTTGGGCCTGCAAATGGGCGCAGAGATGGGCGTGTTTTCCCTGGTGAGCATTCTGGCCGGGCGGCTGTCCACCAACGCGGCGGCAGCGCACCAGATTGCCATCCAGGTGGCCTCCATCTCGTTTTGTGTGGCGCTGGGCGCGTCCAGCGCGGGGAGCGTGCGCGTGGGGCAGGCGGTGGGCGCGCAGGACCACGCGGCGGTGCGCCTGCGCGGGTTGATGGCGTTTGCGTTTGGCGCCTCGTTCATGGGGTTGATGGCCGTGTTCTACGCGGTGTTCCCCGGCTTTTTTGCGCGCCTGCTCACCAGTGATGAGACGGTGGTGGCCGTGGCCGTCCCGCTGTTGCGCGTGGCGGCGGTGTTCCAGCTGGCGGATGGAACCCAGGCGGTGGGCGCGGGCGTGCTGCGGGGTGCGGGGGACACGCGGTTTCTGGGCCTGGCCAACCTGGTGGGCCACTACGCCATAGGCCTGCCGGTGGCGCTGTGGCTGGGATTTTTGCAGGGGCACGGAATCACCGGGTTGTGGTGGGGCCTGTGCACCGGGCTGTTTGCGGTGGCGCTGGCGCTGGCCATCCGCTTCTGGGTCATTTCTGGAAAGCCCATTGCCCGTCTGGAGCACACTCCCGTGCACCATTGATGTGCGTGTCCACCGCACCCGGATTGTGTGGCGAGTCGGCGTGACGTCAACCACAAGCACGCACCTTGACGGGGACCGGGGGCTTTTTCATGCTCGTTGTTCCACGCGTCTGACGCACCAAAGAGGCCCCATGTTGCTCACCAAGAAGGACACCCTGGTTCTGCTGCTGTGCACCGCTTCGGCGGGGATTGGACTGGGCGGCCTGGTGGCGCACCACCTGGAAGGGCAATGGACGGAAACCGAAGCGGATGATGAGGCGTTCCTGGAGGAAGCCCCGCCATGCCACGGCTGGGCGGATGACGACGACCTGGACGTTGTGGCGGCGGATGTTGCCCCACATGACGGCGTGATCCTGATTGAAGCAGAAAACGTGGCCTTTGCCAGCCCGGAGGTCTTCCTCAACGGCGTTCCGGTGGGCTTTGAGGACGTGGGTCTGGGGCTGGTGGTTCATGCAGCCCCCGGTCACCACACGCTGCGTCTGGCGGATGGCGCCATGGTCCAGTCCTGGGGCGTGGACCTGGCGGCGGATGACCCGCACGCGCATGTGTCCTTCACCAAACAACAGGCCACCCTGGTCATTGGCACCAACCCCAAAGGCGCGCTGCTGCAGGTCAACGGGCGGGACGTCATGATGGCCACGCCCGTGCCGGCCAACGCGCCGCTCAAGATGCGCGCGGGGATGCACACCATCCGGTTTACGTTGGGCGCCGCCACGTTTGATTACGCGGTGCACGTGCCCGCGGGGGAAAGCTCCCTGTTCATCCCGGAGCTGGGGCGTGACGCCACCGTGGGCCACGCCTGGGTCAACCGGCGCTAGCCCAAGCGCTGGGTGTCCTTCCCGCGCGCGCTGGTGGACGGGACGGACGCCTGCCTTGGTTTTTCTTGTGCTGCTGGCGTTGTTGGGCCCCTGATGTGGAAACGCAGGGGCGCCCCAGAGTGTCCCCATGCCGCTATGGTGCCATACGTGGAGTCCAAACCCTTGGTGCACCGCGTGGCGCGCTGGCCGGTCCTGCTGGTCCTGGTTGTGACGTTGTGGGCCAGCACCTCCGGGCTGGGGTGGCGCCACCTGTGGGTGGATGAGGTGGACACCGCCGAACGCGCCTCCGCAGTGCTGGCCTGGGGCTACCCGCGCGTGGTGGACCGGCATGGCGTGCTGAGCCTCAACACCGGCGGGTACGAACTGGAAGACGGAGAGACCCACCGGTTCTCTCCGTGGGGACAGTTCTATGTCACTGCCGCGGGGCTGGCGGTGGGACGGGCGCTGGGGTGGTCCGGGGACTTTTCGGCGCGGCTCCCCGCGGCGCTGGCCCACACCGCTGCGGCGGGAGGTGTGACGTGGGGCTGCCTGGCGCTGGCGGGGGCAACCCCGGCGGCCGCTGCGGTGGTGGGGTTGTTGACGGGGCTGGACAGTGTACGCCTCACCTACGCGCGCCAGGCCCGCCACCACGCCATGGTGGAGGCCCTGGTGGTCCTGGGGCTGGTGGGCCTGGGCCTGCTGCGGCTGGGACGCAAGGCCGGCCTGGGGCTGGCGTCCGCCGCCATGGCGCTCACCGCACATCTCCACCCGCTGAGCGGTGCGGTGTTTGCCGTGACGTTGTTGATGCTGCTGTTGGCCATGCGCCAGGCGGCGGTGCTGTTCCCGGCTTTTGGGGCCAGCGTGCGGGACATTGCGTTCAAGGTGCTGCTGCCAGGGGCGGCCAGCGCGCTGGTGCTGCTCCTGCTGGCGCGGCCCTGGCGCCAGGACCCCTGGGCATTTGCCGCGGGCATGGCCAGCCACGCGCTGGCCCATCAACCCACCTGGTGGGGCCTGGCGTTTGTGACGCTGTGTGTGGGTGTGGCCGCGCGCGCGCGCGCCTGGCGCGTGGCCGGGGTGCTTCTGGTGTTGGCATTGACCCCGGTGGTCCTGGTGCAACCCCTGGCGCTGACCACGGTGTCCAGCTACCGCTACTTCCTCTTCCTGCCGTTGGTGTTTGCGCTGTGGCCGGTGGCGCTGGGTCCGTTGGTGCAAGACCATCACCGGCGCTGGCTGTGGGCGGGCGTCATCCTCACGCTGTTGGGCCCGGACCTCCACCGTGGGCTCAAGATGGGCACCCACGCAGGTGTGGCCCTGGCGCTCCAGGACGCCCGCCAGGAGGCGCTGGGCACCCGCCAACCGCTGCACCAGGTGGTGGACTTCCTGCGGCAGCGCGCCAGGCCGGATGAACCCATCCTGTGGGACATGGTCCCGCAATATGTGAACTGGTACCTGCCCGGGCAGCCGGTGGCGTTGCTGCCAGACCTGGCCGCACGCGTGAAGTCCACGCAGGACAGCCCCTGGTGGAAGGCCGTGCCGCGCCAGGCTGTGTGGCATGTGTGGTTCCCCAAGGCGGGCGCGGGCACCTGGGACTGCAGCGGGCATTGTGACGTGCGCGCCGTGGACGCCAACCCGGACCAGCCGCAAACGCCCTACACGCTGGAAAGTGGACGGCTGGGGACGCGGGTGCGCATGTGCCCGGTGATGGGGGTGCCCGCCAGCCGCATTGCCAATGCACCGTTTTTGTTGCTGGCCACCGGCGCGCTGCAGCCCGCCGGCGCGGCGGATGAGATGCTGGTGGTGTCCCACGCCTGTGACGCCGAACCCCCGTGAGAACTCAGCGGCGCAGCAGCTTGAACGCAATGTCCCGGGTGCCCAGCTGGTTGGCGCAGTTGATCCACAACATCATCAACGGCTCCAACAAGCGCGCGTTCTTGAGCGGCCCCACGTCCACCGCCTCAAAGCCCACGTCCGCCACCAGCTGCCCCACCGTGGCCCGCGCCGCGGCGTCATCCCCGCAATGGAAGTTGGACGCCGCCACCCCGCCGTACACCGGGTTGGCCAGGTTCTCCGCACCCTGCGCGTTGAAGGACTTCACCACCCGCGCCCTGGGGATGCGCTTCTGGAGTTCCTCGGCGCTGGAGGTGGTGTGGCCATATTTGAGCGTAAATCCCGGCGCCACGGCGTTGGTGCAGTCCACCACCACCAGCCCGGCAAGGTCACCCACCTGCGCCAGCACGTCATCCAACGCGCCATACGGCATGGCCAGCACCACCACCGTGGCACCCACCAGCGCCTCTTTCACCGGCGCCGCGGTGGCGCCACTCTCCCGGCACAACGCCACAAGTTCGGCGTCACCCGGGTTGCGCGCACCAAACACCACCGTGTGGCCCTTCTTGCGCCACGCCCGCCCCAACCCCCCGCCAATGTGCCCGCTGCCAATGATACCAATGTGCATCATCCACATCCCTTCTTGAGCTGCTCCACGTCCCACACCTTCACCGTCTCATCCATGCTGCCGGTGAACATGAGCCTGCCGTCCGGCGTGAACACCACGCCGGTGACGTTGCCGTCATGCGGGAACTGCTCATTGAGCAGCTTGCCGTCCTTGGTCTCCCACAGCTTGAACATCCCGTGCGCGGCCATGTCATTGCCCGCGCCCACCACCAGCTTGGCGTCAGGAGAAAACGCCACCGCATCCGTCCAGCCCGCGTCCAACACCAGCCGCGCCGTCTTGCCAAACACGTCCCACACAATGACCTTGCCATCATTGTCCCCCGTCACCATGGGGTGCTGCCCGTCCACCGGCGTGGTGGCAAACGCCACCGCGTGCACCTCGCCCTCGTGTTTCTCCAACGCCAGCACCATCTTGCCGGTCTTGAGGTTGTAGAGCCGCACCAGGCCGTCATTGCAGGCGCCACCCACCATCCAGTTTTTCTCACCGTAGGTGTTGCGGCTGGCCACCACGCCGTTGAGGATGCACGCC
>Ga0154020_10000117_pt1 | contig 86843 bp, 63 predicted proteins | sample Klosneuvirus_201_FD_109709 | JGI IMG/M metagenome (GOLD analysis project Ga0154020, IMG submission 109709) | Active sludge microbial communities from wastewater, Klosterneuburg, Austria - Klosneuvirus_20160825_MG | ecosystem: Engineered > WWTP > Aerobic digester > Activated sludge | place...
AGTTCCAGTTCCAGTTCCAGTTCCAGTTCCAGTTCCAGTTCCAGTTCCAGTTCCAGTTCCAGTTCCAGTTCCAGTTCCAGTTCCAGTTCCAGTTCCAGTTCCAGTCCCAGTCCCAGTCCCAGAATTATCTGGTGGTGTGGAAGGTGGTGGTGTGGAGACATTGGGTTGGCAGGATAAAAAAATCAATAAACCTAAAATTTTTAACGAACGATTAAACAAAAAGGACGAAAACAACAAAAATGGATGCCCATTCATATAATAAAAACCCTCTGTCTTGGAATTATAACACCAGATAATAATATAATCTGCAAACAATGGATAAAAATATTAACACAGACAAAAATGTCGCACTTCTGTGAGAATTTTAAAACAAATTCATTGATAATCATAGAGTTAATAAAATGGCATCTGTTTTGCTTAATAGTTGCCTTATTTTTGAAGGAGTTTAACAATGAACGTAGTACTAAAGATCAAACAAATATTATGGATACAGGTGTTCATAAGCGCAATTGCAAGTCCCTATGCTTGTAAAAGACCGGTCAAACCAAAACCCACGCCGTCAGCTAATGCCTGCCAACAGTCGAGTGATTGTAAAAATCCAGATAATCCAGTGTGTGATACAAACAGCAAAACTTGTGTCCCAGCCCCCACACCTAAATTAGAAATGGGATGGAAAACACTAGGCAACCAAACCCATATTTATAGCATGCAAAGTATGCCAGACATTATTTGGGCTGGCACCAGTGCGGGTCTTATCAGGTATCAAAAAAGCACCAATACTGTACGCACCTATCTTAAACAGGATCTTAAAATACCAAGCACAGAAATCACGCATCTGTTTTTATTGGATCGTGCATTAATTATGGGCACTTATGCGGGTGGCATTGCACGTGCAGAACTAGATACACAAGGCGAAATTACCCACATGCAAAGATTAGACGAAAACATTGCAAGCACAATTTATGGGGTTTATGCAACCAATGATTCTATTTTTATAACCCAAGACAAAAGCACCCCCACGGAAAACAATCCCTGGAGTAGCAAAAGAATTTTTTCTGTTTATAAAAATGGCCAATGGAAACACTTTGATAAAACATCTCACTCAAGTATTATCAGCGCCAGCGCCATGGTCGCCAATAAACAAGGGCATCTTTTTATAAGCGCAGAAAGAGGACTTTTAGAATTTAATCCAAACACCGAACAATTTTCTTTTTATGGCCAAGAACAAGGCTTTAAAAACGCCAATATTGCTTGTTTGGCTACAGCAGAGCAAGGTATTTATTTTGGTACTCATTACGAAGGTGCTGGTTTTTTTGATTTTTCCAACCACGCTTTTACTTATTTTACAGATCCACAAGGCCCACCTAGCGTAGAAGGCATTAGCGGGGTGAGTGTGATTAAATTAAACACACAAGAATGGGTTTACTTTGGAAGTTACAAAGGATTTTTTAGATGGGACGGAACAACTTTCAAGCGCGTTGCCAACGAACCACAAGTCAAAAGGGACCCGTTGCCTGCTAAAATGTTTTTACCGTTTCCTTATGCACGCATTATGTATCAAGATGTCAACAATCACATTTATGTGCAAACTGCAGAGTTAAAAGATTACGAATGGATTAATTTTTCGTTATGGGAATTTTTTCCTCAAACAGACGATCTAGCCCTTGTTCATTTTCCAATTTTACCACCCGCACCAAGCGGTATCATGAAAGACATGGTCCTTGATAAAAACAACAACATATGGATTATTTTAGATAATAAAATCGTTAAATACAATCCTAACACCTACCAATATCAAGAATATCCAATACCAAGTGCGTTAAATCAAGATAACAACAAGATAGCACTTAGAACCATTGCCATAGATTCCAAAGACACCATTTACACGGCAGATAGTAACGATGCCAAAGGCAATAGAATTTTTATATTTAAGAACGAACAATTTACAGAATTAGTGCCCACAGATCCCAAAATAAAAGAAAAACTTTATTATGTTACAGATCTTGAACTAGATGCTCAAGACAATCTTTTTATTGGTACTTTGAATGGACTTTTTTATGTCCAAAATGGCAACTGGAAATTTTTTAATGGCGCAAATTCAGATCTTAAAGAAGATGGTATTACGTCTCTGGCACGCGATGGCAACACCCTCTTTATGGGCACCAACTGCTTTAGCAAAGAATCTGGGCTATACGCGATGGATATCGGCACACAAACGATCACCAAAAATACTGATTTGCCTGATGAGTATCGTTGTGTTCATGCGGTAGAAACAGACAAAAGGGGCAAACTTTATGTGGGGTCGGCCAATCCCAGTGGATTTGTGATATTTGAAAATAACAAATTCAAACAATCATTTAAAATTGATTGGACAGACGAAGATTCTATCAGCATCGATCCTATCACTGGTTGGCCTTATTTTTTAGGTAATAAGCGAGTTTATTTTTATGACGGCACCCAAATAAATAGTTTAAATATCTTTAACTCTGGTATTTCAAGCAACTCATCTAATAAAATTTTGTTTGTGCCATCCACAGACACACAATCTTACCAAATGTGGGTTTCTGGACGCGATCAGATAGACATTAAAACCATACCTTTACCTGTAAGTGAATGGTAAAACACCACTAGACTTCTTTGTTAAATAACGCTGTGAGCGCTTCTTGCCAGGGAAGAACCAACGTTTTACCTACCAATCTTTGGCGTGGTTCACGGCAGATACAAAAAGCTTTTGCCTGTTTTATCTCGCTTACGAATGTATTTAAATTTTTAAGTTCTAAATCTTTTACTTGTGTAGACGATTTACATTCAATCAACCAAGTTTCTTTTTGTGGCGTTTCGATGACTAAATCAATTTCGACAGATCCAGTCGCAAGATAAGATAATTGATAATCGCACATGTGATATTGATTTTTTCGAACTATAAGCGCGAACAGTTTTTACATCCACACCTATGTCGCGTGCCAAAGTGGAATAAGATAGCACATGCCCATTAATCTCCGCGGCAAGTGGGAGAAATTGACGAAAAGCATCTAAATTGCGCAATAGGCCTTCGGCTACAACTTCTTCTTTGAGGTAAGTATTGACATAGGTATGTAAATACATTTTTTTATCAACTTTTAAAAATTCATATCTGCTAGTTTAATGAACAACGCATAATTTATGCCCAATTTTTTGATTTTTATATTTTTTATTCAATACTCTTAAATTTGTGGATCATCATATTAAAGATCATCGCCTGCAATCTATCGATTTTTTAAGAGGTTTTTCGATTTTATTTGTCATGCTTTATCATTCTGGTTTTTATAAATCTCTTGTGCCTATTTATTTAAGGCGTTCTTGGAGCGGTGTTGAATTATTCTTTGTTATTTCTGGTTTTTTGGTGGCTCATTTTTACCTAAAAAACGAGTGCCGTGTGCCCGCCTTTAAGCTTGTTTTTGCATTTATTTTAAGACGACTTACGCGTGTTATTCCTGTCACGCTTATGTCTGTTTTATGTTGTGCAGGTCTGTACGCATTATACGATAGGCCTTCTCTTGCAATCAATCTAAAACAAGCGTTACTTGGCATATTAACCTGCTCTTTTAACATATTCATGGTAAATGGTCGTTTTTTAGAAAATGGTCCTTTTGATTATTTATGGAGTCTGTCTATCGAAGAACAATTTTATCTTGTGCTGCCTTTTGTATTTTATTTTATAAGCCGAAATTACCAGCGTTTTTTATTATTACTGTCTGTCACTTGTATCGTGATGTTTGTTGTTCGCCAACATGTACCATCAAGCAGCTGGCAACAAGAACGATTGCTTACTCATTTTAAAATGGATGGCTTGTGCCTTGGTGTGATGTTAAGAATTTTTTTAAACCAATACCAACCTAAAATTGATTTTGCACTCAAATCACATTCATGGCTTAAACAATGGGTATTTCCTTTAACCATGTTATTATCTTTAGCACTTATCGCACTTTTGCCTGGTATTTTTGTAAGAAACCATTATTCAACTACTCAACTTGTTTATAATGCAATTTCGTTATTGTGTGTATTGGCCCTATTGTCTGCACTGTTTTGTTCTTCTTGGATTTTTAAAAACAAACTAAGCCAACCTTTTTTATTTTTAGGAAAAATTTCTTTTTCTCTCTATTTGTTTCATCAATTACCTAACGAGCTACTCAACCATTTTAACTTTGTTCAACACATTAATTGGCTTGGTTTTTCTTTGTTTTTTGCAGGTGTATTTACTTTTTTACTAAGCAGCTTGATTGCCATTGGCTGCGCCTATGTGTTTTTTTATTACATCGAAACATTCTTTGCGCAATACAGTGTTCGCTTGTCAGAAGCTTATTTGCGTGCATCTTGGCAAAAAACTAAAATAGAACAAAGAAAAGCTTAAATCTAATGCTGTTATTCTTGGACACGCTGGCTCAGCAGTTTGGTTGCGCAGTAAGTTTTAAAAGAGGTCTATTATTATTTGGTATTTTTTTCTGGTTGGGGCGCCACTGGCTGTTGAGGTTGTGCAACTGTAGGCTGAGACGGTGCTTGTGCAGGATTAATAATTTTAGGAACAATTGCAGATGGATCGTCGAATTTAACTAGTTCTTCTACTTTAGATTCATCGCGCATTTTTTTCATTAAATCACGGCGTGATTCACTGCGTTTTTTAGCCATTAAAGATGATTTAATATTGGCTTTTACTTCTTCTAATGTGCGTTGGTGTTCTTCTTGTTTTTCTTCTACCTTAATTAAATGAAACCCAGATTCTGTTTCTACCACAGTAGATACTTGTGTAGGTTTTAATTTAAAAGCGGCTTCTTCAAATGCTTTTTGCATGGCACGGCCACGACCACGCATCACAAAACCTAAATCCCCACCGTTGTCTTTGGTCGATAAATCATCGGACATATCTTTAGCCACTGCATCAAAAGCCTCTTTTTTAGCTAAACGCTTTTGCGCTTTTTCTATTTTTTCTTTGGCTTTCTTTTTATTTTCTGCAATTTGTTTTTCGCGTGTTGCTTTTTCTTCTTTAGATTCTGGCTTATTGGCATCAATTGCAGGCATGTCTACTTTAGCTAAAATATGGCGCACATGCACACGCTCAGGATCTTTAAAATTATCGCGATGTTCGTTATAGTAAGCTTCTATTTCTGTGTCTGCAACTTCTGCCACAGGAGCCAATTTATCAAATACACGATCACGCAAAATTTGCATTTCGATAGATTGCTTAATTTGCGCTTCTGTGGATTTAGAGCGCGCTAAAAAGTCTTGAAAATCTTGCGGAGTTGAAAAACGTGTTTTGTATTCCGTCAATTTTTGTTCAAGTTCTTCAGGTGTTATCGTTACAGCCAAAGATTTGGCTTTATCCCGAATCATTTGATCTTCTATCATGCGTTTGAGTGTAGAATCTTTAATACGTGCTTCTAATTGAGCAGGAATCTGATTATTACCACTCTTAAAACGCGACAACACACGATCCGATTCAAAATCAAAGTCAGCTTTAGAGATTTCAGTTTGATTGACGCGAGCAACCACTTCTGATTTTGGTTTTTGCTCTTTTTTGGGGCACGCCGTTATAAACAACGCACACAACGAAAGACCAGTCACATATTTTTTCATGATATTGCTATCTCCTTAAAACTTAGTAATAAAACAAAAACACAAATACCTATTTTAAATTATTAAGACTGTCAAATTTAAGCTGCGTAATTGCTTGTCTGTAATCAACCGAACCTAACACAGCGGTTCCAGCCACTAAAATTTGTGCGCCTGCATGAATCAAAAGGCCTGCGTTATCAACAGATACACCACCATCTACTTCTATCTGCGTAGATAAACCCAAGCGTTTAATCCATGTTTGCAAAGCTTCGATTTTAGGCAACACAGATCCAATAAAATTTTGTCCAGAAAAGCCAGGATTTACACTCATGATAAGTACAAAATCACAAAGTTCTAAAACATGAACAATAGATTCTATTGGTGTTGCCGGATTAAGTGCCACACCTGCTTTGGCACCCAATTCACGAATTAACGACAATGTTCGATGCAAATGTAAACAAGCTTCTTGATGCACACTTATCCACTGTGCGCCCGCCAAAACAAAGTCTTTGATATAGCGTTCTGGCTCCACGATCATCAAATGTACATCAAATGGCAACGATGTATGTGAACGTAATTTTTTAATAACAGGTGGACCAAACGTAATATTGGGAACAAAACGGCCATCCATCACATCTAAATGAATTATATCTGCACCTGCTTGAGTCAAGGCTATCAGTTCGTCTTTTAGGCAAGCAAAATCGGCAGACAATAAAGAAGGTGCAATTTGCACAACAGAGGATAAGGCACTCAAGCTAAAAATCCTGTTTTAAAGTCAATTTTTTGGGCGTGGTTCATATACGGCCTTAATACGTCTGGAATCATAATAGTGCCGTCAGATTGCTGATAATTTTCAAAAATGGCGACCATGGTGCGACCAACCGCCAAGCCAGACCCATTTAATGTATGCACCCATTCTGGTTTGCTTTGAGCACCACTGCGTTTAAATCGAATATGGGTGCGTCTAGCCTGAAAATCTCTACAGTTGGAACAACTAGAAATTTCACGGTAGGTATTTTGTGCGGGTAACCAAACTTCTAAATCATATGTTTTGGCGGCAGAAAAACCAATATCACCACTGGCCAATAACATTACACGATAAGGTAATTGCAATTGTTGCAAAATAAATTCTGCGTCCACAAGCATTTGCTCAAGCGCTTGCGCAGATGATTCTGGAGTTACAATTTTAACAAGCTCTACTTTATCAAATTGATGCTGCCTAATCAGTCCACGCGTATCACGGCCATAAGAACCTGCTTCTTTGCGAAAACAAGGCGTGTAAGCAGTCAACGATAAACCAAGCTGTTCTTCTTTAATTATTTCGTCTCTCAATAAATTAGTCAGTGGCACTTCTGCAGTTGGAATTAAAAATAATTCAGGGTCCGAAATTTTAAATAAATCTTCTTCAAATTTAGGTAATTGTCCGGTGCCTGTCATGCTCGCCCGATTCACCAAAAAAGGAGGTAGCACTTCTACATAACCGCGACTTGTATGGGTATCAAGCATAAATTGAATTAAAGCCCGTTCCAACCTTGCGGCGGCACCATAAAGTACGCAAAAACGAGATTGCGCAAGCTTAACCCCTCGTTCAAAATCAAACACCCCCAAAGATTCGCCCAATGTGTGATGATCTTTTAACGTAAAATTAAATTCAGGTATTTTTCCAACTACACGAACAACTTGATTGCAGGATTCATCACCCACGGGCAAATCATCATCTGGGATGTTAGGAATCAATAACAAACGCGATTGAATGCGTGACTCTATTTCTTCTAATAATGCTTCGCTGCTAGCGAGCGATTGGGTTGCTGTTTTTAATTCTGCACGCGCGGCATTTAAGGCCTCTTGATCTTTGGCTTGCGCCAGCGCTTTCATGTGTTGTTGTTTTTGACTTAAAGCCAATCGTTGTGATTCCAGCGCCACATTAAGTTGCCTGCGTTCTTCCAATAAAGGTTTCATTTGTCCTAGCAAAGAGACGGCCGTGGGCCCTCTTTTACTGAGTTTTTGTTCTATTATTTCTTGAGATTGAATGAGCGTTTTTAAATCGAGCATAAGAGTTATAATCTAACAAATACAATTTTAAGATGGAATAGATTTATGTGGTAAATCGAAAGTTAAAACGCGTGGCAAGGTTTAAAAAATCTACTTTAAAAGAGGTTTAAGCGTGCTAGCAAGTTCGGCGGGTGTTGGCGCAATCACAACACCTGCGTCTTTTAGTGCTTTAAATTTATCTTGTGCGCTGCCTTTGCCTCCAGAAATAATGGCACCGGCGTGTCCCATGCGTTTACCGGGTGGCGCTGTAGAACCAGCAATAAAACCAACAACTGGTTTTTTCATGTGCTGCTTAATCCAAGCGGCTGCTTTTTCTTCTGCACTACCACCAATTTCACCAATCATAATCACAGCATCTGTGTCTTTATCTTGATTAAACAAAGTTAATACATCAATAAAATCTGTACCATTGACTGGATCGCCACCAATCCCCACGCAACTTGATTGCCCAAGACCAAGGGCACTCAACTGCCCTACTGCTTCATAGGTTAATGTACCAGAGCGAGACACCACACCAATCCGACCAGGCTTGTGGATATGCCCAGGCATAATACCAATTTTGCAGGCACCAGGCGTAATCACGCCTGGGCAATTAGGCCCAATCAAGCGGACTTTTTTATCTTGCAAAAAACGCTTAACCGTAACCATATCCAACACAGGAATACCTTCTGTAATGGCAACAATCAAAGATACACCTGCATCTGCAGCTTCCATAATGGCATCTGCGGCTAACGGTGGCGGCACAAAAATCACCGATGCATTGGCGCCTTGCTGCTTAACAGCTTGAGCCACCGTATCATAAATAGGCACTTGATTTTGAAATTTTTGACCACCTTTAGTAGGCACCACACCAGCCACCACTTGAGTGCCATAAGCCAACATTTGTTCTGCATGAAAAGAACCAGCGCTACCAGTAATTCCCTGCACTATTAAACGCGTATTTTTATCAACAAGAATGCTCACGCTCAAATCTCCTTAGAATAAAGCCTGTATCGTAGGAATATTAACCTTTAGCTGCGGCCACTACTTTTTTAGCGCCATCAAGCATATCGCTTGCGGTTTCTATTTTAAGACCGGAGTCTTTGAGAATAGATTTACCAAGCTCCACATTGGTTCCTTCCATGCGCACCACCAGTGGAATTTTAAGACCCACTTCTTTGGCTGCCGCAATCACCCCATTGGCAATTACATCGCATTTCATAATGCCACCAAAAATATTCACAAAAATGGCTTTAACATGTTTGTCTGCCAAAATAATTTTAAATGCTTGGGTTACTTTTTCTGTAGTTGCACCGCCACCTACATCCAAAAAGTTTGCTGGCTGACCACCCGCATATTTAATAATATCCATAGTGGCCATAGCCAGACCCGCGCCGTTGACTAAACAACCAATGTTGCCTTCTAACGCAATGTAAGAAAGATCGTACTTTTTAGCTTCTATTTCTTTGGGATCTTCTTCGTCTAAATCACGCATTGCAACTACGTTATCGTGACGATAAAGCGCATTTTCATCAAAGGTCATTTTTCCATCTAAGGCCACAATTTGCCCATCTTTAGTGACAATCAAGGGATTAACTTCGACCAAAGACGCATCTGTGGCGATAAATGTTTTATAGAGATTAAGCATGGCAGACACTGCCAAATTCTGAGTTTTACCTTCAAAACCCAATTGGCAAGCCAACTGGCGGGCCTGATAAGCACGTAATCCAACCGCAGGATCAATCCATTCTTTAATAATTTTTTCAGGATGCGTATCTGCTACTTCTTCGATATCCATTCCACCTTCGGTAGAGGCTATCACTGCCAAACGGCCCACTTCTCTATCTAGCGTAATTGCAAAATAATATTCCTTAGCAATTTGGCTACCCGATTCGATGTAAACTTTTTTTACTTTCTGTCCTTCTGGTCCTGTTTGCTTAGTTTTAAGCATCATCCCAAGCATTGCACGTGCTTGCGTTGCCACGTCTTCTTTATTATGCACCAGCTTAACACCACCGCCTTTACCACGGCCACCGGCGTGAATTTGCGCTTTAACAACCAGTGGATACGCACCTAGTGTATCCGCCACTTTTTGAGCTTCTTCTACAGAAGATGCAATGCCACCTTGAGGAACAGGCACGCCATATTGGCGAAATAATTCTTTAGCTTGATATTCGTGAATTTTCATAGAAGCGATGTTGTAATCTAGTCAGTTTGTAAAGGTCAACATTTCGCCAATAAAATCACGGTTTTTTCGCAAGACAAAATAGAGCGTGTAATTAATGTATCAATTTTAAAACACAAACACGTATTAAAAACGTGCTTGCAACATTAAGTTAAACCCTAAAGACCAAGGAGGCAAATAAGAACGTACCACATTTACACCATCGGGATCTTGTTTATAGGTTGTGCGATTTCTATCATATCTTACAAGTACCTGAGCAATCGCCGATACAATTTCAGAAATATCCCACTTTAAAGTGCCTGTTGTTGCAAAAATAGGAACCACTTGATGATTAGGGTCCAAAATATCCACATTAATTGAATCACGAAACACAAAAGTTTGAACACCAGAAATAACGCTCGGTGCATTATTTCCTAAATTAGAAGCACCACGGTAATAAGCAGGGCGTTGAATACCGATTTTAAATGCAGGTGTTAAATGATATTTTTGAAAAAAATAATCAAATCCAGCGGCAAAGAAAAATTCGGGTTCTGCGCGTGTGCCTTTTGGAAAATCGGAATAGGATGGATTAGATGGCACATTAAACAAAATAAACGCCAAGCTACGATAAACAAAATCAGCATGAAATCGCCATAAACGATATTTAGCAGAAAAATTAATGTCGCCTGCCGTGGCCATTTGTATTTTAGTTGCAGTCGGTTTTTCTACGTTTTGTAAATTTTGCCCAAGCAGTGTAAATTCACTTTTAAGCACCCAAGATAATTTATTATCGTAAACTTCTGGCATGAAAAATTTAGTTTGAATGTCTTGATCGTTTCGATACAATTGAAAATCAATGGAGGTTCCAATAGGCAAACCATATTGCAATGCCGCCTGAGCAGTCGCGCCAAAACCATACAAAGATTGTGTTCTTACTTCGCGTTTATCAATGGTGCCACGATCAAAAAAACCACCATTGGCTTCTAGCGTAAAGTGCGGTGTAACATCTACACCCGCGCCACCCAAAACACCCCACACGGTATCCATTTCTCTGGTTCCATCTTTTTGGTTACGTTGACGAACAGCTGTTTTAGCACCCAAAAAAGAATACCACTTAGGTTGAATTAAGGTGAGCTTTAACCCAGGCACAATGCCAGGACCTGCAAAAATAGAACTACCGCCCCACGATACACCATAAGAATAACCTGCTCTAAAACGGTCCGAAGACACTGGGAAAGCAACTAAATTGACTTGTCTTTTGGCTTTGTCTTCGCCCAATGGAAAAATTAAACGAATAAACGAACCGGAATCTGCAAAAGACACCGTGGCATCGCCCATTACCATAGCACGCACCACCAAACCTGCTTCGGTGTCCATGCGTTTAGAAAAACTTGGCATTTTCTTAAATAAAGACAAATGCGTCATTGTTTCAAAACCCGTAAAACGAGTATCGTAGTTATCATAAAATTGGGTATTATTTTGTGAACCAATAAAATTAGGGATACTTGGAGATGCTGGATTTGTATTTTGCGGCCCCTGTAGTACGTTATCGTCAGAAAACGTAAACGTGATACGCGAGTCCATAAAATCACTCGCATAGACACGCGACGAAATCATTGGCGTCCAAAAAAACAACAACGCACCAACTAACCAACTTTTATTTTTTATACGCATATGGCTCCACATTATAAACTTAGTTATTTAAACCAAAGATTCAATACACACGATCAAGGACAACGCCCATTAACCACAATGTCATTTTTATTTTGCACAGACAAAAGCCACACAGGGCGTGCCGCAACCACTTGTGATAACACCCCAGACGCACGCAAACGAAGTGGTGTATTGGGATTTTTTTGATGATAATTTTTTACAAAATCTAAAATTTTAAAATCAGGCAATGCATTTTGTACATTTAAGCCAATTTTATATACATTACCGGTGTCATCAGTCCCAACAGTGGCAGACCACTGATTATAAGCGGCATAGGCACTCGCTTCTGTGCAACTAGGATCTTGGTAACATTTATCTTCGCATAATTTTTCTGGTGATGATGGATCTGCGCGGTTATCTACACGGCCATTGTTATTAAGATCGCAATTGGTTAATTGCTCTGGCAAGATTAAATTATCAAAACAAACAAAAGTGTCTTCTAAATTTTCTAAACCCAATGCAATATTATTATTACGTCCTAATGTTTTCATGTGTGTTTTATAAAAATCAGGTGTAATTTTAACGGGTTTAGGGATTAAATTAGGGTAAGGACCATTGGGATCTCTTACCCAATACGGATTTTGTAGTTGCGTAGAACCTGTAAATTCAGTCACGCTACCTCTTAACTCTAGCAGACGATCGCCCACTGCAAGGCCACGTGGATAACTGTAATTAAATACATACAAGGAATTTGAACTATTTTTTTTAGGATCCGGATCAATGTCTGTCACATAAAAACCTTCATTGGTAACCGCAGTCACAATCAATTTACCATCCTTAATAGTTACTAAATTAGCAGTCTTAGGCGCCAACTGAGTAGGTGAATCAAATTCTGCACTTAAACGTGCACGCAAAGGCAAAGAAGACACATCTTTATAGCGATCATCAGAGATAGATACACAACGATCAGGTAAAGTAATATTCATGGCAGAGCGCGTATTGTCTATATATTCCTGGCCATTTTCAACACCCAACACCGCATCTTGAACATCGGCAATTCTTGGCAAACTAAAGAACAAATGGGCACTCACGCCTGCTGCTTGCGTGCCCATTTGGTAACGCCCCATACATTCTGGTTGCTTATTGTTAATTTGTTCTTGGCTGCAATCTTTTTTTGTGGGTGCAAGCATAACACCACAATCTTCTATCCATAAACGTGTGGGGCCATAATTTCCCCATAAAGTCAAAGAGGCTTCTGCCACGCCTTTAACCACTTTAATTTCTTGGGGCGAAACAAAACCAGGCCGTGCTTCTACAAATACAGTTCCATTAAAGTCTTCTGCAGGCGCTTGACTCCAATTAACAGCCTTAAGTTTTATTTTCACTCGCACAGGAGAAGAAGAACGCGCATAAGGCAATGGTTTAGATTCTGAATTATCTGGCACCATAGAAAATTCTACGGCAAAAGATTGTACGGCCGAATGCGAAACGGTTATCTTTTTATGGCAAGAAGAAAAGCCAAACACAAAAAAAGACAATAAGAATACATCTGCAAGCAAGGATTTTTTTAAACTACGAAAACACATTAGTTAGCACCTCCCTGATCGCCGTCTGTTTTTTTGTTGTCTTCTTCCAATTCATCCCCCAATACGAACACGCGTGTAATGCGGCCATCTTGCAGCGCATCAATACAGGGTAAATCTGCATATGTTTGTAATTCTTGACACAGTTTTTTAGAATCTGCGTCCATAAGTTTACAGACACCCGTTTTTTCAATGTATTTGGAACAAGTGTCTAATGTTTGTATGTAATCAATTAAAGCATCTCTAAGCGACACACCTGTATCAAATTTTTGAGTATTACGACGCAGCACCTGAAACCCAGAACCGCCTTTGGCAATATAATCATTAGTTGCTAATTTATAGGTTTGGGTAGGCACAATGGATTGACCATTAATGCGTACGTTTTGTGCGGGATTTACATAAGTGGCATCTGGTTTATAATTTTGAATGGCTTGCGCACAATTTTGAATATAGGTGATACCTGCAATCTGCGCTTGGGGCTGACAAGCACGCGAAGCGCTGCGTTCGGTTGCGTAATCAAACAGATCTTGCACGTCGATTCCAGACAAATACATCACAGTCACTGTGTTTTCGAAAGGAAAAATATTAAACATTTGCTCAAGTGTAACAGGCCCTGGATAGATGTTATCGCGAATGCCCAGCGTATTAGTAAGCGCAAACTCGGCTTCTACGCGGCGTCTTTGTCGCATTGCTTCTGCTACCAAATTTCCTAAAGGAGAATCACCCTTTTCTCCACTCACATTCCTAGGGATTAGTTTAGGCGCGTAACCAATGTAACGTTTTAAATCAAATGCACGATTTAAACCAAACAAATAAGGCTGAATCATGCGCACCACTTGTGCATCTTCTTTATCTGCCAAGCGCCCATCTACAGGGAAAGCTTGGTATTTGTGCGCAACTATTTTTTTACCTTGTATTTTTTCTACACTTGAACCATCTGATTGTTGTTCTCGCACTACATTGTCTTCGACCATGGTATCCAAGCGCCCTAAAAATTTGGCAAACGCGCCAGAATGTACAATCAATGTTTTTTGCCCCTTAGGATCTTCCACTACTTTAGGAGGATTAAGCACAATGTGTAAATGGCCACCAAAAATCACATCGATATCTGCAATACCAGGAATAAATACACGCACATTACCATCTTTTAGCGGTTCTATGATTTCCCAATCAGGTTCCACTCTGTCAGCACGCACTGTGTTTTCATATCCGCGCACCAATTCTTCGTCTTCTTCAAGACCCAAATGAGATACGACCACCACCAGATCGACCAATGGATGTAAAAATTCAACATAATGTCTAAGGATGCTATTTTGTTCAAGTGGCATCAGCTGCAAAGAATTACCGCCTTCTCCTATTGAATTTAAAGAAGACAAATTGGCCATACCAATCACTGCAATTTTAAGACCGTCTACATTGTAAATGGAGTAAGGTTGAGTAATTTTGCCCATTTGATGATTATTTGGATTTTTGTAATCCGGAAACACATAGTTTGCAGCCAGATTGGTGTATCCACCAAAACGCATATATTGATTAACATAAGATTTAACGCCGCTGTCAAATTCGTGATTACCCACCACGACCGCATCGGGCGACAATAAACTCATGAGTTTAATTTCGACTTCGCCAACATTGGCATTGTAAATAGGTGCGCCTTGAAAACAATCTCCAGAATCCACATGCATCACACGTTGTGCACGCTGCCTTTCTCGCTTAACTAAATAAGCAAGCCTGCCAGCACCACCGATCGGCATGGTAGAATCGTAAATACCCAGCGTATTATCTGTAAGATTAGGTTCGATATCATAAGGCACCAAACGGCTGTGGATATCAGACGTATGAAGAAACGTCATACGCACAGGCAAGCCCCGCATATTGGGTTCTTCTGCTTCTTGGGTGCACCTAGAAAAACAACCAAAGATAAACAAAGAGGCAAAGACAAGACGGTAATGGGCAAAAAGCTGCATAAGTTGGCGGCAGCGATACTCAGAGCCTTTGCATTAGTCAAACTATAAATGTCAAATTTTACAGGGTTGTCACATTTTTTTTGCCTTTTATAAAGACTCCAAGGATAGTACGATTTAATATGATGCAGCGGCAATTTTTGGGTCGTTTATGCTTGGGTGTTGTTTTTTTAACTATTATTTCGTGTAGTTACTTTGGTCACGAAGATCCTAGGCAAGACCAATTTAGGTTTTTTTCTGGTTGCAACCAAGATCACTGCCAACAATGGGCCACTCAGTGTCAGCTAGATTGCGATGGCAATCCAAAAAAGAAAATGGCCTGCAATAAACGCTGTGACGAACAAATCAAACAATGCCAAACACGATGTCTACCAACACGCCAGATAAGCCGGCCGTCTTTTCAGTACTAAAAGCAATAACGTTTACATCCTTGATTGCACAACGCCCGCAAGTACACCATTAATAAAAGCATGCGCTTCTTGTGTAGAGAATTTTTTAGCTAATTCAATTGCTTCGTTAATAACCACCTGCTCTGGTGTTTGTTGTTCAAACAACAACTCATACACAGCCAATCTCAAAATACACAAATCTACCTTAGCAATACGTTCAAAACGCCAATTTTGGCTGTTTTTTTGAATTGCTTCATCAATTTGAGGCAGATATTCTATTACGTTTTTAACAAAATGATTAGCCGTTTCTTGCGCAAAGACAGGCACTTCAAAATTTTGCCAATATTGGCTGATATGATCCTCTAGCAAAGTCGCATGGGCAGACAAGAAAGAAGGCTCTTCTATTGACCATCTAAACAACATTTGTACAGCGCACTCCCGCGCTTTGCTTCTTGCTCCAAAAGACATGCCAAAGTACTCCTAAAAAAATTTAAAACCATAAAGGTGGTCTGTTTACGCGTTATGACAACCAAGGCACTTGTTCAACACATACAAGTCCAAATCCGTCCAACGCAGGAAGTTTCTTTTTATGCTGCGTTAATAGCGCCATTTTAAATACGCCCAAATCTTTTAAAATTTGAGCCCCAATACCGATTTCTCTTAATGGCATAGAAGGCTCGTTAAACACATTATCCACTGGCATTGTGGCCGTTACACTTTTATTCAGTAATCGAGATAACGACTGTAGTAACGTTTCTGATTCTGGTGATTCTTCACATAAATGAACCAATACACCGCCGCGACGCGAAATAAAACGTGCAATGTCCATCATCGATTCATCTTCGTTGCAAAACAAGGCCGACAAATAATGCATGCGTTCTGTTCCAGATTGAACACGAACCAAAGTCACCTGTTCTTTATCTGGCTTACCAAAAACAACGGCCAAATGTTGACGTTTGTCTATATCTGTCCCGTACACATGAACTTGCATAGCGCCTAAAGTTTGATGCGTGACTGAAAATGATTTTAAACAATAAACAAAACGGTCTTGATACAAACGATAAGCAATAAGTTCTGCCACAGTCAAAATCATAAGCCCATGCGTTCGTGCAAATTCTTCAAGTGCTGTGCGGCGTGCCATGGTCCCATCATCGTTCATAATTTCGCAAATCACACCTGCAGGCTTAAGCCCTGCTAAGCGCGCTAAATCAACAGAGCCTTCTGTTTGGCCAGTGCGCACCAACACACCACCTTTTTTGGCACGCAGTGGAAACACATGGCCCGGTCTTACAAGATCTTGTGGCTGCGTGTGATCGTTCATTGCCAAGCGAATAGTATGGGCCCTATCAGCCGCAGAAATACCAGTCGATACACCTTGTCTGGCTTCTATCGATACCGTAAATGCCGTTTGAAAACTAGATGTGTTATTGTCTACCATCATGGGGATATCAAGGGTTTTAAGACGTTCTTCTGTCATAGACAAACAAATCAAGCCACGTGCATATTTGGCCATAAAGTTAATGTCTTCTGAGCGAACAAGTTCGGCTGCCATCACCAAATCGCCTTCGTTTTCGCGATCTTCATCATCGACCAAAATAACCATACGGCCTTGACGAATCTCATTAATCGCTTTTAGTACACGTTCAAAATTTTGATTTGGATTAACATTATTTAATACACTCATAAGGCACATCCCAAATAGACGTTACGCAGATCTCGAAACAGACCCAACCTGCATCAAACGCGCAACGTATTTAGCTAACACATCAAATTCAAGATGCACTTTGGCACCTTGCTTTTTTAAACACAATAAAGTGTGGGTTTGCGTATAAGGCACAAGCATCACAGAAAATCCATCTGCATGCACGGCGGTTATGGTTAAACTGATGCCATCGATTGTAATAGAACCTTTTTCAACCACAAATCCCAACCAATGAGGCGCTATTTGAATACGTAACACCTCTGCATCACCATCTTGATGTATTGATTTAATCACACCAATATCGTCCACATGACCTTGCACAAAATGCCCACCGAGTCGCGCATGCACAGCTAACGCCCGCTCCAAATGTACACGTGTGCCTATCGCTAGTTCTAAAAAATAAGTTCGGCGCAAGGTTTCTTGTGCCAAATCCATAGTCAAAGCACCGTTTAAAGGATCTTCGCTTGTCACCGTCAAGCAACAGCCATTTACAGCAATAGACTCGCCTAAGACAATCGCGTCTAAACGTGTACCTGGCTGAATTTGAATGGTTAACTTACCTTGAGAAGGCGTAGATTGCAAAATGGAGCCTAGATGTTCAATCAACCCTGTAAACATAGCGTGCGGATGCATACTTGATCTCTACACGATGTACAATATCGCTTTAGATAATGCAGGTTAAAACAAGCGGGTAACGCAACAGGACACATTATCATTCACTTATCATCCCTATCGCTTATTGAAAAAACAAATAAATCCGCCTATTTAGGTAGGTTAATTACATTTTTAACCCATACTCGATTCAACATATACCAAGAGAAGATGTTATGACAGAAATTACAATTCCAAGAGGAAAACTCAACCAAGAATTCTATCATCCTGCATTTAAAGCGGGATGTACAAGCGCAAGCAAACTGCCCAATTGGTCCATGTTTCCAACTGCATTAGAAACCTATCAACAGAAACCACCATTCAAAAACAATCAAACGCCACTGGTTGAAGACACCGAACCAATAGGCATAACGCAAGCGCAAGAACAAGCCAAAGCACTGTGTGCCGCAGTCGATCAATTCTGTACTTGGTTAAAAGCTGCAGATACAACCAGTTTTATGTTCCATGTAAGAAATAACCACGGGACTTATTGCCTAGATCCAAAAAAACCTGAAGAAAAAAAACAGCCTGTTGTTGCACAAAACCCAGCTCAACAACAAGCAACTCAGAGTGTTAACCTAAAACTAAGCGCCCAGATGTTAGGCGAATTCATGTGGCCACTTGCCAGTATAAGTGCACTTAGCGCAACACTTTTAAGACGACCCAAAGATTTACACGAAATTTGGGATACTGCCGCCTGGGCCACTCAACGATTAAGTCGTACTGCACGTGCGGTCTTAAACCTATCAGGCTCAGCGCATGCCACACCACCCAAAACAGGAAGCGCTGCCGTAGCAACCCAAGCAGCTGCAAGCACAGCAACTGCGATATTTAAGTTGGCACCTGTTTTATAAAAAATTTCGTCTGCATTATCACGCCCAAAAAGGTAATTATTTAATCCTGAAAAGATCTCTAAAAAAATGTCCAAAATGGCATTAAGATACATATTTTTGACTTTTTGACAAAAAAAGACAAAAACCAACTATTTGATTTTTATTGTTTTTTTGGCTATCCAGATAGGCATAAAAATTGCTTACATCAAAGACTCATTGGCATATTTAAAGTCAACTAAACAGATACTCATATCAGTAGGAATCGTACACTTTATGCGACTTGAGCGAATTATTGAAATTATCTTTAAACGCTATATGGGCGTTATTTACTTGCTACTTATCATGCTGGGGACTTCTTTTTTGGCGGATGCCATCCAAGCCATGGTGATATATAAATTCAAAGACGCGCCGCATCCATCAAGCAGCAGTATGTTCGCTAAACAGGCAATTAGCAACAATACAAGCACATTCAACTACACACCCGAACAAAGTACTTCGATAATTTTAAAGCACAACATATTAGAGGCACGAAGAGAAGATTTAAAACCCCAAGACAACAGCGTAAGCCCGCAAGCTATTTCTTCTCAAATTTTTCCTTGTTCCATCAGTAGTAATTTAACAGCTATTATTGCCAGCGACGATCCTAATACTTCGTACATTGTATATCGCGACGCTAAAAGTTCAGAAACAGATTATTATTCCCCTATAAGTAAAAATCAAATGCCAGATGGCATGGTGCTTATCGAAGTCATGCCTAATAAAGCAAAAATCAGAAAACAGGATCATATTGAATTATGCGTTTTAGGAGATAGTGGAAATACAGCGGGATTAAGCCCTCCAATAATTACAGAAGCGCCCCACGCCACAAGCGGCAATCCATCAGAAAACGGACCTTATGCAGGCGGTAGTGGCATTAAAAAAATGTCTGAATTAGAGTACCTGCTGGAACAAGGCGAAGTAGACAAAGCCATGCAGAATTTAAATCAAATTGCCACAGAATCACGCTGGTTGCCTTCTTTTAGAGACGGCAAATCAGAAGGCTTTAAAATTGTGTCTATTGTACCAGGTTCTGTGATTCAACGTTTGGGGTTTCAAAATGGTGACGTTGTTCAAAAGATCAACGGCTACGATATGTCTAGCCCAGATAAGGCACTCGAAGTCGCGGCTAAATTACGAGACACTAAAAATATTGTAATCCAGGTTGACAGACGCGGCTCTGTGCGTAACGTGACCTATCAAATTAAATAAACAAATATCGCAATTGTATCGGCAGAAAACGGGAATATCATACATGAAAAAATCAACGTTTCGCTTTTTATCATTTATCTCTTTTGCGCTTATCACTCAAAGCGGTAATCAGCTTGCAAGTGCAAAAAAATCAAATCACGCATCGCCCTTATTGGCAATTCAGAATAAAGACGCAAAACGCGATTCTGTGATTGCTTCAACACCGCCTAAAACTGCCGCGGTTTTAGATAATAATGGTCTGCCAAGTGGGAATACAGACAAAAAAGTTCCACCTAAAGGGCGCTTTTATTTTGATTTTAATAAAGCTCAAATCATAGATATCATCAAAGTCATTTCGGAAATCACCCAAAAAAGTTTTATCGTTCCAGAAAAAATTAGAAGTCAAACAATTACTATTTTAAATGCCACACCAGTCACTGCAGACGAAGCTTATCGTGTGTTTTTATCGGCCTTAGAAGCCAATGACGTAACCGTTGTCAAAGCAGGTAAATTCTACAAACTTATTGCATCTCAAGATGGGGCCAAATATCCTGTGCCTACTTATGGCCCAGACAATAAAGAAGAGATTCCACCAACAGATAATATCGTGACTAAAATTATTCGTGTTGAACACGGAGACGCCAACGCATTGTCGCAAATTATTCGCAATTTTATGTCTAAAAGCGCGCAAGTTGCGGTTTATCAGGCATCGAATGCACTTATTATCAGTGAATACGGATCTAACTTGGTGCGTATTCAAAATATTATAGACAAACTAGACAGCGCCGGTAGCAATGAGCGCATTCATTTAATCCCTATTCGTTACGCCAGTGCATCAGAAATGGCACAAAAACTATCTGATTTGTTTGATGTTAAAAAAGGACCTAAATCTGCGGGGCCTCCTGGTCAAGCTGCAAGCTCAACAGAAGATAGTTTTTCGATTACAAAATTAATTCCTGACGACAGAACCAACCAAATTATTGCGGTGTCTTCTGAATCTGCATTTAAGCAACTGCTCGAATTAATTCAAAAATTAGATGTACCTATTGGCGAAGACACAGGTCAAGTGCGTGTGGTTGCACTGCAAAACGCCAACGCCGAAGATTTGGCTCAGGTTTTATCTTCGTTAGCACAAGGCCAATCTCGCAAAAAAACAGGGTCTATCAATAATATTCCGGTGCCTATTCAAAATAGCGCACAAGGCACATCTTCTGCGTCTTTATTTGAAGGCGATGTAAAAATTACTGCAGATAAGTCAACCAATTCTATTTTGGTGATTGCATCGCCGCATGATTTTCGTTCGCTCAAACGCATGATTGACCAATTAGACATTCCAAGAAAACAAGTATTAATTGAAATGGCCATTATGGAAGTATCCGTTAAAAACAACTACAATGTGGGTGTTAATTGGTATGGCGGTGTGCCTCAAGATGCGTTTGGCAACGCACCCGCTCCATTCACTAAAAGCACCACTTTGTTTTCGAGCCCTTCTGGCGGAAATATGGCCACTTCTGCGGTAAGTAACGGCATTACAGGTCTTCTTGGCAGCTTGGCAGGTGGTGTGGCTGGCATGGCTGGGCAAATGATCCAAATAGATGGACCTAATGGTTCTAAAATTAATGTGCCCTCTTTTGCGGTGATGCTTAAATTACTGCAAGAATCAGGAAGTTCTAATATTATTTCTAACCCTTATTTATTGGCCACAGACAACGAAGAAGCAGAAATCGAAGTAGGAGAAAAAATTCCATTTGTGTCTGGTGTATCTGGGTTAAGTTCGATCCTTGGGCAAGGCGCTGGTGCCGCAGGTGCATCAGGTGCTGCGGCAGCACTTAGTTCTGGGTTGTCTTCGCTTAATAATCGCGTAGAACGCATTGATTTAACCCTTAAAATAAAACTAACACCACACATTAATCAACATGATAAAATTTTACTTGATATTGATGAACAATTTGAAGACTTAATAAGACAAGACAATATTGCAGGATTGCCACAACCCGTTACCGCCAAACGTAATCTAAAATCTAAAATTGTGTTAGATGATCAACAAACTGTCGTGCTTGGTGGATTAATGCGAGACAAAATCACAGAATCAGAAACCAAATATCCAATTTTAGGCGACATTCCAATTTTGGGTTGGCTCTTTAAAACTAAAAGTTGGGAAAAAACAAAATCTAATTTGTTGATTGTAATTACGCCTTATGTGGTTCGCACCAGAGGTGATTTTCAACGCATTTATCAAAGAAAACAGGCCGAACATAAAAGTTTTGTGGATTTGTTTTATTCAAATAGCAAAGAATACCGCGCGCAAATTGATTACACCCATAAAAATGGGCCGCTGGTATTAATGAATAAAGCGCTTAAAAAAGAATTAGAAAAAATGGAAAATGGAGGCAAAGGCGAAACAGGTGATGTATTAGTAGGCCCGCATGGCATGCAACAAGAAGAATTTTCTGTGCCTTATCCTAAAACTAAAACCTCTGGAATTCCACTTGCACCAGACACCACAAGGCAAATCAAACAATCTGGTAACGATACACTTACACCCATCGAAATAAAAAATACACCAAGCTCGCTACCTACAGGAGGTCACTAGATATGGCGGAGCGTCTTGGCGATATTTTAATCCAAAAAGGATTGGTCTCTCAGGAAGCTGTTCAAGATGCGCTTCAAGAACAAGCCAAACGTGGTGGCCGTTTAGGAGAAATTTTAGCTACGCGTAAAGTGATAAGCCAAGACATTATTTTGCAAATTGTTGCGTCTCAATTAGATATTCAATATGCCACCCATATTGATGATCGCGAAATTCCTGATCAGTTAATAGTAACGATTCCCATTAATTTTGCCAAACAAAATTATATTCTACCGCGCCAAAAAACAGATATGGGTATCGAAGTTTATCTAGCGGATCCTTATCAAACAAGCACCATGGACGATCTATCTTTGTTATTAAAAGATAACATTGTTCCAATTTTGGCTGCACCTGAAAAAATCATCGAAGCCATTAATAAAGTCTATGATCGTGGAACCGCCCATGCCGAAGCCGCGATGGAAGAGCTTAAAAACGAAGATCTGTCCACGGTCGAATCAGACATTGAGCAAATTATAGATATTATCGACGCAGAAGACGAAGCGCCCATTATTCGTTTGGTCAATTCGATTTTATCTCAAGCGATTAAAGAGCATGCTTCTGACATTCATTTAGAACCATCGGAGCGAGATTTTGTGATTCGTTTTCGCATCGATGGTGTGTTGTACGAAAAAATAAAACCGCCCAAAAAACTACAAATGTCTTTGCTGAGTCGTATTAAAATCATGGCGGGATTAAATATTGCAGAAAAACGATTGCCTCAAGATGGTCGCATTCGTATTAAACTTGCGGGCAGAGATATTGATATTCGTGTGGCCACAGCACCCACTGTATTTGGGGAACGCATCACTATGCGTTTGTTAGATCGCAGCTCTATCTTGCTTGGACTGCAAGATTTAGGATTTGCCGCAGATACTTATGCCACCATGGAAACACTCATTCATCGACCACATGGCATTATCTTGGTCACTGGCCCAACAGGATCTGGAAAAACAACCACGCTATATGCCTGTTTAAATCGGATTAATAGCCCAGATCTTAATATTCTTACCATTGAAGATCCTGTAGAATACCAACTGCCAGGCATTTCGCAGGTACAGGTCAATGCTAAAATCGACTTGACTTTTGCCAATGGCTTGCGATCGTTTTTACGCCACGATCCGGATGTAATTATGGTGGGTGAAATTCGTGACAAAGAAACCGCCGAAATTGCTATTCAAGCCTCTCTTACTGGCCATTTAGTTATTGCCACGATTCACACCAATGATTCCGCAGGCGCTATTACACGCTTGGTCGATATGGGTGTAGAACCATTTTTGGTCGCCAGTTCTTTGATTGGTGTATTGGCACAGCGCTTAATTCGCAATGTATGTAAACAATGCAAAGAAGCTTATCAGCCAGATCAAGAAGCGTTACTTGAAATTGGCATTCAAGTGCAAAATTTACCGAGCATTCCAACGGTTTACCGTGGGCGAGGAAAAGATAAAGATTCTGATAAGCTGTGTAGTTTATGTGCCGGAACTGGGTATCGTGGTCGCTCTGGTATTTATGAATTAATGGGTATTGATGACGACACAAGACATCTTATTTTGCAAAAAACAGATGCTGCCAGCATTAAAAAAGTGCCCATTAAAAAAGGCATGCGCACATTAAGAGAAGACGGTGCCCGCAAGGTGTTGGCAGGTGTGACAACAATAGAAGAAGTTTTATCTGTTACCGAAGATGATGAATAAACAACGTGAGGTCAATCATGGCAGTCTATGCATATCGCGGTTTTGATGCCAAAGGCAAAGCGATTAGTGGCGAACGAGATGTTGACTCTGTAAGGACCCTGCGTGTTCAACTTAAAAAAGAAGGTATTTTTGTTAACTATTTAGAAGAAAAAAGCGCACAAGCAAGCGCCATTGAGCACAACAAAAGTTTTTTTAAAAAAAACTTAAGTGGCGGTATTTCTTCTCAACAATTGGCCATTGCCACACGTCAACTTGCCACGCTCGTGGGCGCGAGCATTCCTTTAGTAGACGCCCTATCCGCACTGGTGGAACAAGTGGATCACCCTTTGTTGCGCAGCACCTTAAGTTTTATTAAACAACGCGTCAACGAAGGTGGATCGTTGGGCGATGCCATGGCCGATCATCCACGTGTATTTTCGCCTTTATTTATTAATATGATCCGCGCCGGAGAATCATCTGGTGCTTTGGATGTAGTTTTAAATCGCTTGGCCGATTTTACAGAAAACCAAGCCAAAATCAAAAGCAAATTAATCGCGAGCATGTTTTATCCTATGATCATGATGTTCATGGCCATTGGCGTGGTCAGTTTGATGATGATTGTAGTAGTCCCAAAAATTGTTAGAATTTTTGAAAACCAAAAAGCAAGCTTGCCGTTACCTACTGTTGTAGTTATGGCAATATCAAATGTATTACAGGACTACGGTCTATACATGTTGCTTGGTCTTATTTTGTTTATCTACTGGTTTAGTCGATATAAAAAAACAGAAAAGGGCAAGCAAAAAGTGGATGCTTGGCTGCTTAAAATGCCCGTTTTTGGAAATCTTATTCGAATGCTTGCGGTAGCGCGATTTTCACGCACCCTGGCCACTTTATTAGAATCTGGTGTTCAATTGCTTGTGGCGCTTGATATTGTAAAAAATATTGTGAATAATTACGTTTTAACACAAGCCATAGAAACAGCACGCTTATCGATTCAAGAAGGTGAATCTATTTCTGCACCTCTTAAGCGTTCTTTACAATTTCCGCCGATTGTTACGCATATGATTGCGATTGGCGAAAAATCAGGCCAATTAGAGCCCATGCTTATCAAAATTGCCGATGCTTACGACACCGAAGCAGAATCACGTATTTTAGCCATGACGTCTATTTTAGAACCTGTCATTATTATCATGATGGGTGGTGTAGTGGGATTAATTGTGTTTTCTATTATTTTACCGATGTTACAAATGTCTAGTTTTGCTAAATAAAAAGATTAAAACATAAAGGATTTTAAACATGAAAAAAAGACTACAAAAAATCATCCAAGCAATTCAAAAACACACCCAAATAAAGCAATCTGGAATGTCTTTAATTGAAATCATGGTGGTGCTGGTAATTATTGGCATTGTCAGTACAATCGTAGGTGTTCAAGTACTTAAAAAACTAGAAGAAGCTAAAATTAGCACCACAAGAACTCAAATAAAAAACATTGGAGATGCACTAGATTTATATAAAATATCTAAACATCGTTATCCCAGCACGAGCGAAGGATTGCAAGCGCTTAAAGCATCTGGAGATTTAAAAGAAATCCCAAAAGATCCTTGGGATCATGATTATGTTTATTTAAGCCCAGGCACACGAAGCCAAGACGGGTATGATTTAATGAGCTATGGTCCTGACGGCGCAGAAGGCGGCGGCGATGATATTTCTAATTTTTCAGAAAACAAATAGTTTTATGTAAAAATAAAACAACATAGAATGTATCGCTAAAACATCATGAACAATCAAAACCAAACAGTAGGCCTCTTTAAAAACCGTTACAAGCGGCCAAAATGCAAGGAACCGAGGTTCCAAAAAACTGGAACATACACGCAGCCAGTATGTGAGGATTTTTTGGATACGGTGACACCGCAGTTTGGTCGCGCAGTAAGTTTCAAAAGAGGTCTATTGAAGATAAACGGCAACATCTCTACTAAAAAGGGGGGGTTGCGCGTTCATGTGTCTGCATTTTCTTTAATCGAAGTGATGATTGCGCTTACTATTATCGGCTTAATTGCAGGAATTTCAATTCCAACTATCAGTAGCATTACCCACACAGAGCTCAAAGCCACCACATCGCGCGTGTCTGGAATGATTCGTCTGGCTTTTGAAACTGCCGTATTAAACGGCAAGCCTTGTCGTGTGGTTTTTGATTTTGCGTCACAAAAAATCAGAGCAGAACAAAGTAGCAACACAACATTTGCGATTATAACAGACAAACAAGCCATTCGCGACAAGCAGAATAAAATGGCAAAAACAGAAAGCCATGGCCATAAATCAAATGGTTATTTTGAATCTCTAAGTAAAAGACAATACGGCCAAGGCGCAGACATGGTTGCCAGTAACACGCATTTTGGAAACGCAGAGGTGTTGTCTCAAATGAAACTCTCAAGCAATATTAAGATGCAAGAACTGATGGCCGAACATTTACTCCAACCTGTCAAAGAAGGTGAAATATCAATTTATTTTTTTCCATCTGGTTATGCAGAACATGCACTCATATACTTTGTAGATGCCGATGAACAATTTTATGGCGTAGAAGTAGAACCACTCACAGGACGCACCCTTATTCATGATAAAAAAATCGACTTTAATGATGAGGGTTTATAAATGTACGTTCCAAAATATAGACCCGAACAAGATCAAAAAACACCCAAATTTAGCCATCAACGCCATGGATTTACGCTTATCGAAGTAATGGTGGCATTAGTTATTTTGAGTTTGTCCTTGGGTGTTTTATTGGATGGTAATGTGAATGCCATTGCATCGGTAGAACGTATAGAAGGCATTACCAAAGCAACTTTGCTCGCACGCGGAAAAATTTTAGACCTAGAAAGAAAATTACATAAAGAAGGTTTTAAAATGGGAAGCGAAGAGCAAACTGGTAATTTTTCTGACGAAGGCTTTAATGACATTGAATGGCGTGCCAAAATAGAAGAAATTAAAGTGCCGCCCGAACAAATTTTGGCATTGGCTTCTTCTATGATGGGTGGCAGTGATAAAAATTCGGGCACCGCTCAAACAGAATCGCCTTTGGCCATGCTCATGCCGATTATCGAACCTATCGCCAAAGGCATGAGTCAAAATGTAAGATTTTTATCACTTGAACTATCTTGGCCAGAAGGCAAAAAACGCCAAACCATGACCGTATCTACTTTAATTGCATCTAAACAAGTGCAACAGATTCAACCCAATAATGATAAGGCAAGTCCCACAAAGGAGACAGGTCAAACAGGTGCAAGTTCGCCCAATCCATTTGCCCCCAAAGGAGCTTTAGGCAAATGAGATTTTTAAAATTAAAAGACCTTTTACATGCAAACTCAAAGCGTCTTGGGTTTTCACTTATTGAGGTATTAATTGCACTCACTATTATTTCTTTTATTATGCTGCTTATCGGCGGCAGTATTGTAAGGCAGTTACAAGCCAAAGAAAAAGTGGAGCAATTTAACGAACGACTCCACACGGTTAGGTCTTCTATGTTACGCATAAGCCGTGAAATTTCTATGGCGTATTTAAGCAAACACTACAATTGTAATGAACGACGCACCCATACGCTATTTAAATCTAAATCTGGATCTTCTGATGAATTAACAATGACCACATTGTCTCATTATAAATGGGTCCAAAATGCTGATGAATCCGATCAGAATGAAATTTCTTATTATGTAAAAAAAGATCCCAACAATACACAACAATATGCATTATTTAGAAAAGAATATCCAAGAATCACAGAAGAACCAAGCAAATTGGGCAAAGAATTTATATTGGCACACAACATTAAAGAAATTCATTTTGAATTTTATCAAGAAGACACTGAGCTTTGGCAAAAAGACTGGGACACCACACGCAGTGAACAACGATTTAAACTTCCTACTTTTGTTAAAATTAAATTAGTCGTTCCATGGGTAGATGACAAACCTAAAGAATTTGTAACCCAAACTAAAATTATGCTGCAAGAGGCTCTGTCTTTTGGGCCGATTAATCCATGCCCAAATTAACTAAAAACAAGGCTTTTTATGCATACTTTTAATGTATTAAAATTAAAAAAACAACTCACAGGCAAGCGTTTGGGTGTTGCTTATTTAATGGTCATTACAGCCCTTTCTGTGTTAAGCATTATTGCGTATGATTTTCAATACAATGCATTTTTAGACACCACACTTGCATATAATGCACGCGATGAATTGATTGCTTATTACAATGCCAAATCAGCGCTCGAAATTCAGTTGGCAGTGTTGCGCACCATGAGACAAAGCCAAGCGGTCATTGGCCAACTGATGCCCAATGTCCCCATTACCCAATTTTTAAAATTTGCCCCTATTACGTGTTCTGCCATGAAACAAGTGATGACCCTTGCAGAAGGCGGTCAACCACTAAAAATAACAGGCGAATGTCATGCCCAAGCTGTTTCAGAAAAAAGCAAAATCGATATTAACAGAATGAGTACATTAAGCGACAAACAACGCATTCAAGGACTTCTTTTAGCACGTTTACTAGATCCACGTTATGACCATTTTTTTGAAGAAGAAAACGCGGCTGGGCAAAAAGTCACACGTGAAGAATTAGTGAGCTATATAAGTGATTACACAGATAGCGACAACACCAGAGAAGGTACCACTGCCGCAGACGAAGACGACATTTATAGTCGACTTAAAGATCGCTACAAAGTTAAAAATGCACCGTTTGATTCGTTGGATGAACTACAATTGGTGTTTGGTATAGACGATGCTTTATTTTTGAGTTTGCAACCAAGTTTAACGGTTTATCCTGTGGGCGGTGTTAACTTGGCAGAAGCCAGCTACGATACGATTGCCGCAATTATTAGACAAGCAGCCAAAGATCCCAATAATCCCATGCTTTATGGCGAACCTATGATTAAATTATTTGAATCGATTCAAGAAGTTCGCCTATTGCCATTCTCTGGTGCCACGTTAAATCGCTCTGTGCTAGCCAATTTAGCACAATCTGCAGGCATTAGTGTGGACGAAAAAAAATTATCGGAAATGATTGATGACAATCAGTCTTTGGATTGGTTTATGATAGAATCAGAGGGCCAGGTAAATAACGTGACGAGAAAAATAAAGACAGCCTATAATTTAAGCAACAATCAACTTGTTTATTATCGAGAAGAGTAATCACTATGGCATCTAAAATTATTGGTCTAGATATGGCCAGCACGGGACTTAAAACTATTCTCATGGACGTTGAAATGAGACAAGTAAAAGTTCAAGCGCATGCCCATTATCAGTTCACAACAGCTAAAGAAGAAAGCGCAACAGAACAAGTCTCTATTACTAAAACAGACAAAGAATTAGACAAAGCCCAAATACAACGCATTCAAGCACTCAAACAGGCAGCAATAACATCCTTGCCTGGGTTAGAATACCGCGCAGGATTTGATGGTCAACAAGTGTCTTCGCGTGCACTGTCTTTTCCAATGAAAGATCTTAGTAAAATAGAATCTGCGCTTCAATTTGAATTAGAAGATCAAATTCCACAATCATTAGAAGACATGACTTCTTCTTATATCATCACCAGTAAAGACAAAACCCACACAGAGCTTTTAGTGGGTGTTGCTTACAAAAAAGATATTCGTGATCAATTTGAATGCATGGAACAAGCCCATATTCATACTCGTGGCTTAATTTATGAACCTTTGGCTTTGGCTGTATTTACGCATCGCTACTACGGCGCACCCACACTAACGCAAGCCAAAGAGCAAAAAACACCGCTTATCTTAATTGATATAGGACACCATAAGACACAGGTGCTATTGTTAGACCTAAATGCGCAAGTGATTTTTGCCAGAACCATTAAAATGGGCAGCAGTCGAATCGATCGCACACTGATGGATGCTTACCAAATAAATGAATCTATGGCGCAACAAAAAAAAGAAACGCAAGCAGCCATCTTGATGCACCAAGAAGATCAAAATCATCTACAAACAGGATTTCAAGAAACTGCATTACCACCTATTGAACAAGCCTCTGTAGAGCAGAAAAAACTATCTGCATTAATGGGTCAAGCATTAAGACCACTGATTATGAATTTAAAACAAACACTCAAACCTTACAAAAACAAACTCACGCAAGCGCGTTGTTTGATAACGGGTGGAGGTAGCCAGCTAAAAGGTCTTTGTCATTACTTAACGCAAGAGATAGAATACGAAACCGCTTTATTGCCTTTACCTTTGGCATTGCAAAACATACCATCTGCGCATTGTTACACGTTAGCCTATGCATTGGCACTCAGTGGCTATTTGCCACAAAAAACATATGGTATTGAATTTAAAAACAAGACCCAACAAGCCACGCACCCATTACTGCAGTATCAACAAGAGCTAAAAAAAATCACACTATGTGTGGGTATTATTTTAATTATTTCTATCTTAACTGCATGGGCGCACAATATTTTAGTCAAAAAAAGTAATGCTCAATTAGATGCCTCTTTAAAAAGCATCACTCAAAAAATTATCGGACGAGAAATCAGTGATTATAAATCAGCGCTCTCCATTATGCGCCCTGGTGCATCTTTAGAAAAAGCAATGATGCCCGCCTATTCTTCCTATGCATTGTTGGCTATGTTGTCAGAGAGTATCAATGCCCCAAAGGATCAAATTAATATCAAGGAAATAGATATTCACCCAGAAAAAATTCAAATCAAAGGCGAAACTAAACAATTCGAAAGTCTAGAACAAATTATCGAAAACCTAAAAAAGAATGCATGCTTTAAGCAAATTAATAAATCCAGCAAAAACACAGACGGAAGCAAATTCGAATTTAATCTTAACATCGAAGTGGGATGTGGCACATGAATAAAGTAAAAGAATTAATTGCACAATTAGACACCGTTTTTATGCGTTTAAGTGAACGCGAAAAAAAACTAGTTGTGGCCACTGCTATTTTGTTATGTGTGTTTATCTTTATCTTGATTCATTACTCACTCACGCAAAACACATTAAAAGCGCAAAAACAAGGAGACTACAAGGCGCAGCAATTAGCCGAAATTTTATCTTTGCAAGATATTTACAGACAACGAGAAGAATCGAGTGCAGCCCTAAGACAAAGGCTTAAACGCAATGATGTTAAAATTGTAGCGCTGGTCGAAGACGAAGCTAAAAAACAACAAATTAATTTGCTTAATATTTCGCCCAGAGAATCTGACAACGACACTAAAACAATTAAAACACAGTTTGTTGATTTTAGAGCACAAAAACTATCTTACGATAAACTCACCACCTTTATAGAACATTTAGAAGCACAATCGCATCCTGTTAAAGTGATTCGGTTGCTTATTAAAAAGCGATTTGATGAAAAAGATTTGCTAGATATCGAAGCCACCGTGGCCACCTATAAAGCTTATTAATCAGGAAACATTATCATCATGTTTAAAAACATTGCTAAAAAGTTAGGTTATTTATTATTTACATGTCTGAGTCTACTTTATTTTGTGTACCTAGATTTTCCTCTTGATATTTTTAAATCTAAATTATTAGGCTATGTTAAAGCTCCATTTACTATAGATTTTAAACATGCTCATCCATATTGGTTGAGTGGTGTATCATTAGAAGATGTTTCTCTTCAATTAAGCCCTCAATTAGAATCACCTAATATTGCACATTTTGATAAAATCATCGCGCGTTTGTCTTTGTTGCCATTGCTATTGGGGCATCAAAAAATAACCTTTAAAGTTTATCTGCAAGATACTGTTTTAGAAGGTAGTTTTGAGCAAACAAAAGACCACTTAGAAATTGATTTAGACAGTCAAGAATTCGCGTTGTCTCGTTTATTTATGCAAAAACTAACACAGCAACCACTGCAAGCTTTGCTACAAATTAAAGCCCATCTCGACTTACAACAAGATCCTAAAAAATCAAAAGGTAAGATTAATGTTACATTAAAAAAACTAAACAATGCAGATACCACGGTCATGGGTATGACTGTCCCTGCTATTGATTTAGGGCAATTGTTATTAGAAGCAGAAATTCAAGAAGGCCAAATTCATATCCGCAAATACGAACAAGCAGGCACAGATGCAGAAAGCAGACTCTCTGGCACAATTCGCCTGGCAGCAGATCCTGCCATGTCTCAACTTAACCTCACGTTTCAAATTAAACCACTCGATAATTGGTTTCAAAAAAATCCAAATTTAAGAACTTTGATGGAATTTCCTTTGATTCAACAAAGACGTAGCGCCGATGGATTTTTAAGCCTGCCTTTATCAGGCACCATTTCTTATCCGCAAATCCGTTAAAACACAGAAATAGTATGTAATGTTTTAGATTTAGCCCACTCAATCTCAGTTAATCAGGACCTACTCTATCTTTTTCATGGCCAAATATTGGGCATATAAATACTCGACAATCGGACACAGTTAGCATAATTTAGTCTGGATTTAATCTAAAGAAAGACGTGATTATGAGCATTTTATCCATTTTTGGTATTGGTTCTTCTCAGTTGTCCAAAAAAGCCATCGAAAAAGCAACCAAATCGCTGACCAATCCTTATACGCAACCAGATATTCGCCAAGAGCAGGTGGATAAATTACTCAAAGATAAAAGTGCTGCGGCTATTGACGGTTTATTGATGCGTTTTACAGTTATGGCTTCTCAAGGCATTATCGATGAACAAGAAAAACAAGCCTTGGTTGATTCGCTTGTTCATTTAGGGACCATCACTTTAGAACCTATTCAGCGTTATCTACGTAAAGAAACCAATTTAACTTATGCTTTTTTAATTCTTAAGCGTATCTTGACTCCTGAGCAATGCCAGCAAGAGCTATTGGCACTGTGCCAAGCTTACCCTCCTTTGGACTACCGAAGCGATCAACAAAAAAGGCAATTATTATTGGCGCTCAAAGAAACCGCCACGGAATCTGTTGTCAACAGCATTCTTCCCTATTTACAAGATCACTCAGATGAAGTGCGCTACAGTGCCATCGAACTAATACATACATTTTTAAAAAATAATGAAAGAAGCACTGTTCAAAACAATGCACAGGCCGCACTGTATGAACTTATCACCACCGAAGAAACCTCTGCAAGAATTGCACAAAAAGCGGCCGACACACTCGCTCAACTGGGATTTTCTGGCCCTATCACCAATAATCGCCCACTTCATACGGTCTTGCGTGATCGTTATTTAATTTCGCCACAAAAACAATTTATTGCAAAATCATAATCGCGTATGCCTGAAGTAACCTATAAACTACATCGTCGCTTTGATCGCATGGCACGTCTTTTAGGCGAAGATCCTATGCACACACTGGGGCAATCACGGGTTTGTATTATTGGATTAGGCGGTGTGGGTTCTTTTGCCTGTGAAGCTTTAGCCAGAAGCGGGATTGGTTATTTAAAATTGGTTGATTTTGATCGCGTTTGCGCCACCAATACCAACCGCCAAATACACGCTCTGCATGAACACATTGGCAAATACAAAGCTCACATTTTAGCGGACCGCGTACGTACCATTAACCCACAGTGTCAAGTAGAACCTGTAACATTATTCTATAACGAACGTAACGCGAGCGCTATTTTAGATTCGCCATTTGATTACGTAGTAGATGCCATTGATAACTTAACTGCCAAATGCCATCTTTTGGCAAATCTTAAAGAAAAAAATATCCCTGTGGTCTCTTCTACCGGTGCCTCTGGGCGCATGGATCCAACAGCTATTCGCATTGCCGATTTAGCGCATACGCAAGTAGATCCATTTGCAGAAGCCACACGCAAAACACTTAGAAGAAAATATGGATTTCCAAGTAAACGTGGTGCATTTGGGATTCAGGCGGTTTATTCTTTAGAACATCCAATTAGTCCTAAAAGTCTAAATTACGATCAACATGGATTTAATTGTGTATGTCCAGGCGGAAAAAACGAACACCATTCTTGCGAAGAACGCCATATTATTTACGGAACTGCAAGTTTTGTCACAGGTGCTTTTGGATTGGCATGCGCAAGTGTTGTCATTCAAACACTTTCTGGTCAAAAGCCAGGCATTTTAGGGCAAGAAAGAACGGTGCTAATTCCTAATCGCGCTACCCATTGTTCCTAGCAAGTATTTTAAATCATCATCATTAAATTTAAGCCCACCGCCTACACTAAATGTCATGAGCCCCTTTTTCCAATTGAGTGGATCTTCTACACCGGCGTGTAAATAAAAATGCCTCACTGGTTCAAAAGAAATCATAGATTTAATTTTAAATAATAATGGATTACCCAAATAATCGCGCGCACCAAAATTAAAAATATCGGTTTTTAATTCAAAACGGTCATTGAGTGCATGTAAATTAAATCCTACGCCACCAGTGTCTTCGATAATACCAAAACGTAATGTTGCAAAATAAAAACGTTTAGCAAACAACAAAGATAGTTTGAGTTTTCCATAAGTAACCGTAGTGGTGTCATCGTAACGTTTGGGCGATTCTTGTTTATCGCCTTGAAATTCACCTCCATTTATCCGAGAAGACGCAGTGACCACACGATTATAAGATCCACGCGGATCGGTCACAAGTTCAAAGATGTAGTATTTGTCTGGTTTAGGTTTAAGCCTAAAACTTAAATAATTTTTAAGATGCCCACTTGGATCAATCAAAGGGTTATTAGGATCAGGCATAAAAGGAATGTGATATTCTGTGCGTAAATCAACTTCTGTTTGAAACCCTGTTATTTTTTTAATCAATCCAGACGTATCATCCACCACATCTGCCACTTTATCGTGCAAACTAGGGTCGTTGATTAATTTACCAACGGTTCCTTGACCTTGATCAATTTTTTGAGACACAGAAGCCAAATTTTGAATCGCAGAATTAAGTTGGCTCATGGTATCTTTTAATGAATGTACTGATTTTTTTACATCTTCTTCGTTCGTGCCAATGATCCCAGACACCGAATCTGCGATTTTATTCAATTTTTGACTAAGCGTTTCTACATTAGAAATAATACCAGACACATGCTGATCATTGGCGCTCACTAATGTGGCCAAATTTTCGGCAATCTGATTTACAGACTGAGTGGTTTTATCCACACTTAACAAAATAGATTTAAGTGCGCCCTGCCCTTCTTTGCCTGCAAAAATTTCTCTCATTGATAAAGTAATGGCATTCACATTATCAGAAATCGTATTAAGTTTGCCTTGCAATAAAGCCAAATCTGATCTGGACTGAACCGAAGAAATCACGCGCTCTTCTACGGGCAAAGATTTAAGAGACGGCGCATCCGACGCCGTACCCGGAGAAATATCCAGTTTAAAATCTCCAAGTAAAGATTCTGATACTTTTTTAATTCCCGCGTTGCGATACAAGTCAATATCTTGGCGAATCAACAAATGAACACGTGCGTAATGACCTTCTAATGTAATTTTATCGATACGGCCCACATCAATGCCTGCAATTTGCACCCTGGTTTTACCCGCAAGCCCAGAAGCATCATCAAAAATAGCAGATACTTCGTAAGTTGCACTTTTTGAAAATTTATCTTTATTGACGCGGACATAAAACACAATAAAGGCGCAAATGGCCGCTATAAATAAAGCGCCTACACGAACTGGTGTCATGAATTTCTCTCGTCGAGTTTAGGTCTTATCCTATACTCGTTTTATCTTACACTACGATTCAACAAACAACTTTTTTGCAGTTTGGCAAATAGATTGTGCGTCTAATCCCATCTGCGCATACAATTGAGACGAAGCGCCTGAATGTGCATAATGTGTGACCCCTAAACGAACTAGCCGCGCAGATAGCGCTTGTTCTGTTAACGCATTAGCCACCAAAGAGCCAAGTCCCGTATCACGGTGATGATCTTCAACCGTAATAATGCGTTTGGTCTGTGCAGCTTGACGAACCAATTCCAAAGAAAATGGCTTAATCGATGCCACCACATAAACGGCAAAAGACAAACCATGTTGCTGTTTTATAAGATCATGCGCTAACACTGCTTCTTTGGTCAGTGTGCCCATTACAATAATAGATCCATCTTGCCCCAATCTCACTTGGTCATAAGAACCAGGAACAAAAGGGGTTTCGTCTCCCCAAAAAGGCTGTCCCTGCGTATTTTTAATAATTGGCAACTTAGAGCGACCCATTGCGACAAACGCAGGTTTTTGACTACCCGCCACATAGCGGATCACACGATCTGTTTGATTAGGATCAGCAGGTACAAAAATTTCAAAATTAAACAAATTAGACATCAAGCTAATATAATCTATGGATTGATGCGTGGGCCCGTCTTCGCCCACATCTAAGCCGCAGTGTGTCGCCACAACTTTAACAGGAGCCTGATTATAATCAGACAACCGCTGTTGATTATAAGTTTCTGCCACTGCAAAAGCACCAAAAGTAGAAAAAAAGACCACCTGACCTTCTTTGGCCAAGCGCCCAGAAAACACCGCCGCATGATGTTCAGAAATTCCTGTTTCTATAAAACAATCAGGTGACACTTGTCTAAAATCACTCATCTTTACAGACCCTTCTAAGTCGCAAGACACAGCAAAGACGCGTGGTGATGTGATATTTTTTTGTGTATTATTATCTTCAGCTAAAGATTTTAAAACATTACCATAAGCAGAACGATTATCAATGCTTTGTTCATAGCACATAGGCTTGGCAACTTTAATCTGCACTTTGGGCTCATCATGAATAATAGGAGCTGCCTCTAGATGTGCATTGGTCTTATTTCTTAAGTCAAGCAAACGTTTAAAATCAACAGATTCACCCCAAGAAGAAAACAAGGTTTGGATTTGTTCCAAAGAAGGCGCTGAACCGTGATAATGGTGCTTATTTTCCATAAAAGCAACGCCCTTGCCCATCACCGTTTTAAGAATCAAGGCGGTTGGTTTTTTAGGATCCTTTTGCATGTAAAAACGTCTTAAAGAAACAAACAACGCATCCCAATCATGCCCGTCAATCACTTCGACCAAAAACCCTGCTGTTTCATATTCTTGCGCAATCGGCGTAGGCATCACATCATCTGTTTTACCACCAATCTGCAAACCATTGGCATCAATCAGTACACATAAATGACCAAGACCGTATTTACAGGCAAAGCGCCGTGCTTCGGCAATTTGGCCTTTTTGTTGTTCACCGTCGCCCATGAGTACAAAACTTTTGGCGCTACTTTGCTGCGATTTAAGCAACCAAGCACTCGCAGTTGCGGCAGATAATCCCTGCCCTAAATTGCCGGTATTCCACTCCACACCTGGAACATGTGTTTCTACATGTCCACCAAAGCGCGACCCTGCTTGTCTAAAATGAGCCACAAATTGATGACGGTCGTCAAAACCAAAAGCACATAGCACGGCATAAACCGCAGGCGAAATATGGCCATGACTCACAATAATTCGATCGCGTGATTGTTCATGTACTGTTTTAAGATCGATGCGCGCCATCGCATACAACATAAGCAAGGCATCTAAAGAAGATAAAGATCCACCTGGATGTCCACAAGTAGCCAAAGTGACAGAGGTTAAAATATCAACTTCGCATTGACGCCGCAATTGTTGTAGTATTTGTTTTTGCTCACTTCTTAATTCGGTTTGATTAAAATCAATTTTGATCGCCATGGATTTTCCTTAAATAGTTACTACATCTTTTTTTTGCTACATGAATAAAAAAAACAATAGGTATTAAGCGTACATGCTTGGCATTGCGGGTTACGTGCAAAACACACGCGGCGCCCATGCCAAATCAACTGATGACCCAAACTAATCCATCGTTCTTTGGGAATCACACACATCAAATCTTGTTCCACTTTTTCTGGTGTTGCATGAGTGCTCAATCCTAAACGCAAGGCCAATCTTTTAATGTGTGTATCTACAACAAAACCACAAGATTGCATAAATGCGGTCCCCAGCACGACATTCGCAGTTTTTCTAGCAACACCAGGCAATGTTAACAAGTCATCCATGCAATCGGGCACCCTATCTTTAAAACGTGTATGAATTATCAAACAGGATTCTTGAATATGCTTGGCTTTGTTTCGATAAAAACCTGTTGATTGAATCAACGTTTCTAATTCTTTGCGATCGGCAAAAGCAAAATCAGCGGCTGTTTTAAAACGTAAAAACAACGCGGGCGTTACCATATTGACACGTTTGTCTGTGCACTGTGCAGACAATATAACCGCGATTAATAACTGCAAAGGATTGTGCCAAATAAGTTCGCAGGACGCATTTGGATACAATAAGTCTAGTGATTTAAGGATGTTTTGAACAGGGGCAGATTTTGTTTTTAGAGCTGTTTTTTTAGTCTTTTTGTGCGGTGTTGTCATGCCTTATCCTTTACTCTTTTCCAGTAGCATAAAAAACAACAATGCCCTATAGAAATTCTGATGTTAAACAACAGGTATCAGATGAAAATAAATACCAATTCATATCAACAGACTCTTATCGGATGCTTAAGGAGTGCTCGTTTTTGGTTTTTTATCTTTATTGGTCTTGCCTTATGGCAAGGTTACTACATCACACGCGACAGTGTGGATGTGCCTTTTTTAGATGAATGGGAAACACTCAGGTCGGGCGCATTGGGTTATCCTCTTAACTGGTCGTGGTTGATTGGATTTCATAACGAACATCGCATGCTTTGGACTAAGCTACAGATTTTCATACATTGGATAATAGACGGATGGAACCTGCGGCATATTATAATTGAAAATTACATTATCTATTTGGGCATGATTGGCTTTGTCTATCAAGACATCAAAAAGGATTTTCCTTATTTATCCAGGGCACTTTTGTGGTTTTTTTTATGTTTTTCCTTAAGCACCTTACCCGTAGAAAACCACGCGCTTGGGTTTCAATCTAATGTTCATTTTTCATTGTTTTTTTTCTTATTGGGCGTGCAACAATTATTTCGGCAGAATATTAAATTAAGACCTCTTTTATTGGGGAGTTTAAGCCTTGTAAGCTCTGCCTTTGCCTTGAGTAGTGGTGTGATATTTGCGCTGGTTACAATGACACTGTGGTGTATCACCTATGTATTAAAAAACCAAACAAACAAAAAAAACATGCTTATCGTTATTTCAATCATAAGCATGGGCATTATATTTTGGTTTTATGGTTACCAAAAACCAGACTATCACCCTGCTTTAGTATGGCCCACTACCTGGCTGTTTTATGCATTCTTTCTTAATTTAATGAGTTTGCAGTTGGGTTATGAAATTGTTTCTGTATGGCTTGGTATCATTGCTTTTTTCTGTCTATTCATAAGCATTGTGTATGTCTTTTACAAGCGCGCCAAAACACTCTCTTTTGCACACGCCAAATGGGTCACAATCGCCTTGTCTATATTGGCCATGAATGCCAGCATTGCCATGAGCCGTGCGGGATTTAACGACATTAAATACGCCAAATTATCTCGCTATGCGGAGCCTGGTTTTTTGCTTGTGTTGGTGCTTTTTATTTTTATAAGCGAACTTCAATCGTTGCATGTTCGCCTGGGCCGATACTTGTTGAGTTTTACTATCATTTTTTTATTAATCGGTCACATCGATAATTGGCGTTATGTTATTTACACACGTATTTTTAGCAAAAGACAACAAAGTCTTACATGCGTCATGACACACCTAAAAGAACCAAATGAAACCCAAGCCATATGCCCCGTATATCCAGGAGACATAAAGCCTATGCTTAAACAAGCACAGTCTTTAAACGTATCTTTTACTCGTTAGTGCCAGGCAGTAGCGCTTGTGTGGGTTCACAAAATTCAAACAAGACGCGAGAAGACGTTGCTTTGGGGTGCATAAATGCGACCCGATGTTCGTGCGCACCAAGCCTTGGAGCGGTATCGATCAAAGGAATTTGTTGCGTTAAAAAACCACTCAAACAACGGTCTAGATTTTGCACACCCAAAGCAATATGATGCACACCAGGGCCTTTTTTTTCTAAAAACTGTCGAATGGGGCTATGTTCACCCAAGGGCTCTAAAAGTTCGATACATGTATTTTCTAATTGAACAAACACCACACGAACGCCATGTTCTTTTTGCTCTTCTACTTGACTCACGCAAAAACCCAAACGCCTATATTCTTCTGCTGCAGCCAACACATCAAAAACTGCAATTCCAACATGATTTAAAGAATACATAAAAAATCCTCCACATTAAATATTCTTAACTAGCACCAAAAAAGCTTGTGGCAAGCCACAAGTATCAATTTTGGATTTATCGATCCATTTCATTTGTGGCTGTTCATCATCTTGAGACTGTTTGGATTTTAATGATCTCAACAAAGGCCACTTGGCGTCTACTTGATACAGCACCAAATCAACTTGACGATGCGTTAAAATACGTTGTGTTCGTTTTATTTTCTTTATTTGATAAATTGTTTGAACACCCCATTCTGCAAGCAGATTTTCAATTTGAACAGGGGCTTGTGCCCACGTATCAAGGTGTTCAACACAGGGCAAAGCAGTCATTTTGCCCCATAATCCCTGTGCGGCACGACGCATCACAAGCACTTGTGAATCTCTTACACACCAAAGCGCTGCTATCTTTATTTTTTTAATTGTTATTTTTTCTTTAGGTAATGGATATTGATCGGTTGTTTGATATTTATAAGCAGCACAAGACCCACGCAAAGGGCAAACAGGACATTCAGGATTAACCGGCCGACAAATCGTTGCGCCCAATTCCATTAATGCTTGATTGACATCGCCAGGTGCAGCGATAATATCGGAATTAGTTTTAAACCAAGACTCTAGCCATTGCCATAATTTCTTTTCATCGCTTATTTGGCCACGTCTTAATGGAACGGCCAAAAAACGGCTCATCACGCGCAGTACATTGCCATCTAAAACAGGCATTGGTTCTTTGTATGCAATTGATCGTACGGCAGCCAGTGTATAACGCCCAACACCAGGCAAACAAGACCAGGCTTTGGCGTCTTGTGGTAATCCTTGATATTGGCTTACCATTATCTGCGCTGCACGGTGCATATGGCGTGCACGTGCATAATAACCAAGCCCTGCCCACAAAGCCATCACCTCTTGTTCTTCTGCTAAAGCCAAGTCAAAAATAGACGGGAATCTTGCAATAAATCGTTCAAAATAAGGGCGCATCTGCATCACTTGGGTTTGCTGCAGCATGATTTCGGACAACCAGACATAATAAGGATTTGGATTTTTTGCACGCCAAGGTAATAATCTGCGACATTGCATAAACCAATCAAGCAAAACCACCACATCTAATTTTTGTTTTAGATATTCAACATCACGCACAGCATCTAATTCAACCTGGGTTCGCATCTTAATAACTACCTAATAAATAATAATTATTTTAAACACAGAAAAAATCACTTTGTTTTTCTTTAATAGACTTCTCTGTAATGTCACTTAACTGTTACACAAGACTCCTTGTGAGTTTAAAAATAATTACATAAAATAACACCCGTAGTGGGCGGTTTATGTACGTGTCGTGTTTGTTTATTAAAATAAGGAGTAAGCAGCAATGCATTTAATAAATATTCGTCATTCATTGTTTATTGCATTTTTTGTACTTTCGTTATTTTCTCCCCTGTCTTATGCCGCCATTGGGGTTACGGATTTTAAATTTGGCCAAGTAGAAGGCATAGCCATCAATAGCAAGGGCCATTTATTTGTTTCTGACTCTAAAGAATGTGTGATTTATAAGCTCGTACCTACTTATTGGCATAACGTGTGGATGCGCACCGTATTTGCGGGTGATTATGGTTCATGCGGAGTTCAGATTGATGGTAAAGGTCGTGCCGCACGATTTAAAAGGCCACAAAAGATGGCCATTGATAGCGCCGACAATCTTTATTTGATTGATGATGAATTAAGCCACACCATTGTCAAAATCACCCCTTCAGCAGATGCTACCGCGCTTTCTTTTATAGACATGGACTATGATTCAAGGCCCTTTGATTTTTTCTCTGCCATTGCTGTTGACCACTCTGATTTTTTATACATCGCAGATGGTCAAATCATCAGACGTGTTAATTTAATGAGCAATGAAATGAACCGCTTTGCAGGCGATCCTGATTGCCGCGACTACCAAGAAGGCATGCGCAATAAGGTTTGTTTTTCTGGCGCCAATAGCGATACTCGACCTCTTGAAACCACCTTTATTCGTGCCATGACTTTTGATGACAATAATGAATTATATCTCTCTCTTGGTAACGGTGCACGCGTAATAAGCAAAATCTCTAGCTCTGGATTTGTGTCTACTTATTCCGGCAAACCTTTTACTCCCGGTAAAAATGACGCAGATGCAAAATTAAGCAAACTGAGTGATCCCGAAGGCTTATTTTACAGCAACCATACGCTTTATATTGCCGACGCTAAATCGCCATCGGACGATCTCTCTATACAAGGAAGTACAATTCGTAGCGTTCAAACAGAAATGAGTCTTATGCGCACAATTGCAGGTTCAAATACAGACGTAGGATATAAAGACTCCACACTAAACGATTCTCTGTTTGGTGCTTATTTGGGCGATCTTGTGGTTTCTTTAACTGACCAAATTTTTGTAACAGACATAAGTAACAATAATATCCGTGTAATTGATTCTGCCAAAAACGAAGTAAGCACCCTGAAAGGCTTTGCCATCCCATAACACCCGTTTATCACTTTCTCATTTTATAAAATTACGCTGTTTAATTATTTTCAAATTTACAACAATAAAACCCCCACAGGCACGCTTGAGGATCTCACTAAATACTGCTAGGGATGTACCTTTGACCAAGTAGCGCGCTACGGCGCATGGATTACGTGCATGCATTTTCTGGCTGAAGCTCCGTGGATTTATCCTTGCATTTCGTCGTTAATGACTTTGCTCGGTGGTTTTTTATCATTACGACTAAGTCGTCATTTACAATGGCTTACGTCTTTTTCTTCGGGCGTATTGATTGGGGTGGCGGTCCTTAGATTACTGCCAGAAGCCTTTGATTTACGTGTGCAAGAAGGACTTTTATCGCTTAATGATTCCAGGCAATTACTTCAGGCTGCAGGCATTGGATTTGTTGTATTTTATTTACTTGACTTGATTGTGCCAGAACACCATGCCAAAGGCCACGAAGATCACGCCCACGCGCCTGCTATTCCACGCGTGATAGGCGTATTAGCGGCCTTGGTTATATGCATGCACGAAATTTTAGATGGACTTATGGTGGGTGCCGCAAAACATGCGCACGACTCCTTAGCGCACGCCGTTGGTTTTGCATTGTTATTTCATAATTTTTCTGATGGAATCTCTATTGTGGGCGCCATGCTGCGTAATGGACAGACCATGCGTCGAACACATTTAATGATGATTGTCATGTCTTTGTGCCCTTTATTAGGATTTATTATATCGTCTTATTTTCATCATGTGTCTGTGGGTATATTAAGCATGATTTTAGCGCTTTGTGCTGGAATTTTCTTATACGTAGGAGGGTCGCACTTATCTATCAAAGAACACGGTGTATCTAAACATTTAAGGCCATTTTTAACAGCATTAGGTTTTGTATCTGTATTGATTTTCTAACGTAATTATTTATTTAAGTATAATTCTTAAAGACATTTAACGGATGACACATATGCGTTTTTTATTAAGTTGTTTAATATTTACATCAATTGTTCATTTACCTGTATGGGCACAAAACAATAAAATTTCTTACCCTAAATTACCACAAGTTAATCAAGTAGATGATTATCATGGCCAACAAGTAAAAGACCCTTATCGCTACTTAGAAAACAGCGAAGATCCAAATACGCAGGCTTTTATTCAAGCAGAAAACAAACTCACACAAAGCTATTTTGAAACCATTAAAAACAAAGAAAAAATCACACAAAGACTCACTCAATTATGGGATTTTGAACAGTTTTACGTACCCGTGGTGCGTGCTGGAAAATATTTTTTTAAACAACTAAAACCCGGGAAAAATCAGCCACTGCTACTAATGAGTAACGGAACAGAAGAAAATCCTGAAATTCTTTTGGATCCTAATTTACTAAGCCAAGACGCAACAGTGGCGCTCGCACAATTTGAAATCAGCAATGATGGACGCTATTTGGTTTATTCTTTAGCCCGATCGGGTTCTGATTGGGACGAATGGCATGTCAAAGACATTTTAACTAAAAAAGACTTAGAAGATACTATTTTGTGGAGCAAGTTTAGTGGTATTGCAATAGGGCCTAACAATGATGGGTTTTATTATGGCAGATTCAAAGAACCAGAAAAAAACCAAACACTCACAAGCAGTAATCATTACCAAAGCTTGTATTTTCATAAAATAGGGACCAAGCAAACACAAGACACCTGTATTTATGGTGCATGTTTGTGGCAGAACAATACCTCCCTTTATGAAGCCAACAAACAATGGGAAATGCGCCCTACGGTAACAGATGACGGCCGTTATTTATTAATCACAATTGCACAAGGCACCAGTCATTATGTAAAACTAGTATTAAGTGATTTAAAAGCTAAAAAGAAATCCATGTTTAGCGAATTAACACCCGGGTTTGACGCCGAATACACGTTGGTTGGCAACCAAGGCAGTACGTTTTATTTTAAAACAGCAGACCAAAAAACACCCAAAGGACAACTCATTGCTTGGGACATTAAAAAACCAATCAGCACTGTTCAGGTATTGATTCCACAGAGCGAAGATTTATTAGAACAAGTGTCTTGGCTTAATCACCAGTTTATCGCGCTTTATTTGCGTGACGCCAAACACGAAGTGCGTTTTTTTAAACAAACTGGAACACCTCTCACACATTCTTATTCGTTTCCAAGCATGGGCACCATTAGTGGCTTTGAAGGCAAACCTAACACTCAAGAAACCTTTTTCTCTTTTTCTAATTTTTTTACACCACAAACCATTTATAAACTTGATTTTAAAACTCAAAAACTAAGCATTTATAAGCAATCTCAATTAAACTACAATCCTCATGATTTTGTGACTTCTCAAATTTTTTATACAAGCAAAGATGGAACCCGTGTGCCTATGTTTATTAGCCATAAAAAAGACTTTGTAAAAACAGGCAAAGCCCCCACTTTACTCTATGGTTACGGCGGATTTTCGATTGCTTTAACACCAGAATTTAGAAGTAAATATGTGCAAGCGTTAGCCCTGATGGAACAAGGGGGCGTATTTGCAGTGGCTAATTTAAGAGGTGGTTCTGAATATGGTGAAACATGGCATCAAGCAGGTACCAAACTCAATAAACAGCATGTATTTGATGATTTTATTGCCGCGGCAGAATGGCTTGCCCAAAACAACTACACTGATAATCGCCATTTAGGCATCATGGGCGGTTCTAATGGCGGACTTTTGGTGGGTGCCACCTTGTTGCAACGTCCGGATTTATTTGCAGCCGCCATGCCTGATGTGGGCGTAATGGATATGTTACGTTTTCATAAATTTACAATTGGTTGGGCATGGGCAGATGATTACGGTTGTTCAGATAACCAAGACGAATTTAAAGCACTTTTTGCTTATTCTCCGGTGCATCGCGCACAAATTCCAAAAGCTTATCCCGCCACATTAATTACCACGGCCGATCACGACGACCGTGTGGTGCCCAGTCATAGTTTTAAATTTGCGGCTACTTTGCAAGCATCTCAGCAAGGTGATCAACCCATTTTGATTCGTATCGAATCTAAAGCAGGTCATGGAGCAGGTAAACCCAAGCATAAACAAATAGAAGAACAAGCCGATCGTTTAGCGTTTATGCTTGATATTATTTCGAAATTAGAAAAAAGCTCTAAAACCAAGCAATAATATAATCTCTGCAACCGATAAGCATACGAGGAGTGGTTCGCATGACAACCTTTAAAGATTGGCTATCTTTCTGGCGTTTTGGCATTAAAAATCCATTCAAGGTAGGTGCCGTGCTGCCAAGCTCACAAACATTGGGCAGAGCCATGGCACAAGAGATAGCAGCACTCCCCAGCACAGGTATCATTGTGGAATTAGGTGCGGGCACAGGTATCGTGACGCAAGCCTTATTAGATGCAGGCATTCACAAAGAACGTTTGATTATTATTGAACAAAATACAGATTTTTGTGCGCTTCTTAAAAAACGATTTCCAGATTTGCAGGTATTATGCGCTGATGCACGCGAACTAGAATCTATTTTAGAAGAACGAAAAAACACGCGTGTATGTGCCATTGTTTCTAGCTTGCCGCTTTTAGCCATGAGTGCAGAAGTACAAGCAGCCATTATGCGCGCATCTATTGCTGTGATGGACGAACAGTCTCTATTTGTGCAGTATACGTATGGATTAAATTCACCCTTATCTAAAAAACAAATTCAAGAACTCAATGTATTAGCCAACAAAGCACAACGCATATGGCGCAACTTGCCTCCTGCAACCATTTGGAAATACCAAAAATCCATGTAGTTTAATTTGTGTTTATGATTTCTTTTTAATAGGCACCTGAATCATTTGATAAGATTCCCCACCTCTTGTGTCTCTCATGACAGAATAAACGCTAAATGGTTTGCTTGTGTCGCATTCTTTGGGAACAATAATGCCCACTTGTGTATCGTCTGACGATACAGGCTTAGCAATTTCACAATCCATAGAACAAGACCAAGAAAATATCGCCTGTTCTGTTAAATCCACAGGTTTTTGTTGGTAATCTAAAAGTTGATATAACTGAATTGAATCAGGATCATAAACGGGTTTAAAAAAATATTTTTCTCCACAAACAAGCGCCGCATCTGGTGTTTTTAGATCTTTTAGTTGTTCGCCTTCGTATACAAGTAAGCCGGTAAAAATTGGGTTACGATTGGCTTTTATGGGTAGTTGAGCAGACACAACAATACGTTTAAAAGCGTCTATTTTACGCTTTTCATTGCGCACACGCACTAAAAAAGTTTTATAAAAGCCGTAAGCCGCAGCCAAAGGTGATTTACCTTGCAAACTATCCAAAGGAATCACATAAGACACAGAAGCTTTCCAAAAAAGGCCATCTGCGCTCATTTGTTCAACACGTTCTGCTGCAATTTCATGGTATGAATTTTTATACAAACAGTCGTAATATCCAGAATTTTCACCTTCGTCTTTACATTCGGCAAAAAAAACACTGATTTTATCTGCTTGTTGTTCAGGATCTGCAAAATAAGCACTGATCTTTACTGTTTGGCCAGGCTGCGCTTCTGGTGGATCTGCAATCATGCTCACTACACGCAAATCCTGCACCAAATAAGGCACTGGCAAAGGCTTAATATTGCAAGATATAAAAAACAAAAAAATAGGACCCAACACACCACGATATGTGAATATGCGCATTTTTTATAAACTCCCTACACTCAAAAAATCCACACAATAGATTTTGTGATCATGCCTTATCCATCAGGTTAAAATCAATAAAACATAAAGTAATCATAGAAGGAATGGCACACATAAAAGCAAACACATAAAACCAAAAATAACCATAAGATTCAATCAACGTTCCGGAAAAACCACCCAGTAAAGTTCCACCCAGAGTCATTAAAGCAGAACCAATCGCAAAATGCGATGCTTGATACACAGGCGATCTACAAGTTTTTAATAACACCATAGTTAACGCCGCACTCCCCGCACCAGAGGCCGCATATTCTATCGCATGCATCCATGTAATTAAACCAAACCCCAATGCTGTTTGTGCGTTAGGTTTAATGTAAGCTAAAAGCACATAAGCCCAAATGGCTAAGTTCATCAAAAGGCTTAATGGCCATATCATTTTTTTAAGCCCATAACGACTCATGAGCAAGCCACTGACTGTAGTTGCAGCAATAAATGCAGTGGTGCCCACAATCCCAGACAGCCAAGCGTATTGATGATCGCTCACTAATAATTCACGCAATAAAAAAGGCGTGTTCATAGAAAATAAAACTTCATCGCCCAATTTGTAACCCACAATAAAAACAAGCAACCGTTTAATTTGAGGCTGTGATAAATAAGAAGACCATGCCTGTTTGATAGACACTGTTTGTTTATGATTGGATTGCGATGAAAGAGGGCTTAAACAAAACGCATGAATTAAACACAACAGCCCAAGCACCGCGGCAGACAACAAAAATCCAACATAAAAAAAAGAATACCCAATTAAAGCCACCTTGGCAAAAATAACCGCCAGCCGGTAAGCAAAAGACCGAACACCAGAATAAGCAGCCTGAAAAGAAGGGTCTTTAAATCGTTGTAAATAATAGGCATCAATCGCAATATCATGGGTGGCGCTAAGAAACGCCATCACAATAAATAAGCCCAAGATAAACAACAAAACACTGGCCTGAGAACAGCCTAAGGCGGCAGGTTTTTCTGCAAATTCGGCCAAGTTCCAAGTTTTTTTTAATGCCCCCAAAGAAACCATGGGTGGTCCCATAAAAGACAAATATGAAACCAGTAACATCACCGCAGTCATAAGCGCTTCTAGTGCCACAATCCAACGTTTAGAAGAACCATAAAAATCAATGGCGGGGGCCCATAAAAACTTTAAATTCCAAAAAATGCTTAGCCAATTTAAATACCCAATAAAAGCATCGCGTGCGCCAATTTTTGTAAAATAAACACCACATAGCCAACGCACCAGCATAAACGGCAAACCTTCTGCAAAATAAGTGGAACAAACCACCCCTACATGCTTAAGATGCGATATTCTATTTAACTTAATATTTGGCATAAATCGTTTGCTTTTAATTGCATTAAATAACGCACTTTGCCTAAACAGGCATCTTTTTTAAGCACTACAATCCACAAATAAGAATGTTTTAGACAACGCGCCAAGAGTTCGTATTCTGGCATAGAAAATGCCCAATGATAAGCCGTGTCCATATTCAGATCTAAGGCCTGCATCATGATACTTTTAACATAAGCATGCACACATGTGCTCATGTCTTCGTATCTATCTGATTCTTGTTTTGGGTTAATATCCCGCACAATGGCAACGCCTGATTCGTCCAATATATATTGCGCCAATAGATCTTCTGACTGCATAGATAAGGCATGCAAATGCTCCATTAAATCTGTCATAAAAAAACCATTAACGCGGCTCTTATGGAATGAAAAGAGAGTCTTTATTAAGGCAGTAAAAATCGTGACTTTAGAGCCTTTGCAGATTATGTATAAAAAAAACTGATCTTAATAGGACGGCACATTTGTGAACATTTTTTTATCTTGGGTTTTTATTACAACATTGCAAGGTGCGTTAAACACAAACACAGAGCACAATCAAGCAAGCAGCATGCAACAAGCTTTTTCGCAAAGCGTGCAAGCCGATATATGGATTCAACAAGCACAACAAGAAGAAGCACGCCACGGCATTGAACAAGCACGTACACATTACCAAAAAGCCTGTGAATTAACCAAACAAGACACCGAATTTTGTTACGAATGGGCCTGTTTTGAAAAAAGACAAGGAAAGCTACTTAACGCGCTTCAAATTTTAGATATCATATTAAATAACAACCAAGAAGAAACCTTGGCGTTGTTTGATAAAATCGCCATTTTAACCGAACTTAAAGAGTTTGACCAAGCGCAACAGATACTCATGCAATACGGTGCGCAACATGCTTATGACAGCCGTGTGGATTATTATTTGGGGTTACTTGCATTTTTAAAGCAAGATTTAGACACGGCTGCGCGCTATTTTAAACAAGCCGCAGAACATGCAGGTCCAATGTCGTCTTGGGCCAGGGCTTATTACGCCTATATGGCTTACGAAAAAAAGACTCAAGAAGCAGAACAAGCGATTGAACAAGCGCTTAAATCGCCACCTAACGAAGAATGGAAAAACAGATTATTAGATATGCAACATTCTTTGCAGCCCAAATTTATCACTACCATGCAAAAAGTGCAGCGTTTTTTATCATTGCAAGGCAGCCTTGGATTAGAACTAGATACCAATGCCAATCTAGCGCCTTTGGTGCAATCGGGTGCTACTTCGCTTGGCCCACAAATCAAACCTATTTTAGGATTACGCGCCACCGCTCAGGCCATGATACAGGTTCATGCATACCGAAAAAGGGCTTTTTCTTTGGCGTTTATGGGTACTTTTAATGACGGCACCCACATCAACCAAAGATCTACGCTTAAGGCTTTTGATTATGGTGGTTTTGAAACAGCGCTGCAAATTAAAACAGGCTTTGATAAAAGATTTAGTTTTGATTTTGGGCTAGATTTAGAATTTCGCGATTTATTTGTGAACAACTATCAACGTCAATTTGTTTTATCGGGTGGTGCTTCGCCTTATTTTCACATTCGCTTTAAAAAACGACATTTTTTTCGTTTAATGACACCGCTTAATTATCGGTATTTTTTTTCAATAAATGAACTCACGCAAGACGGCACACCTATTCCTACAAACATCTATGACAGAACAGGATTTTTAGGATCTGCCTTGTTTGTCTACCAATTTCCACTTTGGCGCACAGATTGGCGCATATTGGGCGCTTATGACCTAGATAGTGCGCGCGGCCATGAATATTTTTCTAATGGCACACGCGTTCAAGCCACTATTAAATGGTTTATTTTAGATTCTTTATCGCTAGAACTAATGGGCAATTTAAGTTTTAGAGATTTTCCTAAATCGCTGCTTGTTCGCCAAGAAATCCGCTTAGAAGGCAGTGCACAATTAGCCTATCAATGTACTTCTTTTATGACTCTAAATTTATCTTACACTTACACCAACAATACCGCCCGCAATCTGATTGGCAATCAACGTCAAATTTATCCAAACTTTAGTTATGTACGGCATATGACTGCGTTATCTTTACGTGCATGGTTTTAAAATCCAATACATTTAAAATCCGATATGTAAAGATACAGAAACATACTGATGAGGCAATGGCTGCGCAATAAAATGAGGAGATTGAAAAACAAAGCTCATGACTAATTTGCTGTTTAAAAAACACAATGCACCGCCTGCGGCAAATTCGTCTCTTATTAAATGTTTGGGAACTGCCAAATGATGATCATAAGTATTGCCATCTAAAAATAAATCTCGCAGCACAAGTTGGATAAAAACGCGTGTAAAAAAATAAAATCCAAACCGTTTAAACATGGGCACAGAAGACCATATTTGAGTTTGAGGGGTAGAGCTTGGCACTAAATCATGTATTAATGTGGTTCCAAAATCACGTGGAATATGAAGACCCAATCGAATTTCCAACCCTGTTTGTAGCGATATTTCAACGGTACCTAAACTAAATCCTACTTGTGGTAATGCTTCTATTGCCACATGAGAAGAGGACTCTAATAATGCTAATTTAAATGTATGGGATTCGTTTAATTTGAATACGTATTCGTTTTTTAATTGATTCACCCAACCTACAGGCTTAGCTAAATGCCTGGATTGATGTATCACACTTTGAATTTCTGCAGCCAAAGATGCGGGCCCCACCATGCCTGTTTCTAAATACCAGCCATGTCTACGTGCATCTGTTTGCGTAACAAACCCAATCCCCACATAAAGCCAGCCCGCAAAAGGCCTGTCGCCTACCTGTTGTTGCAAATTGTCTAACACCAAAGGCGTATACATCCGTTGCCCCAAACTCATCATAAAATACCAAGCAGGCTGTTCTTTTTTTTCGTTCCACCACAACCCACGCTGAATGGCCGCACCTAAAAAATTAAACAAACGAACACTTAAACTTTCTTTTTTAAGATCTTGAGACAAAGGTGATTGCAAGGCAAACGATGTCCAAGTAAATTGAGCGCCATTGGTGTAATATCTGTCTGTCAACAACCAAAAATCATTTTCAAAATAAACAGATAAAACGCCCATGTGGCCAAAGGGCGGAACATACAAGTCTTTGGTCGGTTCCGCCGCGGCATAGGAATGGCTAAAAACTAAAAAAAAACAAAAAGTTAGAAAAATAGAGCGCATAAAAAAACAAAACAGAAAAGACTCCGATAATCGTGTATACTTAAAATCGCGCTGATTGCAGACCAGAACAAATCCATGTAAGGCATGGTAGTTGTTGCAGTCGTTGTTGTTTTAAGTATCACAGGAAGTGCCTATGAGTTTAAAATTAGGAACCCAAGGTAAAACCTTTTTACCCCCCAATAAAACGGCCGATACCACACCATTAAACACGGCTCCCAATAACACCCAAATAACACCAGCGGCAAGAAATCCGGATATGTTTAACGGGTGGATGGCTCAAAAAAAAGATAACTTGGAACACGCAGGCCAAGGATTAGCGGCAGGCACACAGCAAAGAACACTGGCGCAGTTGGTTCTTGGCAGTTTAGATAAGTGCATTAAACAAGCCAAGCCTTCTATTCAAACCATCTTAGCGAGCGAACAATCTGCTGCAGGATGGATGGAAAAAGTACTCACCGTATTTGGTAAAGACAATCCATCGATTAAAGACGTGCTTTTGCAGCAACCACTTGTCTTAGTGGAAGTATTAAAAATCATAGGACTGCGGTTATCAAATCTTGTGCCTCATCAGCCCAAACAGATAGCCCACATGTTATCTTCTTTTTTAAGCCAGCGCTATAAAACGATCCAAGATATGAATTTTGAAGCGCTTATTAAAGAACCCGCCCAGGTGCAAAATTCGCCCGCCAATTTTGAACATTTAGACACGCAAGTACAAGCGCAACTGAATGACATACAAGCACAAATTGATAAACTATCGCAGTTAACAGATAGTTATTGTGCATTAAGAGATCAAAAAACAAGCCCTAAAACACCAGAATCCTTTGAACAAGAATTAAAAAATACCACAGACGCCATCATGCAGGCCTGCCAACAGACAGATGATTTGATTGCATCATTAGAAAATCAGATGAATCAATTACAAAAACAACTCTACACGCTGCCAGCAGGAAGCAAAGACGCTCGAAATGTGGTTTATCAAATCGGACTTTTACAGTCTTCTGTGCAGCGTTTAATAGCCTGGGAATATGTGCAATTAAAAAGATTAACAGAGCCTGATTTTGAACACAGCACGGTTGGTCAACACTTATTTTATCCAAACGAATTACAGCAAAAACGCATGCGTTTAACTGGTGTTTCTGCACAAGACTTAGCAAGCTTTATCGTGTTTCCAGATAATCCTACAAAAGCCTGCCAAGAAGTTCTATCCAGCACATACCGCACGGGTGATTATCCAGAATTAGGGATGGCGCTGTTGTTTTCACAAGTTAAAGAAGATTATCATACGTATCAAGCGCAACAGCTAGCAAAAAACGACCAAGAACAGGCTAAATTAGAAAAAGCCAATCACGAACAACAAGCCAAACAAGCGCATAATGAACAAAAGGCACTTACCCGTTTAGTGCCCAGTATTAAATTAAACTACGCTCAAAGATTAACTAAGCAAGCAGAAACGAGCGGACATTTGGCTTTGTTAGATAAAGCAGAGCATATTTTAAAAACGCTTATTCCAACGCAGATTAAAGCAAGTGCTTCTAAAGAAGAACGTACACTCGTAGCAGGCGCTTACGCGATGCAAGCCAATATTAAAACTAAACGCGCCCATCAGTCTTATTTAGATTCTATAAATCAAAAATCTGTTTCTACAGCAAAAATTCCAACGGACTTTACAGATAAGTCGTCTATTCAAGCACTTATCGATAAAGCCGCAAGTATTCACCCAAGCGGCACACAAGCAAAAGAAGTTGCAGACGCCCAAGCAGAATACAACCGCACGCGGTTATCTGTGGCCAATACACATCTGCAGTGGCAAGCAAAAGCAGGCCAAGCAATCACAACAGACACCGTAAAATGGCAAGTATTGGCGCAAGTTCTTTTGGTTAAAGACCACGAAACCCGCATGGATTATTTGCTTAAACAACGGCCCACCACCAAACCAGGCAAAGACACAGTACAATTAGACGCAGAACTTAACCAGCGTTTAAGAGAACACGCAGAAGTCATTGCGGATATGCGTAACAGCACACAAACAGAACATGCATTGCGTGTGGCACGAGAAAACCAAACGAGTAACCAAAAACAACTTGAACAACAACGCGATCAACAACCCCGCGTCATCGAAGCAGGCAAGCAACAATACGAACGAACAGAACGAAAAGAAGATCGTGAACATTACTTGGCTGCTCAAAAAACACAACAGGAACTAAGCGCACAATTGGCTGCAGGGCAAGAACAATTGGCCAAAACAGAAGCACGTTATCAACAAGCTATTCAAACAAGCCAACTGCAAAACAAAGAAGTAGAAGAAAAGCTAAACATTGACAAAAAAGAACCTGTTCCGCAAGCCTTGTTAAAACACACAGAACACTACACACTTAAACTAAGCCAAGCATTAAACAACAAAAACAAACCAGCAAGCGCAGATAATCAACAATATTTAGCACAGACTCAAACCATAACCGCACTCAATAATACTCAATATTTAACTCAACAACGCGAAATACAAACCCAAGATCTTAGAAATAAACAACAAGCGTTATACAGAACAAAAGCCTGGCACGACACTAAAAAAAGCACGTTGCAACAATTGACAGATGCAGATAGACAAGCGTTTTATACAAATTCTGAAGACAAACAAAAAATAACCACACTCACACAAGAGGTATCCACATTAGATACACAACTAAAAGATCAAGAATCCGCGATTCATACGCAACAACAAGCCATACACAGCACACAACAAGCGGCCCAAGCAGCCTATGCCAAAACACAACAAGACTTTAAACACTATGAATCGATTAGACAGGAACAACGTTTAGCACTCAATAAAACACAACAAGCGGCAGATACCTTAATGGCTGTTGATTTATCTAATCAAATTGCCAGCGCTGGTTACGGCACAAGCACCAGCGAAGCCATTGACCAAACACAGTATTCTTTAAATTTAGTCAAAACAGAACTTGGGCACTTAAAAAATAGTGCCGATCCTCACGATCGTGTGGCTTATGCGGTGCACATTGCAAGCCATAATCGTATTTTATTAGAAGGCATTGAATCAGACGAACGAATTAGAAAACAACGCCAAGGCAATCCGCAAGAAACTGCCCAAATTCCAGAACAAGCAGCACGTGTGACGCTGGCCTTAAAATCAAGCGCTCAAGAAATAGAAGACACATGGTCATTGCTGGCCAGCGCCCACGATGAATCATCCACCACTAATCCAAAAATTAAAGAATTAACGGAAACCACTCAAAAAGAGTTGCAAGAGCAAAAACAAAATATTTCAGGGCAACTCTCATCAGGGAAACAAAACACCATTGATTTTGATCAAATGGCCGCAGCCGGACTTGCACGTTTATCAGAAGATAAAGCCCAATTAGAACAAGCCATAGATCAAGCACGAGGAGAAACAATAGCAGGTGTAAGGGAAAATATTGGCTGGAGCACCGATCATGTCATGCGGCTATTTAATAAAGGGGGTTCTGTTCGCGAACAAAAAATCAACGAACGATCAAGCATGATAGACGTGCTCACAGATGCACAAAACACGGCCAGCCAAATGAAAACGGGTTGGGAGACATTACAGAAATTAGATAGAAGCACGCAAAACGAATCTGATCTTAAAACAATGGCAAGGCTTTTAAAAGATCCCGCGCTAGATAGCGATGTATTTGATATTAAACATCGTGAAATATGGACACAAACCCTTATCACACAAGGCCAAAAGCAAGGGCTAGTGATTCATCAAAAACAAGCCGAAGCCTTGTTTTTTTTAGCAGCCAAAGAGCCCCACATGCAAAATTATAGAAGAGGCATGGGAGACCACACAAAACCAACAACAGAACAACTTAAAAATACCGAACATGGTGATTCTTCGCTGGCTTATGCGCATCAAGGGCTCGAGCAAGCACGCTACGCAACCAGCAGGTATCGTGCACACGATGCACACTGGGGCATGCGTGTGGCCAATGGCGCAGTCGATCAAGGGGTAATGTTATTGATTGCAGGGCCCATGGGCGCCGCATTTGGCTATTTTGCCAGCGGCACACGCTTGGCGAGTGCCATGTTAAAAATAGAAGGCGCCGTGGCGCAAGGCAGCGCCAGAATACTTGCAGGCGCAAGATTAAGCGTGGCAGGCGCCAATGCGTCCAGAGTGGCCATTCTAAGAAGCGCTATCTTGGATGGGCGCTATATAGGTGCATTTGCAAGAAACGTATCAGAAGCCGCGTTTTCACAAGCAATCTCACACAGCGTCATGAATGTTGCACAATGGGCGGGCGTTGATCCGGAATCTCACTTAGGGCAGGTGTTGTCTTTAGCAACAGGTGGCGCCACATTAGGTGTAGGCGCACGCATTGCGCAATTAGCCGCTCCATTAGAAAACACGCTTGGGAAAAACATTTTACATAGTTTAAGCAAAGAAGGCATGGGCGGAGCTATATTTCTTAATATGGCGCAAAAAGGCGTAGAATTAGGCCTTGAATCTATAGGGATGACCCAAGAAAACGCAGGCTTATTGGCAGGCATTTTAACACCTGCCGTATTGGGTGCACGTGGAGCAAGAAGAACAAATGTTAAACAATTAGAGAACAGCCGTAGAACCGCTCAAAAACCACTTTTAGCTATCATGCCAGAGCGCACGCCGTCTCAACAATTAAAAGACGTAGAACAATTAAATTATTTGCGCACGCGCCTGGGCAACAAAGACACACAGCCCATTGTAGAACGCTTTTACCACACATTACAACAAAGCACACAGCATGAGCCAGGTTCTCAAGCACACTTAAATGCATTAATTGAGTTACATCGCAGCACACGTGCCCTTGAAATTAAAGCCAAACAGGCTTCTTTGTCTAATCAAGACACAACCGCGCTATTTAACCGAATCAAGCATGGCACACAAAAACAAATTGATGACATGCTTTCTTTACGTATTTCAACAGACCCTTTTTATGAATCGCTTAATGCACGATTTAACGCCACAGAACGCAATTTACAGCACAAATTAGAACAGCTCAAGCAAAGTGCAGACGCAACAGAAAAACCACAATCCATAAAAAAATTACAAGACAAACTGCAGCGTTTGCAATCGCTTAAAGAACAACTATTAAAACGTCCGCCCAATAAAGACACGCAAGAATTACTTAAAACATTGGAACACATGCATTTAGTAGGCGTGCCCGAACACAGCACAGATCAATATCAATTAGGAACCAGCATACTCAAAGCCAAAGTTGCGGTGGCAGATGAACACAATCAACGCCATCCTAAAAACGCTATTTCTGATTTGGATAAGAGCTTATTGTTAGAAGGTCTTGCGGGCGAGCCAGAAGCTATTCATCAACGCTTATTGCCAGAGTCTGCCAAAAATCAAGCATTCAATATTAAAGATGGCGGCTTACCAGAATCTGTATTTAATAGCAGACAAGGAATCGATATTCTTGGATTTTTTACGGGCAACCAAGGCCTTTTGGGGCTTGATAAATGTTTGGGGTCGAATACACCAGAGGCAGTTAAAACTGCGCACGCTCAATTAAAAGAGTTAAGCAGGCAGCTAGAACTTTTAAAAAAATCAATCAAAAATGGACAGCTAACAGGCGAAGAATTAGATACTTTACAGGTTACAAATTTAGACGAACTTTATGCATTGGCCCAAACCACCAAAGAAAGTATACAACAAGCGATTCAGGCAACTGGCACAGAATCAAGTTTGCATGCATTAAAGCAAGCACTAGGGACTATCACTCAAAATATCGATAAACATATCTTAAATAATAACCACTTTAAATCCGATGCAACAAATCCTCATAAACAAGCATGGCATCAGTTTTTTAAAGATCTTGCGCCCGTTAAAACAAATTTAGATGCACTCAAGCCACAAGTGCAGCCAATCACGGCAACCACAACACAAACCGCGAGTAGTCAACATCAGCCACAGGTAAAAACGCCAATTGCTCAGGATTTATCACTCACACAAATTTTGGCAGGTCATGGCGATCAAGAGATCATTAGTCGCACATTAATGCAGCAAGTACTTAAAACGCTCAACGCAAGTGAACGGCATGCGCCCATCAACATCACAGAATTACAAACAGCCAAAGAAGCACTTGCAAGCATGCAGTTTCAACTTGAACAATACAAAAAAGCCGTTAACAACCCAAGCACCACAGAATCAAACGCGTTTAAACAAGCCGTTATGGCCATTACACAAGCTCACGAACAATTAAACACAGTACTTAAAAACTTAGCGGCTCTAAACGAATCTGGATTAAGTCCCAAAGAAAAACTACATACATTCGATGCTTTGCAAGAAGCCTTAAATACATTAAAAGGGGCGCATGAACTTGTTTTAAAGATTCCTTTTCCAACCAGCTCAACAGATGTATCAAAAGCATTACAAGACCAATTATTAATCAGCGCAGAGCGCCATTTGTGCGCGTTTAAAGAACCATCGCCCGCATTTAAAGCCGTTAGTTCAATCATTACACAATCAAAACAACAATGGTTTGAACAACAACCCAAAATTGATTTGGAAGAACTACACAAACAGTTTGCGCATGCCAAAGACATTATCCAACAAAAAAACAAAGCGCCACAATCAGAACAAGAGCAATACCGCAATCGGATAAATGAACGCATACAAGCAGAACAGCGCTTGGATCATTTAGAAACATCGCTTTTGGATCCTGCGCAATTGAATAACAACTATGCCAAACTAATCGCCATCATTAAAGCACACCGCATTCCTTTTAATGGCACAGAAAGCTTAATGGCTAAAGCGCGCATACTTAAACAAGCAGGATTTAATAAAACAGAAATGCAAGTATTGTTACAAGGTGTTTGCGGAGAAGAACCAGTAACGCATACACAAGCACCAAATACTGCATTTCCTTATTCGCCCATGCATTCCATAGACGCCGTTTTAACTTATGACTTTAAAGAATTAACGGCTTTTCGCAATGAACTACAAAACAAGTTAAATGAACACTATAAAGATACAGACACGCCTGTTACACTTGCGTCTTTATTGCTTAAGGCCGATGATTTATTGTGGGTTGCAAAAGAGTACAAAGAAAAAGGATGCACACCGGCACAAATCGAAAATCTAAAAAAACGGCTCACCAGTTTTATTGACGAATCACGTGAACGATCGCTTAAAGAGCGCTTTGGTTTTTACGAACAAGTCTTATATAACGCTGGCCAAGAACCGCGTTTTGCCAGTGAAATTATGGCATTAAACCCGCATCATTCTAATTTTAAAGAAGGCTCCGCATTACAACAGGCGCGCCAACTTAATCAACCACACCAAATTCCAAAAGGATTCGACGATACGTCTATAAGAAATCCGATCAGTGGCCGCATGGACGCCGATTACGAAGCATTTCATCAAACCCGCATCAACGAAATCAGTTTATCTCGCTTAGAAACAGCGCTGGATAATGCCAACACACGTCTTGCAGAATACCGGCAACAATCTCAAGATTTGCAACATCCTTTGCCAGAAGATCCCGCACTGCATCGTATTTTTGAAGAAATGGCTCAACATGTGGCCAAACTCTCACAACAACTAAATAAGTCAGGTGTAAACACCGCGTCTTTTGCAGAACAAAGCCATGTATTACAATTAAGACTTGAACGAATAATTACATTGAAAGGCTATTCCAAAGATTTGCTAGTTCAATTTAATCGCATCAGACAACCTTTTGTGGAACTGGCTGGATATTACACAAAAAAAACATCCGCCCAAAATCCTTTAAACCCGCAAGAAGTATTTGGCGCAGTCTCGCACGAATTATCTTTGCTTCATATTGATACTGCTTACTATCAACCAGCCAGTGTTGTAAATTTAAAACATCTATATGAACGCATGCTGGCCATTATCGAGCGAGAAACCATAGAGCAACGCGCTTACCGATTTAAAGATCCCAACACCGTAAGTGCCGATTACACATTTAGAAATGGAGAACGTGAATCTTTTGAAAAAGTGCGTGCGGCCAAACGTGCCATGCAGGCCATAGAATCAGCATTACCAATCGCCGAACTACCGGCCATTACGCCTGCGCAACAAGATACACTTTATGCACTTTGTGGGCACAGCCAAATTTCGGCAAACACACTACAATCTAAAATTCAAAGCGTAAACAGGCAACAACAATTGCTCAAAAATGAACTTTTGGGTATCTTAGGAAAAGAGATTAGATCCTTAGAAACAGGAAAAACAGAAGATGGCCTGTCTATTTCTTCGAGCGACAAAGAAGCTATCGCCAAACAAGTCATTCAATTAGAAACATGCGTTGCAAAATTGGAACTTATTGAAAAACAAGGACACGCTTTAAATGATAGCAATTTGTCTATTTTAGGGAACCAAGTTGCGGCAAGCGAATATGCACGTCGTCAAATCGCTGTGCTTAAGTCTATTAAAGAATCAGAGCAAAATTTTTCTTTTTCTAGTAAAAATACAGAAGAAAATTTAAACCATCTTATAACAGCTTTAGAAAACGTTGCAGAATTCACTAAACCTGCAGATACACAAGCGCAGCAAATATTATCATCGCCTCAGTTTGTACGCCAACAAAGAGCGCTCCACACACTCTTAGACAATCATGCGCGCAATTTTATCAGTCAAATGGATGAACAACTAAACGCCGCGCATTCACCCACAAAACCAACACCAGAATTAGCACTACAAGCACTATTAGAGCAAAACGGATTGACCGAGATTCATCCCGACACTAAAGCAAACATGCTTGCACTTTATAAACAGCATAAAAATGAACACACTTAGACATAATAGACTTCTTTCCAAACTGTCACGCAGTAAGTTTTCAAAAGAAGTCTAATTAAAGGCTCTTAAAATCTTCATATAATGGGGACGTTGATGCAAAAAATAAGGTTTTAATACACGTTCAACAAAATGGGGATATAAACTTTTAAACATGTTTTTAGTATCTGCGGGCGCTTTTTGTAATAAATCAACAATCTTTTGAATTACTTGTGGTTTGTCATTGATATATGTGGCCATTAACTGGCGAATTTGATTGGCTAGTTGTAGCCCATTAATTTCTAAAGCGTCTCTTAAAAACATTTTTTGTCCGGGTGCGGGATCGTGTTCACACGCGCGTTCAAAAAAACAAGCCTTAGAATAATCACGATTATTAATATCTGATCGTTGCCCAGGAAAATAAGGAGAAACCCCATCTGTGCGCATATAATAATGCCCGGATCTTAATCCGTAAGAGCCATCCCTGCGCAGCACACGTTGAGATTCTAAAGAAGCTTCTGTAAATTTTTCTGGTTGCGCACTGTATTTGGCTATCCATTCTTTAATAGACATAGGCTTATCGATAGAAGCACCCAAATCAATCACATAATCTTCTGCCAACGGCTGATTAGGCAACTGAATAGAGACAAGAAGTGCAGTATGATAACTCCAATAAACAGTTAAGTTATCAGTTAAAAAATCTTGTTCTTGCTCTGTAGCGGGATACGTAGTTTTAACTTCTAAATAACCGTGTTCACCTTCTGCGCTTACTAAAAAAATCTTACGTGGGCCTAAAAATCCAAGATTTTCAAATTCTAAAGCACTCCAATAAGCGCGGGCATAACAATGTTCGTAACCTTGATGCGGCACAGGCATTGTAATTTTTTTGCTACGATAAAAAAATGATACAGGTGTGGTTTTTAAATGTGCTATCAAGGCCAAAGCTTGTTCATAAGTCAAAACAGAGTGGCTCTTAATCGATTTAAGCGTTGTTAATAATCCTGGTTCTTGCTCTAGTTTTTTTAAATTAAAAGTATCCGATAAAGAAGACGGATATTTTAAAGATAAAGACACCGGAGATAGTATTTGAGAATGGGCATTATAGCGTCTATCTAATTGGGTTAAAGGTTCAAAAAAATTTCCACTAAAGAGATCTGTTTGTGTGGGCGCACAAACCGCACTAGAATCTGTATGTGCTGACGAATCAAGCAATACAGATTCTTTTAAAGAAGAAAACGCAGGACATGAATTCAACAACCACTTGGTTTTTTCTGCCATTATGTGTGGCGTTCTCATGAACAAAAAACCAGGTCAATGTAAACAATTAGAACACAGCAAAATCTATTAAGACTTCTTTTTTAAAATTTACTGCGGGGCAGTTTAGAAAGAGGTTTATTGTTTATAGAAAATAATAAAATAAGGGGGGGGGTTTTTGAGCAGTTATTTAATCTTTTGAATTTCAACACGGCGATTTTTAGCTTTGCCATCTTCTGTATCATTAGGTGCAATAGGTTCATTAGGACCGCGACCAACTGCTTCTAACTGAACGGATTTAACACCAGCCTTAACCAAGAAAGCCTTAATAGCATTGGCACGATTTTGTGATAATTTGATATTCTTCTTAGCGGCACCTACATTATCTGTGTGTCCACTAATGCGGTAACGCGCTTGCGTATCTTTTTTAAGATACACAGCCGCATCTTTTAATGTTTTAGCATATTGAGCCTTAATCTTTGATTGATTGGTATCAAAGTATACTTCTAATTTAACGGCTTCGCCTTTGGCGATGGCCGTGATATCATCTGGGCAACCATCTTCGTCTTTAAAGTTATTAATGGTTTCTGGTTCATTAGGACAGGCATCGGCCACATCTAGAATTCCGTCTTTATCGTTGTCTGGATCTGGACAACCATCGTTATCTTCGAATCCATCAATATCTTCTGGATCGTTAGGACAACGATCATTTTCATCAGAGATGCCATCTTTATCATTATCGGGATCTGGGCAGCCATCTTCGTCTTCAAAACCATCTTTGTCTTCTGGCAATGTAGGGCATTTATCAATGCTGTCATCAATCCCGTCTTTATCAAAATCTTTACCTGATTTTTTCTTGGGTTTGGCCACATCCTTGGGTTCGTAATTATCAGCCGTAGGCGCAGGTAAATCAGGTGTAAGATGTGCTTGTGGTGAACCACCAAAACGCCAATAAGCACCGATCAATGCTTCAAAGTTAGGATAAGGTGTAACCGCAAACGCAGGGTTGCCATTACGGCCATAAGCAAAAATAACACGCCCATCTAAACGCAGGCCAAAGTTTTTATAAACATCGAATTTGCTGCCGATCCCAGCGTGAAGTTCTAAATCGGTATCGTCGTGCAAACGCGCATGATTGGTAGAAAATAAACTTAATCCACCCAAACCAAAAGTGACAAAAGGTCTAATTTTACCGGTTAAAATATGAACCAATCCATGCATTCTCCAATCCAGCACAAACGCACGGGCAAGGCCTGTAACTGTTGTGGTGGGCACAAAACCAACTTCGGCTTCTAATGCAAAATGGGGATGAAGCCCAACAGAAAAACGCGGACCAACGACTACTCCATGCTGAATTTGATTATAGTAATGAAACGGCACATAATCGCGTCCAAGACCAATGTCGGGAGAAAAAAAGTGCCCCCCTACAAACGCGCCCACTTCCATTTCTGGCATGCCTGCATGGGCTATAGGTAAAAATAAAAAGATCCCAAAACTGGCACACAGACTCCACAATAACTGCAACCCAATGCGTTTTTGACTCATGAATATTAATCTCCAAATGATTCTATTACTTGCTGCATAAAAATCAAACACACCCTACTTGCTGACTTTATATAATTCAAATTTTTGACACACTTAAACAACACTCATCTATACATATCGACTTAAAACCCAGGCACCCTTTGAACCCACTGATATTCAGGATCCGGTTCGCACTTTAAAGTATCTGGCAATTGTCCCAAAGATACACGCACAGCAGTATGAACACCACCCCGAATATTAAAATCTCCTACTACGCGCAAATAAGTTGGATTTAACAAAGTGGCCAATGTATGCGCAATTTCGTGTGTAACGGCTTCGTGAAAACAACCCCGGTCACGAAAAGACCACAAATATAACTTAAGTGATTTAAGCTCCACACAAAAATCTAAAGGCACATAACGCAAACGGATCACGGCAAAATCTGGTTGGCCTGTTTTAGGACATAAACAGGTAAATTCTGGGCACTTGATATCTATTAAATAAGGAAGTGAAGAAGAAGGGTTAGGAAACCGCTCTAAAACTGAATTATTTAAAACCGTTTGACTTTTGGATTTAGCTTTAGTCTTTGCCGTCATAGGCGAGTTATTCTCATTGATAAATAAAGATTTCAAGTTGAGCGCATTAAAAAATGCCAAAATAAAAGATAGGCGCAATTAGATTGGTAGTCGAAAAAACAGAAGCAGCTTCTCCAAATCGCGGCATGGGAGTCACATGAAGTCCCCAATCTAAAGCCAAACTGCCCACCGGTGTTTTTAACCTAATCCCCAAACCCACGTTCACAGCTAAAGAAAAACGTTGATTCATTAATAAAGGGTCTTGATATAATGTGCCCACATCTACAAACACAGCACCTAATAACGGATCGCGCACATTAAATCTAAATTCGCCTTTGGTTAAAAAGTAAAACGCACCACCACGATTTACATAACCTTTATTTTCTATACCAGACGCAAGCCCTGTTCTGTAAACTTCTGATGACACCGCTGGTAACCCATTTTTTTGCCTATACAGATCATCATCTCGCGGCACAAGCGCCATGGGAGAAATTCCACGCAATGTATCTTGTCCGCCTAAAAAAAACCGTTCCTGAGGTAAACTATCTATTACATAAGAAGGATCATACAAAGAAAAAATATTACCAGCCCGCACACTCAAAGCAATCGAAGATTTTTGTAAAACAGGAATATAACCACTTAATTGAGCTTCTAGCTTAATGTAAGAAAACAAAGTTTTTGATAAAGTGGGTGCCTGATTGTTTGTTAAAATAGGCGAACCAAATGCAAAATCTGTTTTTAAAGAAGCAAACAAACCCTGGCGTGGATTAAGCTTATCTTGGCGTTTATCAAACACCAATGTGGGCGAAAACTTAAAAATAAAAAAATGCTCTACTTTCATTTGCGCACCAGGCAAAGTTAAATCAGAACAACGAATTTGTGTGCTTTCTGAATCTGCATTGGTTTGATCGCAAATCACATTATGATAAGCAAAACTCATTTCTAATAAAGACATCAGTGATTTGGCCAAAACCACATTCAATCCGCCCAACAAATTCAGCGCATGTAATCTAAAATTAACATTATTGCGGCGTTCATAAGCCAATTCAAAATTAAGCGCAGGCTGGCCCTTTAAATAAGTGTACCTGGGCAAATGAAATCCAAATCTAATATCTTTATCGATCATATCTAAAAGCACGCCACGCACGCTTTTTTGATAAGTTTTATAACGTTCATACATCCGATCGCCCGCAGGGCCATAAATAAAACGACTACTGTTTTGAGAAAATGCAAACATCTGCGCGTTGAGTTGCCCATGAAAATTAAACACCACGGCCTGATGCGCCACATTACGATGTGTAAAATCAACGCCTACCAAAACACCCTGCGCGGTAGAGATCCCCAAACGTGCTTCTATTAAATAATTTTTACGTTCACTCACGCGTACAATCAAGTCCTTATTCCACGCACGCACGTCTGGATCCAGCAACGCAATATTCACCGATTCTAATTTGTCGATTTGCCGTAATTCATCTTGTAATTGTAGCACTTCTTGGGGCCTATAAATGCGGCCACGTAATTGTTTAACACGTTGAATAATAACCGATTCTAAAACCTGTTCCGCACCCCATACGAACACTTGTCTAATTTTAACTTGCGGACCTGCATCAACAATCAATTGAATATCTACTTGTGATTGATCTTTAGAAAACACCAATTGAGGTTCGACTTGTGCATACAAATATCCTTGCTGAACCAAAGTATCAACCAGCAAGGATTGCGCGCTTTCTACTTGCGCAATTTGCAGTGGTGCTTGCACTTTGACTGGCAATAAAGACATCTGCGCTTCTACTGGCAAGGTCGCTGAATGTGCCTTAATAAGGACTGATTGAACACGTGTTTGCACACCTTCGTTCACACGCACATAAACAGTAATTTGATGTTTTATATCATCCTGCACCACCGACTCTAAATCCACGCTTGCAGATAAAAATCCTTGTGCTCTGTAATAATTTTTAAGATGCTCTAAGCCTAACAAAAACACCGGTGCATCATAAACCTTGGTGGCATCAAAAAGAAAAAGTGCATGATTTTGAATCACAGAAGAGCTACGTTTAGGCGCATTGTCTTCAAGCACAGAAGGTCCTGCCATTAATTGTTGAATTAACGCACGATTGGGTGATGGTGTAATCGCAGATAATTCTTGATTCTTGGTTATTTCGGCATCTAGTTCTTCTTTTAACCTTGCGGCTTTAATCTGTTTTGCGCCCACAAATTCAACGCGCGCCAATTCAAAATAAAAACCTTCTTGAACACGTAATTGAACCAGCGCAGGACGGCTTGATTGAGCAGGCTTAAATTGCAAAGACGCAGTTGCTAAATAATAGCCAAAACGTTGATACAAAGACACTACTTTGGTTTTCCAGGTATCTAAAAAGGACCATTCAAGTAGCGTGGATTCGCCTTCTGTCCACAACAATTCAAGCAATTTATCATGGCTAAATTTAGTCACACCTAATAATTCAAATTGCGTACGAGAAGAAGCGTCTATATCAAAAACCAGATCTGCGGTCCCTTGCCGTTCATCAACCGTAAAATGGCTTTTTATTTGCGCAAACAAAAATCCTTGCGAAAAATAAGTATGCTTGAGTTGTTTTTCATCTTCTTTAAAATCTGCTTGCACAAATGCAGCGCCAGGTTTTAATTTAAGCCCAGCATTTAAATAAATTGGTTTTAATTGAACATGACCCCTAAAATCAACTTGCCGTACACGCACCAAAACACCACGAAACATCTGTAGCGAAATCGTGTGTTCAGACGAATCTGTGTCTATTTGGGCATGGCAACGGCTATTAAAATAACCCACTTTTTGCCATTCGTTTTGGCAACGCAATTCTAAATCACTTAATAATTGAAGGTTGTCGTGATCTAGGGATAAAAAAAACTCACGTAATGATTTTTCCACTTCTTTATGTTTATCGCCTAAAAAAACAATTTTATTGTAGCGAATTTCTTGAACAAGCTCTAAAGTCACCACAACACCTGCATTTTCTTTAGATAAATAAACTCTTACATCGCTTAATCCACCCACCGAATACAAACGTTTAATATTGGCCCTAAGCGCAGAGAAAGAGAGCGGCTGACCAAGTTCTAAGTCCACCAAAGAACGCCAATACTCAAGACCTGCCAAAGTTTTTGTTTTTAAATCCACACGAATAATGGGTTGATTTTCAAAAACAGGATCTGTCAGTGTAGAGTAAGTAGATGCAGACGACATAGACAACACTAATGTGTTTTGCGCCGCATCTGCAAAAACGGGCATAGAGAGCGCCCACACAACAACAAAGGGCAATACCCATAAGCACATACGAAATGGCTTGGTACACTTTGCAATGATGCGTGTTGTTGTCATTTAAAACTCTCGTCTTATTTTTATTACATCAAGCCCAATATGGGTACTCACATCTGGCGCATTATTGTAAAAATATAAATTACTAAGCGCCCACGAACGCCACTCAATCTGAAACTGTAAAATCTGATCGCCCAAAGGAACCAAAGCGGCATCTAGCTGTAATTTACCTATCTGCCCAATATTAATGCCCATCATAATTCTTGGAATAATGCTCCTTAATCGCATGGAATAACCAGACCCAAATCGCAAATAATCAACGGGCAAATATTGTGCAATTTTATAATCAATGCCACTGACCGCGTTTAATGCTTCTAGTCCAGATCCCAACAAGCCTGCTGTACCCATGCGCGTAGCGCCCGACATAACCGCATTTTGAGACGTACGCATGCCCATTAAGATACAACTTCTGGCATCTTCAAAAGACACAGGCCCCAAATTATCCCGCCCGCCTGCATTTAACTGATAAGATCTATCGTTTTCAAACGTTCCACTCAAAGTCACCCACAAATCCGCACGACAAGCCTGTGTGGATAAACGCACATCAAAACGCGGTGTAATATGAAACCGATGAATAAATTCGATGCTTCCGGATTCGAATTCATAAATATTATTTTGAAAAAACAACCGTGCTTGGTGTGGTTGCACATAGCCCAATAATCCTTGTTTAAGATTAGAACCCACTAATTTTAAATCTGCACTTAAACTGGCTTTGGCTAAATTATTATCAATCACAATGGTGTTGTCGCCTTTAATGGCAATGTCAAACTGCAACCATTCATTTAAGGATTGATATTCTGGCAAATAGCTGGGTTTTTGTCGTAAAGAAGGCAACAACGCATCAAGCGATAATGTTTTTGTGTAATGCGCTTCATCAATATTCAAATCGCCACTTAAAATAGAACGTAAAACCGATGAGTTTTCGCGTTTACTACTTAACACCAAAGGCCCACTTAAAGTGGCAGATAAGCCATCAAAAACAGGATAAACAATGCGTTCCAGATCAACATTTAAAAGCAAAGACAAAAGTTCATTATGCAAAATATGCAATTCTCCTTGTCCACTTAAATTGCCTGTACCCATGCGTGCTTTGAGTGATTCTAAAAACAATGTATCTTCTGCAAATATCAACTGGCCTTGAAGTTTAGTAAGTGTATCGGGTAAAAAACTAAACCCTAACTGAACATTATCTAAAGCCGCTTGACCTTGCCATGTCACTTTGTCAAACAAACCACCCAAATGTAATTTAAAAGGGACCATACCTTGCGCAAATTTAATTGCAGGGACACGTTTTTCGAAAATCTTAAGATCCACTTGTCCTTGTGTTTTTAAATCTAAAAAACCATCTAAAAAAGCATCGCCACCCATATTTAATGTAATATATTTTCCACGTAATAAAGTATCGTCTAAATGAATTTTTTGACCATCCAAAACCAAATGGGCTGGACGAACTAAAAACACATCACCAAAATCAGCTGTCACATCAAGCTTCGACCAAGTCATTTCGCCTTTGGATTCTCTTAATTGTTTAAGCAGTCCGCGTATATTAAAATTCCCCAAAGAAGCGATTTTGAAATCCTTTAATGCAAAAAAAGACGCCCCCTGTGCATCATTCCATTCTCCCGATAAATGATACGCATAAGGATTGTTTAAAAACACATCGCCAACCGCTTTGATGCGCGCCCCCAAGGCTTCTAAATTAATATGAACCCTATCATCTGTGACACGAAAAAGAGCATAAGAATCAGGTGTTTTGTGGTCTAATATAAAAGTATTGTGCACGTGCAATTCGCCTGCGCCATGTTGCCCTTGTTCATTGATGTCTAAATCAAACGTGGCATCTACTAATCCGCGTACTTTTGGAAACAAACGCTGAATTCCCCACAGTGATTGGGTATGTAATTGTTGCATAGAAAGATGTAGTTTTTTATCTGATTGATCCGCAGTCCATAAGGCTTTAAATGTACCTTGCGCCAAAGAACCATTCAGTTCTGCCCGTTGATCGATAAGATTATCAACATCAACAATCCCATTCAAAGACCCCACGTTTTGCTCTGCAAATCGAGCCTCTTGTGTGGAAAACTGCACATGGATATGAGGCTTTCCCAATGCACCTTGAATAAGAACAGATGCATCTGCACGTGCATCAATAGAACCTGCAAGCCAATCTGGTAAATAGGTGAGCGTGCGCAAATCAGAAAACAAGGCGCGTTGCGTATTGGCTTGCACCATGATTTTAAGAGGAGACGCAAAAGATAATTGCGCGTGGCCATCAACAACAGATTGCCCATAAAACAAGCGTGCTTTTTCAAAATCTAAAAAATAAGTATTAAAATAACGCGCAGACACAACGCCATTACCTAACGGAATATGGGCAATGCTTGCTTGCTTAAACTCCATTTGTCCTTTAATTTCTGGTGGCCCATAAGGACCTTGTAATGAAAATTGTACATGAGCATCGCCCGCAATGGGCACAGTGGCCACGTTTTTAAGCGCACTTAAATGTAAATTGGAACTACTGCCTTGCAACTGCATGCCTTTTTGCAAATCAAAATAAAATTGCCCGCCCACAGACATATCGCCAGTATCGCCCGTTAAGTGAGCTTGCGATACTTCTAACCTATCTGGATAAAATCCCACCAAAGCATCTACCTGATGCGCATTTAATTGCAGATAAGTCTGTGCACGAGCGTTTCTAAAAGATCGGTCATACACAAAAAAAGAAGGAAATCGCACATGGGCTTGTCCTGACAACATGGGCTGTTTTTTATCAAACCATTGCTTTTTGTCCCAAGCAAGTTGTCCATGGAGTTTAGCTTGCCCATCCACAGGCATCTTGATCCAAGGATTTGAAAGTCCCAATTCATCAAGTAAAGTTTCTAAATGAAGTCCTTTAAAATCAATCGAAAGTTCAATTTTCCCTTTAGGTTTTGGCTCTACATATCCTAAAAAAGACACCTGTGTATCGCCCAAAAACGCACGTAGTTCTTGAATTTTAATTTGCGATGGATCGGCCATAAGCAAAGCATGTACATGTGAGATAGAACGTTTTTTTTCACCTATTAATAAGGGCGAAGAATCTAAGCGAAGAACCAATTCTGGTAATCCATGTAAAGATCCATTTAAGTCAACACTAACCGCCACTTGTCCATTCAAGGCAGGCAAAGACAGCGTAGAATCTAAAAAACGAGACCAATAAGCCAAATCTGCATGTAAAAAAGAATGCACACGAAAACGCTTTCTAATTAAATCTACAAATCCAGAGACACATACATCATCGTGTTGTAGTTTTAACCAAGCATTATTCAGCCTAAATACATGCGGCGCAGCCAAATGTCCTTCTTCTATGGTCCATTCAGATTGTAATGAATCTACTACAATCTCTTGTGCGGGGCGAGACACACGTGTGCGCCCCAAAGACAACAGAACAAAGATAGGCCCACTTGCAACAGGTTTGGCATATAAATCAATGTGATTGATATGCAACACAGAACGAGACTCTGGGATCTCTATCTGCACCTCTGCATCTTGTAATAATCCACCTAATAATTCAAAAGGTACACGCTCTAGCGGTGATTTAAGCGTATTTAATGAAGAAGAAAGCGTGCGCGTTTTTTGGCTAAACGATTTAAATTCAACAAATTCTCCGTGGTCATAAGTTAAATGCACTACAGGTTTAACAATCGCCACCCAGTTAATGGCAGGGCGGCCACTTAAGCTCCGCGCAATCCCAGGCAGCACATGCAATTCTTCAATTTTAATAAACGGATGATGGTCGTCTCTTAATAGGTGAATCTGATCAAACGACAAACGAGGCGGGTAAAAATCAACATGAAAATCTTTAATATGAACCCAAATTCCAGTTCTATCTGCAATTAAAATTTGTGCATACGCATAAAGTTTTTGCCTGATTTTGGGGATATACATGCCCACGCTTAAACTAAAAAAGGCCAAAGAAAAAACAAGTACCACAAACGCCATTGAGGACGTGAGGTAGGTTTGCCAGCGCAACCATTTTCTTTGTCTTAAGCGTGACATAGACTGGACTAAGTCTATAGCAGAGACCTTTTAATTTCGCGAATCAAATTTAATATTATTTATAAGCCATGCAAGTGACATCAGGATTAGACAGAATAAAAGCGCCCACATCAGCATAAGCAAGTGTTGTTTCTTGGCCTGTTTTGAGTTGTTTAATCTTGCACACACCTTGCGCTTGTTCGTCTGGACCAATAATAATCACAAAAGGAATTCCTAATTTATCTGCATATTTAATTTGTTTGCCAATTTTATCTACATGAATCGCTGTTTCTGTGGCAATATTGAGCGCTCTTAACATTTGCGCTAACGCAATAGAGGTCAATTTTTCTTGTTGTGAAAAAATAGTTACATATACTTGTGTGGCTGTTTTTTTAGGCATCAAAAGCCCAAGTTCTTGCATGCCACTTAATAATCTATCAAGCCCAATGCTAATACCAATGGCACTGGTTTGTAACGATTGAGAAGATCTAAACATGCCCATTAAATGGTCATAACGACCACCACTCATAATAGAACCAAATCCGTCAAGGCCATTTAAGGTGGTTTCATAAATAAGGCCGGTATAATAATCTAGCCCACGTGCAATCGATAAATCGACACGTACATATTCAGACAATCCATACGCCTGAATGAGTTCATGTAATGCCTGCAAATCACCAATTGCTTGTTGAGCCTGCGCTTGTGTTGAAAAAAAATGGGCAAGCGGCGCCAAATGATCTAAAGACACCTCCAAATCTAAATAATCAAAAATGATTTGAACAGATTCTTTAGTTAACTGACACTGCGTAGTTAACTGCTGTAAGACCTTATCGCGGCCCTGTTTGTCTAATTTATCTAAAACACGCAACACATTCAAAGCCGCTTCTTGACTGTGTACGCCCACTTTTTCGCATAATGCATTTAATAATTGGCGATGCGACAAACGCAGGGTAAATGCAGGCAATCCCTGTCTAAGCAGCCTTTTTTCACTCACATCATGGCGATGTAATAATATTTTAAGACACGCAATCCCAGTAGCAATCACATCGGCATCGGCTTCTATACTTGGTGCCCCCACAATGTCTGCGTCGCATTGAACAAATTCCCTAAATCGTCCACGCGCCGGCTTTTCTGCGCGAAAAACAGACCCTATTTGATAACGTTTAAATGGCAACGGCAAATCGGTGTGCGTGCCCAAAAAACGGGCCAGTGGTACGGTTAAATCATAACGCAAAGCCACATCTCGTTCGCCATTATCCATAAAGCGAAACAACAATTTATCGCCTTCTTCTCCGTATTTCCCCAATAATAAATCGCTATATTCAATCGTTGGCGTTTGAATAGGAGAAAAGCCGTATTGGCAAAACACGGTTTCAATTGCTTGAATCATGTCTTTTTTAGCCAGCATTTCTTCTGGCAAAATATCTCGAAATCCCTTTAATGGTTGAACAACCGGGGCCGGTGGCTTTGTAGAAAAATTGCTCATATCTAAAGTCTTGTAACGCAAACTGCAGACAAGAACAATTCTAAACCCGCGCGGTTTAGAAAATTTGTCTTTGCATTAAACAAGCATTGTATGCTACTCTGCCGATTTTTCTTGACCAGCAAACACGACAATACAGACGAGACACCTATGGCATTAGTTCGCTTACAAAAATTACTTTCCCAAGCAGGGATCACTTCTAGACGCGATGCAGAAAGTTACATTCAAACTGGCCGCGTGCTTGTAAATGGCAAAGTGGCAGATACTTTGGGCGTAAAAGCAGATCCAGAAAAAGACAAAATTTCGGTGGATAATCAACGTATTCATTTTGTTCAAGAACGTTTGGTATTAATGATGCATAAACCACCCAAAGTCATGGTCACATTGGACGATCCGCAAAAACGCCAAACAGTTTTAGAATTACTACAAGAAAGGCCTATAAGCGGTCCACAAAAACCGTTGCCGCGCGTGTATCCCGTGGGGCGTTTGGATTACGATGCAGAAGGGTTACTATTGTTAACCAACGACGGAGACCTGGCCAACCAGTTAATGCATCCACGCTATAAAATCCCCAAAACATATCTTGTTAAAGTGTCTGGTGTGGTAAACGATCGCGATTTAAAGCGCATTGAACAAGGAATGTTTCTTAAAGACAACCAAGGCAAAGTCAAAAAAACACTTCCTGTATCTGTTTCTTTACACAGAAAAACCAAACAAAACGCCTGGTACGAAATTACCGTATTTGAAGGGCGCAATCATTTAGTTAAAAACTTATTTGCGGCCATTAGACATCCTGTAAGACGCATTTTAAGAATCGAATTTGCAGGCCTTAAATTGGGCCCTTTGCCGCAAGGTGCCTGGCGATATTTGCAACCACACGAAATGGCCACACTCCACAAATGGTCCATCAAAGAAGAATCTCAAGAAGCCTAAAAACAACACTTACTCCTTTCCAAATATCTCTCTTTGGTTATTATTCTTGCTCAGGCTCGGGTAGTATCAATAAGTCAAATTTTTGTAGTTCAAACGGTTTTTGGTTAGCAATTACAGGCGCCGCGAACGTGGCCACATCGCCTTGCCCTTTAATTTTTATTCTTTTAATATTTTCAAACATTGTAAAATCATTACCTTGATAGTTTATATCTTGAGTTAAAGACACCTTTGCAAGCATGACAAGGAGCTCCTCCAAAGGCATATCACGTGTTATATCTGCTTTAATTTCTTTGCCTTTTGACGATCCCGCAAGTGCGTCATAATGCAAAACACTTAACTTGCCTGGTTTGTTTTGACCTGTTTGAACAAACAACTGTGGTATTAATTCTATCATTCTAAGCAGTCCACTGCCTTTTTGATAAGACGAAGACAAATCAAGTACTTCATCTTGCGTATAATTTAAGCAATCCGACGCACCAAGCGTTGCCAGATTATGCGCCAAAAGATGTTCTTTTTTTTCAACTGCACTTAAAGGGGTAAGCGCTATGTTATTTTGTTTTTCCATCGCAATTTTGATTCTTTTGGTTACAATCCCTGTGGGTTCGCCGTCTTTAAGTTCAATTCTAAAAGTATAATAAACATTACACTGAACGCCGTATTTCTGCGCAATTTTGTTTTTTATTTCTGCTTTTTCTGCACCTTGGCTATGAAATGCATTGCCTATTTCGAATGCACTTAGATGAGATAAAAACACACGTTGCGTATCTTGTTCTTGCGCTGTTACCGCGTCCATATGAAATAACGATCGCACTAACATGCCAGATAAATGTTGAATCAAATCAATCATGGATTGTTTGTCTTCTTGCTTAAATTTTAATTCCACCTTAACCAACTGATCCATGCCCATGGCGCCATCTAATTTAAACATAGAACTTAAAGCGTGGCTCACACCTGCGCGTCTTAAAAAATCAGCCCCAATGAACATCTGATAAGTGCCTTTGTCTAAACGCACAGATAATTCTTGCGTTAATTTAGCGTCTAGTTTAAGTCCAGCCCGAACAGACAGCTCTGCACTCCATTGTGTACGAAAAAACCCACCCTCTTTAAGCTGTTCAATTTTTTGAACATCAATCCATTGGTTAGCTAATTTTTTTTCTACATAAGCCACTTGTGTGTGCGCTATATCTTGTATTTGCTTTTGCAAGTAAGCCACACTTGTTTTGAATTTTTGATTGGCTTTACGTACGGGTTCTGGAACTAAAGCACTCCCTTTTTTAAAGATATGTTCTGCATTTTTTTGCTTTGTTGATAAACCGTTTTTTCAAACGCCCATATTTTTTGTGCCCAAGGCTGCACTGTTTGAATAAGTGGCAGAGATAATTTTTTTCCTGCTTGTTCTGCCTTATCATAAGCGCCTGTAATGGTTTTGGCCACAACCGATGACAGCAAAAAGGGAGGTTTTAAATCCATACAACACATTCCTATGTATGGATTTTATCTTATAAAAAATGTTTTGCTGTTTTATTTTTAAACACTCAGATAAGCGGTTTAAATTTGGCGGTAAAATGCCTTAACACGGGTGATTGTTCCATAAAAGCATAACCTGGGCAAAATTGCGGCAAATACGCATGCATGGCGTGCAAGCCTTCTATAATATAATCCATGTGGCTTTGAGTATAAACCCGTCTAGGAATAGCCAAACGTACCAGCTCTTGTGGCGCTGGATATTCTTGACCTGTCAGGGGATCTCTTTTACCAAGCATCACAGACCCCACTTCTACGCTGCGAATGCCCAACCCCTGATACAAGGCGACACTCAACGATTGGCCTGGAAATTGATCTTTTGGAATATGGGGCAAGGTTTGTGCGGCGTCTATATAAATAGCATGTCCACCATAAGGTTGCACCGTTTTAAAACCTGCGGCAGATATGCCCTGCCCTAAATAAGCCGTCGAATGAATGCGGTAATGCAAATAATGTTCGTCTAAAATTTCTTTTAATCCAATGGCCAGCGCTTCTAAATCACGTCCTGCCAACCCACCATAAGTGGGAAACCCTTCTGTCACAACCATTAAGTTTTTAAGCTCTTGTGCTAAATTTACATCTTTAACGGCTAAAAAACCACCAATATTGCCAAAGGCATCTTTTTTCATGCTCATCATAGCGCCATCGGCATAAGAAAATACTTCGTGCGCAATAGACGCAATGCTGCGTGCCGCATAGCCTGATTCATGGTGTTTAATAAAATAACAATTTTCGGCAAAACGTGCGCAATCAATAAACAAGGGGATTCCATAGGGCGCAATCAACGTTTTTACGGCTTGAATATTAGCCATGGATACAGGTTGCCCACCCACCGAATTATTGGTGAGTGTCATAATCACCAAGGCCACAGAAGATGCTCGCTCTTTAAGCGTGCGGCGCAGTAATTCAATATCCAAATCACCTTTAAAAATCTGCGTATTATCTAAAGCCCATATTTTAGGAGAAGGCAAATCTAAAGCCACGCCTTGTGCGACTTCGATATTGGCACGGGTGGTATCAAAATGCGTATTGCCCGCCACAATTTGGCCAGGCTTTAAAAGCGCTTTCATCAATAAAAACTCTGCTGCACGCCCCTGATGGGTAGGAATTACATGCGCAAGCCCTGTTAATGATTGAACACTTTGCTCAAAATGAGCAAAACTACGCGATCCGGCATAAGATTCGTCGCCACGCATCATGCCTGCCCATTGTTCGGCGGACATGGCACCGGTGCCACTGTCTGTTAAAAAATCAAAAGTGACTTCATCTGCTTGCAGTTTAAACAAATTGTAATGTGCACGCACCATGCAAGTGTGTCTTTGTGCGGCATTTAACACGGGCATGGGTTCTACCATTTTAATACGAAAAGGTTCAAAAACAGTATTGGATTTAAAGTCAAAAGGCATCATGCCAAGGGCTCATAAGCGATTCATTTAAAAAATAAAAGGGCGCCAAGCGATAGGCATTTTAGTCTAAAAATGTTACAACAACCTAACGCAACGCATTAGAAACTTAAAAAAATCAAATAGATAACACCAAAAATAAAGATTGTGTGTACAACTATAATGCGTTATCGTGCTTTCACTCACTTTGTTTTTGTGGCATACAAGAGCAAGCGTGTGTATTTGTGTAGTTAAAAACCACAGATACAGCGCAAAGGGTACTATTTATGATATCTCTTTCTTTTTATCGAAAGTTAGCGCAAGCAACATTGATTGTAACAACCGCTTGCACGTTTACTTTTTGTAACAATCAAAAAACAGAACGCGGCCAAGTAGTTGATCTTAATAAGGGCGTGGTGCAGCTGCCCCGTGCCGGAAATTCTGCCAATTATGTGGATCCTAAAAACCCCACAAGTGGCAGTCATACAACAGATCCAGATCACACAGATCCGCCTGGTGTAAGGCCAGGTTCAGATGGATTAGGAAGTGGCCCGGATTGGGATGCCAGTCTTGCTATTTTAGATGCTTGCTCGCAAAGTTGGCCAGACACCACGCTTTTTACACCCGGTTTGGCCACCCAATTAAGTGCTGATTGTCGCACCGATAATTACGGCCCAATTGTAGGCCCAACTTGCATTAAAGACGGCGCCATTTGCCGCAGTTTTGGACATGTGGTGTTTTATGAACTTTGCATGCGCATAAGCAACACATCTCCCATTAAATTAGACCCTATCATTCGCATGGGCCAATGTAATCAACTTAAAGATCCTAAATACCAAGTAAGTAGCAGCGAACCTGCAAAACTGTTAGCGCTTCATCGCCAATATGAAAACATCAAAAAAGGCATTGATGGGATGTTTCCAAATGAATACATCCTAAATCAATTTAATCGTTATTTAAAAGCGATCACAGGGCCGCTTATCGACAGTAAACTCATCGACGAAGTAACAGACAATCTTGCTGTTCAAATGATGCGCCTATCGGCTCAACCAGAAGTCACACAAAGCATGGCGCGCATAAGCCATTTGGATGCATTTACACCCAGTTTTTATCAAGGTGTACTGGCAAGACAAATGGCCACAGCCAAGGCATTGCCTGATTTTGCTAAAAAAGGTGTTAATTTTTTAATGAGCGGCACAGGTGTTTTAGGGTCTTCTCACACAGATGCCGTACTATCAGAATTAGCGGTCTGGCAAACCTCTATGGCAGAAGAAATGCGTCACTTAAAAGAGGGGCCTACAGATCCTAACGATCCCAAACGCAATTCTTTGTTGCTACGAAATTTAATGTTCAGCAAACACCCAGCACTCACTGCACTTGCAGATAAACAACAAAAAGCACCCTTATGGATTGCCGCACGTGATTACAGAGCAATGCCTGTGTTTAATCAAGGTCAATTACAAGCGCCTTATACGGCTATTGACAATACACAAACGCAATTTAGCTACTTTTTAAATCATGACGGCACACAATATCCGTTAGCACAAGCAGATAAAGATGCCTTTTTTACTTCTGGTTCTAATCTTCGCATTGCCTTAACTACACCTTTTGCACGTGCTTCTGTGTTACGCACCACAGAATCTGGCAAGGTTTATGGGCAAAATGGTCAACCTCTGTTTTTATATGACAACATCAACGATACTTTGCTTATGGCATTGTTAGAACAGGCGCGACCGTTGTTTGTGCCGGTTGTTAAAACAGACAATAAAGGTACCTATACATCCAATATTTTAGGTGGATTACTGCGCACGCTTAAATTGGCTTCTGGAAATCAAACAAGCAAGGCCCGGCCATATGGCTATCCAGGCACATATCAAGGGTTTGCCAGCGATGAATCTTTGCTTTTAGATATGGCCTATGTGGGTAGCAAACTGGCGCTCTCTTTAGATGTAGACCTACTATTACAAGGCGCACGTCAATTAATCGATGAACCTGTTTATGAAACATCGTTTGCACGTAGTTTTAACGCTTTTGTCAAAGCCGCAGACGAACTTAAAAAACCAACTTACGACAATGCCAGTTTAGACAACAAAAGCACACTCATAGACGACATGATGCCTATTTTGTCACGTATGATGTTGGCAGAGCCAGGATTAGACGGCAAATCCTTATTAGAAGACGTGGCCAGCGCCATGCAGCATAAAGACACTGCGTTGCTTGGGCCCATGATCGCTCAGTTAATGGATGAACGCAGCTACTTTTTTATGCGCCAACCCACAAAAACAGAATTAAAAAACAAATTAAATCCAACCGGTGTAGTTGGACAATTTGGCTACGGTATTAATAGAAGCATGCCAGACGCCGATGCCACCATGGATTGGTCTAATTATGAATATGCCTCTTCTGACAATAATCGTTCTGCCTGGCAGCGTTTATTGCATATGGTAGCCGATGCCAACGGAACCACTTTATGTAACGGACGCAATGCTACATTTTTAGGTGGCGCTAAACGATTTGAACAAGCCTGTGACTTGCTTAAGTTAGACAACGTGGCGCCTTTCTTTTTACTGAGCATAGCTTCTAAAGAATTAAGGCAAATAGAATCTACAGGTGCTAAATCGGCTGCCAACTTTAGAGATGCTATTTTGAATGGTAATGTATGCCGCGATAATCCGCAAGGCAGTTTATGTAATGAATTAAAAAACAAAGTGGCAGACGATGGTTTTGGTGATCGCGCATTAGAAGGATTAATGGGCATTAATCAGTTTGGACGCTATCCAGATGCAGCCGTTGCCGCGCGGGTGTTATTTTTAGATTTGGGAGATCCACAAACGCCTTTAGATGCCAGCGATTTTAGACAGAGCGCCCGTGGCTTGCTCTATAATTTTAAAACAGATGGCAGCGTAGACGCAGATGATCCAAACAACAGTTATGATAATCGTGCTTATGTTGATTCGATGGGTCGCCGCTTGTCTTTTATTGGCCATCACAATGGGGTTTTATTTGCGTTAGAACAAGTACGTGCGCAAAATCATGCAACTAAAAACTTTTACGATGCCTTGCGCCCTTTGGTTGATGCATTTGCCAAACACGCAGAATCTAGATGTTTAAAAACAACTACAAACACAGCATCTGGCGTTTCTACTTGTGTGCAAAAACAAAATGGTGTGCAAATTTTGGCAGACTTAATGAGTGTATTACATAGACACTGGCCAAGTGCTCAATCACAACGTTTTGGTCAAACCTTTGCAGATACTTATGGTACAAGCGCTATTGTAGACGGACAGGGCTTGGTGAGTTTTGAACCTTTTGTCGCTTATTTGCTAGATTCACAAAGAAGTGATTTTTGGCCCGCTATCATAGAACTCTTAAATGCCACTCAAAAAGTACGTGTAGGAGAAGAATCGCTTACTCAAATTGTGCAACGTTTAGGCCGTTTAATGCTAACGCCTCGCTTGGATTTATCGCTAACCGACAGACAAGGCCAAGCCGTGGCATGGCGCCGTGATGGTGCGTTGTCTTTTGATGATCGCTGGCAAAAATCGGCCCGCGCAGAACCTACTTTGCAAGGTATTTTGGGTTTTGATCCACGTGGTCGTCAGACACTTTTTGGCTTGCTTAAACAAACCGCTCAAACCATGGGCGACCGGTTTAACGAAAATCCAGAGGTCGCGACAATCGCCAAACGTGCGGTCAGTGATTTAATCGATCAATATGCGGGAATAGATACTGTGGACACAGAAGATTGCCATGCACAACGCTTTAAAAATCGTCAATTAATGCCTATGGCATCGATTTTAATGACATTTATGCAATCACGTTTAAACGATCATAGAACAACGGGATTATCTGATTACTTAAAAGATGTAATGAATGATTTACGTGACTTTTTAGATGGTCCCGTGTTTTCTTCTACATTTAATCTATTATCCAAAATCGACCAAAACGATGACGCACGTAAGGCCACTTATGCCTTGCTTTCTGAACTTTTAGACCCAAGCGGAGACAACCTATATCCATTGGCACTTTTTGCTGCAGATGGGTTGCAATTGATGACCGCAGATAGCACCATGCGCCCGCTGCTGCGTGCATTAGCGCCTTTATTAGATAGAGACGGCCCCATAGAACCTGCTTTAAGAATGGCCAAAGTAGGCCAAAATGCAGCGGCCATGCAAGGTGTTGATTCTTTTCCATTTGCCGTAATAAATAATGCATTTCAGTCCCAATGTGTGGCCCAGACCATAGGGGTTACACCTGTTTCTCGTTTGGGTGATGCCACACAAGCCATTCATCGCAGTAATCCACAACAAACCACAGAAGTAAGCGCAGCAGATGTAAGCAAAATGCTCAACGAAACTTCTGATTTTATGTTAGACTGGGAAACCGGTTTAAAATCAATTTTAGACTTTGTAAGAAACCTATCTAAATAAAAACCTACTTAAGGGGAGTTATATATGCCACCTAAAATACCAAGCATAGCTGTTCAAAATAACGTCACAGACACAGTGATTAATGGTTTTTCAGACACAGATCCTGCCAAAAAATGTGGTTCAAAAAGTTGCACTACTTTATTGGAACTTGGTGCGTTCATGCCGGTGTCATCGACAGTTATAACGCCTCCCAGTGGCGATTCATATTCTCCAACCACAACTTTTGTCCCAATGCCACACTTGTCCGCAACGCTTAGAATTGAGGATGCTCCTAGCGCCAATAAATCCACAAAAGTAACGGGATATATAGGTTTTGGATTTGAGCCTCCTTATACAATGAGTATTAAAAGTTATGGGAATAAAGAGAGAAAGGATTTATTAAACCAAGCAGCCCAAGCACAAACCTATGAAGAAAAACTCGACTATTACGCCCAAGCTGCAAAACTGGGGCCTTCTACTGATCCAGGACTGAGATCGTCAGAAGGTTTTAGTTTATTTGCAAATTTGGCTCTTTATGGAGCGGTGGATGTACAAATAAGAAGCAATCATCGTTTAATATTTGGGTTCGACATAGGCGTCACACCTTGTTTGTTTAAGTTATCAACAGATGCATCGGTTACTTTGCCAGGAGATAAACCAAGCACCAGACCAGATTTACTGGCTTCTCTTGAAATGGCACTCTCTGGAATTGCGCCATTGTATGTATTAAGCGTTGGCTATTGCTACAATTCTGCACGTGGCATTTTTTGTTTATCTTTGGCTTATACTCCTTCTCAAGATGTATCCACCACAGGAAAGGTGAATATTTCTGAGCTTCCATCTAATTCGGCACTTAAGGGAGGTGAGGTCACGCAAAATAACCAAGATGGGAATGCCGCTATGAGAATGGAAGGATTTTCTCCTCATAAAATCACTGCACAGTTTGATTACCAATCGCCGCAAAAAATATTTAAATTAGGAATCCAAGCAACTATCTCATTACCAAGAGAATTTAGTGCTCAGGTGACCACCCAAGGTGTTCAAATTATTAATGCCGGTGCATTGGGTGGAAAAATTTTTACTCCTGATGCCATTAATATTAAAATACCATTTAATTTGGGCACTGAATTTTTATTAACTGCAGGATTTGATTTTGTTAAAACACTCCGTCATGAACTTGGCCTTTCGCTCGCAGGCGCTATAAGACTTCCAGACGTTTTACCCGAAAATCATAGTTTATTATCAAGCGCTTTAGCAGCAAGTATTGGAAATCCAACATATACCGCTGGAGTGCAACTTGCTTATCAGCGTAATTTTGATACGGCCTCTGTTCGTTTCCATGCAGGCGGAGGATATACCCATACTTCATTTGAAATACCTGATAAACAAGGAACCAAGCCCATTGATATTACAAAACAAGAAGGCGGTCCAAACATATATCGTGCCGGCACACAGGTAGAAACAAAAACACCTTTTGCAAGCGCAGGCGTTAAGATTACGTTTTAATTTAATATTAAACTTCTTTCTAAACTTACTGCATATTCACCAAGTGCGGCCAATCCTTTTTGTGCTTGTTTTAAAATCCATTGGCATTTATCGATAATGGGGCCGTCTTGATCGTGGGCTTTTAGCCCATGTTGAGCGACGGCTTTTTGCAAGGCCTGCATATCAGAAGGGCATGGGAACGAATCTTCTATCCGGTGCAATGTATTTAAATCATTAAGTAATCCATGCCAAACTGCGGCAACCCACAACACATGCTCAACAGAGCCTGTATCGGCGCCACGCAGTTCTATTGTTTTTTTAAGTCTTATTTCTGGGTAAAGCGTGCCCAAATGCATAACCCAATCTTGCAAACACGCACGATGTCCTGCAAATCCTTGATCGATAAAAGATTCAAAAGACAAATGTCCAATTGGAATAAAGTGCTGTTGGCGCATGATGCCAAACACAGGCACTTGCAATGCCCACTTAGTGTAATCATGATAGATGGCGTTTGTGTGTGCCATAAAAGCAGGCAGTCCACATCGGTTGGGATCGACTGATTGCCAAACATGATAGCGTTGCAATACAGGACCTGTGGATGTTTTTGCAGAGCGCCCAAACAAGGCCGAAAGATAAGGACTTAAGCGGTAGGCCACACGGATTAATTGCGAAGCATGTGCTTGGTTTTTAAAATCTAAATTCACTTGCACGCTGGCTGTGTTTATCATCATATTTAAGCCATCCTGTGCCCGCTGTGGCCAATATTGCTGCATCCACTGATAACGCGCTTTAGGCACAACAGGCACAGCACACGCCCGTCTTTTATCATTAAAAGGCAACACAGATAAATCAATACCTAATGATTTTGCAACATCTGTCATCGCCGCTACATAGGTGTTTAATTCTTGTGCCAATAAAGCCAAGCGTGTGTGTGGCCGGCTTGAAAATTCGATTTGTCCGCCAGGTTCTAAACTTATTACTGTAGTTTTGTTGGCATCTACAAGCGCCACCAAATGGCCATTATCATATTCTGGATAAAGCGATAAACGATCGGCCAATTTTAACAAATAACGATGTAATCCAATATGAACACCATAAGGCACTACACAGGATTGCTGTTGATATGGATAAGTGATTTGTTCGTATTCTATGCCTATGCGCGGCAAGTTGTTTGGTTGTTCAAAATAAGTCCACACAGCAAGTAAATCAGCAAACGATTGGATCTGTTGTGTAAACACAACATCAGGTAATAATAAATCTACAAGCATTGATGCCTAATTAGCTTACTTTAAACCCAATGTACAATAATGACCTACGCTGTGGGTTATTATCAAGCCATATGTATGCACGCACGCTTAAAAACTTATTAAAAAAAGAACTCAAACAACAACATAAGAGCATCCTTTTATTAGGGCCAAGACAAGTCGGCAAAAGCACATTAGCAAAAGATTTATCCCCCGATCTTACAATCAATCTTGCGCGCGAATCAGATTACCGTGCACATCTTCATGATACAGCGTTAATCGAACGACAAGTCCATGCATGCGCTAACAATGCGCTCGTATTAGTGGATGAAATTCAACGTTTGCCTAGTTTGCTCAATACCATTCAAGCCTTAATTGATGACAACAAAACAACTTCATTTATTCTTACTGGCTCTTCTGCCCGTAAGCTTAAAAGAAAAAATGCCAACTTGCTCCCAGGCAGAATTTTTGCGCATCGTTTATTTCCTCTTTGTATGTCATTTACCGTGGCGAAACATTGCAACTAGAAAAGAATAAACTTGTGCATATTATTCCGTTTGGCCAGTTTTTAAAAAACATAACGCATTACATTGATTAGCAGATTATTTTAAATACACACGTAATCCAGTAATAAAACGTGCGCGGTCTGTTGCTGTATCTTCGCTTACTTCGCCCATCCACTGTGGAAATGTATCGCTGGCATCTTGAATTTCGTAAGTTAATTGATAGTCCCCCACAATTCCAGTGGCTTTGATTTTAACAGCATTCACAGGGTCGGTTCCTGTTGGTCCGGCTTCTACACCATCACAAACAACCCCGGTCCAGGTATCTGCGTAATAATCGGTGCGTGCTTGATAACAAATTCCAGACAATAGCGTATCTGTAGCACTGTCTTTAAGATAAACAGAAATCTGATTAATTGGGCGCCACATATACACAGACAAAGCATCGGCACCGTTACATGCTTCATCTGACCAAGAATCATAGGTATAAACGCGGTAGCATACTTTTGGTAATCCCACAGGCACCACTGTTTCTGCGGCTTGCAGCGAGTTTACAAATAGTCCAGTGACAGCACAAAACATCAAACCTTTAATAAACTTTAACATACCTCATCTCCTTGTTACATACATCATCAAAGCGACTAGGCGTTTATATAAGAAATGGATAAACTAAAACAACCACAAATTGCAGTGTCACTAAAATGTCACGCAAGCATTATTTAGAGATTGAGGACACGCCCTACCGTTGTAATATTTTATCCACATGAGGAATCGACCTTAAAAGGTATTGTGCCACCAAGCGTTGCTGCTGTTGTTCTGTGATATATTGCTGCGGTTTTTTTGATAATATATGCTGCATAAGCAACGCAGCCGCCACCGACACATTAAAAGAATCAACAAATCCATACATAGGCAAGCGCACTGCACGAGCGCATTTTTTAATCAAGTGATAGTCCATCCCATGTTTTTCTGAACCCATCACCAAACACCAAGGTGTAGCGCAAGAAAAATCAATCTGGCTTAACTCTTCGCCACGTACATCTGCTACTATCAGTTGATATCCCTGTGTGGTTAAAGCATTTAAAGCTGCATCAAAATGAGGATATAATTGATATTCGATCCACTTTTCTGCGCTCATTGAAATGCCTTGATTTAAGCGCGCCCCATGTTGATGTGGCACAACATGCACTGCCCCTACCCCAAAAGCATCGGCACTTCTAACAACCGCAGAAATATTATGTGGATCGTAAAACTCATGTAATAATAAAGTAAAGTCGGCGCGTCTATGTGCAGCTACCCATTTAAAGCGTTCTAATCTTTGTTCGGACACCAAAGGCGCCAATTTTTGGATTAAAGATTGCGGCGTCATTACCTGCAACCAAGCATCTGTTGCTGCTAAACTCATGGCCATCATAAAACACCTACTTTTTTGCTTTAGAACGCCCTTGTGTCAATTGGTTAATTTGCAATTTAAGCTGTTTAATTTCTTGCTGCAATTGAATCAAAATAGGCGCCACCGGATCAGGCAAATTGGCGTGATCTAACAAGCTTTGTGCTTGCAAGGCTTGTGTTTTATCTGCAGCTTGTGCGTGATCTTTAACAATGCGACCTGGAACACCCACCACAGTAGCGCCTGCAGGCACCGAATGGATAACCACCGATCCCGATCCGATACGCGCATTATCCCCCACCGTAATGGCACCAAGCACGCAGGCGTTGGCCCCTACTACCACTCGGGCGCCTAAACGCGGATGACGAATTTTACGCTCCAAGCTGGTCCCACCAAGCACCGAGCCCTGATAAATCAAACATTCATCACCAACAACTGCTGTTTCGCCAATCACACAGCCCATGGCATGGTCAATAAACACACCCGCACCAATCACGGCGCCAGGATGAATATCCACACCTGTTAAAAATCTATTACAAGCGGACAACACGCGAGGCAACACAGTCAGGCCTTGTTTCCACAATAAATGCGTAGGTCTATGAATCCACACAGCATGTAAACCTGGATATGCCAATAAGATTTCTAATTTAGAACGTGCCGCAGGATCTCTTTTAAGTACCGATTGAATGTCTTGTTTGGCCCACCCATAAAGGTCTCGTAGACGCTTTATTTGCGAAGGCGCAGACACTTCTATCATGAATTCTTCTGCATGTGATTCAACTTCTTGTGTGCGTGGTTTAAAAAAACAACCCAAAATACCCATAACCATCAAAGATTAGTATGACAGCACCCTTCTCTTGAGTAAAGAGTTTTTTACCGCAGCATTTTAACTTTTATAAAACAATAGAACTCATTGTGTCTTTATGTTAGAAAAAGTGCCGTTTGTTTAAGGGAGACATGCTGTGAGAATAGAAACAGATATTAAATTAGATTTTAGAGATGTCTTAATTCGCCCTAAACGCAGCACGCTTAAAACACGTGCAGAAGTCTCTTTAACACGGGCGTTTTCTTTTAAATATGC